>JGI26380J51729_10000203_pt1 | contig 31126 bp, 29 predicted proteins | sample SaaInlV_165m_DNA_FD_51729 | JGI IMG/M metagenome (IMG submission 51729) | reverse complement strand
CTTTAGATACTTTCGCGCAAGCCCTTCTTTTTCGAACCCAAGCCGGTCCAGCAGCTTTCCGCTTCGCTCATTATGGGGAAGGTATCCCGCCATAATCCGGTGCAGGCCAAGGTCATCGAACATATACGCATTGGTCAGCGAAAGGGCTTCAAACATGACGCCTTTGCGTTGGTGTTTCTCAGCAAGGGCATAACCGAGCTGGCATGACTGAAAGGTACCGCGGACAATATTGGTGTAGTTGCAGACACCTAGCACTTCGTCTTCGCTGGGTGACAACAATACAAAACATGCGCTCGCACCCTCCCTGAAGTCTCTTAGTGTCGACCTAAGGTGAATTTCCCAGAAGCCTTCAGTAAAAAAATCGGCCCGTCGCAGGGGTTCCCACGGCTCGAGGTGATCACGATTTTCATCACGAAACCGAACCATCAGGTCTGCTTCATGTGGTTCGAGCAGCCTTACCTGAAGCCTGTCAGTGTAAAGCCTGGGTAGCTTTTGTCTCTTCAGCCTCATGGATGGCTCGACAGTTGACTTACCGCGCCAAACTTAAGGTAGAGCGAACAGCCCTGACTTAGCAGCCGGACGCTGTCCCCATCAGGAAATCTAAACCAGTCATGCTGTCGCAGATCAGCCCCATTGACGTTAACGTTTCCTGCCAGCACAAAACCTTCACAACCACCTTCAAATGTCTTGCTTATTAACTGCCCTTCCTCGAGTTTCGTGACAACCGTTTTTTCAATCGTGTTGCTGTACAACAGCTTGCAGTCAACGCCATCGACTGCCGTAGCTTCCAGGGAATCCAAAGCGAGTCTGGCAGGTTTTACACCAGGATACTGCCTGAGTTTCACCAACAACCGGCAGCCCGCCTTCGAATATGGAGCGTGAGTAAAACCCGCGGGATTAAGCAGATAGGAGCCTATTGGCCAATTGCCTGTTTCATCGCTGAAAACACCACTGAGTACCAATATCTCTTCACCCCCAGGATGAGGATGAGCAGGAAAACTTGCCCCGGGATCATATTGGACTAACGATGTGACCTGCCCACTTTCCGCTTCACCTACCAGATGAAATCGCTTGCGGCTAACCGTGGAGGAAGGTGAGGATTGCCAATCCATAGCGCTTGAGTAAACCACCGCAGCGATCGACATATCTGCATTCAACATTTGAGAGCCTAATCCAGGCCAAGTTCATGGCGAACGGACATCAGGTCCTCGAACGTTACTTCAGGGCCCAGATCGACGGCTTCACCAATGTTTAAACGGATTCGTGAGAAGCGGCCATCTGCCGCCTGAAGGATGACTCCCTGGGGGGCTTCTTCTGAACAGAGGTACAACACAGCCGGGCTTACCTGCTCTGGACGACCTTGACGGTTGGTGTCCTGCAGACTTTCTGTCATTCGTGTCAGCGCCCCGGGGGCCAGCGTGTTTACCTTGATCCCTTTACTTGCGCCTTCCAGGACTAATACATTCATTAGCCCAATCAGCCCCATCTTGGCCGACGCATAGTTAGATTGACCAAAGTTACCGAATATCCCTGATCCTGAACTGGTAAAAACAACTCTTCCCCAATTGTTGTCGCGCATCACTGGCCAGGCCGCTTTCGTCACCAGTACTGAGCCCATAAGGTGCACATCCAATACTTCCCTGAAGTTTTCAATTGATATATTGGCAAATGTTTTGTCGCGGAGAATACCGGCGTTGTTCACAAGGATATCTACACGACCGTAGTTCTCCATGGCAGTACCGATTATCGCCGCGGCGCCTTCCTGTGTTGTAACCGAATCTGTATTCGCGCAGGCTTCGCCGCCCATTTCGCGGATTTCATCAACGACTGTTTGCGCGGTCGGTCCACTGCCTGTTCCATCGACAGCGCCACCAAGGTCATTCACAACAACTCGTGCGCCACGCCGGGCGAATTCAATGGCGTGAGAACGCCCAAGCCCACGGCCTGCACCTGTTATTACCACGACCTTCGTTACAAACGAAGAGTCATCGAGGGAAGAACTCATGATGCCTCTTTATTATTATTTTTGAGGATGCGATTGCAAGAGTAGCGGTTTCATCAAGCCGAAACAAACTGCTATCCGGCGGCTTTGAGCTCGACGGTGTTGCCATCTGGATCTTTTACATAAATCGACAACCCATAGCCATCAGCACCATATCGTGTACCCGCCGCGCTGCAGGAAACACCAGCTGAGATCATCAGTTCAGTAATAGCATCTGGCTCGAAAGGTGAAATAGTCAGGCAGAAGTGATCCAGGTTGCTGTTTTTCTGAACAACTTCAAAGTCTCCTGCCAGTTTGCCCCCAATAGGAACCAGATCAATCAACTGCCTTCCCGCGCGAAGCTGGAATAGGCCTAGATCCGGTAACTCTCGCTCCATCACGCAACCGAGCAATCCTTCGTAGAACTTACGCGACTCAGCAAGATTACCAACACGAAGCACCAGGTGATCGATGCCGCCGATTTCGAAGCGGCTCATACGGGCCCCGCCGCCGCCCGAACCAGGATGCGGTAAGGCACAGCACTCGGCTGTTCGGAAAATTCATCTTTCACCTCAAAACCAAAATTCTCATATAGTTTTAACGCTCGCAGATTGAACTTTGCCACTGTTAAACGAAGGAACTCCGGGTTGAGCGTACCAAGTGCATAGCCCAAAATTGCACCAAAAAAGGCAGCGCCTTTTCCCTGCCCCGTGAGCTCGGGCCGCATTCCAACACCTATATCCAACGCTTCGTCACTATAGTCACCACCCGGGACCTGGCCATCAGAACCAAACGAGCAAAAACCAATCATCGTCCCGCTGATATCAAGGACCGCGTGAAATTTTAACTCAGGATTCAGGAACTGTTTGACGTAATGTTCCTGGTGATCATCGAACGATGGGTTATAAAAATCATAAGGGAACGGGTATTGCCAACCAAGAATGTCCCATGCGTGACGCTCTTCCAAAGGCTTTAACCAATAGTTATCATGAGAAACTGACATGCTGGGCACACGGCTGATTAAGAAGAGAAATAATCGCGCGTTGGCGCCGTTAGCGCAAGTTAGTACAAATAGTACAAAGAGTACAAAGAGTGTGGTGAACGCAATTAGCGTGTATGTTGCTGTTACCACGACCGATAACATTCAAATAAGGCGATCGTCATTCGAGCCAGGATTCTAAACGTAACGCTAATGCTAATACTCTGTTTATCTGGCAGGGATTTATGGGCTGCCGAATGGTTATGGGCCGATAATCTTGCCATAGGCTCCCCTCTTCCCGAGTTTAGTGTTGTTGATGTCAGCGACTCCGTTATCCCGGCTCAAAGCCTGTATGGCAAAAAGGGTCTGCTGCTGTATTTTAATCGCAGCACCCAATGGTGACCTTACTGCATTAGACAGCTCGTTGAGTTGTCCAATCATGCGCCTGGTCTACAGAGCAAAGGAGTCAATGTCGCGGCGGTTTTGTATGACCCACCTGCCAAACTTGACCGTTTTTCGCACAAATACGGGATTACTTTCCCGCTCCTAAGTGACCAGGATTCATCCGCCATCATTCAGTTGGGGCTGCTCAACCCCAATTACGATCCATCAAGCAAATATTATGGCGTACCCTACCCTGGCGTTTTTCTGGTTGACTCAAAGGGCATCATCGTTGGCAAGTTTGCAGAAGAAAACTATCGTGATCGGCCGTTGATGGAAGATCTGATCCAGGCTGTCAATGAACTCGATTGAAGCTTTGCTCGTTACCTTCGGTGATCTGGCGTGGGGGCCCTGGTTACTAATTTTGCTGTTAGGCGGTGGGATTTACTTCATCTTTTTGTCGCGTTTTCTTCCCCTTCGGTACCTTTCCCACAGCCTGGCACTGCTGTCTGGAAAATACGACAAAGAAGGACCCGGAGAGATTACCCATTTTCAGGCACTGTCCAGCGCGCTCGCGGGAACGATCGGGATGGGTAATATCGCGGGTGTTGCCGTCGCTATTACTGTAGGTGGTCCCGGTGCTGTCTTCTGGATGTGGATTACCGCAGTTCTTGGTATTACCACAAAATTCTTCACTTGCACATTAAGTGTCATGTATCGGGGTGAAGACAGTGAGGGGAATATTCAGGGGGGGCCGATGTACGTTATTACAGAAGGCCTGGGTAAGAAATATAGATGGCTCGCTGTATTTTTCTGTGTGGCCGGTGTTATTGGTTGCCTACCCATGTTTCAAACCAACCAGTTAGTCCAGGCTATTCGTGAATTGATCTTCCTTGAACAGGGTTGGATCAGACAGGACCAGGCGACCGAATTCAACCTTATCGCCGGCATCGTTCTTGCCGCTATCGTAGCAACGGTAATATTCGGGGGGCTCTCACGAATTTCCAAGGTCGTGTCACGGCTTGTGCCGATAATGTCACTACTCTATGTCGGAGTCGCGTTCTACATTCTGCTGGTGAATTGGTCCGAAGTTCCGCATTACCTGATGTTGATTGTGACAGATGCTTTCACCGGGATGGCCGCAGCGGGTGGTGCAATTGGGACAGTGATTGCGACGGGGGTCCGAAGGGGGGCATTTTCAAACGAAGCGGGTATCGGTACTGAAGCGATGGCCCATGGCGCAGCCAGGACTAATGAGCCTGTCAGCGAGGGGCTGGTTGCCATGCTGGGTCCTATCATAGATACCCTGGTTATTTGCACCGCGACTGCCTTACTGATTCTCATGACAGGTGCCTGGCAAGTCACCGACGCCAGTGGCGTTACCATGACCAGCATCGCTTTTGAAACCGCGCTACCCGGATATGGTTCATTCCTTTTAATCGTGTGTATCTTTTTCTTCAGCATCACGACCATTTTCAGCTATTCCTACTATGGATCAAAATGCCTTGGGTTCCTGATAGGCGCCGAGAGAAAGCATTATTACAACTACCTGATTACCCTCATGACAGTAGTTGCCAGTATGCTTTCGCTGGATGCCATGGTGGGACTTATCGATGGCGCGTTTGCGCTGATGGCAATACCTACAATGACCTCAACGATCATTCTGGCACCTAAGGTGATGTCGGCTGCGCGAATCTATTTTGCCAAAATATAACAAGTACTCGGTAAAACCCAGACTAGAAAATACCGGCTTCCAAACCTGCGGCCATTGCCATACCCAGTTCTCTGCAAGTCTGTAGCTGCTGGTCTTCAAGATCGCCAACCACAACGATGGGTTGCTGAACTTCTTTAAAATTATATCCATTACAGATACGGCGAATGGCGGTTAACGCACCTGTACCGTCGTTTCCCGCCCCGACCAGCATGCAATAGGGTTTGCCATCGACCTGTCCCTCAACCTCATAAAAGGTACGGTCAAAAAAGTCTTTTAGTGCGCCGGACATATAGCCAAAATTTTCAGGGGTTCCAAAGATGATGCCGTCTGCTTCCAGCAGATCCTCTATCCCAGCTTCCATTGCCTCCCTGAACGTGACATCGACGTCGATGTCCGGGTGATTTGCACCCTCTAGCACCGCCTTGGCCATCAAACCGTTTTTCCCGGTTTTACTGTGGTAGACAATGAGTAAACGTTTTCTTTTCACTCCGGTTGCGTATCCTTTTGGTAATAGCCGTTAGGCCCAACCGACCAGCTGCGCCGCTTTTCTTCCGCATGCAGCTTTCAGTTGTTGGTATTTCAGTTACCCTTTTCTTAGCCGAATCATGGTTCGTCCTACGTATTCATACTCAGGAACCTCCAGATTAAGCTTGGCCGCAGCACCCTTTTCTACCCTTCCAGCGATGTCATATTCACTACGATGACAGGGACAACGAAACCCTGCGAGCCGGGTGCCGGCGGTGAAATCAACCTCACAACCAAGATGGGTACAGTTAGCATAGACTAACAAATGCTCTGGTTTCCTGGACCTGAAGGTATTAGCTGCGTAATCCGGCTGATGAGACAGCAAGGAGTCAGGATCATTCAGAGCGTCGGAGACAATGAGTCGCGCAACCTGGGTCCTGTCGCGTCGCACAACCATCACGTTTCGCCCCAGCCACCGCACAACCTTGATATCCCCGGCGACCATTTCACCGACATCAACATCCAAAATAGTCTCATTTCTAAAAGCAGGTACCCAGGAGCGAATAAACGGAACAGAAAATCCAGCCAACCCAATAAGCGAAAACCCTGCCACTATTCTTGTGAGCAACGTCCGTCTATCAACCATCAGCTTTCTCACAGTAAAAACTGCCCTCAAAGCTGGTCATATTCGGTACACACGAGCAGCCGTATCATGGAATAATTTCTCCTTCTCGCTAACCGTTCGGGACTGTGACATCTTCTTAAATGCGTTCCACAAAACGGGATAGGAAACGGATTCCTTGTCGACCGGAAAATTGCTTTCAAACATGCATCTATCTGCACCAAATGTATCAATACAGAATTCATAATAGGGTGCAGTTTTGTCCACAAGTTCGTCGGAAGAAGCAGGCAGCGCTCTTTTATGCCAGCCAAACCCATTGATCTTCATATTAATGCCACCCAGCTTAAAGTGAACATTACTGCAATCTTTGAGCGCCTCGATACTCTGTTGCCAGGCCTTGAAAACTTCTACCTGTTTGCCTTCATATGGACCTATCCCAAGAGGCCCGCCGAAATGGTCAAGCACTATGGTCACTGTGGGATTGGCTTTTGCCAGTTGTGTAAATTCATCGATCTGCGTGTGATAGCACCAGGCATCAAACGTCAGGCCCAGATCGCCCAGCGCATTGAATCCTTCCAAGAAATCGTCCTGTAGCATCTGGTGCTCTACCGGATCGGAATGAGAAATTCGAATATCCGGACTGGTATGCCAGCTTGCGGCATGGCGGATACCACGGAACCGATTCACTGAAGCTGCAATGTGTGCCTCCAGCACCGGGCGTACCTGCGCGCCAAGGGTCAGGTCTGCGAAACTGACGATACCTGCCGCAACACGGCAGTCACCATAAGCACCGGAACTGCTCATCGCCGCCACACCCTGGACGAATTCGGTCTCTCCCACGGGCGCTAAAGCCTTGGCGACATCAGCCCTGAACATCGAATCACACTCAACAAAAACCGTACTAACGACACGATGTCCCGTGTAGACATCTTCTAAAATTTCATCAAGCAGGTATCTACTGCCATTCCGGTCCCAGAGATGGTGGTGTGGATCGCAGATACTGAGATCGGGTTGTAGTATTTCCTCTTGCACCAATGATAACCAGGATTGCTCACCCATGATTTTCTCCCTTATTGACCTTTGTGCTACCTTGCCATCTTTGCTAGTGCAGCCTGAAGTGTCAATTTGTATGTCGGATAAGTTAAAAGCATTGGCTATCGACCTGGATGGCACTTTGCTGGTTGAGGAAAGCCTCTCTGAGCGGAACCGGCGAGTCATCGCAGCTGCGTACAAAAAGGGATATCACATTGTCGTCGCAACCGCACGCCGGCTGCAACCGGGTTTTGTTGCAAAGCTATACCGTATGCATTGCCGGAGTCAGCCGAGCTTTGGCGTATCGCCACGGTTCAGGGCAGCAGCACCATCGGCGAACCTACCATTCACCTACGTTGTCCATGGAAAGCCAGGGTTCCTCGGGCTCGAGGGAATCCCCATTCTGTAGAATTTCGATTGAAATGTTGTCCGGAGATCTTACAAAAGCCATGCGGCCATCACGGGGTGGTCTACTAATAATGACGCCGCCATCCATCAAGCGCTGACAGATCTCGTAGATGTTATCTACGGCATAAGCCAGGTGTCCGAAATTCCGGTTTCCATCACCCAACTCATCGGCATCCCAGTTGTAAGTGAGTTCTACCTGAGCGGACTCATCACCCGGCGCCGAAAGGAAAACCAGGGTAAACCGCCCCTGCTCGTTTTCGTAACGGCGATTTTCCTGCAGGCCCAGCTTGTCGCAATAAAAATCCAGAGAGGCTTCAATATCATTGACCCTCACCATGGTGTGTAGGTACTTCATGCAGCCGTATTCCTTGATCGATTGTAACCATACATCTTAACGGCTATGTACGAGCCACACCATTAACTCCCTTTGCTGAACTATTGGTTACCCAATCGCCTAACCAAGAGCCAATAAACATCAGCGTTATCCTGTTTGCTTGAGCAGGCCAGCAAGTAGTCGCTCATTGTCCAGCGTTGTCAGGACACTCCTGGCTGCTTCCTGGCCTTTCTTGATGAAATGCTCTTTGAAAAACTCTGCTCGACCTTCACTCATGAATTCCTGGGGGGTGAGGATGCCATAAATGATCGGTACGCCAGTTTCCATCTGCACCTTCATGGTTGCGTCCATAACGGTTGAGGCGACGAAATCATGGCGGTAGACGCCGTGATCGGCAATCAGGCCAGCGACCACGACGATGTCCACTGTCTGCGACTGAATCAGTTTTTTTGTAAACAGCGGGATTTCAACAACGCCTGGAACACTGTACGTGTTTACCTGAAGCTGCCGATTGGCGCTCTTCAGCGCTGAACCACAACTGATGGCAAAGGCGTCGACGGCTTCGGCATGCCATGTTGCCTTGACCAAACCTACAGTAACGGAATACATAATAACTCCTGAGAGGAAACGCCACAGATGGGCTTCAAACTAGACTCTCGTGACCGACTAAGGGAATGAGGAAATTGATAATTTTGCGGTGAGCCATTTATCGTAATACTCAGTGTTGCAATACTAAAGTTAGCTTTGCCAATGTCGGCGGCAGGCCTATGCAACGACCGTGGACAATTCTACGAGATATGCGCCCCAGTTGTCATGCCTTTGTGGTTTTCAAAATTACTCGAAATCACCCACATAGATGGGTGAGGTATAGGCAAACCCCCCATCCTCCAGCCTGACTCGAAAGTAATAATAATCGCCAAGCTGTGGAGTTGAGGGGTCATCAAACTCATAACGCATGGAAGACTCAAAAGGAACGAGTGCAGGCTCAATACGCACAGAATCCCGGTAACCCTCTACCTCAAATGTTCGTGTTCCACCCTGTATCGCTTCGTCGATAGGGATAAAAAATTTCTGCCCGGAGGTCGGTTTCGGCAAACGGTCTTTGGGTATCCACGCAACATCTTCATATCCAGGGGCAATCCCTATTTCAATCACGGTGTCTGCATTGGCTGAAGTAAGCTCGAATTCCAGAAACTCATCCAGTCCGTGTGTTCGAGTTAAAAAGTCTACTCGCCGGGACTCTCGTCCAGGCTTGACCTGCCAGTGTTGCCCAACACGGTCCACAGTAATCCTGGCACCTTGTGCAACGACATAACCCACCCACTCCCGTGCGTTCCTGGGCCTGCTCATTAAACGACTAAACGGTTCACTCGAAGATTCAACGACCAAACGAAATCGACTACCCCCGGTGTCAGGTTGGCGCCTTGTTTTAAAAAGGCTGCCGTTCTTAAAAACCTCGACCGAAACGATTGGCGATGCTGCTGCAATCTGAAGGACAAGATTTCTGACCGGTTCCAGGCCAAGATTCATTGGGCTTACTGCCAGGACAATTTTCGATCCAACCGAAACATAAGTCTGGTGGTTACTCATCGCCTCGAACCAGTGTTGCCCTTCTGTCAGCCAGATAGCAGTATTCACCTGTTGAAACCGTCCAGGATACTGGTGACTGTGATTGGACCCGGTGAAACCGACCCGGAATCCCATCATTGCAGCCTTATTTCCGAACCAGTCATACACAGAACCGCCGCTGACGATCTCAACCAGTTGAAGATTCCCAGGCACCATTTGTCGCAGATCTGTGGGCTGTTCTGGCTTGGCGATAGTGAACGAAGCGACATCACTCTTTGAAAGAACAAGGCTGGCTCCGCCCGCTGCAAGCGATTGCCAATGACTCACGACCGACGTGCCATCTAATGCTTCGTGGTCAGCGGGTAAGGTCAGGTCATATCGTCCCATGGCGGTGCGTGCCAGTTCTTCCCACGAGTGTGCGCCTGCCAACATTTCAGTCGGGACGCCCAGGTCAGCCCAGATAATTCGGTATGGCTTGTTGCTCACGAGTACAGGGTTCGATGTTGCAGAGATTCCACCCCCTCCGGTACGAAGTTCCAGTTGATAGGTACCTGCAGCCTGGAAACTGATGCCATCTATTTTCTGTACGGGAGTCACAACATCCAGCCTTTCCGTGAAGACACCGTTTACCAGTAAATCAAGGGACAGATTTTGCGCCTGCGCAATATTCCCGTACTCGTCTTCGAGCCTCACCCAAAGATCGACCAGTTCACCGGGTGTCGCGACAGAGCTGGAATACAACCTGAGCTGACTGAAGTCGCCGGGCCTGATTTGGATGGTATTACCGGGCACCCTGGTTAAGGATGCTTCCTGATTATTCTTGAGGTACAGCGGTATCTCGTAATGGGTCGTTGCCGCCTTTGGAAGCTGTAATCTGTCTACAACGAAACGCAAGATAGTTCCTGCCTGCAGCACGCCTGAAGTCACGTCGAAGGCGATCGCGGACGCCTGATACCCTGCTTCGCCTGCGATCCCAACTACCTCGACGTCGCGTGCCAGCAATTGCGCGGTTGAAGGCTCGTCCGTCACCAGCCGCACGAAGTTGGTGGAAGTGGGCGTTTCTATTTGCAGCCTTCGCACCTCCATCCATTGCTGGCGAAGCACGATAGATCCGCCAGCTACCAGAGAAACCGGTAGCTGATAATTAATCTCCGCATAAACCACCCCATTGGCCAGACTTTGGCCCCGAACCGCCAATTCGGCAGCCTCTGCGGGCTGTTCGGTGGCGACAGCGCCTGCGGCCTGTTCGGTGGCGACAGCGCCTGCGGGCTGTTCGGTGACGACAGCGCCTGCGGCCTGTTCGGTGGCGACAGCGCCTGCGGCCTGTTCGGTGGCGACAGCGCCTGCGGCCTGTTCGGTACCAACAATGAGTACCGGATTGCTGATTTCCGCACGGATCGGCAAAGATAGCAGGACCAACCAACCTATCAAGTAGTAGTGTTTCAACATGAGGAGTAGTTTGATTAAATCTGGGAGCGAATGAAAGCCATCAGTGCGACCGTTGCAATGTTACCGGAAACACCTATTAGCTCATTTGTTCTTGCAGGATCCGATACTGAACCCGGAACCATCACAACCACACCACCGGCATCTTTCAGGGCTTTTGCAAAGCCCTTTGCCTGCAGTGTCGTGATATCTCGTTCAGGGTTATATAAAAGCGCAAAAGGTGGCAGGCTCGGGTTTTTGGATACGTGAGTCTGGGGTGAAGCCCCACGCCAAACTTGTTCGTCGGAAGTAAAAATCACTTGGTGTTTGCGACGCTCGACGAAACTGCCCAGTTCTTTCATCACTCGTGTGATGTCATAGCTCGTGGAGTCGATTGAAACAACAGCCTTTACGCCTTTACCGCTTATGCCCTCAGCACGAAGATAGCTTGAATCCGCCATGACCAGTGATACCAGGTGTCCACCTGCGCCGTGCCCCATCATAACTATTCTGTCCGCATCCAGTCCGAACTCAGCGCCGTGTTCCTGAATCCATACGATCGCACTGACCAGATCGAGGACCTGGTCGTATATCTTGTAATCCCATCTTAGTCTGTAATTAATGCTGACAAGGGCGAAGCCGTTATGTGTGAAGTAGTTTGGTTTCACATGGACGTCTTTCTTGTCACCAAAAGCCCAGGCGCCGCCGTGAACATAGAGAATAACCGGGGCAAGTGCGATGTTGTTTGGTCTATAGAGGTCCAGGGTCTGAAGTGTTGTAACCTCATCAAGTTTCCGGGCGACATAGTGAATGTCACTGGTTAATGTGAAATCAAAACCAGCGTCGATAATGCTGGTTTCCTCAGATCCTTTTGCAGTGAAACTAACTGTAGAAAACAGTACTAGCCAAAGAAGGACATATCGCATCAATTCACCGCTAGCGTTAGATATAAGCGGCAATTTAAGCTGCAAATCACAGGGTAATCAAGGTTAAAAGTGTAAGTATATTAATAACATAACATCAGGATGATCTCACGAAATCGTATCCTGATATAACGCGAATAATAATCGGACAAAAAAAAGGCCGCGTGTAGCGGCCTTTAAATCAGTTCACTGATTAAGCTTATTGATACTGCTTCAGCTCTTCTCGTGCAATAACCCGCCTATGCACCTCGTCTGGACCATCTGCCAACCTGAGGGTTCGTTGGCCAGTCCACATCGCAGCGAGGGGCGTGTCCTGCGAGACGCCAAGCGCACCATGCATCTGAATAGCACTGTCAATGACCTTAAGTGTCATATTAGGTACTGCGACCTTAATCGCCGAGATGTACTTCCTGGCTTCCTTATTTCCAATCGTGTCCATCATGTACGCAGCCTTCAAAACTGCGAGTCGACACATATCAATTTCTATGCGTGAGTTTGCAATAACGTCATAGTTACCGCCCAGCTCTGCCAGCGACTTGCCGAAAGCTGTTCGAGACAGCGCGCGACGGCACAACAACTCGAGGGCTCGTTCAGCGACGCCAATGGATCTCATACAGTGGTGAATTCGACCTGGGCCAAGACGACCCTGCGAAATTTCAAATCCGCGACCTTCGCCAAGAATAATATTTTCCTTTGGCACTCGCACATTGTCGAACTTGATATGCATGTGGCCGTGTGGAGCATCATCTTTACCAAAAACGAACATAGGTCGGACTACTTCCACACCCGGGTACGGAAGTGGTACCAAAATTTGTGACTGACGAAGGTGCTTGGGTGCCTCCGGATTAGTTACAACCATGGTGATCATAATTTTACAACGGGGATCACCTGCACCAGAGATATAATGCTTTTCACCGTTAATAACCCATTCATCACCTTCAAGTACAGCTGTTGTTGCAATATTAGTTGCGTCTGAAGAAGCGACATGCGGCTCAGTCATCGCAAATGCAGAACGAATCTTTCCTTCCAGCAAAGGCTCCAGCCATTCTTTTTTATGCTGCTCTGAGCCATAGCGCTCAAGTACTTCCATGTTGCCGGTGTCAGGCGCAGCGCAGTTAAATATTTCTGATGCGATCGGATTACGTGCCATGACTTCTGCAAGATGCGCGTACTCGAGGTTGCTTACACCTGCTCCGCCCTGACTTTCAGGAAGGAAAAAGTTCCACAGGCCGGCTTCGCGAGCCTTGTCTTTCAAACCATTAAGAATTTCCAGCTGTCTGTCTGTCAATTGCCAGCGATCACCGACGTCGATCTCGGTGTAGTATTCGTCTGTGAGTGGATCAACATTTGTTTTAACAAACTTGTCGATCTTGTCCCGAATTGGAACCAATCGTTCCGGGATGTCGAGATCCATCATGGCTCGGTCCTTTTTATTAAATTGTTATTAAGGTCGCTAGCGCCACCCTGTTGTGGGGATAGTACCGCCATGTGAGTAGATATAGTTGTTTATGTCGATAGTTTATGGATTGCAATCGGGCAAACTGATTGGTCCCATACAACATGCACTAAGACCGGAACCTGATTAGCCACCAATGAATTTCATGACGGTGACCTCGCCCTGGAATGCAAGCTTCTTGTCACCAAGGGCGGTGACAAGCAATCCTTGCAGTTTCGGTAGTGCCAGGTGGCGCGGAAGCTCAAGAATCTCTGACATGTCCTGACGATTGGCGCTTGAGAGGCAGCCATATAGATAACCGTCAGAAGAAAGTCGGAGTCTGGTGCAGGTTCTGCAAAACGGTTCGCTCTCGTTGGCGATGATGCCAAAATTTCCGTAGTCTGCTACATAAAAACGTGCCACGGTGGAATCATATGGCGCATCAGTGCGGCTGAACTCGTATTTTTTACCGATTTCATCCAGAAGAGATTCCATGGAAACAAAATCTGCCTGGAATCCTTTACTGCCAAGAAGATGCCCCATCCTCATCAGTTCGATGTAGCGCAACTCGATACCTCGCTCGAAACAAAAATCGAGCATGGAAAGAATATCGCTGTAGTTCTGGGATCGCATCGGCACCATGTTTATCTTTAGCTTGATGCCAAGCTCAAGCATTGCATCGATACCTTTTAGCACCGTTCCCAGGTCCCCTCCCCTGGCAATCTGCTTGAACCTGAGCGGGTTCAAAGTGTCGAGGGAGATATTCATCCGCTTTAGCCCTGACTCTGCAATCACGTCCTTTTTGGACATGAGTAGCTGGCCATTGGTTGTCAGGCTGACATCGCTGAGGCCGATCGACATAACACCGAGAAGGAAGTCATCAAATTTAGGTGTGACAAGTGGCTCACCTCCGGTGATTCTCACCTTGTCGATACCTGTCGCCTGCTGTAACAACTCAACAGCTTTAAGAAGCCTTGGCGCGGACAGTTCATTATGAGCCTTCATCAGCCGTTTGCCATCAGGGACGCAATAGGTACAGGCATAATTGCACGCAGCAGTCAGACTGACACGCAAGTTGCTAAATTTTCTACCTAACCGGTCGACAATCATGACTGAACTCTGGATCCTGCGTTAAGATTATACAGATAAAGGCTGGTCGTTATACAGAACATGAATGAACCGGTTCCCAATAGCCAGACCAACACCATTGGTTTGAGGATGAAGTTTAGACAATGCGCATAATGATTAACTGGATTAATCGGGAACGGCCTGCCCGACAGTTCCCATTAAGTAACTTCGATCGTCTGAGTCACGAACTAAAACCCTGCGATGTTTTACTGGTGGAGGGCCGGACTCGTGTCAGCGATATTATTCGCTGGCTAACCAACAGCCCCTGGACTCACGCAGCTCTATATATCGGGCGACTTCATGATGTAGAAGACGAAGAGCTGCGTGCAACGATCGCTTCGCTCTACAGCGGCGATACAAAGGACAGGCTGATCGTTGAGAGCCTACTGGGTCACGGCACTATCGTACGTGCATTATCCTCTTATGACTGCGAACACCTGCGCATCTGCAGGCCTTCAAGACTGTCACGCGATGATGCTACCAGTGTGACACGGCATGCCATCAGCCACGTTGGGTTAGATTACGATGTCAGGCAGATTCTTGACCTGGCCAGATTCCTGTTCCCGTGGTTCCTGCTTCCCCGAAGATGGGCATCAACCCTGTTTCATCGTAGCGCAGGACGACCTGAAAAAACGGTTTGTTCAACGATGATTGCGGAGTCCTTCGGGCATGTGAGTTTTCCCATTCTCCCGTTGATCAAACACACCGAGGAAGGTGAACCCAGATTCTTCCGTCGAAACCCAAAATTATGTACCCCAAGTGATTTTGATTACTCTCCCTACTTTGAAATCATCAAATACCCCTTTATGGATTTCAATCATGAGGAATACCAACTGCTCCCCTGGAAAGGTGTTGGCATGTTGTCAGCAGAAGAAGCAGATATTTATGTTGAGTCTGATGAAGCCCCTAACACGGGTGATCAATAAAGGCGGTGAGCTGTTTTACAAACTCGCGCTTCCAGAAAACCTTGTTTGACCCTTTTACCAATATGCTGTCACCAGGCTCCAGCCGACTCACAAAATTTTCGAGGTCAAATTCGTCAACCGAAGAGAAGTGACCCTGCCGCGCAAAAGATGACTCCGAGAAACCTGAGCCAAAGGTATAGACCTGATCAACACCCTCTAAATACCGCCCCATCTCCTGGTGGGCAGCCTGTGATGCTGTACCCAGTTCCAGCATCTCGCCTAACAACGCTATACGCCGGTGATGTTTTTCCATTGAGCCGAGATGTACCAACGACATCTTCATGCTGACTGGATTAGCATTGTAACTATCATCTATGACGGTGATGCCGCCGACCTCAAGCAGGTTGCCTCGACCACCGGGAATTTCGAGTGCGCTGATGTGTGCTACTACTTGATCTGGATCAAATCCCAGCGCAGAAAGGACTGCAAACAACGCGGCTATAGATTCAACTCGTTCAGACCCGATAAACGGTACCTCACACTCAACTACTGTGCCCGCAACATCGATTCGAACGACGGTCCCTGATCCCGTAGACCGGCCTTTGGCATAAACATCGCCACCCTCACCGAAGGTCATAATCTTTGGGTGATTAGAGTGACCGGCGAGACCTACTGGTACTACCAGCGTGCCACCACTACGTATTCCATGACTGATGGATAGTTTTTCCGTTTTGAGTTCATCCAGGCCTGAAAAGTTTCCAATATGCGCAGGTAACACATTAAGCACCAGCGCTACGTCGGGTTCTACAAGCCGCGAAAGAGGTTCTATTTCACCCGGATGATTGGTTCCAATTTCAAACAGCCCAACATCAGAACCTGCAGGCATTCTTGCCAGTGATAAAGGCACGCCCCAGTGATTGTTAAGGCTTCCCTCAGATGCATGGCAGTTCGCCATCGGACTTAAGATGGCCTGCAGCCAGACCCTGAGGGTTGTTTTACCACTGCTTCCCGTTATCCCAACAACCTTCGCGGATGTCCGGTTACGGGAGTAACTGCCCAGTTGCCACAGGCCATCGAGTGTATCGTCAACCCAAACAACAGGAGCTGCACAGGTCACTTTTCGATGGGCCATCACCACTGATGCCCCTGCATTCGTTGCCATTTCTATGAAGTCGTGACCATCGCCGGCTTTTTCATTTCCGCCGCCAAAACGGGGCCCAGGGTTACCTGACAAAGCGACAAAAAGATCTTCGGGCGCAGTCGTTCTGGAATCGATACTAATGCCATTAACGCCAGTAGAAATATCTGCCTGACCAAAGGCGGCCTGCAATTCCGTACCTGACCATAGAAATCGATTGTTCATTTTGGACGTCGCGCCTCCCTATCGGAACTAATGAGCATCAGCGTCATTAGCTGCGCATCTTCACGGCCTTCATAATAACCTTTTCTAATACCCACCATCTGAAAACCCAGGTTGGCGTAGCATTCGATTGCGCCGGTATTGTTTACTCTCACTTCCAGCCGAATACAACCAATCCCTGCGACCTGACAGCTTAGTGTTATCCAACGAATCAGTGAAGTCGCGATACCCAGCCTGCGGAACATTGGGTTGACCGCCAGCAAGCTGATGTGCGCGGTAGTGTCAGCGAAACTGGTGATCGCGAAACCGGATAGTACGTTTTCTGATTCGGACACGATGACTGTCGAGTCTGTGGTCCTGATGTGGTGTTTTACCCTGGCCGGCTTCCACCTCCAGGGCAATTCATTTTCAATCTGCGATCGGGACAGTTCCGCAATCGTCCTGGCGTCTCTAGCTTTCGCTAGCCTAATGACTGAAGAAGTTGTTTTAGGCATCGCTTTTCCCTGCGCCTGTGTCAGCCAAATCATGATGTTCGGCTATTTCCCGCAATAGGTATTTTTGAACCTTTCCCGTGGAAGTTTTTTCAAGAGAACCGAATATCACTGTCCTGGGGACTTTGAACCTCGCCAGGTTATCCCTACAAAATTGAATAACATCATTTTCCGACATTGACTCCCCGGGCTTCAGCGTGACGAATGCACAGGGATGTTCACCCCATTTTTCGTCGGACTTCGCGACCACTGCAGCCTCGAGAATTTTTGGGTGACTGAACAGCACATCTTCAATTTCAATACTGGAAATGTTTTCACCACCGGAAATGATAATATCCTTTGATCGGTCTTTGATCTGGATGTACCCATCTGGATGACACACAGCGAGGTCTCCGGAATGAAACCATCCACCCGCAAACGACCTGGCGGTTGTCTCGGGGTTTTTTAGATAGCCCTTCATCACAATGTTACCCCGCATAAACACCTCTCCCTGAGTCAGCCCGTCCCATGGAACGGGCTGCATCGTCTCCGGGTCAGCCACGATCATGGCGCCGGCCAATATCGACGAAACTCCCTGTCGAGCTTTCAGGGTTGCTTTTTCGTTCGCTGAGAGATTGTCCCATTCCCGCCGCCACGCTGAAACAATCATGGGACCATAAGTTTCTGTCAAACCGTATACCTGTATTACGTCGAAGCCCAGCGCCTCCATACCCAGAATCACGGCGGCTGGCGGCGCAGCCCCTGCGGTCATCACCTTGATCCCGGAGGGTAACCCCTGTTTCAGCGATGACTCCGCATTGAGCAAGGTATTGAGCACAACAGGTGCGCCACAAAAGTGAGTCACGGCATCTTTCCGGAAGGCCTCATAGATCGCGTCTTCCCGAACCTGCCTTAGGCAGATTGCCGCGCCGGCAACAGCAGCCAGAGTCCATGGGAAACACCATCCGTTGCAATGAAACATCGGTAATGTCCACAGGTAGTTGGGATGCATGCCCATTTCCCAGGTCAGGGCATTGTTGGCAGCATTCAGGTACGCACCCCGATGATGATAGACCACACCCTTCGGATCTCCGGTCGTTCCCGAAGTATAGTTAAGTGAAATCGCGTCCCACTCATCATTCGGCGGATGCCAGGAATAATCTACGGACCCCTCCGCACACAGCGCTTCGTAGTCCAGCTGACCTATACGTTCCCCTCCCTCGAAGGACGGGTCATCTACATCGATGATAAGCATGTCTCGTGCTGTGTTCGCGAGTGCTTGCTTGACGACAGAGGAAAACTCTCTATCGGTAATGAGAACACTCGATTCAGCATGCTCCAACAGGAATGCGATAGTAGGCGCATCAAGACGCGTATTGATGGCGTTAAATATCGCGCCGGTCATCGGCACCGCAAAGTGCAGTTCCAGCATTTCCGGGATGTTCGGCAGGATCGCGGCTACAGTATCGCCGGGCTTTACGCCCCGATTTACCAGGGCAGATGCCACCCTGAGGCACCGCTCATTGAACTCACCCCAGTTCCTGGTGGTATTTCCGTAAACAGTGGCCGGATAATCAGGATACAGGGCGGCTGTCCTTGCCAAAAAGCTTAGCGGCGTAAGTGCTTCAAAGTTGGCTGGATTCTTATCCAACCCCGTTTCATAAATACCTTTTGGCAAAATTGTCCTCCTTTCCGATATGATTTCCGCTGAACTTGATTTAATCAGCTGTTATGCGAAATATTACCACTGTTCTTTTTGATCTGGGGGGCGTCTTGATCGAACTCGGGTCTCTGTCCGAAATGATGGCGACCTCTCCATATTCTGATGAAGATATCTGGAAAGGCTGGACACGAAGCCTCTCTGTGAGATGTTATGAATCGGGAGCATGTACGTCAGATGAATTCGCTGCAAACATGGTAGACGAATTCAAGCTGTCTATTACCGCTACCGAGTTTATAGAAAAATTCCGACAATGGCCCAAACGCACTTACCCGGGTGCCCAATCACTTCTGGATAACCTCTCCGGAAAATTCCGCCTTGCATGCCTGTCCAACACCAATCACACGCACTGGGAAGGTTTTTTGCGTGATCAGGCAATTATGGCGTGTTTCGGAGATGTTTTTCTTTCACACCAGACAGGTGTTCTTAAACCTGATGATGCTGCCTTCATCCATGTCCTGGACAATCTGGGCGTCCCGGCCGAGGCGGTTCTTTTCTTCGATGACAATCCCGGGAACGTCTCCGCTGCGAAAAAAATGGGCATGAACGCTGAATGCGCCAAAACTCCGGAAGGCGTGATCGACGCGCTGAATGAACTGGGCGCGATCATCTAATCAGACGGGCCGATGTGATAGCATTCAGTCCCTGTTATCTCGGTAGAGTTCGTTCGTGAAAAAAATATGGCAGATCATCACTGCACTAAAAAACGCCATTGGCAATCTGCTGTTCATCGCGTTCATCGTTTTTGTCATTGTTGCCCTGGTAGGCCAGGAGTCGGAGAGCATTCCTGCTTCAGCGGTAATGATCGTAGACCCTGAGGGTGTGATTGTTGAACAATTACGGTCCATAGACCCAATAGAGGAATTTCTGCGGGGTGAGGAATCCGATAATGCAGAGACCCTGGGCAGGGACTTGATGGATGCAATCCAACTCGCCGAGACAGATGATCGTATCAAGGCGATTGCCCTGGATCTTTCCAAACTGCAGGGTACTACCCTGAACCAGTACGACGACATTGGTAATGCCCTGGACAGTTTTAAAGATAGCGGAAAGCCAGTTTTCGCCTATGGCACAGGCTATACGCAGTCTCAGTATTACCTTGCATCCTTTGCGGACACCATCTACATCGACAAACAAAGCCTGCCAGTAATGGGAGGGGTATTTCTCCAGGGATTTGGCGCCTACCCCCTATACCTGAAATCCGCGTTGGACAAGCTGCAGGTCAGCGTGCATGTCCTCAAGGCTGGTATTTACAAGGATGCCGCGGAAACCTTTCTACGCGACGACATGTCAGATGAATCCAGGGAATCAACACAGGAGGTCATCGACTTTCTGTGGGACAGCTACCTGTCAAAAATCACCAGGCACAGGAATATTAGTGCAGAGGCAATCACCAGCTACATTAACAATTACGCCACATTACTGGATCAAACAGAAAATGGACCTGCAGAACTCGCCCTTGAACTGGGGTTAATCGATGGGCTTGTGACAAGCGCCGAATGGCGATCTGAAATGCAGGCCATCAGTGGAGAGTCTGGCGACACCTTTGAACATGTTGTCTATCGCAGCTATCTACGATCGATGCGACTACCGATTGCAGAACCAAACCCGGCCGCCGATAAGATTGCCGTTATCACCGCCAAGGGAACGATACTCGATGGTGAGCAGCCTGCAGGCGAAGTTGGCGGCGACACAATCGCGAAACTGATTCGCACAGCAAGAAATTCAAAGAACGTTAAGGCAATTGTCCTGCGTGTCGATAGCCCGGGGGGAAGCGCTGCGGCGTCGGAATTGATTCGAACCGAGCTGGTAGCGGCCCAGGAGAGCGGCAAACCTGTCGTTGCATCTATGGGTGGGTACGCGGCATCCGGTGGCTACTGGATCTCGAGCACCGCCAATAAAATTTTCGCATCAGAAACCACGATCACAGGTTCCATCGGGGTATTTACTATCTTTCCGACATTTGAACGAAGCCTGGATTACCTGGGCGTTCATTCAGATGGTATTGGCACCACCTCGCTATCCGGCGCGATGAATAATTTCAAAGAGATCAATCCGGTGTTCAAACGGGTACTGCAAAACTCCGTCAACCAGACATACAATAAATTCCTTGCGCTGGTATCAGAAGGCCGAGGCCTGTCGATCGAAGAAGCCGACTCAGTTGCACAGGGTCGGGTCTGGTCTGGTTCGCGGGCGCTTGAACACGGGCTCATTGACGGCATTGGAGACGTTAACATAGCGATCGAATCCGCAGCGGTTCTTGCTGGATTGACAGATTATGACGTCGTCTACATGGAAAAAGAGCTTTCAGCCAGGGAGCTGTTTTTAAGACAAGTATTGCAATCCGCAGTTAGCATCCTGCCACCTGTGCAGACTGGTTTGTTCCCTGCGATTCCTGCGGAACTTAAAACGCTCACCCAGATGGTCAGGTCACCATCAATTTATCTGCAGTGCACTAACTGTAAAATTACTTTTTAGGGACCTGACAGCCCGAAAAGTTCTTGCTGGCGGCTCCAGAAAGCTTCAAGGTTCACCGCGATCTCTGCGGTGTTTTCACAGAACCTGGGCACCCATTCTGACGGTAGCAGGTCCAGATATCTGCGTTCACGATATCGCTTGTCTACCAGAAAAATTATCCCACGATCTTCTTCATCCCGGATCACGCGGCCCGCTGTCTGCAATACCCTCACTAAACCGGGGTACTGGTAAGCGTATTCAAAACCTGCTTCAGGGAAGTGATTCCGAATCAGGTCTCGTTCTATTCCTATCTGGGGTAAACCGACACCTACCACGACGGCACCGATTAAACGGTTGCCCTTGAGGTCAACACCCTCGGAAAAGGCGCCGCCCATCACCGCGAAGCCACAAACCTCGCCGCCATCTTTGAATGCGTTAAGGAAGTTTTGCCGTTCCTCATCAAACATTTTCCTTTGTTGTACCAGTAGCGGGATCTGCGGGAAACGGTTCTCGAATACCTGCACGGCACTTCGAAGGTAATCATAAGAAGGAAAGAACACCAGATAGTTTCCCCGTCTGGCGGTGATCACACATTGAATAAGGTCTACCAGATCAGTAAGTGATTGATTCCTGCCCTTATAAGAAGTGTCAACATATCCTGCGACGTTGACCTGCATATTTGCGGCACTAAAGGGCGATGCAAGCCGGTACCAGCTAGCGGCATCCGAGGCGCCAAGCATCTGTCTGAAGTATTCAGACGGTTGCATGGTCGCAGAGAAGCAAATAGCCGACGCCAGTCTATCGAAGCCCTCCCCTAACTGCCTTGATGGATCCATACAGTAAAGTTTCAGACTATGCTTTTTGGATTCGTGCTGGAAGAGCACCGCGTAATCAGCATCAAAATTCTCAGCAGTCCTGAGAAACCTGAGCGTATCAAAGTAACAATTCAGTAACTCATCGCGGAAGCTTCCATAGGTCTCCTTGCGAAGTTCTTCCTCTGCGCTGCTACAGAAGATTTGCATCGCTGACACAACAGACTCCGGAATTTCATACCGTGTAATGTATCCATGTGATTCAAATTCGTTTATGTATCGCTTTTTATAGACAAGCAAAGCCCGATTAACTTTTTGCGCTGCCTTCATTACAGCAGGCGCTGCATTTTTAGAAGTCCTGGCAATCGCAAGGTAGGATTCCTTGTATACCTCTGCGGAAAACATATCCCTGCCTCGATCGACCAGGTTGTGAGCTTCGTCAATCAACGCAACAGAATCCCTGTTATTGGAATCAAAATATCGACGCAGGTAAACGACGGGGTCAAAGACATAGTTGTAATCGGCGATAATGGCATCGCAGGACCTGGACAGATCCAGGCTCAATTCGAACGGGCAGACCTGGTCCCGCCGGGCTGCAAATTCAATTGTCGACCGATCAAAATGCTCAGCCTCCCCCAGCATGGTATCAATAGTATCCTGTACCTGATCGTAGTAGCCTTTCGCATACTCACAATGATCAGGATGACAGGGTTGTCCTGGACTGAAACAGGTTTTTTCCTTTGAAGTAATGACGATAGACCTCAGGCTGCCTCCAGCAACAGTAAGGTCCTTCAGGGCAATTTGAGCAAGTGCCTGGGTCGATGTCTTGGCTGACAGGTAGAACACCCGGCTCGCGGCACTCGATTCCATTGCCTTGATTGACGGGTAAAGTGTCGCCATTGTTTTCCCAATGCCTGTCGGCGCCTCGATAATAAGCTGACGGTCGTCGGCAACTGCGCGGTATACAGAAACCGCCATGTCTCTCTGACCGGGCCTGAACTCTCCATAGGGAAACTCCAGATCTCGCATTGAAGCGTTTCTCGCGGCAATCCATTTTTGCCGCTGACCAAGGATCGTTGAAAAAAACCCCACCGTATCGAAAAATATCGCTGCCAGTTCCTTGATGTCGCTGACTCTCTCGAGGACGGCTTCGGTCTTTTTGTCCAGATGATAGAAGCAAAGTCTCAAGATGAGCCGGTCTACGCCAGCGTGATTGCCAGCGATATATCCATACAATTGAACCTGATGCCAATAACTGTCAAGAACGCCCTGGGGAATATCTTCGACTTCCACGCGAAGGGTTTTAATTTCTTCAATGCAAAATAATGCACGCGTGGGGTCATACCAACAGCCATCAATTCGACCGCCTACCTCAAGATCGATGCCCGCGGTTTTCAATGCTATAGAAACTGGCTGTTCAGCAAGATAGCCTTGTCCCCGTGATTGCTGTACTCGCTGGTGTCCCCTAACGCCCTCGATCGCAGAGCTTTTAGCGCTGAACCGGAAATTAATGTCACCGCGCCGACACAGGTCGATAAGTTGTCCAACTGATAGGGAAACGGGGTTCATCTATCAGGAGACAGGGTCAAGGTATTCAACATTCACTACTGCCGCGGGAATGGAATGTTCCATAAAATACCGGAACCAGCGAGCCTGGTTCTTCTGCAATTTATCTCCTGGTCCTTTGATCTCGATCATGCGATAGCTGTTTTGGTCGAATACAATCAGGTCCGGGAATCCGCTTGAGTTGTTTTTCAGATCAATCAGCAGCCGTTCGAATATCCGGATCAGGTCTTGCGAGGGGATTTTCACCAAAGCAGTTTCCAGGAGTTGTTCGTCAACATACGTCCAGTTGACGAATGGATTAGCGACACCCAGTTTCTCGCGATAGATGGCCTTCGCAAGGCTGTGTGGACCATTTTTCTTCAGCTCTTTAAACCTGTCAGATATGAGCATGCATCTGCTACCGACAAAATCTGACGTGTAAAGATCAACCGGGCCCCTTTGAAAAGGATTAAAAAAAGCACCGCTGACAGGCGCATAGATGATGTCCCAGAAGCACAAACCGAAAATGCTCCGTATCAGGCTGTTCTCAACGTAGTAGCTCTCGTAACCCAGATCCTGGAAATACGCTCGTGCGCACATCTCGACGCTATCATCTAACCGAGAAACCTGGATGGTGGTCTGCTCAATCTTCGTCACGGGCAGATTGAACGAAAGTTCACTGGTAAACCCATGTTTACTGCCTAGACGCTGGCCAAACCTTTGGGCGAACTCCAATTCCTCTTCACTCTGTGGAGTCTCAATGATTGATGAACAGAGCGTCATCGCTGCCTGAGGCTTACCCAGGCGATCCAGGATCCTCGCCTGCCGTTCGCGAGCAGGAGCTGCTTGCGCTCTACAATAGACGCCGACCGCTTCTTCTATCCTGCCGGCACGTTCCAGGTGTCGACCAATCTGATTAACGATGCGATCATAGCGCCGTGACAAAACTGGCTCGATATTCCTTGCAGGTAGTTTATCGATCAGTTGCAGGAGATCGCCTTCGCTGCCCTCAGTTTCCATGAGTTTATGGCTGGCATCCGACAATGATCGCAACACAATCAACTCGTCGATAACCTCACGACAACGGAACAGACCGGCATTTCCGTCGATTTCATACTGCTCGAATGGGGCAACCAATTCATGCATGACAAACGTTGTCATGTCCTGATGAAAATTTCCGAAAAACAGCAGCTTGAAAACCGTTAGCTCTTCGGTCCGTGCCAGCTCAACCACCTCGATCGTAAGTGCCTGAACAGGATTAATTTGCCCGGACAATAGATAGTCCGCCAGATCCTGCTTTCTGGTTGATTGAGGAAAACCGGAACAGGCGTCAAGATTAAGTAGATCCGCTTTCGAACAGATCCTGATGGCAGACTCGAGATCGGGGACCGTTGGTACGATAAACGAAGCGGCTACAAGTGACTGGATTTCAACGCCAAGACTCTCGACTTCCGGGTAATTAAGTTTATCAAGCCTGAAGTAAGGGCCTTTACGGTTGGTTAGCCGAACAAACAGCTTACGAGAATCCAGTGTTAGCGCCTGGAAAGTTGAATAGAACTGCTTTTCCTGCTCAGACAAGAGATGGCAATACTGCCGACTAACGAAGTCGAGCAGGAACGTGAAATTGTCGAGGTAATATCCCTCTGGAAGATCATCTGGCATCCTGCAGAGCTTAACCTGTATTTATATACAGGTAAATTACCCTTCGCTGGCGGCTCTTTCGAATCGATGTTCTGTCCCGGTGATCACATCCACCTGGATCATTACTGAACTTGAAGGAAAACCGACAAGCCTGCTGGTTGTCTGATCTCCATCAATCGTCAGCTGGTTTCCATCCAGCTGATAGTTCAGTGCCTCGTGCCCGTCTACCGTCACTTCTGTTGTCGTGTAGGTAGTAGCGATGCTGAATCCACCTACGGTGGACCGCCAACTCCCCGTGATCAAGTCGGAGGGTTCGCGAGAAGTCATGGTGCAGCTCTGGAGGAACAGTAGAATGGCAAGTAAGTAAATTGTTCTCTGAATTTGCATGTTGGGCTCTCTTAAAGTCGCTGGCTAACATACTAACCGAGAAGACCGACGCAGAAAACCATTAGCACAAGGTGTAATATCCTGTCTAAACAGCCCGTTGACCCAATATGACCATAGATAATGACGATGACCTCAAGCATCTCAAGGCCATCGGACGAATTGTGTTTGAAACGATGCTGCTGATGAAAAAGAGCCTGAAGCCCGGCATTTCCACGGCAGGGCTAGACAGGATCGGAGAAAAGAATCTCGCTCGATATGGCGCAAGGTCGGCGCCCATTCTGATGTACGACTTCCCAGGACACACCTGTATTAGTATTAATGATGAGGCTGCTCATGGGATCCCGTCAGGTCGAAAAGTAGAACCGGGCGACGTCGTGAATATTGATGTGTCTGCAGAATTAAACGGTTACTTTGGAGATACCGGGGCAACTTTTACAGTGCCTCCAGTTGACCCCCGAATTGAGTATCTTTGCCAGGTTACCCGTAAATCTCTGAATGCTGCAATGGCGGCAGCTCGTGCTGGCGCAAAAGTGAACCAGATTGGTCAGGCGATTGAGAAAACTGCCAGCAATGCCGGCTTTACCACCATCCGGGACCTGGGGAGTCACGGTATTGGCCGGAGCCTGCATGAGGACCCACATTTCATCCAAAATTTCTATGACAAGTCAGATACCCGCACTCTGAGCGAAGGTCAGGTAATAACCATTGAACCTTTTCTCTCTACCGCAGCTGACAGTACTGTGACCGCTGAGGACGGCTGGACACTTCTAACCGGGGATGGAAACAGATCAGCGCAGTACGAACATACGATGGTCATTACCAGGGGTAAACCGTTGGTGCTAACGGCACTTTGAATCCTGGTTAATCAGGACTGCAGTCGAGCAAACTTTTCTTCTGAATCAGAAAAAACATGTTGCCACTTGCCGCCGTGGAATCGATACAACAGCATGATTGCCTTTACAATGTAGTCTCCAATGAGTGCGGCATAGATCCACTCTACCGAAAAATCGAGCAGTACAAATACTGCGGCAAGACCAACCCTGACCCCGCAGAGCCCTATCATCGTGGTCATTAGTGGGAATCGCGTGTCGCCCGCGCCGCGCAGACATCCCCCCAGGGTAAACTCAACCGCCATAAGTGGTTGCACCAGCGCCATGATGTAAATAAAGACAACGGTAAGGCGAACAACTTCATCATCGTCTATCAGGTATCGAGCTATCTCGTTAGCGAAAAAAGCTATCACTATACTAAGCGCCACCATACTGCCAATCGCCATGGCAAGCGCTCGCCAGCCGCTACTAACGGCACCTTCTGGATCTCCTGCGCCAAGATGTTGCCCTACCAGGGTCGAACCAGCGATAGAGAAGCCGAAACCGACTACAAACGAAATAGACAGTATCTGAACGCCAACGCCGTAGGCTGCATAGGGTGCAGTACCAAAAAATGCGACCAGCCAAAGAAACGCGATGAAACCGATCTGGAAGACGAACTGTTCGACCCCTGCCGGATATCCTATGTGCACCAGCTGGCGAACTCGCACTCTGGTCAGTGAATTGGGACCGCCGACACCTACCCGCATGCGGTTAGTATAGTAAAGGTACAGGAAGATCAGGCCGCCAACAGCGAACGATACCCCGTTGGCAATTGCCGCGCCGACGATACCCATCGCAGGGAAACCAGACATCCCGTGAACCAGAAGATAGACTAACACCACGTTCACGATATTGGTTACCACCCCAATCCATAGAGGAGTTTTGGTGTCACCAGTTGCGCGAAGTGCTGCACCCAGGATCATATTGATGGAAAAGGCGATGTTAAACACACTAAGGTACTGAATAAAATCCGCTGCCCGACGAGTCGGGTTTTCATCAAGACCAAAAACGCTGGCAATTTCATAGGCAAAAAAGATGCACGGCAGCATCAGCACAATCGCAACGGCGTTACTGAGCCAAAGTGAAACCCTGGTAACCTTTGCAGCTTCGGCATGATCACCGGCTCCCCAGGAACGAGCAACCAGCGCAGTTGTACCAGCAGAGATCGCCATTAAGGTTGCCTGAAGGCCCCAGAAAATCCTGTGGCCGGTAGTGACTGCCGCAACCGCCTCGGCTCCGAGAGAACCTACAATCTTGATGGTGACGATGCCAATAACCGAGAACAGCAGGTTGGAGAGAATCGCAGGCCATGCCAGCTCCCAGATACCGGGTCTAGGCTTAACCTCTTCGGTAACATCGGGCAGTACATGTGACATCTAAATTAGGACCAGGGTTTCCGGCCAGCTAGACAGCCAGCGGTTAGTGGATCAGGGCACGCTAAGATACACTGACGCCCCAACAGACTCAAGCAGCCGCAGGTAATGGCAAAGAATGCAGCGATCGCAGATGCCGGCCACAATGGTTTAGTGTGATCCTGCTACCTGGCGAAAGCAGGGATCGGCGGCTTACCGGACTATAACGTTGCAAGGAAAGTCATCAGCGATCACTAAATTACACTGTTTCTAAATTCGGCCTTGTCAGGCGAGTGGAATCTGTACTGTGAAGGTAGTTCCCTTACCCAGCTGACTATGTACGGAAACGGTACCACTGTGAGCCTGGGCAATGTGCTTCACTATCGCAAGACCAAGCCCGGTCCCACCAACATCACGTGATCGCGCGCGGTCTACGCGGTAAAACCGTTCAAAGATACGCGCAGTTTCTTCCGGAGAGATGCCGATGCCGCTATCCTCGACCTCGATTGAAGCCATCTGGCCAACGCTCTTCAGGTGTACGGTCACTTTCCCACCCTCTCCGGTGTACTTGATTGCGTTATCCACCAGGTTTGTAAGCAGCTGGTCGAGCGCTTCAGTTTCGCCAAGCACTTGTGCACTTTCGTCCTGGATGTCCAAATCTAACATCACACCCGCATCACGAGCATTTTCAACATTCGTCTGCAATAGCGCTGTGATGAGCTCTGACAACCTGATGCGAGCCAGGTTGCTCTCTTTGTTGGAAGAATCGAACCTTGAAAGATGCAGCAGGTCTTTGACGATTAGCTCAAGGCGGATGGATTGCTGCCTGATGCGTTCAACGAAACGACCCAAATTCTCTCCCGAGATATTCGGATCATCAATGATCGTCTCTGATAGGCCTCGAATCGCTGAGATGGGTGTTTTTAACTCATGAGATGCATTGGCGACAAAATCGCTCCGCACTTTCTCCAGGTGCAGCCGTTCCGTGACGTCCTCGAGGACTAGAATCCCACCGGGATCCTCACCAAACCCTGCATCGAGCCATAGGTACGCACATTCCAGGGTTCGTTCTCCGACGATGACGGTAGAGGCGACATTGGTATGCTCTGATATGCAGGTCGATACCGACTGCTTGAATTCCTGCCCTATGGGGACCTCGCTAAAGTTCCAATCGACAAGCTGGGTTTCTTTTAGGGACAGTATTGTCAACGCGGCATGATTGACGTGCAGTACCTTCTGGTTCACATCAAAAGCAATCACACCTTCGTTGAGACCAGCGAGTACCGCGGCCAGTTGATTTCGGTGTCGTGTTAATCCAGCTATCCGTTCTTCGGCCCCCAGCGCCAGATCATTAATGACCACCGCTAACTGCCCGATCTCGTCGATTCTCCCTGTTGGGAGTCTGAGGTGAAACTGGCCTCTAGAAATATCTCTGGCAACGGTCGTCATTTTTTCGATGGGGTTGGTCACTCGGGATGCAAGCAGGTACCCGATGACAAGAAACAAAAAACCAACGGTGACCGCGCTCGCAAAAATTCTGTTTTGCAGGTTCGATAGCTGTTCATCGATAGAAGTTAACGGTACCGCTAATCGAAGGTAACCGGTCTTCGCTGGTTGTTCATTTAACTTGATTGCGAGGTAAACCATGGTGAGGTTTAGTGTCTGGCTGTACCTGGTTGCCACGCCGTAAGGCGCCCCTTGTGACCCGACGATTTCCGGGCGGTAGCGATGGTTATCCATACTCGACGGATCTCGTTGATTATCTATCATCACCCGACCACTTGAATCCGCGAGCGTTATTCTTGCGATGATTCCCGGTACAAGACGGTTTATTTCTTCCGGGGTTAGAAGTCGATTTTCTTCGAGCAAGGTAGTCATCAGAGGCGACAAAGCAAGCGCCTGTTCATGTAAGGAGTTTTCAATCCGATCAAAAGCGTCTCTCTCGACCTCATCGACGACAAAAAAACCAAACACCAAGGTACTGATGATCAGGGTAATACCCAATACACCCCAAACCTGCCAAAGAAATCGAGATCCAAGCATTAACAATCTCCAGGGTCGCTACTTGTCAGCAAGCCGATAACCAACTCCACGGATCGTCTGGATAAGGCTACTGTACTCTCCCAGTTTTTTTCGAACAGCGCGTATATGTACGTCAATATTTCGGTCCACTACAACAACCCCAAGACCAACGACTCTGTTCAGTAACTGCTCACGCGTGAACGCTCTCCCGGGCTGTGATGCTAGCTGATGGAGAATTTTGAACTCTGTTGCCGTTAGGTCTTTGGTTTCCCCTGAGACACTGACTTCATGACGTGCTACGTCAATGACAAGACCCTGAATCACGATTCGTTCCTTACTCTGGCTATCTGCCACCGGACCTCGCCGTAATACAGCCTTCACTCGAGCGAGCAGTTCTCTGGGGCTAAATGGTTTAGCCAAGTAATCATCTGCACCAAGCTCAAGACCAATGACGATGTCACTTTCTTCACCCTTTGCAGAAATGATGATGACGGGAATATCTCTAACGATGGGATCAGATTTCATCTGTTGGCAAATCGACAATCCATCCATGCCCGGCAACATCAAATCGAGAATAACCAGGTTGGGAGACTGGTTGCGGATAACGTTCAGACCTTCGTCACCACGATCAACACCGACCACGCTGTAGCCTTCCCGTTTCAGGTTGTAGCTGACGATCTCCATGATGTCAGGCTCATCTTCAATGACGACTATCTTGTTACGATTCATAAGAACAATTCACAAGGGAATGGGCCGTTTACAGCAAAGGAAAGGCGTATAGATACCATTCAATCACAAGCGGCCTAAACAGGCGTAAAGCGAATCTTAAGTATTTGTTAAGAAACGTTAAAGATTAACCGGCTGATACTAAATCTTCTGGAAGGCCAGCACTGCATTGGTGCCGCCAAACCCGAAACTGTTAGACATGGCCGTTCTGACACCAGCGTCGTCCAGTCGTTTGGTCAATATAGGAACGTCACTAAACTCTGGATCAATATTCTCTATATTCGCGCTCGCACAAAGAAAGTCATGCTCCATCATGAGAAGAGAATAGATAGATTCATGGACACCCGCGGCCCCTAGTGAGTGACCGGAAAGTGACTTGGTTGAACTGATCTTTGGGATGTTCTCCCCAAAAACCCTACGAATCGCTGCCATTTCAGGCGGGTCGCCAGCAGGCGTGCTAG
>JGI26380J51729_10000188_pt1 | contig 32187 bp, 29 predicted proteins | sample SaaInlV_165m_DNA_FD_51729 | JGI IMG/M metagenome (IMG submission 51729) | reverse complement strand
CTGACGGTTGAAAAGAAAAATGTTGTGGTAGATTCTTACGTTAAATGGCGTATTGTTGACACACAGAAATTCTACATATCAACTGGTGGTGCTATGGCATCAGCGAACCTAAGGCTAGCTCAAAATAACCAGGACGCCCTTAGAAGTGAGTTTTCTAAGAGAACTATTATTGAAGTAGTTTCAGATGAGCGTGAAGCCATTATGGCTAGTGTTAAAGCAAAGCTTAAAAAAATTGCTGAAGAGGAGTATGGTATAGAAATTATAGATGTTCGTATCAAGCGAATTGAACTCTCTCAAGAAGTAAGAAATTCTGTTTACAGTAGAATGGAAACTGAAAGGAAGGGTCTTGCTAATAAGTACCGCTCTGAGGGAGCTGAGGAAGCAGAAAAAATTCAAGCCTTTGCTGACAAGGAAAGAACGATTATTCTTGCAAATGCTTACCGTGACTCTGAAAAGATTCGAGGTGAGGGAGACGCTATCTCTGCTAGTAACTACGCAGAAGCATACAGTCAAGATGTAGACTTCTATTCTTTCTATCGCTCGCTTGAGTCTTACAAGAAATCCTTCAGTGAACAGGGAGATATTTTAGTCCTTAATCCAGATTCTGAGTTTTTCCGTTACTTTAACCCAACTAAGTAATTTGGGTTATGAGTAATTGGCAGTTACCTGAGGGCATCGATGAGCTCACTGGTGATGAGGCCATTGCTTTCGAGAGTACTAGAAGAAATTTATTAGATTTGTACCAGAGCTGGGGGTACAGCATCGTTGTCCCCCCAATGATTGAATACTCCGATACTTTGGTTTTAAATTCAAAGTCTATAGACGATAAAACTTTTAAATTCTTAGATTCTTCTTCAGCTCGTATGCTTGGAGTGCACTCTGATATAACGCCACAAATTGCGAGAATTGACTCCAAACATGCCGAACCTAATAGTATCAGTCGTTACTGCTACATTAATGCAATTTTACAAACAAAGGCAGATGACTTCTACGCTTCTAGGTCTCCAATTCAAGCAGGAGCCGAGTTATATGGTTATAAGGGAACTGATGCTGACATTGAGGTCATCGTCTTAATGCTTTCATCCTTAAAGCTCTTAAACATAAGGAATATAACCTTAAGTCTTGGTAATACAGCCATTTTTAACGCTCTATGTGCATCTGCAAATCTTGAAAGTAAAGAGATAACAGCGCTAAGAGATATTTTCAGAAGAAAATCAGTTCCAGATCTTGAAAGTTTTCTTATTGACACTAAGATTAAAGATAGTGATAAATTTAAATCTCTCATCTCACTTGATGGCGATGAGAAAATTCTCGAAGAGGCCCAAGTTATTTTTAAAGGTATTCCTTCAATTGTTGATGCAATTAACGATTTAACTAAACTTAACGATTTTTTCAAAAATCAGAGCGTCAATTTAATGTTTGATCTTGGTGAAGTCAAAGCCTATGAATACCATGATGGAATAGTATTCGCAGCATACAGCGATAAGTTCTCTAAAGCTATTGCCCAAGGCGGTAGATACGATGCATTAAGTAAATCATTTGACTCTAATAGGGAGGCCACAGGTTTTTCTTTTGATCTCAAGTTTTTAATTCACCAGCAGGAAAATTCAATTCAAAAAAGTAAAGTGTTAAATGCGCCAAACATTGATAATCCAGACTTTATTCAATTTGTAAATGATCTTAGAGCTAAGGGACATATTATCAAAACAGATTTAAATGGTTCAACTGAGGTTGATTTAATTCAAGAAAATGGAAAATGGAGATTAAAGGAATAGTATGGGAAAAAATGTAGTAATCATTGGCACTCAGTGGGGTGATGAGGGTAAAGGAAAGATAGTAGATTTGATTACTGACAAAGTAAGCTCTGTAGTTCGTTTTCAGGGCGGACATAATGCAGGCCATACTTTAGTGATAGATGGCAAGAAAACTGTATTACACCTAATCCCATCTGGCATCCTTAGAAGCAAGGTTAACTGTTATATTGGTCATGGCGTTGTTTTATCAATGACCGCTCTTTTAAAAGAGATGAATGAGCTTGAAGATTCAGGTGTCAAGGTTAAATCAAGATTGAAAATAAGTCCAGGATGTCCATTAATTCTTCCATACCACATAGAGCTTGATAATGCCCGTGAAGCCCATAGAGGTAAAGCGGCTATTGGAACTACTGGAAACGGTATTGGTCCGGCCTATGAAGACAAAGTTGCCAGACGGGGGCTTCGGGTTGGAGATTTACTAGATGAAGTCTTGTTTTCAGAAAAATTAAAAGAGGTTGTTGATTATCACAATTTCAGTTTAGAAAATTATTATGAGCAGTCACCTGTTGATTTCGAGACAGTATTGGCGCAGGCATTGGAGCAAGCAAAAACAATTAAGCCAATGATTTTGGATGTTGCCGATCAACTTCATCAACAAATGAAAAGCTCCGAAAATATACTATTTGAGGGCGCTCAGGGAGCGCTCTTAGACATTGATCAAGGGACCTACCCTTTTGTAACATCTTCAAATACAACGTCTGGAGGTGCAGTGACTGGCTCTGGTGTTGGTGTTAGAGATATTGACTACGTTTTAGGTATTGTTAAAGCATATACAACCAGAGTTGGTGGAGGGCCTTTCCCTACAGAGCTTGATTATGATGTAAATACAGATGAGGGAGACCCTGTTGGAAGAGAGCTTTGCTCTAAGGGGCATGAGTTTGGAGCGACTACGGGTCGTCAAAGGCGATGTGGATGGCTCGATTTAGTGATTTTGAATCGTTCATTTAAAATGAATGCAGTGAGTGGTATTTGCCTAACTAAACTTGATGTAATGGATGATTTGGACTTAATTAAGATTTGTATAGCATATGAGATTGATGGCCAGCAAACCACAATCCCTCCTTTTTCTGCAGAAGGCTATAGTGCTGCAAAACCAATCTATATTGAAATGCCAGGATGGAAAACCTCAACGATTGGGACCCATTCCTTTGAAGATTTACCTATTGAAGCAAAAAACTATATCAAAAAAATTGAAGAGTTAAGTCAGATTCCAGTTGATATTCTCTCAACAGGCCCTGATAGAGATGAAACGCTGATAATAAATAATCCATTTGATTAATCTTCAAATACTCTAAGCTTGCTTTATACTTAGCACATTATGTCAGACCCTCACTATCATCGTGAAGCGGAAAAATATGAGAGCCCGATTCCATCTCGTGAACATATTTTAAGTTTTATTCAAGAAAAACCCAAAAGTAAACGCCAGCTTTTCGAAGTTCTCTCTCTTGAAGATGATCAAAAAAAAGCCTTTGAAAGGCGATTAAGAGCAATGGTTAGGGATAAGCAGCTAAGTTGTAATAAAAGTGGTGTTTATCGTCCTTTTTCGAACAGAGGGCTCATATCTGGCACTGTTATTGCAAACCCTAAGGGATTTGGTTTTGTTTCCTTAGACAAGGGCGGAAAAGACCTGAGGCTTTCAAGCCAACAAATGAAATTAGCATTTCATGGAGACAAGGTCAAGGTTCGCCTTCTGAATCGTAAACTAGATGCAGAAATTGTCGAGGTTACAGAAACGGTTAATACACTCGTTGGAAGGCTTCATATTGATCAGAAAGGAAGCTATGTCGTTGTCGATGATAAGCGCATCAAGCACCAAATTGATATTGTTGAGTTTTTAGAAGGGTGCAGTGATAATCAAGTGGTTGTGGTTGAAGTGTTGACATCTCCAACGCTTGAAAAGAATGCTACTGGAAGAATAACTTCAATACTTGGAAATTATTTAGATGAAGGTGTAGAGGTTGACTCTGCCATTCATCGCCACCAAATTCCATCCACTTTTGGGGATGAGGCATTAAAAGAGTCAGCAAAGCTGCCAACTAAAGTTCTTCCAAAAGATAAAGAGAATCGANTCGATATNACAAATTTAGAGCTNGTAACAATTGACGGAGAAGACTCGAGAGACTTTGANGATGCTGTATATGCTATCCCGTCAAAAAAAGGATGGAAGTTGATTGTGGCTATTGCGGATGTATCACACTATGTCAAGGAAGNNACAGAGCTTGATACTGAGTCATTAGAGAGAGGAAACTCAGTTTATTTCCCTCACAGGGTTGTTCCCATGTTGCCTGAGGTAATCTCTAACGGACTATGCTCTCTTAACCCAGAAGTTGAAAGGCTTTGTATGGCCTGTGAAATGGAAATCGATTCCGTAGGATCTCTTTTGGAATATAAGTTTTATCCAGCAGTAATGCTCTCCCATGCTCGCTTAACCTACACAGAGGTTAACGAGATGCTTGAGAATAAGAAGAGCCCATTAAGAAAAAAGTACAGTAGTAATGTCCAGGAGAATGTAGACTTTTTATATGGACTTTATCAAACTCTTAGAATTTCAAGGCAAAAAAGAGGGGTTATGGATTTTGATAGAATTGAAAGCCAAATTCTATTCGATGACAAAGGAAAAATCGAAAATATTATTGCTCGTAAAAGAAATGATGCCCATAAGCTAATTGAAGAGTGTATGTTGATGGCAAACCAAGCTGCAGCAAAATACCTTCAACGCGAAAATGAAGATTTTTTGTATCGCGTTCATCCTAAGCCAACTTCTGAAAAAGTAGAGGTTACAAGGCAATTTTTAAATGCGATAGACCTCAGACTGGAAGGAGGACTTGAACCAGATTCTAGTGATTTTGCTAAATTACTTAAAAATGCCATTGGTAGGGAAGATGAGAATATTATTAAAACAGTCGTCCTAAGAACCATGAAGCAGGCGACCTATACTCCCAAAAATGAAGGTCATTTTGGATTAGCTTTTGAAGATTACACTCATTTTACTTCGCCAATTCGTCGCTATCCAGACCTTCTTGTTCATAGAGCCATTAAAAGATCACTGTTAAACAATCACCGTGAACAGTCCAATAGAATGGTTGAAATGGGTGCTCATCTTTCAATGACTGAGAGGCGAGCTGATGATGCCTCGAGGGATGTTGAGCAATGGCTTAAGTGTGAATATATGAGAGATAAAGTTGGCGAAAGCTTTAGTGGCGTCATCTCTGGTGTTGCGGGGTTTGGTCTGTTTGTAGAGCTTACAGATATTTTTGTTGAGGGTTTAGTGAGTGTTCGTGATTTAAAGGAAGATTACTTTATCTTTGATGATGTTCATCATCAACTTAAGGGTCAAAGAGGCGGAAGAATTTATCGTTTGGGAGATACGATTAAAGTTAAAGTAGTCTCAGTTAACCTTGACGATAGAAAGATAGAGTTCGTTCCAGTTAATTAATCACTNCAGAGACTATTCAGTTATAGCCCCGCGAGAAGCCGATTGAGCGAGTTTTGCATATTTAGCAAGCACNCCTTTTGTATATTTAGGCTTGGGCTGCTTCCAATTTGAAAGTCTTTGATTGATTATCGATTCATCAACTATGAGTTCAAGACGATTNTTTTCAGCGTCAATAAGAATTTCATCACCATCCTCAATAATAGCAAGAGTTCCACCCGTATAAGCTTCAGGTGTAATGTGACCCACCACAAAGCCGTGAGTACCTCCTGAGAACCTTCCATCAGTGATGAGTGCTACTTTCCCACCAAGACCTTTTCCCATAACGGCTGAAGTAGGGGCTAACATTTCTCTCATTCCCGGGCCACCTTTAGGTCCCTCATATCGAATGACTATAACATCTCCCTCGACGATTTGATCCTTTAGGACAGCCTGAAGAGCATCCTCTTCGCAAGCAAACGTTTTTGCNTTGCCTCTGAAGGTCAATCCTTCTTTACCAGTGATTTTGGCAACTGCNCCTTCGGTTGCTAGGTTNCCCCTAAGAATTCTTAAATGCGAGTCCTTTTTAATCGGATTATCGAGAGGCATGATAATGTTTTGGTCAGCATCATACGGCTCAACATTTTTTAAGTTTTCAGCTAGAGTATTGCCGGTAACGGTTAGACAGTCTCCATGAAGTATACCAGCGTCTAAAAGCATTTTCATTAACGGTAGCGTTCCACCAATTTGGACCAATTCACTCATCATATATTTACCGGACGGCTTTAGGTCTGCAAGAACTGGAACTTTGGCGCCAATTCGTGTGAAGTCATCAATAGTCAGTTCAACATTAATAGCATCAGCCATCGCGATTAAATGCAGCACGGCATTCGTTGAGCCGCCAAGNGTAATAATAAGAGTGATGGCGTTTTCAAACGCCTTCTTGGTCATAATATCACTCGGCTTTATATCTTTCTCTAAAAGATTTAATACGGCNTCACCAGCTCTAGAACAATCTGTATTTTTATCATCAGAGATTGCATCTTGTGAGGAAGAGTTTGGAAGGCTCATTCCTAGTGCTTCAATTGCTGAAGCCATAGTGTTTGCTGTNTACATTCCACCACAAGAACCCGGACCAGGGATTGCAGTGGACTCAATTTGTTCAAGCTCTATATCGTTAATATCATTATTTGCTCTTTTGCCAACAGCCTCAAAAACGCTAACAATATCAGTATGATTAGCGCCTGGCTGAATGGTTCCGCCATAAACAAAAACAGAAGGGCGATTCAGTCTTGCAAGTCCCATTAAGCATCCAGGCATATTTTTATCACATCCACCGATTGCGACAACACCATCAAATCCCTGACAAGCAGTTACCGTTTCAATTGAATCAGCAATCACTTCTCTAGATACAAGTGAGTATTTCATACCTTCAGAGCCCATTGANATACCATCTGAAATAGTAATTGTGTTAAATACAACCCCTTTTCCTCCAGCGCTATTAACGCCTTTTTCAGCTTCACTGGCTAAATCATTGATGTGCATATTGCATGGCGTCACCATTGACCAAGTTGAAGCAATACCAACTTGTGGCTTTTTAAAATCTTCTTTTTTAAAGCCAACTGGGTAAAGCATCGCTCTGGATGCAGCTCTCTCATAACCGTCAATAACGACTGAGGAATATTTTCTAGTGTTTGACATTGCTTTTAAATTATCAAAAAAATACAAATTTTAGACTAAAATAACCCGCTTCTAATGGCAATTAAGGCTTCAAGTTGAGTAAAGTAAGGAAAATTATCGAATTAATGCAACCTTTTGTTGAAGAAGGTAGGTTGTTAGAAAGAAGCTATGAGACTATTAATAATAGTATTAATGATTTTGTTTTCATAGAGGAAGATAATCAAATTATTGCCTGTGCTGGCCTAAAACTATATCAAGAGGAGAATGTTGGCGAAATATACGCAGTTGTTGTCAGTAAAAAATTTCACAATACAGACACCTCAACAAGATTAATGGAACTACTAATTGATAAAGCTTCTAGACTTAATTTAAGTTCAGTTTTTGCGCTATCCAAGTATGGCGGTAGATTTTTCTTTAGGTTTGAGTTTGTTGAAAGTGAATTAAGTTCTCTTCCTAAATNAAGACAAAAGAGTTATGATTATGCAAGAAAATCTGTTATTTATTCTAGGTACATCTAGATTTGTATTGATTAAATTATATTTTAGTGCCACTAATTGATGAAACTTAAAGATAGAATCCGTGGATACCTTCCAGTCGTAGTTGACGTTGAAACTTCGGGCTTTAATGAAAAAACTGACGCACTTTTGGAAATCTGTGCAATTATCCTGGGTATGGATGAAGAAGGCTCTTTTTTTCCAAAAACTACGCTGCACTATCATGTAGAGCCTTTTAAGGGTGCGAATATTGAGCCTTCAGCTATCAAATTTAACGGTATTGATATTGATAACCCTTTTAGGCTAGCGGTTAACGAAAAGAAAGCACTATCAGAAATATTTAATCACATTAATGAAGAGTTAGACAAGGAAGAGTGCTCTCGATCTATCCTTGTCGGTCACAACGCTTTTTTTGATCTTGGGTTTGTAAAGGAAGCTACGCTAAGAACAGCTCTAAAAAGCCCATTTCATCAATTTTCAACGATAGATACTGTCAGCCTTTCTGCCCTTTGTTGCGGTGAAACTGTCCTCGCTAAAGCGATATCTAAAATGGACATTGAATGGGACAATGCGGAAGCGCACTCTGCGCTCTATGATACAAAAAAAACATCAGAGCTTTTTTGTAAAATATTTAATACAATTGAATTTTAAATAAAGGGTTAATGTTCAATTTTTCGAAGATATTTATAATCCATTGCCCATTTAATAAATTCTTCTGTATTGATGCTATTGCTACGAAATCTTTCCCTTAAAAGATGATTCTCCACTCTTTGAAAAAGTATAAGCGTTAATAAATTATTTTTTACATCGCTGACATCATTTAGTTGAGTTTGATATAAATCAGTATCAATTTGCTCTGCAAGAGAAGGATTAATGCCTAAGAGAATTAAAAGGCACTCGTTGAAGTTTAATTTGGTTTTATTGGTTAAAAAGTTATGCCATTCGCTTCTACAATCTAACTGACTTTCTGAAGGTTTTGTTTCTTTGTAGTCAATGATGTTATCACTTAATAGGGTCTTCATAAATTCAAGGTTAACCCCTTCATCTGAATGATTTTTATGATTCTTTTGAATTACACTCTCTTTGAGTCTATTGATTTCAAACTTTATGTTATCTGCAGTTCTAGTATGAAAAAGCTTGTAGATTGGTTTTGACATTGTTAATATTTATTTGGTTTAAATTGATTCAATTTATTCTCTTGTTCAAGAGTCCATTGCCTAATTTTTTCTGTAACTTCTGAGGGTTTTAAATCAGACTGAGGGATAGCTTTACCTATAACAACTGTAATTTCACCAGGTTTTTTTATAAAACTTCCCTTAGGCCAGAGTTTACCAGCATTGTGATATACCGGAACAATGCTATGCCCAGTTTTTTTTGAGATAGCACTACCACCATTTTGATAGGCACCTAATTTGTTGTAGGGTTGTCTTGTGCCTTCAGGATAAATAACAATTGAGATTCCATTGTTAAGTCTATCTGCACCCTGTTTTATGACTTTTTTAATTGCGTTTAACTTATCTCCACGATTGATGATGATAGGGTTCAGAAGCGCAAGACTCCAGCCAAACACTGGAAGCCATAATANTTCTCGTTTTAGAACCCAGGTNTGAGCTGGAAATATGGTTTGAAATGCNAGNGTTTCCCATGTAGATTGATGNTTTGAAATAATGATGCANGGAGATTTCATAATATTTTCACTNCCTATAACGTTAGTTTTGATATTTAGGGTTATCTTTAACCACCATATGCAAAATATGGCCCATTGAGAGAGAAATTTTTGTCGAGNAGAGTAGCTTGCGAATATAAATAATAAACCACCCATAGAGATCAAAATTAAACTAATAATTGAACCAACAAAGTACAATAGTGATCTTAAAAGTAACATAGCTTATAGAAGTCTAAGCGTTATAATTCTATATAAAATTTTACTAACTTTATAACCCATTAGTATATCTATTTCAGGAATATGATAAAACAATTGTTAATTTTTGAACTAACTTTAAGCGCATGAATATATTGATTGGTTTAGTTTCGATATTAATCGGTGCAGCTATAAGCTATTATGTACTGAACAAAAAATTATTTTCAATATCGCAAAAGAATATTCAGCTTGAGACAAAACTAGAAGAAAAAGAAAAAAATTATACTGAAAAGCTGCAACTTGTAGAGCACTTAAAAAATCAAGTTAACAATGAGTTTAAGACTATTGCATCAGAGATTTTAAAGACAGATCGTGACAAGCTTAAGGTCGATAATTCTGACTTGTTATCCCCACTTCAAACCCAACTAAAAAGCTTTAGAGAGAGGATTGAAACAATAACGAAAGAGCAGGTTGAAGAAAGAACGACCCTTAAAGAACAAATTAAGTCTCTTCATGATGCAAACCTTGAAACCCAGCAGTCAGCAAAGAGTTTGACGGATGCGCTAACTTATGACAACAAAATTCAGGGTGATTGGGGTGAGGAGATATTAAGCTCTCTTTTATCTAGTTATGGTTTCCAGGAAGGAGTAGAGTTCGACCTTCAAAAGCAATATAAGAACGAAATGGGTGAAAAGTTTAAGCCTGATGTCATCCTGCATCTACCAGAGGGCAAGGATGTTGTTATTGATTCAAAGGTTTCTCTTAAAGATTATGTGGACTATGTCGCTGATCAAACTAATGAGTTAGCATTAAAAAACATATCACGTCGATTGAAAATCAGATCAAAAACATTAGTATTAAAGAGTATGAAAACCTTGAGGGCGTNAGAAGCCTAGACTTTATTTTTGTTTTTATACCAATTGAGGGCGCTCTCCTTCTCGCCCTTCAGCATAAACATAGTTTGTTTGATGACGCCCTTAAGAAGAATATTATGTTGGTCTCACCATCCATGTTAAGTATGAGCCTAAAGACAGTTAACTTTATGTGGCAAACTGACAAGCAAAATAAAAATGCGGACGAGATTGCCCGTCAAGCTGCAGGAATGTATGACAAATTAGCATTATTTATTGAAGATTTAGATAAGATTGAAAATCAGCTTGAAAAAACNAAAGANGGTTTCNCTAGTGCAAAAAATAAATTATCGACAGGTAAAGGTAATTTAATAAGCAGGGCGGAGAGACTTAAGGCGCTTGGGGTTAAATCAAACAAGGAAATTAGTGAATGATAGTTGCTAAAAATCAGAATGTAAAAAAAGATGAATTTGAAGGTAAAGTTGTTTTAGTAACTGGAGCAAACAGAGGTTTAGGCTTGGCCATAACAATGGATCTTGCTAGAGCGGGTGCCACTGTCATTATGTTAGGAAGGGATTTAGGCTCGCTTGAGTATGCGTATGATGCTGTCGTTGATGCAGGCCTAAAGGAGCCTATCCTTTACCCTTTAGATTTAGAAGGCGCAACCCCTGAAAATTATCAAGAACTCCAAGATAACTTACTCAACCAGTTTGGAAAGCTTGATGGACTTGTTCACAACGCAGCGATACTTGGAACTCAAATGCCAATAGAACAGTATGATATTAAGTTATGGTATTCAACAATCCAAATCAACCTGAGTGCTCCTTTTATGCTAACTCAGTTTTTGATTCCTGCCTTATTAAAATCGGATGATGCAAGGATTATATTTTTATCTTCAACAGTAGGCAGGGAAGCAAGAGCTTACTGGGGAGCATACAGTGTCAGTAAGTTTGGTATAGAAGGATTTGCTAAAACACTCTCTGAGGAGCTTGAAAAAACTAAAATTAGTGTAAACACGGTCAACCCTGGGAAAATGAGAACTGAAATGAGAAGAACAGCATATCCTGCTGAGGATTCCTCGACAGTCCCTTTACCGGAAGAAAAAAGTCAGGCAATTGTCCACTTGTTGTCAAGCTCAAGCCCAAAAATTAATGGCGAGCAGTTAACAATTTCAGATTAAATTTATCTTTGAAGGTCGCTACTAAGATGAGGATGAATTTTCTTAAGTATTTCTTTATAGACGTCAGTGTTTCCAGCGACAACGTTTCCAGTTTCCATATATTGATCTCTACCTGAGAAATCGCCTATAAAGCCTCCAGCCTCTTTAACTAGAAGAGCGCCAGCTGCTATGTCCCAAGAATTAAGTCCAATCTCCCAAAATCCATCAAGCCTGCCTGCAGCTAGATAGGCTAAATCTAATGCAGCGGCACCCGCTCTTCTTATTCCAGAAACGTGAGGATGAATCGCTCTAAAAGTTTCAATATAACAGTCAAGGTGTTGAGGGTGCTTAAATGGGAAACCAGTTCCAATAAGAGTGTCCTCCAGTCCATTTGATATAGTCACCCTAATTCTTTCATTATTAAGGTAAGCGCCTTCACCTTTTGAGGCGGTAAAGAGCTCTTCCTTAAAAGGGTCATATATCACAGCATGGGTGGTAACTCCTTTTTCAAGTAGGGCAATTGAAACAGCATATTGAGGAAAACCATGAAGGTAATTAGTGGTGCCATCTAATGGATCAATAATCCAAAGAAAATCCTCATCACCAAGAGTTTTGCCGCTCTCTTCAGCCAAAATTGAATGTTTTGGAAAGGCTTTTTTAATCTCGTTTATAATGGCTTTTTCAGCCGTTTTATCAACCTCTGAAACGAAGTCGTTAATTGACTTATTTTCAATGGTTAGTATATCGACCTGATTATGGTACCTTAAAATAACATCACCAGCTGCTCTGGCAGCTCTAACTGCAATATTGACGGTAGGATGCATGGTAAATGAGCCAAATAAATAAAGAAACGAATTATACCTTGACGAGTTTTGATAAAGTAAGGATTGTCATGGTGAATACTACCGAGCCGGGCAATATTGGTGCAGCTGCCAGAGCTATGAAGAATATGATGTTAACGCAATTATATTTAGTAGCACCATCTAACTACCCATCTGCTGTTGCAACAGCAAGAGCCAGTGGTGCAGACGATGTATTATCCAATGCAATTGTCTGCTCATCCCTGGAGGAGGCTTTAATAGGTGTTAATTTAGTTATTGGTGCCAGTGCTCGTCAGAGAAATATTAAATGGAGGCAGTTAGATGTTATTGAAACATGCAATGAAATACAATCATCAGTTGTCTCTAACAATCAAGAAGTCGCAGTTGTCTTTGGAACTGAAAATTCAGGGCTAACGAATGAAGAGTTAGACTTGTGTTCAATCCTAATGACAATCCCAGGAAATCCCCAATATTTTTCATTAAATGTGGCTTCAGCGATACAAGTTTTTGCCTATCAGAATTATGTAAGTACTGTTGAGGGAAAGTTTGATAATACTTTAGGAGAATTAGCAAATTTTGAAGATTTGAATAGTTTTTATAAGCATTTGGAGCAGGCATTGGAGCATCTTGGTTACTTTGACTCTAAAAAACCACAAAACCTATTAATGAGACGGTTAAGAAGATTTTTTGGAAGGAGTATGCCTGAAAAGGAAGAGGTAGCAATACTTAGGGGTATTCTTAATAAAATTAAACCATACCAAAAATAAAAAAGCCCGAAAATCGGGCTTTTTTGAGTTAAGAGTAGAAAATTATCCTAGCATAAGCTTGTTCATTCTCTTAACAAACTCAGCAGGTTCTTTAATTTGACCACCCTCACTAAGCACGGCCTGATCAAAGAGTACCTTGACAACATCTTCGTCCACTTTTGTTTTAAGTTTCATAACAAGGGGATGAGTTGGGTTTATTTCAAGAATTGGCTTAGTGTCTGGCACATCCTGTCCAAGTGACTTCATTATTCTTTCCATATTGCCACCTAATTCATTTTCATCTGCAACCAAACAGGAAGGGGACTCACTCAAGCGGCTTGACACTTTAACCTCTTTAACCTGGTGATTAAGAATTTCTTGCGCTTTTGAGATAACTTTTTCATAATCTTTAACAGTTTTCTCTTTCTTTTTCTTGTCTTCCTTGGAGTCAAGATCTTCTAGATCTCCCTTAGCAATTGACTTAAGTGAAAGTTCTTCAAACTCACCAAAATTAGCAACCAACCACTCATCAACTCTATCGGATAGCAATAAGACTTCAATATCTTTCTGTTTAAAGATTTCAAGATGAGGCGAGCCTTTTGCTGCATCATAATTATCAGCTGTCACATAGTAGATATTTTTTTGATCTTTATTCATTCGATCAATGTAGTCTTTTAGAGAAACCGTTTGATCAGAAGAGTCTGAAGCTGTTGAGGTGAATCTTAAAAGATTAGAAATTTTGTCTTTATTAGCGAAGTCTTCTACCACACCCTCCTTAATAACCATGCCAAACTCTTTCCAAAATGTTGCATAATCTTCTGGCTTATTTTTAGACATTTTGTCTAGTTCAGAGAGAATACGTTTTACGGAAGCCTTCTTAATTGTGTCAACAACCTTACTACCTTGAAGAATTTCTCTTGAGACGTTTAATGAAAGATCTGCAGTATCGATTACACCTTTGATAAACCTAAGATATTGAGGGAGTAATTCCTCATTCCCTTCCATAATAAAAACTCTCTTAGCATATAGCTTAACGCCACCTTTTCTTTTAGGTTCCCACATATCAAAGGGAGCCTTTTTGGGTATAAATAGAAGTGATGAATAATCAAGTTTTCCCTCGACCCTATTATGGATTTGAGTTAACGGGCCATCAAAGTCATAGGTCAAGGATTTGTAGAATTCATCGTAATCATTTTGTGACAATTCTTTTTTGTCTTGCATCCAAAATGCAGTAGCCTTATTAATTGTTTCATAAACAATTTCGCTCTCATCTTCCTCCGAGGCTTTAACCATCATAATAGGAACAGTGATGTGATCTGAGTATTTAGAAACAATGCCACGAAGACGATAATCATCAAGGAATTCTTTTTCAGCTTTTTTAACATCGAGAATAACTGTGGTGCCATAATCTTTAAGCTCAACAGTTTCGATAGAATACTCTCCCTTACCTTTAGAAACCCATTTAGTTCCATTANCTTTATCATCGCCTGCTTTTCTACTGAGNAGTGTTACAGTGTTCGAAACGATAAAAGANGAGTAGAANCCAACGCCAAATTGACCAATCAAATTAGAATCTTGAGTTTGATTNTTATCAAGACTCTCAAGGTATTTTCTAGTGCCAGAGTTGGCAATGGTACCAATATTTTCCATGACTTCATCTTGAGTCATTCCAATTCCATTATCTCTAATACTAATTTTCCCNGCTTCTTTATCTATGTCAATGTGAATGCTTGGCTCTTCTTTNCCTTCTAGGAGAGATTCATTANATAGCGACTCAAACTTGAGTTTATCAATGGCGTCAGATGCATTAGATACTAGTTCTCTGAGAAAGATCTCTTTATTAGAATAAAGAGAGTGAATCATCAAATCTAGAAGTTGTGAAACCTCAGTTTGAAATTCATGTGTTTGTTTTTGACTCATTCAAAATCCCCTATCGTTTTAACTTAAAATGTTAAGATATGGTCAATCACGAAAAAAACAAGTACAAACAAGAAATATTAATCAATCAAATTGAAGGATTTGTTGAGTATTTAAATGTAGAGAAAAATTATGCTTTAAATACAATTTCATCCTATAAGCGTGACTTATTGAAGTTTGTTTCTTTTTTGAATAACCGAGGTATNACTAACTGGGTATNAATTGACTCTGATGCAATTAATATCTTTGTCATGGAGCTTAGACATCGTAGTATTTCTGCAAAGTCATTAAAAAGATATTTGTCATCAATAAGAGTTTTTTTTAATTACTTGATTGAAAATAATATCATTCAGAAAAATCCAGCATTATCTGTTCAAACCCCAAAGGTTGAGCGCGTTTTACCAAAAACTATTGACTTTGATGACTTAAGAAGAATGATGAGTATCAATACATCAAGCTACAAAGAGTTGCGCTCAGTCCTGGTGATTGAGCTTTTGTATTCTTGTGGTTTGCGTGTATCTGAATTAGTTGGTATTAACCTTGCAGATTTTGATCTGAGTGAGGGTTTTGTTAAGGTTATGGGTAAAGGTGGAAAAGCAAGGTTTTCGCCAATAGGAGAGGCAACTATTGATGTCCTTAAAAGATATTTAGAGATGAGGCCTAATTGTAGTTCAGATGCATTATTTATAAATCAAAAAAACATAAGAATATCTACAAGAACAGTTCAGAATGTTGTAAAAAATAGAGCATTACAAGTGGGCGTTTCCATTAATGTTCATCCACATATGCTGAGACATGCAGCAGCCACACACTTTTTGCAGTCAAGTCATGACTTAAGAACAGTTCAAGAGTTTTTGGGTCACAAAAGCATTAAAAGCACACAGATTTATACGCACCTTGATTTCTTAGAATTATCCAAAGTCTATGANGAGTTTCATCCAAGAGCTAAAAAATGATCATAAATTCTAAAATAAAGCTTGCTTTACATCATTTAAGAACGGGAGTCATTGCTCACCCTACTGATACAATATATGGTCTGGGATGTTTAGCCAATAATCCTAGNGCCATTCAAACAATCATTAATCTAAAAAAAAGAGATATTNCTAAGGGTTTTATTCTTCTGGCATCAGATATTAGTTTTCTAATGCCTTATATTAACTCTAATATGAGTAGTNAGCTTTTTCAAAAATTAGCTAAGCCAACAGATACGCCAACTACATACTTGGTCCCTAAGTCAGATGAATTGTCACCTTTACTTGCTGGGGATAATNAACTCTTAGCAGTTCGAATAACTTCCGATCCATTAATCACTTTCTTTTGTGAAAATACAGGCTCAGCACTAATTTCAACAAGTGCTAATTTACAGGGTAGAAAAGTTGCTACATCAAAGCTTGAATTGAAAAGGTATTTTGGTAATTCCCTAGCATTTGAGCTTCCTCCAAATATGTATAATTCAGATCCTTCTAAAATTATAAATTTATTAACTGGTGTGAGATCCAGGTAAATTTCTTTTTAATCTTATTCGTTAAAATTTGATGCAAATGATTGAACAAGTAAAAAAATATTTATTAAACCTGCAAAATGACATATGCGAGGAGTTTGGAAAATTAGATTCAATATCTAATTTTGATACGGATATATGGAAAAGAGAAGATGGAAGAGGTAACGGAATAACGCGAGTTATTTCAGATGGAAGTTTATTTGAAAAGGGCGGGGTAAACTACTCCATAATAACTGGCGATAAAATGCCTAAATCAGCAACAACCCTTAGACCAGAGTTAGAAGGAAGAAAATACACTGCCCTAGGTATTTCATTGGTACTTCACCCAGATAATCCATTTATTCCAACAACGCATGCCAATGTAAGGTTCTTTATTGCTGAAGAAAAAGGTAAGGACCCTATATGGTGGTTTGGAGGAGGTTTTGATTTGACACCATATTATGGATTTGATGAAGATGCAATTCACTGGCATCAAACTGCAAAAAACGCTTGTATGTCATTTGGTGATAAAACATACCAAGACTATAAAAAGTGGTGTGATGACTATTTTTACTTAAATCATAGAGATGAACAGCGCGGTATTGGAGGTCTTTTTTTTGATGATCTCAATAAAGGCGGTTTTGATCAATGCTTTGAATTTATGAAGAGTGTTGGGAATCATTTCAGTGAAGCTTACCTTCCAATTGTTAAAAAAAGGATGAATACTTCTTATACTGATAAACAGAAAGAGTTTCAGCTCTTCAGACGTGGGCGATATGTAGAATTTAATCTAATTCAAGATAGAGGGACACTATTTGGCCTTCAAAGTGGTGGAAGAACTGAATCGATTTTGATGTCATTACCACCTTCTGTAAAGTGGTCATACCAACACAAAATTGATCCAAACAGTAATGAAGAAAAATTAACTAGTTATTTTTTAAAGCCCAAAGATTGGGTTTGATAAAGGTCAATTGCAGTTGAATAATTTTCTAGGTTAAAGTCATAAAAACTAGGATATAATCCACGTTTGAAATATCTTGTGTTGTTCCTAATGGGNTCAACATTCGTTTGCAACGGCGCAGACTTCTGACAATGCCTGTCATTTTTTAANTTTACTATTTTTATAGGGAGTATATCTATGTCTGCAAAAGATGTAATGAAAATAATCGAAGAACAGAATGTTAAGTTTATAGATTTTCGTTTCACTGATACCAAAGGAAAAGAGCAACATGTAAGTGTTCCTGCTCACACAGTTGATACTGAAAAATTAGAAGATGGTCAGATGTTCGATGGATCTTCAATCTCGGGCTGGAAAGATATTAATGAGTCTGACATGATTCTAATGCCTGATTGCGATACTGCAATTATTGATCCGTTCACAGAAGAAGTAACGCTAAACATTCGCTGTAATATTATTGAGCCAAGTGATTTAAAAGGCTATGTTAAAGATCCAAGATCTATTGCATATCGTGCAGAAGAATTTTTGAAGGCTTCTGGAGTTGGTGATACAGCATATTTTGGAAATGAACCTGAATTTTTTGTTTTTGATAGTGTTAAGTGGGACACCGGTCACGGCATGGGTAAGGCATTTTATGAAATTAACTCTGAAGAAGCTGCATGGAATTCTGGAGTCGATATGGAAGGTGGAAACAAAGGTCATCGTCCAGGTATCAAAGGTGGTTATTTCCCAGTTCCTCCAGTTGATTCATTGCATGATCTTCGTTCTCAAATGTGTCTAGCAATTGAGGAAATGGGTGTTACTACTGAGGTTCATCATCATGAGGTTGGAACTGCAGGACAGTGTGAAATTGGCGCGTTATTTAACACATTAGTTAAAAAGGCTGATGAGACTCAAATCTTTAAATACTGCGTTCATAATGTTGCTCACCTNTATGGCAAAACAGCTACATTTATGCCTAAACCAATTGCGGTTGATAATGGTAATGGAATGCACGTGCATATGTCTATTGCAAAGGATGGAGTTAACTTATTTGATGGAGATCAATATGGGAACTTAAGCGAAATGGCGCTCTTTTATATTGGTGGAATTATNAAACATGCAAGGGCATTGAATGCTTTTACTAATCCTTCTACAAACTCATATAAGCGTTTAGTTCCTGGATTTGAAGCGCCAGAAATGCTAGCTTACTCTGCTAAGAATCGTTCAGCAGCAATTAGAATACCTTTTGTTAAAAATCCTAAGGGGCGTCGTATTGAAGTGCGTTTTCCAGATTCGACTGCTAACCCTTACCTTGCTTTCTCAGCACTACTAATGGCAGGCCTTGACGGTATAAAAAATAAAATCCATCCTGGTAAGCCAGCAGATCAAGATCTTTATGAAGATAGTGATGGCTCTATTCCTAAAGTTGCTGGAATGCTTCACATCGCCTTGGAAGCGCTTGATGATGACCGTGAATTCCTTAAGCAAGGTGGAGTCTTTACAGACGAGGTTATTGACTCATTTATTGAACTTAAGATGCAAGAAGTTACAGCAATGAGAGCTTCACCTCAGCCGCTAGAGTTTGATTTATACTATAGCTGCTAAGATATTTATTAGTGAGTAAAAAGCCGCGCACAATGCGCGGCTTTTTATTGTTCTTTTTAGAACTATTTGTTGCGGTAAAATTAATTAACTTAAATACAGAAAATCAGATGATTGAAGTAAAAAATGATTGGGAATTAGATGAAATAAAAGCTTTATTTGAGCTTCCTTTTAACGATCTTCTTTTTAAAGCGCACAGCATTCATAGAGAAACTTTTGACCCAAATAAGGTTCAAGTAAGTTCTTTATTAAATATTAAAACTGGTGCATGTCCTGAAGATTGCTCTTATTGTTCTCAAAGTTCAAAATATGACACAGGTCTTGAGCGTGAAAAATTAATGGAGATTGATCAAGTATTGCATCAGGCAAAAAAAGCGAAAGATAAAGGTGCTTCTAGGTTTTGTATGGGAGCTGCCTGGAGAAACCCTACTGATAAAAGCCTTGATAAAGTCATTCCAATGATCCAAGGTGTTAAAGCTATGGGCATGGAAACATGTGTTACTTTAGGAATGCTCTCACCAAAACAGGCATCGACCCTCAAAGAGGCAGGCTTGGATTACTATAACCATAATATTGATACTTCAAAAGAGCATTACCCTAATGTTGTATCGACGCGTAACTTTCAAGATCGTTTAGACACTTTAGAGGCAGTTAAAGAGGCTAATATCAATGTTTGCAGTGGTGGAATTTTGGGAATGGGAGAGACTGAGACTGATCGTGCTTCAATGCTGCAATCGCTTGCCAACCTTGAACAACACCCTGATAGTGTCCCCATTAATTTATTGGTTCCTATTCCAGGAACGCCATTTGAGAATGTCAAGCCTCCAAGTGAGAGTGAATTTGTCAGAACAATCGCTGTTGCAAGAATCTTGATGCCTAAAGCTGTTGTAAGACTATCAGCAGGAAGATTAGATATGGGAGAGGGAATGCAAGCTCTTTGCTTTTTTGCCGGCGCTAACTCTATTTTCTATGGTGAGCAGTTATTGACTACTGATAACCCAACAATCGCAAATGACAAGCTACTCTTTAGTCGTCTTGGAATCAATGAAGAAGATAATCAGCAATCAGTTGCTCAGGATTTGACACTTTAAGAGCCTCTAGTTTTGTAGATATCTTATGAATTTTTTCAGAATTTAGAAGTTTAATTTCATTTTCAATCGCCTCTGGGCTTAGATTTGCTTCTTCAATAAGTATCCCAGCACCCTTTAAAGAAAGGTGTTGTGCATTAATTTTCTGATGGTTGTCAATTGCAAATGGAAATGGAATAAGTATTGCTACCGTATTAGATGCAATTAACTCTGAGACTGTCATTGCTCCTGCTCTAGAAATAACTAAATCAGCCCATGCATAGGCCTCTGCCATATTTTCAATAAAGGCCTCAATTTTTGCACTAGAGTTTGAACTGATGTCATATAGAGCTTTAACTTCATTGATATGATTTTCTCCGGTTTGATGCCATATATTCAAGGACGTTTTAATATGAGGTATAGTTTGATTGATTTTTTTTGCTCCCAATGAACCCCCAAGAACAAGTATGTTTTTTATTGATTTAGGTTCCACTTTAGGGATTGGATTAAACAGTATAGGATTCCCTATTGTTATGGCTTTTACATTCTCATGGAAAGTATTTTCGAACGCTTGAAGGCACTTGGTAGAAAGCTTGCTTAATAATTTATTTGTTGTTCCTGGAACAGTATTTTGCTCATGAATTATTAATGGTGTAAAAGAAAATTTTGCAATTAAACCGCCAATCCCAGAAGCATAACCCCCCATTCCTATGACTTTGTTTGGTCTAAACTTTGTGAAGACAATGACAGTTTGAACCAACCCAAAGCCAAGTAAAAACATAGCTTTTAATATTGTTAGTAAATTTTTACCTCTCAGACCGCTAGTGTAGACCCCGTGGAATTTATAGCCATATTCTGGAACTAGTCTACTTTCCATAGAATTTTTACCTCCAAGCCACTCTACGACTGTACCTCTTTTATGAAGCTCTTTGGCGATAGCTAGGGCAGGAAAAATGTGCCCACCTGTTCCCCCAGCCATAACGAGAATTTTTTTAGACATAGTTAATCTGTTTTGAATATTTTGTTCTATTTTCCATATCAACACGAACAATAATTGCCAAAGAGATAATTGCAAAAATCATAGAGGTGCCACCATAGCTTAATAGAGGCAAAGTAAATCCCTTGGGCGGTAAAAGGCCTAAATTCATACCAATATTAACTGTAATTTGCATTGCAAACCAGGTGCAGATTCCAAAGACTACATAAGAACTATATTGCCGACCTTTTTGGAGGGCAACTTTAGCAATAGAAAAACCTTTTAAGAGAATAAATAGAAAAGATAGCAAGACAAACAACATCCCCATAAAGCCCAATTCCTCTCCAATAACAGCAAAAATCATATCGGTATGCCTTTCTGGAAGAAGTGCATATTTTTGAATACCAGCACCAATTCCAGTGCCAAACCAGTCTCCCCGAGCAATACCAATTAATGCTTGCTGGGTTTGGTGTACTTTAGGATCTGCGCTTCCCCAAAAATCATCAACCCAAAAGGATGTCAGTCGAGCCATTCGGTTTGGATTAAATGCAATAAAAATACCAACAATAATAAACAAAAAGGATGTGACTATACTGAGCTGCTTAAGATAAACACCAGCAGCATATAGCATAGCCATTGCTGTTAATGATATAATCAGAGTGGCACCAAAGTCTGTCTCAAGCATCAACAGAAAGTCTGCCAAACCAATAATTACCAGTGTTTTTACAAAGCCTTTCCATGGCTTTCTAATATCTTTTTCTTGACGTATTAGGAANCCAGCCATAAAAAGTATCATGGATAGTTTCATCAGNTCTGAGGGTTGAAACTTAAAAAATACAAANTTAATCCACCTTGTTGANCCATTAACTGTATGACCTATAGGGGGAGGAAAAAATACAACTGCAAGAAGTAGTAATGAGAGAATAAATAAAGGAATAGAGTTTTTTTGCAGAACTGAAATAGGTGTATTTAAAATAATGAGTCCAGCAAATAAACCTGCACAAATAAACAAAGTTTGTTTAAAAAAATAAGAGTAGCTTGAAAAATATGCCAATGAAGCAGAAAAGGACATAATCCAACCAAAAATTAATAAAGCCAGAATCGTGAACAATAATGACTTGTCAGGCATTTGTCTTGTTCGCATGTTTGGATTTAATCTCATAAGCAAATATATTTTATACTTATATTAATTGAAAAGTTCTGTTAGATATCTTTGCGTTTAATAGTTGAGCTATTTCTGAGTCGATATGGGATAATCTTCTCTTTTATAAATTTTTTTTAGATAATGATTTCTACTGCTAATGTCACCATGCAATTTGGTGAAAAGCCTCTATTTGAGAATATTTCAGTCAAATTTCAATCTGGGAATCGATACGGTTTGATTGGAGCAAATGGATGCGGAAAATCAACCTTAATGAAAATATTAACTGGAGAGTTAAAGGCCTCTCATGGCTCTGTTCTAGTTGGTGAAGGACAAAGGCTGGGAGTTCTTTCACAGAACCAATTTGCCTTTGAGCAGTATCGTGTTGTTGATACTGTGATCATGGGACACAAGGAGTTATGGAAAATTAAAGAAGAAAGGGATAGAATCTATGGCCTTTCTGAAATGAGTGAGGAAGATGGTATTAAGGTTGCTGAATTAGAAATGGAATTTGCTGAAATGGATGGTTATTCAGCAGAGTCATCAGCTAGTGAATTACTCTTAGGTCTTGATATTCCTTTAGATCAGCATTATGGATTAATGAGTGAAATCGCTCCTGGCTGGAAACTTAGAGTTCTTCTAGCTCAAGCTTTATTTTCAGACCCAGAAATTCTTTTGCTAGATGAGCCTACGAATAACCTTGATATTAACTCTATTAGATGGTTAGAAGGCGTTTTAAGTGCAAGAAAATCAACCATGGTTATCATTTCTCATGACCGTCATTTTTTAAATGGTGTATGTACGCATATGGCTGATTTAGATTATGGTGCGCTCAATGTCTTTCCAGGAAGTTATGATGATTTTATGGTTGCTGCAACTGCAATTCAGGAGAGGATGCGTTCAGATAATGCTAAAAAGGAAGAAAAAATTAAAGATTTAAAACATTTTGTGTCGCGATTTTCTGCTAATGCATCTAAATCAAAGCAAGCAACATCACGCTTGAAACAATTAAATAAGATTGAGCTGAATGATATTAAGCCTTCATCTAGAGTGAGCCCTTATATTATTTTTAATCAAAGCAAAGAGTTGTTTAGAAATATATTAGAAGTTCAAGGTCTAAGTAAAGTTTTGATGACGAACAAGTTTTAAAAGATATTAATATTATGGTTGAGACTGGCGAGAGAGTTGCGATTATTGGTCAAAATGGAATTGGCAAAAGCACTTTGCTTAAAACTATATTTGGTGAAGTTGAGTCTGATGGCGGAAAAACGAAATGGAGTGAAAACTCCAATATTGGATATTATGCACAAGACCATAATGAAGAGTTTGAGAAAGATATGAGTGTCTTGGATTGGATGACTCAATTTAAAAATGAGAAAGATGATATTCAAATGATGCGTTCTGTTTTAGGAAAAATGTTATTTGGCAAGGAAGATGTAAAAAAGTCAGTGAAGTCTCTCTCTGGTGGCGAAAAGGGAAGAATGATATTTGGTAGGCTAATGTTACAAAAACCAAATATTTTGTTGATGGATGAGCCAACTAACCATTTGGATATGGAGTCTATTGAAGCTTTAAACTTAGCNCTAGANAACTATAAAGGNACNCTTATTTTTGTTAGTCATGATAGGGAGTTTGTGTCCTCTTTGTCTACAAAAGTAATNGAACTTAAAGACGATGGNGCNCACTATTATTCAGGGAACTATGAGGACTATTTGTTGACTCAAGTGTGAATTTAATTAATGTCTGTATCGAAATCTATTGATTAATTGCATATTAATTGATGGTTAAATGTCAAAAAGATATGTACTTGAACAAAAATTTAATCTAATTTATATAGCTATTTAATAAATGTTTACTGGGATTATTCAAGCTAAAGGAAGTATTCAAGAGGTTCATTCTTCTGATGATGGTGTTATTTTGAAAATTAATTCAAATACTCTGGATTTAAGTGACTCTAAGATTGGAGATAGTATTGCTGTTAACGGAGTATGTTTAACGGTTACTCAAATGTCAAATGAGTGGTTTACTGCTGATGTTTCTAATGAGACGATTAACTGTACAACTTTTTCAGATCTATCTCAAGGTGAGAGCGTTAATCTAGAAAAGTCTCTAAGGCTTAATCAGGGTATTGANGGGCATTTGGTGAGTGGCCATGTTGATGGAGTTGGCAAAGTCCAATCAATTAATAAGGATGGTGATAGTACCCGAATAAAGATTCTTGTTGAGATCGATCTAATTAAATATATCGCCAAAAAAGGCTCAATATGTATCAATGGAGTAAGTCTTACCGTTAATAGCGTTGAGGGTAATATTTTTGATGTTAATATAGTTCCCCATACTTTTTCAGTAACCACCCTAGGAGATCTTTCTATCGAATCAAATGTAAATCTAGAGATTGACTTAATTGCTAGATATGTTGAAAAACTTAATATCACAGGTAAAGATTAGACGATTATGAATGCTTCAATAAAAGAACTTTTAGAAGATTATAAGCAAGGAAAAATGATTATTCTTATGGACGATGAGAATCGTGAAAATGAGGGTGATTTATTAATTGCATCTGAAAAAGTTACAAAAGAAGATATTAACTTCATGGCTACACATGGCCGTGGGTTAATTTGTCTAACTTTGACTCAACAGCGTTGTCAGCAACTAAACTTGCCTCTAATGGTTTCTCAAAATAGTGACCTTCATTCTACAAACTTCACAGTCTCAATCGAGGCAGCATCAGGCGTTACTACTGGAATTTCAGCCGCTGATAGAGCAAAAACAATATTAGATGCAGTTGCCAAAGATGCAAAGCCTATAGATATCGTTCAGCCTGGCCATGTTTTTCCTTTAATGGCTCAACAGGGTGGCGTTTTAATTCGTGCTGGCCATACTGAAGCTGGCTGTGACTTAGCTCGTTTAGCTGGGTTTGAGGCTTCTTCAGTGATAGTTGAAATATTAAATGATGATGGCTCAATGGCTAGAAGCGAAGATTTATACAAGTTTGGAAAAAAGCATGGAGTTAAAGTAGGCCATATCGCTGATTTGATTCATTACAGAGTAGAAAATGAAAAGACAGTTGAGAGAATAAGTCAGAGGCCTTTTAAAACAAAGTATGGTGGTTTTGATCTATATTCTTATTTGGATACTATTCATAACGATATTCATATTGCCCTAGTAAAGGGAAAGGTTGATGAAACAACTGAACCCTATGTAAGAGTTCATATGGAAAACATTTTTAAAGATGTTCTACAAGAAAATAATCGAGGTTTTAGTATCAATAGCGCATTGAGTATGATCGCAGAAGTCGAAAATGGTGTCTTCTTGCTCTTACGTAAGCAAGACAATCAGGCTATCCTTGAAAATATTGATAATCAGGATTATAGAAGTAATGACGATGATAAAACCTTTGGAATTGGCGCTCAAATACTTTCTGATTTAGGTGTTACAAAAATGAAATCACTAGGAAAGCCAAGGAAATGGCCTGGATTGGATGGTTTTGGAATAACAATTACAGAGTATGTAAACATTAAGGAGTAAATAAATTGAAAACTATTGAAGGTGATTTAACTATTAATAATAAAAAAGTAGCGATAGTTGCGGGTCGTTTTAATTTTTTTGTAGTTGAGCATTTGATTAGTGGGGCTAAAGAAGCTTTACTAAAGAGTGGCACCAAAGAGTCCGATATTGAACTTTATTATGTGCCGGGCGCTTTTGAAATTCCTTTGGCGCTTAAAAAGATAGCAAGTACTGGTAAATTTGATGCCATTGTTGCTTTAGGAGCTGTGATTAGGGGTGGAACCCCACATTTTGAATATGTTGCTGGTGAATGTGTAAAGGGTATTTCACAAGTTGCACTAGATTCTGAAATACCGATTGCTTTTGGTGTTCTAACTGTTGATAATGTTGAGCAGGCTATAGAACGCTCCGGTAGTTCTGAAAATAAAGGTGCCGAAGCTGCTGAAAGCGTCATTCGAATGATAAGCCTACTAGAAAAGCTGTGACTCCCAAACAACGNTCAAGAGCAAGGGTCGTCCAAGCTTTATATCAGTGGCTTGTGTCTGATGAGGACATTCTGAAAATTGAACAGCAATTTCTGAATCAAAAGGAAGGAAAAATTTCTAAGGCGTTTTTTTCAAATTTATTTTTAAATATTCCAAAAAAAATTACAATTCTTGATGAAATTATTAAACCTTCTCTTGACAGAGATATTGATGAATTAGGGCCTACAGAAAAGGCAATTTTATATTTAGGAGTATATGAGTTAAAGTTTCAGCTTGAAGTTCCTTACAAGGTAGTTATCAATGAAGCCGTTGAACTAACAAAGTTATATGGAGCGGATGGAGCTTTCAAGCTTGTCAACTCATGTTTAGATAAAATTGCGGTTGAATTAAGATCTTTAGAAGTTACATAATTTTTATCAACAAAACTCCTTTTTATAACTCCTTAATTAATCAATAAAAAAGCGAACTTAATTCAATTGGACTATCAAAGAATCTAGCACTGGCACCATAGTTCTTTTTTTCTTCTACCCTATATTAAATTAAACTCATCTTTGAAAATTTGATTGATTTTATCTTTTTTCATGGTAGTATTTAATTTCAGCATCCAAATCTAGTTAGCTAAATAACGGGTTTTACTCAATAACTCAGGTTTTTTTTTTGCTGAAAAGGGTTAGTTTAATATTTATATTAATTTAGGAGAAACAATGAAAAGTATTTATAAAAAAATTGGAGCAACAGTCGTAAGTGCTATTGCTTCGGTAAACGTAATGGCTCTTGATGAGTTAAATGTAGCTTATTTTGAAGAGTGGCCAATGCCGTTTGAATATGCTAAGCAGATTGGTGCTTATGATGAAGCTTTAGGTATGACTGTTAATTGGAAAGCTTTTGGAACAGGTACAGCAATGTCTGCAGCTATGGCTTCTGGTGATATTCATATTTCNGTTAGCCAAGGNGTNCCACCATTTATTGTTGCTGCATCAACAGGTCAAGATATTCAAATTGTTGACGTAGCGGTAAGTTATGCTGATAACGATAACTGTGTTGTTGCTTCTGGCTTAGAAATTGATGCAAGTAACGCTTCAGAGTTGGCTGGTAAGAAAGTTTCAGTTCCAATTGGTACAGCTGCTCACTATGGCTTCTTGAAGCAGATGAGCCATTTTGGTGTTTCAGTCGATTCAATGGAAGTAGTTGATATGGCNCCACCTGAAGGAGCAGCTGCTTTTGCTCAAGGTAGTACTGATATGTTNTGTGGATGGGGTGGATCACTTCGTCGTGCTCTAGAGCATGGTAATGTTCTTTTGACTGGTGCTGAGAAGACAGCTCTAGGTATCTTGGTTTGGGATGTCACTTCTACACCAGCTTCTTTTGCTGATGAGAATGCTGAAGTACTTCAAACATTCCTTGGTGTCACTGCTGCATCTAACGCAATGTGGAACTCAGGAGGTTTTACTTCTTTGATGTTGCCTCATATCGCAAGAGATGCTGGTATGGATGAAGGTGATACAGCTGATACAATGGCTACATTTGTATTCCCTTCAGTTAGCAACCAACTTGGTAGCAACTGGCTTGGTGGATCAGGTGCAGCTTTCCTTAAAGGTGTAGCTGATGTATTCGTTGAAAGCGGAAACATTCCAAGTGCTAGAGGTTCATATGCTAATGCTATTAACACTGATGGTTTAGAAGGACTGGCAGCACAATAAAGTACTTTATTACTGGGCTTAATAATAGTCTAGAGATAATGTATTAGTTATACATAAGGTGGCGCACTTTCAGTGTGCCACCTTTTTAATGAAAAAAATGAATTCGGAGTTAACTTTGAAAGGTTTATCAATAGAAAATATATCGATGCGTTTTGATTTGAAGAATGGCTCTTCAGTTCAAGCACTTAAAGATGTATCGCTGGAAATAGAAGAGGGTCAAATTATTACTGTATTAGGGCCATCAGGTTGCGGGAAAACAACGCTACTGAATATTGTTGCAGGGTTCTTGGCGCCAACTGAAGGAAAAGTCGTACTCAATGAACAAGTTGTTCAAGGGCCAGCCGCTGAGCGTGGAATGGTTTTCCAGCAAGGCGCTTTGTTTGAATGGATGAATGTTCGAGCAAACGTTGCTTTTGGGCCACGAATGAAGGGAATTCCGAAAGCTGAGCAAGATGAAAAAGTTAAGCATCTATTAGGAATTGTTGGTCTTGCAGACTTTGAAGATAAGGCTGTATATGAGTTGTCCGGTGGTATGCAGCAGAGAGTCGCCTTAGCGCGCTGCCTTGCAAACGACCCAGATGTGATTTTAATGGATGAACCGCTCGGTGCTTTGGATGCANTAACTCGTGAAAAAATGCAGGGTTTAGTNTTAAAACTCTGGAAAGAAACAGGCAAAACAATTTTATTGATTACACACTCTGTAGAGGAAGCAGTCCTACTTGGNGAAAGGNTATTGGTTCTTGCTCCAAGACCAGGAAGAATTCATAAGGAATATAAACTACCTTTTGCTGAAATGGGAGTTAATATGGATCTTAGAGAAGTTAAAAAGTCTGAAGGATATTCTGAAACCCGTGATGAAATNCTNTCAATTATTTGGGAGATGGAAGAAGAGATNATGGGTAGGGCGGACGAAAACTAATGACTATTTTAATTATTTATATTTTAATTTTTGTAGCTGCTTTTTATATAGTTAAAGTGGTGAGTTCAATGACAGCTTNAAAGGATGACTTTACAAGTTTAAAGACAGTTACATTTGGTGACGAAAGTGCAGTGTCACCGAATAGAGCTGCATCCATTATTTCAGTTATTGCAATCTTTGCAATTTGGGCCGCCTTTACTGGCTCTAAATATATTCCAGTTCATGTCCCAGGACCTTTTATTGGTGAGCTTTCTTTCGAGTACACGGCAATGAATTCTTNAGGAGAGACCGATGATGCTGAGGTTACAATTACTGTTTATGATGTTCAAACTGGAGACATNCCAGATAAACTAAAAATCGAGCCAGGCGAAGGTTTTGCTCTCAATGATACTGCTCAGATCATCACTTACAGAAGTGGNTTAGTTAAGGTTAAAAAAAATGATCAAGGTGGAAAAGATAAAAAATACAAAGTAGTAGCTATTAATGGTCAAGAGATATCACCTAATAATGAGCTTTTTATAGATAATGCCCGCATCTATATGACAGCAAAAGGCACATTAAGTGTTACCCCTGAAAAAGGTTGGCAAATGCAGCCTGTATGGCTACCTGCACCCGAAGCTGTAGGTTCGCGATTATTAAAAGTTTATTCTGAAGGATTTAAAAACTTTACACTTTTTGAACATTTAGGTTGGTCCCTTTTGAGAGTAGTAGTTGGATTTGTTGCTGGAGCAATTGTTGGAATTCCTTTAGGCTATGCAATGGGGCTTTCTGGCTGGTTTCGTGGTTGGTTTGATCCGATAGTCGAATTTATGAGACCAGTGCCTCCATTAGCTCTCATTCCATTGGTTATCATTTGGTTCGGAATTGGTGAGCAAGGCAAGATTATTTTACTATTCTTAGCATCGCTTTGGATTATGACAATTTCTTCCCGCGCAGGCGTTTCAGGNGTAAATATAGCAAAAATTCATGCNGCTTACTCACTAGGCGCTTCTAAATGGCAAATAATGAGGCTGGTTATCGTTCCAAACAGTTTGCCAGAAATATTTACTGGTGCCCGAGTTTCAATGGGTGTTTGCTGGGGAACCGTTGTGGCAGCTGAATTGGTTGCGGCTCAAAAAGGTGCAGGTATGATGATTATTAATGCTTCAAAATTCCAGATGACAGATCTTGTAATAATGGGAATAGTCCTTATTGGTGTTATTGGTTATGCAATCGATATATTAATGAGAATTGCAGAAAATTATCTAGTCCCATGGAAGGGAAAATAGCTTTATAATTTATTTTTTCTTTACTTTAGNATTCAACAATGCCAGTCATATTACCTAAAAANGCCCAAGCTGTAATTATTGGCGGCGGAGTTGTTGGCTGTTCAGTAGCTTATCATCTTGCTAAGCTTGGCTATACCGATGTTATTCTTCTTGAAAGAAAAAAACTAACCTCTGGAACAACATGGCATGCTGCAGGTCTTGTAGGTCAAATGCGCTCTTCTCTTAATTTAACTCAAATGGTTAAGTATTCTGGCAATCTTTATGAGACTTTAGAGTCTGAAACAGGAATGGCAACTGGTTANCGAAGAACTGGCTCAATTAGTCTTGCAACAAACCAAGAAAGGCTGACCGAATATAAGCGAAACGCCTCCCTNGCAAAAGTACATGGTGTTGATGTTCAAATTTTANCGACCGNTGAGTTAAGAGACAAAGTTGAATTCTTTAACCTTGATGATGTTGTTGGTGGGGCATGGATTCCAAAGGATGGAAAGGCCGATCCGGCGAATGTTGCGATGGCTCTTGCCAAAGGAGCAAAGAATAACGGCGTTAAAATCTTTGAAGATGTCAAAGTTACTGGGATTCTCAAAGATAACGGTAAAGTGAAAGGAGTTCAAACTGAGTTTGGAGAGATAAAATCTGAAGTAGTTGTTAATTGTGGAGGTATGTGGGCTAGAGAAGTTGGAAAAATGGCCGGCGTTTCAGTACCGCTTCATGCCTGCGAACATTTTTATTTTCTAACTTCATCTGTTCCGGGTTTGGGTGATATGCCAGTGGTAAGAGTTCCAGATGAGTCAGCATACTATAAAGAAGATGCTGGAAAAATTTTGGTAGGATTATTTGAACCTAATGCAAAACCTTGGGCTCAAAATGGAATCCCTGATGACTTTTGTTTTGATCAAATTCAAGATGATTTAGATCATTGTATGCCTTATCTTGAATTGGCAATGAATAGGGTTCCAGTGATGGAAAGTCTTGGCATTGAAACTCTTTTCAATGGGCCAGAAAGCTTTACTCCAGATGATAATTTTCAAATTGGAGAGTCCCCAGAACTAGGCAATTTTTATGTTGCAGCAGGATTTAATTCAATAGGGATTCAAGCAGCTGGTGGTGCTGGAAAGTATCTAGCCGAGTGGATTGTTGCTAAAGAGCCTCCATGTGACCTATGGGATGTTGATATCAGAAGAAATCAGTCCTTTCAAAGTAACAAAACTTATTTAGCGAATAGAGTGACTGAAACTCTAGGCTATCTTTACGAAAATCATTTTCCTTATCACCAGTATGAAACTGCAAGAGGCCTAAGAAAAACTCCTCTCTATGAGTTCTTTAAAGAACGTGGAGCCTGTTTTGGTGAAGTTGCAGGTTGGGAGAGACCGAATTGGTTTGTTCCTAAAGAAATGATTGGAAAGGTTGAGCAAAAGTATGAATACTCTTGGGGTAGGCAAAATTGGTTTGAATTTCACAAATTAGAACAACAAGCAATTAGAGAGACTGTTGGTATGTATGAAATGACTTCATATGCCAAAATCAGAGTAAAGGGTTCAGATGCGATGGATTTCCTTCAGCTTGTCTGTGCTAATGATGTTAATGTTGAGCCAGGTAAGATGGTTTACACTCAGTGGCTCAATGATAAAGGCGGTATTGAAGCAGATGTAACTGTTACTCGTCTAGGAGTTGATGATTACCTTATAGTTAGTGGAACAATGTGTCTCAATAGAGATTTGCACTGGCTTAATAAGAATATGCCAAAAAATGCTAATTGNTCATTGTTTGATGCAACAAGTTCTGAGGGTTGTATCGCCGTTATGGGTCCAAATTCAAGAGATTTAATACAATCTCTCACTGATGCAGATATGAGTAATGAANGCTTCCCATTTGCAAATGTTAGAAACATTGAGGTTGGAATGGCAAATGTTCGTGCGCACCGCATTACCTATGTGGGTGAATTGGGATGGGAGCTTTACTTCCCAATAGAGTTTTCAAGTTATATTGCAGAGTTAATTGAATCAAAAGGTGAAGAATTCTCTTTAAGGCAAATTGGAATGCATACTGTGGATAGTTGTCGTATAGAAAAAGCTTACAGGCATTTTGGNCATGATATTACTGATGAAGACCACGTGATTAATGCCGGACTCGGTTTTGCTGTTAAGCTTAACAAGAAGCCTTCTAAATTTGGAAAGTTAATTGGTTTTGATGCAGTTGAATCTAAAAAAACCTCTGGCTATGAAATGCGTGTGATGCAGTTTTTATTAAATAATCCGGAGTTAATGCTATATCACAATGAGCCTATATTAAAAAATGGAGAAATTGTAGGTCATTTAACAAGTGGAACCTATAGTCATACTCTCGG
>JGI26380J51729_10000157_pt1 | contig 35824 bp, 40 predicted proteins | sample SaaInlV_165m_DNA_FD_51729 | JGI IMG/M metagenome (IMG submission 51729) | reverse complement strand
GCTAGTAGTTACATAATCTCACAGCGCTCTTCCGCAAAAATTTCTCCAAAATTCTCATCAATTTCTCTGAGTCTTGCAGGTTTTGGGTTCTTTTACTTACCTCAACAGAATTTGTTCTCAACTCAACAGTTATGACCGCAATAGCTTCGCTGTCTTACTTGATGTGCTTGGAAGGAGTATTGTTTAAATCTCTTCCTGGAGGGGGAAATGAATTATTTGAATCATTGAATGACTCACAAGGAGCATATAAAATATTACCATTAGTTTCATTCTTAATAGGAGTATGGCTTTTCATAAGAATTTTAATCATATCTCCTGAAAGTGAATTTGCTAATTTCCAACAAGACATACTTGGTATGGGATCATTTTCAATAACATTTGCAATAATGCTATTGATTTACATACTTGGTATTCTTATTCTTGGTTTTGGAGTAAAGGTATTCTCAGACGATGAATAACAAATACATATTTTCATTTTTGTTTTTAGTGATTCTTACTGCAGTTTCTTTATTGTTATTCAACAGTCAAACTTCAGATNCNACAACAGTTCCAGATACTACAACAACCACAACAGTTCCAGATACTACAACAACCACAACAGTTCCAGATACTACAACAACCACAACAGTTCCAGATAAATATCTCCGAAGACGAAGAATCTGTTCAGATAGTCGAAGAAGAGGAGGTTGGTGAACAGTTACTCTATGATGGGCCATATTTATCATTTGCAGGATTTGAAGGTTCAAATCAAAGATTGCTCGAGGAACTAGTAACTGCTTTACCAGAAGAACTAAAAGGAGTAATTCAAAATAAGATATTATTCATTAATGGTTGTCATCAGTATGCTCTCTCTGTTGTCTCTAGATGTCCCTACGGTGTATGGGACTCTTCAGGAACTTATCCTGACGGATCCAAAGGCGCAGAGTGGACCCTTTCAATATGGATTTCTGATAGAGCATTTACTGCTGGAGAGCAAAGAGATGTATTGATTCATGAATCAGCCCATGCTTTATCATATTTAACTAGGAATTGTAATACTGAAAATAATACGAGTTTTAGAAAAGACGCATGGAATTATTTTGGAAGTGAAGAGCAATTTGCTGATGCGCTGGTACTTTATTTTGGAGGTTCATATAACCATTACAGGATCTCAGGAGATCTTACCAACGAGGAAACGAATTATATTTCAAATTATCTAGGTACTTGTAGCGAAGGTTAATTTTCTGTATATTGTCTAGATGGGTGAAATTGTAGATAGTGCTATATCTTTTAAAATAATTCCATTTTTCATACCTATCCTTTTTTATTTTTTAGGTTTAAATACTGAAACAACAGAACTTAAAAAATTAATTACTGAAAAAAAGACTTTGATCTACGGCTTGACTTTTCAAATAATATTTTTACCTTTAGTCGGCATTGCGCTCTCAAACATTTTTAAAACATCTATTTTTTCTACTGCTGTAGTTCTGGTCTTACTTGTTCCGGGAGGTCACATATCTGGACTATTGACTCATATTAAAAAAGGAAATATTGCACTTAGTGTAGGTTTAACATCAACTGCATCACTGCTANCACCTTTTACTATTGTGCTGTGGCTAAANATTTTAATCAGAGATAGTGAAGAATTCAGTATAAATTTCTTACAGACTTTCTTACAGTTAGTTATATTAGTTTTAATACCTTTCTTAGCTGGAATCTATACTNTAANTAATAAGCCAACTCTAGCGGAGAAACTCTCTGGAAGATTAGATCGGTTTCTTAAAGTTGTAGTNTTGGTATTAACTTTTAGTGGGCCAATTGAAATTAGAGAACTTTTATTGGATAATTTTTTTGAAGGATTCAAACTTGCTTTTCTAGCATTGATAGCAATTTATTTATTAAACGTAGTTGGATCTAAAACACTAAATCTGAGCAATAAAAACAGTCAGACAATAACAATTGAGGGGTTATGTCAGAATTTTCCAATAGTCCTTGTACTTGCAGCAACTCTTAATATGCCCGAATTAATTGTTTTTGGCGTCATCTACTATTTAATAAGTACGGCTTTCGCAGTTTCTTATGCTTTTCTTAAAAATATTTAAATCTTGTTGATTTAAGTTTTTTATGTATATAATGATATTGTCTTTCAGACAAAAAAATCACTACCATTCCAAATCGAATGTTTTGAATTAGGAGAAAAATGTCCGCTAGAACACAATTACAATCAAAATCAGTTGCTGACTTGAGAGCAATAGCAGAAGGATTAGGCCTTGAACACAAGGGTCTACAAAAAGCTAAACTCATTGACCTGCTTCTTGAACAAGGTGATGCAGTTATTGAGGTTGAAGAACCGGTTGTTGCAGAGGTAATTAATAAAAATGATGATTCAGACCTTCCATCAGTAGTTAATTCTGGAGACAGCCAAGTAAAAGCTGGAGAATCTAGAGAAGGCATTCTTGATATTCTTCCAGAGGGTTATGGATTTTTAAGATGCAGTGGTTATAAACCCGGTGATAATGATGTATATGTTCCTGCAGGAATTATAAAAAAATATAGGATGCGTAAAGGAGATTTAGTCGAAGGACCTATACGTGCACCCAGACAAAAAGAAAAATACCCTGCTTTAATGGATCCAAAGACTGTTAATGGTGCAGATCCTGAATTATTGGCTCGAAGGGTTGATTTTAATAAATTAACACCTTTGTTCCCCGACGAACGTTTAAAACTAGAAGTAATAGGTAAACCTGAAAAAATAGTAGGAAGGATAATTGATTTAATTGCTCCTATCGGTAAAGGTCAAAGAGGATTAATCGTCTCGCCCCCTAAAGCAGGAAAAACGACAATTCTTAAAGAAATCGCAAACTCAATTACTGAAAATAATCCCGAAGTACATTTGATGGTAGTTCTTGTTGATGAAAGACCAGAGGAAGTAACCGACATGCAGAGATCAGTAAACGGTGAGGTAATATTTTCTACTTTTGATAGACCTCCAGAAGAACATACACAGGTTTCAAGATTGGCAATCGAGAGAGCAAAAAGACTTACGGAGGAAGGAAAAGATGTTGTCATACTTTTAGACTCCATTACTCGTCTAGCTAGGGCACACAACTTAGCATCTCCAGCTAGCGGNAGGATTCTTTCCGGTGGATTAGACTCAACTGCAATTACCCCAGTAAAGCAATTTTTTGGTGCAGCTAGAAATATAGAAGATGGAGGAAGTTTAACTATTCTTGGAACAGCTCTCGTCGAAACGGGTTCAAAAATGGATGAAGTTATATTTGAGGAATTTAAAGGAACTGGAAACATGGAACTTAAGCTTGATAGAGGCCTTGCTGATAAACGCGTCTTCCCAGCCATTGATGTCACACCTTCTGGAACTAGAGAAGAGCAAAGACTTGTTTCCCCACAAGAATTACAGTCTCTATGGGCCTTAAGAAGAGTATTAGTNGGACTTGACAGTGGTGCTACAGAACTTTTAATAGATAGATTCAAAACTGTTAAAACAAACGAAGCCTTCTTAAAAGATGTCGCAAAAAANAACAAGTAAGTTAGAGTGTAGATATGAGACAAGGGATACATCCAGATTATAGAGAAGTAGTTTTCCAAGATGAAGACGCAGGTTTTGCATTCCTCACTCGTTCTACGATTAAAACAAGTGAGACAATATCCTGGGAAGATGGTAACGACTACCCATTAGTTAAGCTAGAAATATCTAGTGCAAGCCACCCATTTTTTACTGGTAAGCAAAAACTTGTAGACTCCACAGGTCGTGTAGAAAGATTTAAACAAAGGTACGGTTCAACCAGTACTCGTCAAGCTCCAAATCAAGAAGCTTCTTCTCAAGAAGAAGAATAACTTAATTTAATACACCCAAAATGTCTAAAGACAATATTGCCTATGGAGGACAAGCTGTAATTGGTGGCGTCTTGATACAGAGTCCAAAGGGTTGGTCTCTCGCAGTAAGGGATCAAAAAAATCAAATTCATAATTACTTTGAAAAAAGAACTCCATTAACGCAGAGAGAGGGTATTTGGAAAATACCTTTCATAAGAGGAGTAGGAGCGTTAGTTGATTCTTTATATGTGGGCTATAAAGGCATATCACTTTCAGATACTTTATATTACGGTGAACAAGAAGAAGAGACTTTTTTTACAAAAATCACTAATACTTTACTTATAGTGTCAATTTTGAGTCTCCTGATAGTTGGGCCAAGAATATTGATAGACCTTTTAGATCTTACCCAAACTATGAAGGGATTTGCAGAAGGTATTCTAAGAGGAGTAATTGTTATTACATATATATACCTAGTTGGTAAAACAAAGGATGCTCAAGAGTTGTTTGAGTATCATGGCGCAGAACATATGACCATAGCATCATTCGAAGCTGAACATTCACTTGAAATAGATGATGTTAAGAAATTTCCTAAAGAGCATATTCGATGTGGTACTTCATTTATATTTTTAATAGTTTTTGTCAGCCTGCTGACTCTTCCCTTTATTCCAACCCTTAATGTATTTTTTACTCTTATCACACGGCTGTTACATGTTTTTGTTGTCGCAATGATTTCGTATGAAATATTAAAATTTAATTTTAAAAATAGCGATTCCTTAATCTCCAAAATTTTTGCAACTCCTGGAATATGGACACAAAAAATAACAACAAAAATACCTAGTGATGAACAGATTCAAGTTGCAATAATATCCATGGCTAATTGTATTAAATATAGTGAAGATAATGCCCAATTTGATGAACTACTATCTACATCAAAGGAGTTAAAAAATGGATGAAGCATTAGTTGAGAAACTTACAGCTTTAGAAAGTTCATTGGAAGAGATAGAAGCAGAGCTCCAAAAGATGGATATATCATCAGATCCAAAAGCATATGCTGAACTAGCAAAAAGACATAGTGACGTCACTGCAATTGTTGTTCTTTTTAATGAATGGAGAACTCTTAACAGTGATATAGCTGATGCCGAAGAAATGTTAAAATCTGAAGAGGATACTGATATGAAAATAGAGCTTGAGGCATTAGTGAGTGACTCAAAATCTTCAATTATTGACCTTACAGAAGATATTAAAATCGCGCTTTTACCAAAAGATCCTCTTGATGAAAAAGATGTTTTAGTAGAGATACGTCCTGGTGCAGGTGGTGAAGAGGCAGCTATCTGGGTTGGAGACTTGTATAAAATGTACACTCGTTTTGCAGAGAGAAATACCTGGAATGTAGAACCTATAGAGCTAACAGCATCAGACCAAGGAGGCTATAACAAAATTATTTTCTCAATTAAATCTAAAGGTGTATATTCAAAACTTAAGTTTGAGGCAGGAGCACATAGAGTTCAAAGAATTCCCAAAACCGAGTCACAAGGAAGAGTACATACCTCAATAGCTACTGTTGCAGTTCTTCCAGAAGCAGAAGAGGTTGACTTAAGTATTGCAGCAAATGATCTAAAAATTGATGTATATAGGTCTAGTGGACCGGGTGGTCAGAGTGTTAATACAACTGATTCNGCAGTACGAATTACCTATATTCCCACAGGTTTAGTTGTGACCAGTCAGGATGAAAAATCACAATTAAAAAATAAAAATCAAGCTATGAGAATCTTAAGAGCACGCCTACTAAAAGCACGACAAGATGAAGCTGCTGCCGAAAGAGCTAAAGACAGAAAAGAACAAGTNGGTTCCGGTGAACGCTCAGATAAAATAAGAACTTATAACTATAAAGACAACAGAGTTTCAGATCATCGTATCAATTTAACAATTAAACGACTTGATCAAGTTCTAGATGGGGACTTAGAAGATTTTGTCACAGCTTTGATTGCTGATCATGAAACTACTCGTTTGGCTAACTTGGAAGAATAAAGTGAACATTAGAAATATACCAGAATACGAATTAGCTCGATTAAGAGAAAAAGCAAAAGAAATAAATGGTTCACCTACTGACTATGAAAATGAGTATAAGACCCTATTAACAAGAAGACTTAACCACGAACCCTTGCAGTACATTGAAGAGTACGTACCTTTTTACACTATTCAATTGAAAGTTGATCAGCGTTGTTTAATACCTAGACCTGAAACGGAGTATCTTATTGAACTAATCAAAGAAAATACTGAACCATCAAAAGGCATTTTAGATATTGGAACTGGTTCAGGGTGTATTGCTTTAATGATGAAAGTTTTATTTCCTAATGTTGAAGTTTCCGGTATAGATATTTCTCAAGAGGCATTAAGTATTGCAATTGAAAATGCACAACTTAACTCAGTGCCAGTAAATTTTTATCAATCTGATCTGTTAGAAAATGTTAAAACTAAAAATGTTGATTTAATAATTGCAAATCTTCCGTATATCCCTCATGATAATTTAGATGGCCTTGATAAAGAGGTTATTGATTATGAACCTCTAATTGCATTAAACGGGGGAGTAGACGGTCTAGATATAATATCAAGATTAATACAACAAATTGAAAGTAATGATCTCACCAACTTAACACTTTGTCTTGAGATTGACTCAACAAAGTCAGAACAAACTTTAGATTTATTAGCAGATTGGAAAGATGTCAAATTACTAAAAGATTTAGCTGAAAAGGATCGCTATGTTTTTGCAACTAGATAATTTAGATTTAGCTGTAAATAAAATTGAAAAGAATCAAATTGTAGGTATTCCCACTGAAACTGTCTACGGGATTGGTGTTAACCCAAATTCTCAGGTAGCAGTAGAAAATCTCTTTAAAATCAAAAAAAGAGATGATGACAATCCGGTCTCATTGCTGGTACATTCATTTGCTGAATTAAGAAAACTTAATATAAAAACAGAAATACCTGAAGTAGTTGAGTTATATTGGCCAGGCCCTTTGACAGTAGTTGTTGAGGTAGAGGAAGCATTCCCACCCGGCGTAGGAACCATCAATCCTAATTCAGTTGGAATTAGAGTACCTGAAAATGAATTAGCACTCGAACTATTAAAACAAACTGGACCTTTAGCAGTTACTAGTGCAAATATTTCAGGTAACAAGGAGGCAAATAATCATGTTGAAGCTAAAAATATATTTGGAGATTCTGTTTCAGCCTATTTAGAAGGTTATGCAACTCACGGGGATGGCTCAACAGTCGTAGACCTTAGAATAGAAGGAGGAAAAATTTTAAGGCAAGGCCCATTAAAGTGGCCGCCAAGTTACTGTTAAGATATGAATATGGATATAAATGGTGCTTCACAAAANANCTTNTCTGATATTGATATCGAAATATCAAATTTAATAGATAAAGACTTAAATAGACAGAATTCNCATATTCATTTAATTGCATCTGAAAACTTTGCNTCTAAAGCAGTAATGGAGGCATCAGGATCAATTCTCACAAACAAATACTCTGAAGGCTTTCCTGGTAGAAGATACTATGAAGGATGTGAGACTGTTGATGAAATAGAACAACTAGCTATAGATAGAGCTTGTGAGCTTTTTGATGCTGATCATGCAAATGTTCAACCACACTCTGGCTCTTCAGCAAATATGGCTGTATATCTCCAATTGTTAAATGCTGGAGACACCGTTATGGGAATGGATCTTGATCAAGGCGGTCACCTAACACATGGTTCACCTGTGAATTTCTCTGGCCGTATGTATAATTTTGTCGGCTATGGCTTAAACAAGGAAACAGAGTTAATAGACATGGATCAAGTTGAGAAACTTGCCCATCAGCATAAACCAAAATTATTAATAGCTGGTTACTCGTCTTATTCACAAAGTTTAGATTTCAAAGCATTTAGGGAAATAGCAGATTCTATAGATGCTAAATTTATGGTTGATGCAGCACATTTTATCGGATTAGTCGCGGGTAAAGTTGTAGATAATCCAATGAAGTATGCAGATGTCGTTACTGCAACAACCCATAAAGCTCTGAGAGGTCCAAGGGGTGGACTTATACTTTCTAAAGAAGAATTTGCAAAAGATGTAGATAAAAATATTTTTCCTGGTGCGCAGGGTGGAGCAATAAACAATCAGATAGCTGCAAAAGCAGTTTGTTTTAAGGAAGCTTTATCAGATGATTTTAAAATATACGCACAACAGATTTTAAAAAATGCAAAAGCATTATCTGACTCATTCACAAATGAAGGACTAAGGGTTGTTAGTGGAGGAACTGTAAATCACATTGTCTTAGTCGATACTCAAAGTGTCGATGAAGAACTCACAGGAAAAGAAGCAGGTATTTTATTAAATGAAATGGGTATAACTCTTAATAGAAATGCAATACCATTTGATACAAGATCTCCATTTGTAACATCAGGCATACGCATGGGGACACCTGCAGTTACAACTTGTGGTATGAAAGAAGAACAGTTAACTACAGTTGGTTTATTAATTTCTGATATTCTCAAAAATAGGAATGATGAAAATCAATTATCAAATTTAAAAGCTCAGGTAAGAGATCTGGCAATAACACATCAACCGTATGCCTAAACAAAATAATCTTAACCTTCAAGACTTTGGTCCAGTAACTTCCTTCTCAACATCAATAATCAGTGGACTACTTATTGGGCTCTTAATCCAATATTTTATAGGCTATGAACCAGTTCCTGTAATCATTTTTGTTTTGATAGGTATCTATGATGGCTCTAGAAGAATGTGGCAAATCTCCAAAAAGTTAGAAAATAAGCAATGAATGTTGAGTTAATACTTGCTACTCGTATGCTTAAACGGTCTTTTCCAATTTATACACTTGTTCCAGTAATGTTCTTAATAAAGTCTACAGAGTCTATGATCACATCTCTCGTTTCTGGTTTGATTGTTGCATCAGGGTTTTATTTAGGAGCTTTTCTAATGTCTTTTGCTGCAAATATCTCACTTAACTTTTATTATTTCTCAGCTTTATTTGGCTATGTAGCAAGACTAATTTACATATTTGGGTTTCTCTTATTATTTAGAAACCTATATCCTATTGATGAAATGGCAATGTCACTGACAGTGCCAATTGTTTTTTTGAGCATGTTATTTTTAGAAATGGCTATGGTTATAAAGAGAAAAGACACAGATTTAGATTGGGCAAATGATAACAGCAGCTGAAACTTGTGATTTTATAAATGAAGTAGTTTGCAAACCTGCAAATGTTAAAGAGCTATTTGAGTTTGCTAATTTCGGTTCCTCTCAAATATCAAGAACAGAAATTCTGATACTTCTTGCTGGATTAATACCCGTAGCAGTAATGTATTTTGGTCTTCGAAAAAAATCTACAGTACCAGGAAAACTTCAATCTGTAGTTGAGTCAATATTTTCATTCGTAAAAGATGAGATTGCCGTTGGAGTAATTGGTAGAGGTGGAGAGAAGTTTACACCTTATTTAATTTCAATATTTATGTTTGTATTAGTAGGAAATCTTTTTGAAGTAACACCTCTTGTAAACTTTCCTGTAACATCTCGCATGGCGCTACCTTTATTTTTAAGTTTGCTGACCTATGTAATTTTCTTAGTAGTCGGTGTCCAAAAACAAGGAATTGGGTATTTCACTCATTTAATATGGCCACCAGGTGTACCAGTGGCTCTTAAACCCCTAGTTGGAATCATAGAGCTAGTATCTGTACTTTTAGTGAGACCATTTAGTCTCGCGGTTCGACTTTTTGCAAACTTAGTTGCAGGTCACGTAATGTTGAGTCTTCTTTTGGCCTCAGCTTATTTCTTCATTGTTCAACCAGGTGGAGTTGAGTATTTAATCGCTAGAGCCCCAATAGGTGCGGCATGGTTCACATTAGGTCTAGCAATTTATGGTTTTGAATTAATAGTTTCAATTTTGCAGGCATACATATTTACTTTGTTGTCTGCAGTGTATATACAAACGTCTCTGCACCCAGAGCATTAATAATAATAAGGAGGAAAATGGAAGCTGCATACGCGTTAATAGGATACGGACTAGCCGCAATTGGTCCCGGTATTGGAATCGGGTTAATTGCTGGTAATGCTGTACAAGCGATGGCTAGACAACCAGAAGCTGCAGGTATGGTAAGAACAACAATGTTCTTAGGTATCGCCTTTACAGAGGCATTAGCACTTATTGGGTTCGTTCTATTCTTCTTAGTATAGGATTAACAAATGACTTTAAATTTAAACGTATTTTATGCAGAAGCTGAAGAAGCAGGCTCAGGGGTAGATCTACTACTCCCGGCAACATCAGAATTGGTAGCTGGTGTGGCTGCATTTGCCATTGTCTTTTTCTTTGTATGGAAATGGGCACTACCAGCCTTAAATACAACTCTTGAAGAAAGAGCTGCATCAATTGAAGGACAAATTGAAGCTGCTGAAGCAACAAAAGCGGAAGCAGAATCAACAAAAGCTGAATATGCAAAGTTAGTTTCAGATGCTAATTCAGAAGTTCAAAAAATAATTGATGAAGGTAAAGCTGCTGCAGAAAAAGTAAAAGAAGAAATTATCGATCAAGCTAGACAAGATGCTGAAGCAATTGTTGAAAAAGCTAAGTCCGATTCTGAAGCTGAGAAAGAAAGATTATCATCAGAGATAAGTTCTCAGGTAGCAGATCTGTCATTAGCAATTTCACAAAAGGTTGCTGCATCAATGTCTGAAAAAGATCAACAAGATTTAATTGATAAATTCATTAAAGACATGGAGACATCAAGCTAAATGGGTACAGAATCTTTTTCTAAAGGGTTAGTAGAAATTATTTCATCGTCTGACGACAGTGTGAAAATTGAAGAGGAATTCCTCCAAGTTCTTCAAGTTTTAAACAGTAATACTGAAGCGTTAGATGTATTTAGAAATTTTGGTATACCTGCAGATAAGAAAATTGAAGCGATAAGTAGTATATTTTCAAAAAGGGTTACTTCAATGACTCTTGATTTAATAACACTTACTATCTCTCAAGGCTATGCGGATAACTTGTCNGATATTGAACAGCAAGTTTCTAACTATATTGCTGAAAAAAGAGGTGCAGCATTAGCAAAGGTTATTTCAGCTGTTGAATTAAATGACTCAACTCAGAATGATCTCAAAGCTGCTCTAAAAAGCAAGTTAGGCAGAGATATAGAGTTAAGTCTTAAAGTTGACTCCTCTGTNATAGGAGGAATAAAAGTAAGTATTGGAGAAAGAACCTTTGATGGATTGCTTTCATCAAAATTTTCAGATATACAAACAGTATTAGAAGGAAGGTAATGTGAGCGATTTAAATATAGATCCAAAACAAATTTCAGAATCTCTAAAAGAAACTTTAGGGAATTGGTCAGACGAAGTAAAAGATGATTTAGTTGGTTATGTAGCTTCCATAGCTGATGGAGTCGCAAGGGTTAAAGGATTAGAGAATGCAATGTCTTCTGAACTTCTGGAATTTCCTGGTGGACTTTTAGGTGTTGCTCTCAACTTAGATGAAGACTCCATTGGTGTTGTGTTGATGGGTGACTCAGATCATATTCAAGAAGGTATGCCTGTAAAACAAACAGGTGAAGTTTTATCTATAGGTGTTGGCGATGGTTTTCTTGGAAGAGTTATTGATACTCTTGGAAACCCAATAGACGGTAAGGGACCAATCGAATTTACAGAGAGAAGATTAATGGAAACTCAAGCACCAACGGTCGTTGAAAGACAGCCTGTTGGAGAGCCACTTCAAACTGGTATAAAAGCTATTGACTCCATGATTCCAATTGGAAGAGGTCAAAGAGAATTAATAATTGGTGATAGAGGTATTGGTAAAACTGCAGTAGCAATTGACACAATTATTAATCAAAAAGACACAGATGTTAAATGTATCTATGTTGCTATTGGTCAGAAATCATCCACCGTGGCTGAAGTAGTCGCAAGACTTGAAAGCGAAGGAGTACTTGATAAGACAGTAATTGTTAACGCTCCCGCATCTGCAGCTGCAGCACTTCAAATGTATGCTCCTTATGCTGGATCAGCAATCGGACAACATTGGATGTACAATGGCGAACATGCTTTAATTGTCTTTGACGACCTTTCAAAACAAGCTATTGCTTACAGGCAAATTTCATTATTGCTTAGAAGACCTCCTGGAAGAGAAGCTTATCCAGGGGATGTATTCTATTTGCATTCAAGACTTCTTGAACGCTGTGCAAAGGTATCTGAAGATTTAGGTGGAGGATCTATGACAGGTTTACCTATCATAGAAACAAAAGCTGGTGATGTTTCTGCTTTCATTCCTACAAACGTAATCTCAATTACCGATGGACAAATATATCTAGAAAGTGAATTGTTCTACTCTGGAGTAAGACCTGCAGTAAACCCTGGAACTTCAGTTTCTCGTGTTGGTGGTGCAGCTCAAACAAAAGCTATGAAAAAAGTTTCTGGACCATTAAGAATTAATCTAGCTCAGTTTAGGGAGCTTGAAGCTTTCGCAGAGTTTGGATCAGATTTAGACGCAGCATCACAATCACAGTTGGACAGAGGTATTAGAGTTGTTGAAATGTTGAAACAGCCTCAATATGAACCAGTAGCAACAGAAGATCAAGTTATTGCACTTTATGCTGTTACAGAAGGTTACTTTGATAAAGTACCAGTCGATGGAATATATGAAGCAGAAAAGAACTTGCTTGAATTCGTTAAAACACGCTATTCAGACATGGTTAATACTATAAAAGAAACAGGAGAGCTTCCGGGGGATGAATTAAAAGATGCCGTTATTGCTTTCGTTGCAACCTTGGAAACACCAAAAGAGGACTAGAAGTGGCAAGTGCTGAACTACGTATAATTAATAGAAGAATAAAGAGCGTTCGCTCGACTAAAAAAATTACACGTGCAATGGAGCTTATTGCTTCATCTAGGATTGTTAAAGCACAAAATAGAATGAAATCTTCTGAGTCATATTTTGGACTCCTTAGTGAAATAGTTCAAGACTTAATAAATAATGGCGCAGTACCAAAAATCGATGCCAAGGAGGGAAAAGAAAAAGTCCTCTTAATTGTATTAACATCTGATCGAGGATTAGCTGGAGCATACAATACAAATATATTAAAAATAGCTGATAACAGAAGAAAAGAAATTGAACAATCAGGTAAAGATGTTGAAATTGTAACTGTTGGCAAAAAAGCAACTAGGTATTTTACATATAGGAAAATTAATGTCTCCTCAGGTTATGAAGGGATTACAGACAGTCCAGAGTTTGATAATGCACTAGAGGTTATGACCCCTATTACAGATAAATACTACAAAGGTGATGTATCCTCTATAGAAATTGTTTATACAAGTTATAAGTCAGCGCTAACTCAAGATGCTGTTATCAAAAAAATACTTCCTCTAGACCCCCAAGAAGTTGAAAGTAAATCTTCTGTAACTTTTGAACCTAGTGGAGAAGAAGTTCTAAATAGTATCCTTCCAAAGTACGCAAATGCCTCATTTTTTAATGCATTACTAAATGGTTCAACATCTGAACATGCTGCAAGAATGAGAGCCATGAAAGCCGCAACTGATAATGCAGAAGAATTAATTAAAGTATTAGCAATGAAAAGTAATCAAGCAAGACAAGCGGAAATTACGACAGAGATTTCAGAAATTGTTGGTGGGTCTGAAGCACTTTCAGATGCCAGTTAGAAAGGAAAAGAATGAGTGAAGAGATAGGTAGAGTAGTAAAGGTTGCAGGTCCAGTTGTTGACGTGGTATTTCCACAAGACAATCTTCCTGAACTCAACTTCGCATTAGAAGTCGATATAACTATTGGAGATTCAAAAAATACAATTACTCTCGAAGTAGCACAACATATTGGGGAAAATAAAGTTCGTGCAGTCTCAATGCAAGCCACAGATGGTTTGAAGAGAGGAACAGAAGTAAGAAATACAAATGCGCCAATTTCTGTACCTGTAGGACAAGAAACACTTGGACATATTTTTAACGTTGCTGGTGAGACCCTAGACGTTCCTATTGAGTCAATTAATGTTAAAGAACGTTGGCCAATACATAGAACTCCACCTGCATATGAAGATGTAACATCACAAAGCGAAATGTTTGAAACTGGAATCAAAGTTGTTGACCTATTAGCNCCATATGTAGAAGGTGGAAAAATTGGTCTCTTCGGAGGTGCAGGTGTAGGAAAAACTGTTTTGATTCAGGAGATGATTAATCGTGTTGCAACTCAGCATGGAGGAGTTTCTGTTTTTGCTGGCGTTGGTGAAAGAACAAGAGAAGGTAATGACTTGTTCGGAGAAATGCAGGAATCTGGAGTTATTGATAAGACAGCTCTAGTATTCGGTCAAATGGACGAACCACCTGGAGTGAGGTTAAGAGTNGCACTTTCAGCACTCACAATGGCAGAGTATTTTAGAGATGTAGAAAAACAGGATGTTCTTTTGTTCATTGATAATATTTTTAGATTTAGCCAGGCAGGATCTGAGGTATCGACATTGCTAGGACGTATGCCTTCAGCTGTGGGTTATCAGCCAACATTAGCTGATGAAATGGGATTCCTTCAAGAGAGGATTACTTCACTTAAAGGAAGATCTATTACATCACTTCAAGCTGTATATGTTCCAGCCGATGACATTACTGACCCTGCACCCCACACTGCTTTTGCTCACTTAGATGCAAGAACAGTTCTTGATAGAAAAGTTGCAGACTTAGGTATTTATCCAGCTGTTGACCCTCTTGACTCTTCAAGTAGAATATTGGATCCAAAAATTGTTGGAGACGACCACTATTCAACTGCTCGAGAAGTACAACGAGTCCTTCAAAGATACAATGACTTACAAGACATTATTGCAATTCTTGGNCTTGATGAGCTATCCGAAGAAGACAAGTTGTTGGTAGGTAGAGCAAGAAGAATTCAAAGATTCCTTTCTCAACCGATGTATGTTGCTGAGCAGTTTACAGGTATTGAAGGTAAATTCGTCTCCATCAAGGACAGTGTTGAGGCATTTAAGACTATTTTAAGTGGAGAGCTAGATGCCACTCCTGAACAGGCCTTCTATATGGTTGGTGGCATTGATGAAGTACTTGAAAAAGCAAAAGATATTGAAGCATCTGCCTAGCCATGATTGTTAATGTAGTTAGTCCAGAGGAAGAATACTTTAGTGGCGAATCAACAATGGTCGTTACGAGAACTCCGAATGGCGAAATTGGAATCTATAGTGGTCACGAAGCAACTGTAGCAACAATATTGCCTGGAGGATTAACAATTGAACACTCTGGAGGTAAGGACAGCTATGCAGTATCTGGAGGCCTCCTTCAAATTACACCAGAAAAGTAACTGTACTTGGCGAAATCATCGAAAAGATTGATGGAGACCACGAAGCAGCAATTTTACGTGGTAAAGAATTAGTAGAAGACATCACGGAACAAGATAGTTAATAATGAAAAGCATACTAGCTTTTCATGCACATCCAGACGATGAATCAGTTTCAACAGGTGTCACTTTAGCAAAATATGCAGCTGAAGGGCATAGAGTAGTTGTAGCTACTGCAACTGATGGGTCCGCAGGAGAAATTCATAATTACGACAATCCAGAAGAACTCTTTCCTAAACTTGCTGAAATGAGAAGAAAAGAACTAGAAGCAAGCCTTGAAGCACTTGGTGTTAAGGAGTATGAATGGATGGGCTTTAAAGATTCTGGCATGATGGGAACTAGTGAAAATGAAGATCCAGATTGTTTCTGGAGGCAGAATTATTTTGATCCTGTCGGAAAACTAGTCGACATAATCAGAAAATATAAACCTGATGCATTAATAACATACGATCCTTTTGGAGGCTACGGTCATCCAGATCATATTCAGACACACAGAATAGGAACAGCAGCCTATTTTGCAGCTAGTGACTTAGATAAGTTTCCTCTTAAAGAAAATCAAGAAGTATGGATTCCAGATCGTCTGTATTACAGTGCCTGGTCTAAGACAAGAATGCAATCAAGAAGACAACAGATGTTTGATGCTGGAATAATTTCTGAAGAAGAATTTAATAGATTTAACCCAATCGGCAGTGAACATGACGATATAGATGTTGAAGTTGATGGCACAAAGTATGTAGAACATAAAATTAATTCTATGAAAGCTCACCGCAGTCAGTTTAAAGATGACTGGTGGGGTTTTAATATCCCAGAAGAATTTAAAAAAGATTTTTTAGGTTATGAAAATTATATTTTAGCCTTTAATCGAGGTGAATGGTCCTCTCCATCTGAACTAATTTAGTTAATGTCAGTTAAAGTTTTACTCGTAGAAGATGAAAAAAGTATCGCAGATGGAATTATTTATAACCTCAAAAATGAAGGTTTAAAAGTTACTCATGTTGATGAAGGAAAAATTGCCCTTGATATTTTCGATGAGGAGCATTTTGATCTACTCATATTAGATATTATGCTTCCGGAAGTTTCTGGTCTTGAAATTTGCCAATCAATAAGAAAATCTTCAAACGTGCCAATAATTATGTTAACTGCAAAAGATGACGAAAACGATAAAATTAGAGGCCTAGAGATGGGTGCAGATGACTATATAACTAAACCGTTTTCCGTTAAAGAGCTAATAAGCAGAATAAAAGCTGTTTTGAGAAGGACAAAAAATTCAGAATTATTGAATGGCTTAGACGAAGATATAAATTCTGTTAAGGAAATTAAAATAGGAAATATTGCCATGAATCCTTTAAGGTACGAAGCAAGAATAGATGATGAAATAATTGAATTGAGACCTAGAGAATTTGAGTTACTTTATTATCTTTGTGAAAATGCTGGAAATATAGTATCCAGAGACAAACTCTTTAGTAAAGTTTGGGGATACAGTTTTGCTGGAAATTCTAAAACTCTTGATGTGCACATTCAAAGAATACGTGAAAGAATAGAAGTAAATCCAAAGTCCCCCCAAAGATTGACAACCATAAGGGGTGTAGGATATAAATTAAATGACTGAAAACAATAAAGATGAATTTATAGAAATTACAAGAATAAAAGAAGAGTTTATAGCAAACGCTTCTCATGAGTTAAAAACTCCAATTGCATCAGTAAGATTAGCTGCCGAATCGGCACTTACATCTCTTGAACGTGATGACGGAATGACTAAAACTTTTCTAGAGCAAATTTTAAGAGATTCTGACAGGATGAATGAACTTATTTCAGATTTACTAGATTTATCAGCTATGGAGTCCTCAGATGTATTTATGGAATCATTTGATTTGCATGANGTAATAGCAAATGAAGTTTCTTACTTATCTAAACAAAATAAAAAACGAATTGGTTATAAAAAGAAGAAAGTTGAAATAAATGCAAATTTTGATGATATTTCACTAGCCGTTAAGAATCTGATAAAGAACGCTTTAAAATACTCTCCATCAGAAAAGAATATTTTGATTCAAGTAGAAGAAAATGATCAATCAGTAAGGTGTTCATTCCAAGACTTTGGCTCTGGCATTTCTAACTCAGATCAGGAAAAAATCTTTGAAAGATTTTATAGAGTTGATAAAGGAAGATCAAGAAAAGTAGGAGGAACAGGACTGGGTCTTGCAATTGTTAAACATGCACTTGATAGAAACAATGCTGTTATTGAGATTGTTAGTGAATTGGACCACGGTTCGACTTTTACAATTGTTTTTGAAAAGTAAACTTAAAGTAAACAACAGGCAAATTATAAAATCATTTAATTAAAAATCTTATATACTTCAAACGGAATATGAATTTAAAATCTTTTAAAAATTTAAGCTTCGCAATATTTTTCTTATACTTTTTCCTTGTTTCAATAAAACTTCTTGAAAAGGGAATTAAAACTTTAGGTGCAGAGTACACAGATGCACTTTTTGAGTCAGTGTCTAATCCCTTTGCTGGTTTACTGGTTGGAATTTTATGTACAGTATTAGTGCAATCTTCCTCGGTTACTACTGCAACAATTGTTGGTTTAGTTGGAAGTGGAGTCCTTAGCTTGGAATACGCAATACCAATGGTTATGGGAGCAAATATAGGAACAACAGTAACCAATACCTTAGTGTCTTTTGGTCACGTAAGAAGAGAGCAAGAATTTAAAAGAGCATTTGCAGCCTCAACGATGCATGACTTCTTTAACTTATTAGTGGTGATAATACTTTTCCCCCTTGACTTATACACTGGATTTATAACAAGGATGGCTGAAAATGGAACAGACTTTGTTCTTGCCACAGGTTTCACAGCAACAAAACCAAACAGTCCAATCAAGGCAGGAATTAAGTGGGGCTCAAATAATATCTTGGACGGACTATCTTCTATTCCATTTATAAGCAATCTCAGTGAGAATTCTTACAGAGCCTACGCGGTTCTTTTAATTATTGTTGCAATAGCATTTATTTTCTTGAGCCTAAAAAATGTAGTATCAAATATGAAATCTCTTATGCTCAACCAAATTGAATTCGGCTTAGATAAAGCCCTTGCAAAAGGTGGGGGACTTCTCGCAATATTGATTGGAATTTTAATTACCTTTTCAGTACAAAGCTCAAGTATCACAACTTCAATACTCGTACCGATTGTTGGTTCAGGAATTCTATCTATTGAGAATGCATTTCCAATAACATTAGGGGCAAATATTGGTACAACAATCACGGCTGTTCTAGCTAGCTTTGCTGTAGATGATCCAGCAGGATTAACTATTGCACTACACCATGTATTTTTCAATTTAATTGGTGTGATTATTGTTTATCCAGTAAAAGCAGTAAGAAATATACCAGTTAATTTGGCAAAGAGACTCAGTGTTATAACTGCTAAAAGAAGATACATTGCAATATTGTATGTATTAGTAACATTCTTATTACTTCCACTTTTGGGCGTAGTACTATTTAATTAAGGAGAAAAATGAGTAAAGAATCACTAGACAATATAGATGCAAAATTAAGCGAGATGCTCATAAATAGTATGCACATCTACGATATTTCAATGAATTGCCTGCTTGGCGACACCAATCTTGATAGTGTTAGAGATGATTTATACGCTACAGATAAGGCTATAAATGAACTGCATCGTGAAGTTCGCAGAGAAATGATAGTTCATTCTGCAGTAAATTCAAGAAATTTAGATATCCCATTACTTTTGTCATACATGACGATGTCAAAAGATATTGAGAGGATTGGGGATTATTGTAAGAATCTTTTTGAAATTGCAGAAACAGGAAACACCTTTACTAAAGGTGAAGATTTAGATAGCTATATTGGGTTAAGAAATGATATAGGAAAATTAATTGTTTATTTGCAATCATGTCTAAACCTTGAAGATGAAACGAAAGTGCATGATCTAATCACCCTTGGTTCTTCTATGTCTACAGATTTAGATAATAAAATCACGGCTCTTCTTGAAAACAAAGAAACAATAGAATANCCAGTTTCCACTACNTTATTTTATAGATACTTNAAGAGAATTGTTTCACACATTGTTAATGCAAGTACAGCANTGATAATGCCTACAGATCAAATAGATTATTTAGACGAGTANAANTTNNTNAGAGTTATTTAACATCCCAAGTTCCGAGGGATCTAACTAATTTATCTAACTCACCATCACCCTTTGAATCTTTTGCAAAATCTATTTGTTTCATAACGTCTTCATTATAAGTTTCTCTTTGAACTTTTCTGAAAACTCCCATTGGGGTCGGGCCATAGGGACCATGTGACAACCTAGAGAGTGAGAATGCAACTGATGGATTTTCTCTTGTAATATCGTGTACATAGATTTGTGAGTCATCAATATCTGTTCGCTTCACAGTTTTAGCTTCACCATTTACAATGGTTACTGCAAACTCATCTTCGGCACCAAAAATAACCTTCTCGCCATGTACTAAATTAATTCTGTTTGCTACACGTCCTTCTTTAGAGGTTAATTGTTCAAATGCTTTGTCATTAAAGACATTACAATTTTGGTAGATCTCGACAAAAGCAGAACCTTTGTGGGTTGATGCTTCTTGTAACACTTGTGTGGTTAAATCTCTNTCCATATCAACTGAACGAGCCACAAAGGANGCTTCAGCACCAAGGGCTACACTCATNGGATTAAAAGGAAGTTCCACAGATCCATAGGGTGAAGATTTAGTTTTCTTACCTTCTTCACTTGTAGGGGAATATTGACCTTTTGTCAGTCCATAAATTTGGTTNTTAAACATAAGAATTTTNATATTTACATTTTTTCTTAGAGCATGTATTAAATGATTTCCACCTATAGAAAGTGAATCTCCATCTCCNGAGACAACCCAAACTGATAAGTCAGGATTTGAAAGGGTGACCCCAGTTGCTACNGCAGGTGCACGTCCATGTATTGTATGTAATCCGTATGTATTCATGTAGTAAGGGAACCTTGCTGCACATCCAATACCTGATACAAAAACCATTTTTTCTTTACTTATGCCCAGTTCAGCCATAAAGCTTTGTACAGAGGCCAAAATTGTGTAATCTCCACAACCAGGGCACCATTTAACTTCTTGGTCACTTTGCATATCTGTTCTTTTGTAACTCACTGGAACTTTACTCATTTATTTTTTCCTCTATTTTTTCAGCTAACTCTTGTGCAGTGAAAGGTTCTCCTGCAACTTTATTAATCCCTTTTGCGTCAATCAAAAATCTTTCTCTAATGAGTTTTATTAACTGTCCTGTATTTAACTCTGGAATTATAATTCTTTCAAAATTTGATAGGATTTCACCTAAGTTATCTGGAAATGGGTTTATAAATGTTAAATGAGCGCTTGCGACCTTAACACCTTTTTCGTTAAGCCTATTTACTGCTTGTGTTATTCCTCCATATGTAGAGCCCCATCCTAAAACAAGTGTGTCAGCTTTTTCATCACCATTAAGCTCTAAAGGTTCAATATCATTAGCAATATTAGCAATTTTCCATGCCCTCATGTCTGTCATGTATTGATGGTTAGCACTATCATATGAAACATTTCCAGTGCCTTCTTCTTTTTCTAGTCCACCAATTCGATGCTCTAAACCTGGAACTCCAGGAACAGCCCAAGGTCGGGCAAAAGTAGTCATATCTCTGTGAAAAGGCAAGAAGCCATCTTTTGAATTATTTGTTGTTGTTAAGTTGTTAGTAAGAGAAGGTAAGTCAGAAATATCTGGTAGCTTCCATGGTTCGGAACCAGTAGCAACATAGTTATCTGATAAAAGTATTACTGGTGTCATGTATTTCAGAGCTATTCTACTTGCCTCTATAGCAGTATAAAATGCATGAGAAGGTGAACGTGAAGCTAGTACTGGTAGGGGAGATTCGCCATGTCTTCCATATAGGGCAAATAATAAATCGGATTGTTCAGGTTTCGTGGGAAGACCAGTTGATGGACCTCCACGTTGTACATTTACAATTACCATAGGTAGCTCAGCTGAAAGTGCTAGTGAAATAGTTTCACTTTTAAGGGCTAATCCTGGCCCACTTGTACCTGTCACTGCAAGCTTTCCAGTAAATGATGCACCTACAGTTGCTGCAGCTGCTGCAATCTCGTCTTCTGCTTGAAAAGTTATTACATTGAAATTTTTATGCTTTGATAATTCATGAAGTATGTCTGATGCGGGGTGATGGGATAACTTCCATAAAATAATTCAAGATTAGATAGTTTTGCTCCAGCTATAAGACCCCAACTTAATCCGATATTCCCATTTATATTTGTGTACTCTCCAGTCGGAAGTGCTGCTTTCTCGACAACGTATGTATGATGAAATGCTTCAACGGTAATACCAAAGTTGTAACCTGTTTTCAAAGTCTTTATATTTGCATCTGCTACTTCTGGAAGTTTCTCAAATTTCTTATTAATCCAATTGATAGTGTCTTCTAATGGCCTGTTAAATACCCAGGAAATAAGTCCTAAAGCAATCATATTTTTTGATCTAAGAACGGCTCGTCCTTTTATTTCAGAATCTTTTAAAGCTTCTTTTGTCAGTTTCTCCATTGGGACTTCAAAAACTCGATATCCATCAAGTTCACCTGATTCTCTTGGATCAACTTTATATCCTGCTTTTGTGATATTTTTTTCTTCAAAGGCATCTTGATTAACAATGAGCATTCCATTAGGTGCTAAGTCATGTAGATGTGCTTTCAANGCAGCTGGATTCATAGCNACTAACACTTCGGGGTTATCTCCTGGAGTTAGAATATCAAAATCAGCTATTTGAACCTGGAATGAAGATACCCCAGCAATTGTTCCTTGAGGTGCCCTTATTTCAGCAGGGAAAGCAGGAAGTGTAGCTAAATCATTTCCGAATAAAGCAGAAGTGTCTGTAAATCTTGTACCGACCAGTTGCATACCATCTCCAGAGTCACCAGCAAATCTGATTGTGACAGCAGGAATAGATTCAACTGTCTTATTTTCAATTTTTAATTTTGGTTCGTCCATGTTTCTAGTTTAATCTTTCGGGAGATAATGCGATTTCATTTTGTTGAGTTCCTTCACAATTATTAGCATTTTCACCGGAGCAGCATTCTGCTTGGTTGAGTCCAAACATTGCACATGAATTGTTTACACAAGCAGCGTGTCCATGAAGATACACCATTGTATTTTTACACCAGCTACACATTAAGTTACTCATATGTTTTAAATCTATAATATGGCCAGTAACGCATCTTAAGCTTCCAACATTCTAAATATTTAATAGGCCCTAGAGTTCTAGAGTCACTAGAAGATAAAGTGCGTTGATCACCTAATACAAATATTTCATCATCCCTTAATTGAACTTTTACAAAGTCATCGACAAAACTTTTAGCCCAAGGATCATTTATTCTCTCGGAGTTTATCAATATAGAACCTTCTTGTGACTCTACTTCCTCACCTGGAAGCCCTATAACTCTTTTAACAACATCAATATTCTTTTCGTTGTTATTGAATATGACGATGTCACCTCTAACGGGTATATCTTTCAATTTTGAAGCAAGTACAAATTCGTTTGGAAGAAGTGCAGGTTTCATACTTTCTTCTTTAATTTCATATGCTCTAATTGATTTATTATCATTACGAAAAACAATATATAAAACAAATGCGAAAAGTGTCTTTAAGTTAACTATCTTTAATATGTTTTTAATCATAAATTCTTATCTTACTAAAATTAATAGTAGTGAATTAAGGAGATTTATGAAATTATTTAAACCAACAAGAGTGCATATGCGCATTGTGATTTACCTTGTGGAGTATACGATCCAGCGCAGGCACGTATTGAAGCCGAATCAGTATTGAATGCATCAAAGAAGTATCAAGATTCTGATGATGCTAGTTTCAAACAAAGATGTGTCACCATAAAAGAAGAGAGAGCTGAAGAAGTCAAACACCACCTATGGGTATTGTGGACAGACTACTTTAAGCCAGAGCATCTTGAAAGATTTCCAAATCTTCATGATTTATTCTGGAATGCGACTAAAAAAGCTGGAGAAGCTAAAAAAACTGAAGATCCTAAAGTTGGTGAAGAATTGCTTGCTTTAATTGATGAGATAGATTCAATTTTTAAAGAATCAAAGTCCTAATCAAACTTTTTAAATAGGTGCCCGATTTTAGTTAATTCGGCACCTATTTTTATGTCATTTAAACCCCAAAAATTTTCTGTATCCTTTTGAATTGCTGAAGTTACTTTTCTGCTGGTTGTCGGCATAAATGGATATAGTAAATTTGCACATGCATCAATTGCCTGAAGAGCTGTATAGAGTATTCTACCTGCACGGTCTTTATTTTCTTTGATAACTTTCCAAGGCTCTGTTTCATTCAGGTAAACGTTAACCTTTGATACATATCTCATGGATTCCTGTAGGGCTGTTTTTAACTCAACGGCCTCTATATGCTTTCCTATTTCTATAAATGCTTTATCTGCCTCTTTTAGTAATTCTTCATCAACAGGTTCTAATGAAGAGGGAGTTGTTATAGCGTCTTTGTTATTTTGAATCTGAGTAAATACTCTTTGGACTAGGTTCCCCCATGTCGCAACCAATTCCTCATTATTCCTTCTAACCATTTCTTCTTCAGTTAATTCTGAATCTGATTGCTCAGGCAGAACTGATGCAAGAGTGTACCTGATTGCATCTGGCTCCCACTCTGAAAGATAATCAGCCAAGCTCTTGCCAACACCTCTACTAGCTGATGCTTTTTGCCCCTTTACAAGAATATATTGGTTCGCAGGAACATTTGTAGGCATATTTAGTTGACCATACCCAGCTAATATTGCTGGCCAAATTACTGAGTGAAACGGTACATTATCTTTACCAATAAAATAATATGATTCTGCTTCTTCTTTTTGCCACCATTCTTTCCAGGCATCTTCATCACCAGAATTCTTTGCCCACTCAATCGATGCAGATAGGTAACCTATTACGGCTTCAAACCAAACATAGATTTTCTTTTCATCACCCAAATCATTAACAGGAATATCAATACCCCATTCAAGATCTCTTGTAATTGCTCTATCTTTAAGTCCATCTTTGACAAATGATTTTGCCCAATTTATTACATGTGGTCTCCAGTTTTCCTTAGTTTCTAACCATGGAGAAAGTTTCTCTCCAAGCAAGCTTAACTTTAAGAAAAAGTGCTCAGTTTCTTTAAATTCTGCAGGATTGCCAGATAGTTTACTTACTGGATTTATTAATTCCTCAGGATCAAGTGTTGAGCTACAATTGTCACACTGATCGCCTCTAGCTTCTCCATATTCACACTTCGGACATTGTCCTTCAACATATCTATCAGGCAGAAATTTATTATCTATTGGATCAAAGGCTTGCAAAGTTTTTTGTTTATCAATAAACCCATTGTCCAAGAGCTTGAGAAAAATATCGTGGACCACTTCTTTGTGATTATCTGTCATGGTTGTTGTGTAATTATCCCAAGAAATGGAGAGCTTTTCCCAATAATCTAAAAATTCACTGTGGTATTTATTCACTATATCTATGGGCTCTACGCCTTCTTCATCTGCACGTACAGTAATGGGAGTACCATGAGCATCGCTTCCCGAAACCATTAATACATTGTTTCCAATCACTCTATGGTATCTTGCAAAAACATCAGCTGGTAAATATGCACCACCAATATGACCAAGGTGTCTAGAACCGCTTGCATATGGCCAGGCTACTGCTACTAATATATTTTTTGACATTCTATACCTTAGAATAGCTACTTCTCATTTCTCGTTGTGTTTAATTTAAACCTATCATAGAAAATATGGATATCGTACTTGGTTCAATAGCAGCCCTGATAGGAGTAGGTTTTACTTTAGAATTACTTTTAAAATCATTTCGAAGTAAAAAACCATATATAATTTCCTGGACCGTAGCAGTCTTCATGTACACAGTGGCAACAATAGCTCTAGTTTCGGGCCTTATAAATGGTTGGAATTATATTAATTTCGGTATTTTCTACTTTTTTGGAGGGATTACTAACGTTCCTGCATTTGGAATTGGCAGTGCATACTTAATTTTTGATAACAATAAGGTAAATGTTATAACGGGGTTGTATGTTTTATTTGTATTAGGTGCTATGTTTTCTATTTTTACAAGTGGTATTCCTGATTTTTCTAATATTCAGGGCATTCCTGAGGGAAGCCAATTGTATGAAATTAGTGGTCCGAGAATGTGGGCAATATTAGGCAATTCATTTGGCAGTATTTCTTTGGTTGGTATTGCTGCGTACAGCATATATAAATTTAGGAGAGTAGATGAAGACTTAGTTACAACAAATGTATTAATAGTCGTGGGGTCATTTTCACCAGCACTGTCTGGGGTCCTCCTTGCTTTAGGTGATAGTGCATCTAAGACCCTTTCACTTTTAGTCGGAATGTTTTTAATTTATCTTGGCTATAGAGTATCCCAAAGACCAAAAATATAGCTGATTCACGTAACAAATAAGAAACAATTTAGTAATAATCATTTAACTTCTACAGCACTATTTAAAAAAAACTCTTAACTAAGTTATTTATAAATATTTATTTAAGAGGAGATAAAAATGGAAATTGTTACTTACGTAGACAATCTATGGATATTAATTGCCGGAATTCTNGTTATGTTCATGCAGCCAGGTTTCATGCTTGTAGAAACTGGATTTACACGATCTAAAAACTCAGTCAATATTGTTATGAAGAACTTTATGGACTTTTCAGTCGGNGCTCTGACTTACTGGGCTTTTGGATTTGCATTTGCTTACGGTGGTTCTACTTTGGGAGGNTTTATNGCGTATGGTAATTTCTTTCTAGAGGGAGACTCTTCTACTTATTTTTTTCAGGTAGTATTTGCAGCTACTGCGGCGACCATNGTTTCTGGGTCNGTTGCTGAGNGAACTAAATTTAGTTCATATCTACTTTTCCAACCNTTTATATGCGGATTAATATATCCAATAGTTACACACTGGGTATGGAGTGGTCAAGGTTGGTTAACTGACATTGGGTTTGTAGACTTTGCAGGCTCTGGNGTTGTACATATGGTCGGTGGTTTTGCTGCTCTTGCAGGAATACAGGTAGTTGGTCCACGTATAGGGAAATTTGATAGTAACGGAAAACCTCTTCCTATACCNGGTAGCTCAATGGTAGCCGCTGCACTTGGCGTATTTATTTTGTGGTTTGGATGGTATGGNTTCAATGTAGGATCTGCTTTAGCAGCAGTCGATGTTGATTTAGCAGCAATAGCAGTAACTACCACATTGTCAGCATCAGCAGCGTCAGTAGCTGCAATGTATACTTCAATGATTGCTGGAAAACCCAATGTCGGAATGACTCTTAACGGTGCATTATCTGGACTTGTTGGAATAACAGCTGGTTGTGCAAATGTTAACAATTTAGGTGCAGTCATAATCGGGCTTGTTTCGGGTGTTCTTGTTGTAGGGTCGATAAATCTAATTGAACGAAAAGGGCTAGATGATGCAGTTGGAGCAGTTTCTGTGCATGGTGTCTGTGGTGCATGGGGTGTTTTAGCTGTAAGTTTATTTGATACATCTGAAGGCGTTTTCTATGGAGGGACCTCCTTACTTGTTCCACAAGTTATTGGGATTTTAGCTATAGGTTCATGGGCATACTTGACTTCTTACGCGGTATTAAAGGTTATTGATTTAAATTTTGGATTAAGAGTATCAAAAGAAGAAGAGATTGCTGGTCTTGATGTTTCTGAACATGGAACAACAGCATATGGTGATTTCATTCTAAAAAAATAAACAATTAAATACTCATTATTAGAAAGTCAGTCTTTCGTATCAAGGTTTCCCCCTTAATGTGACCAGACTGATTTTCTATTTATTACTAGGGAAGGTTGTAGTAAAATTATAAGACTTATGGGATTTGATTTTACAGAGAAAGACTCTTGCGGAGTNGGNTTTATAGCCTCTAGAGGGCTTCCTCCAACTCATGGAATGACTCTTAAAATATTAGAATGCCTTTCAAACCTTGACCATAGAGGTGCTAAGTTTGCAGATGGCACAGGGGATGGAGCAGGAGTTCTCACTGAAATTCCCTATGAACTCATTAATGCGGAACTAAAAGAGAGAGATATAACACTTGGAAAAGGAAAAAAATTAGGATTAATTTCATGTTTTTTCGAAGCTAAGGAATTAAATGAATCAAAAGAAATAATTGAAAAAAAACTTTCAGATTTTAAAATTGATCTTCTGTATTGGAGAAAGGTTCCCACAGATAAAGAAGTATTAGGTACATTAGCAAAACAATCTAAACCAGCAATTTTTCATGCTGTCATTTCCTCTGACGAAAAAAATGAGAAAATATTTGAGAAAACTTTATATTTATTTAGAAAATCATTAGAAAAAGAAATTTCTAATCATAAGTTTTTGAATATACATATAAACTCATGTTCTTCTAGAACAGTTGTTTACAAAGGTCTTTTCACTGCGACACAAGCTTCAGATTTCTATTGGGATTTAAGAAATCCTTTATTTAAGACGAGATTTGGTATATTTCATCAAAGGTTTTCAACAAATACATCTTCAACTTGGGACAAAGCCCAACCACTTCGCATGCTTGCTCACAATGGTGAAATTAATACAATAACCGCTAATTATTCATGGATGCAGGCGCGCGAAGTTGATGCTACTTCTAGTTTTTGGAAAGATGATATTAATACACTCAAACCATTTATTGATGAGGACATATCAGACTCGGGGCAGTTAGATAATGCAGTTGAGTTGTTAGTACAATCTGGTAGAACTTTAGCACACGCTCAAGAGATGCTTATGCCATCTGCTTGGGAGAACAATCCAAGGTTCACAGATGATGAAAAAGCATTTTATCAATATCATTCGTTCCTAACTGAACCATGGGATGGTCCAGCAGCTATCGTTGCTTCAGATGGTTTAGACATTATTGCAGGTTTAGATAGAAGTGGATTAAGGCCTATGAGGTGGATGGTCTCAGATAGATATATACTTGCAGCTTCAGAAGTTGGAATTTGTCCATCAGTTGAAGCGGGTGCATATAAAACAGCCCAATTAGAACCCGGGCAAACTATAAGATACAGAATAAATGATGATGAATTGCTTGATGAAAAAGAAGTAATNCAAAAATTAAGTATAAAAAATCCATATAAAGAATGGGTTAATTCAAAACCTCTNAATGTAGATACAGAATTTAGCGACTTGGAGGATAAAAGTATAGACATTGATTTGTTGTCTTCATATTTTGACTACACACCAGAAGAACAAAGACTAATCCTTTTACCAATGTTAAAAGGAGATGTCCCAACAGGTTCAATGGGTAACGACTCACCCTTAGGAATATTAAGTAAGAATAAACCCAGATTAAGTAGATTCTTTCATCAGCTATTCGCTCAAGTAACTAATCCACCCATAGANCCAATCAGAGAGCGTTTTGTTATGTCTACTAAAACTTATTTAGGCAAGAGAGGNTCAATACTTAAAGAAACTTCACAGCAGGCTAATTTGGTTGCACTAAATTCACCTATTTTAAGTGGTGGAACTTACGATAAGTTAATCTCTAACGAAGTACTTGGAAAAAAATCCGAAGTGATTAACTATTGTTTCAACAAGTCAGATACCGATATGGAATCAGCCTTAAAAAAGTTGTGTGAAAAAGCGGAAGAATCCATAACTAATAAGAAGAAATCATTAATAATTTTATCTGATAAAGATTTAAAAATTGGTGAAAGTGTTATACCTTCATTACTTGTTATTGGAACACTCCACCATTATTTAATTAAAAAGGGTATTAGGTTACAGGCTTCATTAATTATTGCTTCAGGTGAAATCAGGGATGCGCATGATTTAGCGTGTCATATATCTTACGGTGCATCAGCTGTATGGCCATACTTGGCTTTAGAAAATGTCAGAAAATTGGCATTGACTACGCCTGATTTAGGGATATCAGTTTCTGAAGCTCAAGAGAATTACACTCAAACTTTAAATAAGGGCTTATTAAAAATAATGTCAAAAATGGGAATTTGTACAGTCTCTTCCTATAGAGGTTCTGAATTATTTGAGATTATCGGATTAGACAAAGCACTTATTTCAGATGCATTTACATATTCTAAAAGTAGAACAGAAGGTATTGGTTATAAAGAATTAGAGAGTCAAATCAAAATCTGCTCTGAAGAAGCTACTCAAGATTTAGGGGGTTTTTATAAATATAAAAAAAATGCTGAGCCTCATGTAACATCTCCTGCGACAGTTTTAAGACTTCAAAAAGCTGTTAGGTCTGCAGACAGAGATATCTGGTTAGATTATTTGCAGACATTAGAAGACAGACCCGATGTACAGATACGTGATCTATTTACCCTTCCTGATACAGCACAAGGTTACGAAAATCAAAAAACAGCATCTTTAGATGAAATTTATCAAAAATTTANTGTATCTTCAATGTCTTTAGGAGCCTTATCAGAAGAAGCACATCAAGCCTTAGCCATAGCAATGAATAGACTTGGAGGAAAATCAGGATCTGGTGAAGGTGGAGAAGATCCATTACGTTATGACACTGAGAAAAATTCTAAAATAAAGCAAATAGCCTCTGGAAGATTCGGAGTAACTCCAGACTACTTAGCTTCAGCAGAAGAGTTTCAAATAAAAATGGCGCAAGGTTCTAAACCTGGTGAGGGTGGGCAACTTCCTGGTTTTAAGGTTGATTCACATATTGCTAAATTAAGACACACAACAGAGGGAGTTACGCTTATTTCTCCACCTCCTCATCATGATATATATTCAATTGAAGATTTAGCTCAACTAATTTATGATCTAAAAACATTCAACCCAAGTAATCCTGTAAACGTAAAACTAGTATCAGAACCTGGTGTCGGAACCATCGCTGTTGGGGTAGCTAAAGCTGGCGCTGATATTATAACTATTGCAGGTAGCGATGGCGGTACAGGGGCTAGTCCATGGACAAGCATCAAACATGCAGGATCACCTTGGGAACTTGGACTAAGTGAAACGCACCAGGCATTAGTCGTCAATAATATGAGAGATAAAGTACTCCTTGAGGTAGATGGTGGGCTACGTTCTGCAAAGGATGTAATTATTGCAGCAACTTTAGGTGCTGATAGATTTGGTTTTGGAACTTTGCCACTTTTAGCATTGGGATGCAAAATGGTACGACAATGCCATGAAAACACATGTCCCGTTGGAATTGCAACTCAAGATGAAAATTTAAGAGCAAAGTTTAATGGAGCACCTGAACAGGTTATGCAATTGTTCACTTTTCTCGCTGAAGACGTACAGAAGTATTTGCAATTATTCAATGTAAATAAACTGGATGATTTAATAGGACATGCCGATCTGTTAGGACTTAAAGTTTTAAATAATAATCTACCTAGTAGCTTGCACAAACTTCTTGTGAATGCAGTACCAGAGAAGAAGCATCCTGGATTTATCAGACACGATGAGGGTAGACTATCAAGAAGAATAACTTCTGAAGTAATTAAATCATTGAACGCAGACAAAGAATCATTTTTACAATACCCAATATCCAATGAAGACAGAAGTATAGGTGCAAGACTTTCTGGTGAGGTTTCTATAAATAAGCTAAACAAACAAATTGAAAAAAACCCCGCACTAATTAGTCTTTCTGGTTCAGCTGGTCAAAGTTTTGGAGCTTTTATAAGAGATGGTATAAATCTGAAACTAACTGGGAGTGCTAATGATTATGTAGGTAAAGGTATGGGTGGAGGAAGTATAACAATAATACCTCAGGGTAAAAAAATGCAAGGAGCGTACCATGCCGCTGGAAATGCCCTTCTTTATGGTGCTACTGGAGGTCAATTATTTATATCCGGTAGGGTCGGCCAAAGATTTGGAGTAAGAAACAGTGGAGCTATAGCTGTTGTTGAGGGATGCAGCGCTCACGCAGCTGAATACATGACAGGTGGGACCCTAGTTATTCTTGGGGAGATTGGATTCAATTTTGGAGCTGGAATGACGGGCGGTAAGGTAATAGTTTTGAATACACAGAAGAGTTTTAATCAATATATATCAAAATCAGCACCGACATCACATGTGTTAAATGAAATAGATAGTCTTGATTTGAAAACGCTACTGCAAAAACATATTGAACAAACGGGTTCAGAACTAGCTTCTAAATTATTAACTAAAGAAGAATCCTGGCACAAAATCTTTACTGTTTTTGGTGGAATTGCAGAAATCACAGAAAAGAAAGAAATCAACATTAACAGCAAGGTAAAAGCCTTGGATTAAAAAAATCTTCTGTTAAAAAATAACAATTTGCTTTACCATAGAGCTATGTCTTTAACAAAAGAAGCACAAAATATTCTCAATTGGTCCGATACAGTCGAGTTAATTGACAATTTAAGAGTAGATGAGGTTGGCCTCAAAGAAAGAGTTGCCTCACTCGCCACAAGAAGTATAAAAAAAGATTCTAAACTCCAAGCTTTGAATTATATAATTTCAATGTGTGACCTTACAACTCTTGAAGGGGAGGACACTGAGGGTAAGATTGGACAGATGACAGCAAAAGCTATTAGACCAGATCCAAGTAATGATGAGGTTCCAAGTGTGGCTGCTGTTTGTGTTTATCCCGCACTCGTGTCTAAAGCTAAAAAGATGACTCAGAATTCTAATGTAAAAGTAGCTTCCGTTTCTTCATATTTTCCAAGCGGACAAGCCCCCCTTGAATCAAAAATACTTGATACTCAATTCGCAATTGATGAAGGCGCAGACGAAATAGACATTGTTATAAATAGAAAGGCATTCTTTGAAGGTGACTATAGAAAAATGTACGATGAAATAGTTGCACTTAAAGAGGTATGTAAATCAGTCCACTTAAAAACTATTTTAGAGGTTGGAGAACTCAGGACATATGAAAATATTAAAAAGGCTAGCCTGATTTCATTAGCAGCAGGATCAGATTTTATTAAAACATCAACTGGTAAGATTTCTAACGGTTCATCAAGAGAAGCATGCTATTTAATGGCAAAAGCAGTGTGGGATTATAAAACTGTCACTGGTTTCAAAGCTGGTATAAAGGTTGCAGGTGGAATAAGGGATTCTAAAGACGCAATCAGGTATTTAGTTATTGTCAATGAAGAATTAGGGAGTGAATGGTTAAACCCTGATTATTTCAGGTTTGGAGCATCAAGCCTAGTTGATGATGTGTTAAAACAAATAAAAAAATTGAAAACTAATGCGTATCAGTCAAGCTACTATTTTCCAAGAGGTTAAATCATGAATAAATGGGAATACGCTGAATCAATTGAGTCAAGTTCTATTGTTAACATTGAAAAAAAATACGGAATCTTCATTGATGGAAAATTTCAAAATGCTAATTCCAAAAAATTTATCAAAACTATATCCCCCTCAACAGAAGAAGTTTTATCCTCAGTTTCTTTAGGTAATGAAATTGATATTAATTCAGCAGTAGAATCTGCAAAAGAGGGTCTAAAAATATGGTCTAAACTATCTGGAACAGAAAGGGCTAAATACCTCTTTAAGCTTGCAAGGCTAATTCAGGAGAGATCTCGTGAATTTGCTGTACTAGAAACCTTGGACGGTGGTAAGCCAATCAAGGAATCACGAGACTTTGATTTACCACAAGTCGCTGCGAACTTTTTCTACTTTGCAGGCTGGGCTGATAAGTTAGATTTATCTTGGAACGCAAAAGGTTTAAAACCTTATGGCATAGTTGGTCAAATAATTCCATGGAATTTCCCACTACTAATGCTTTCTTGGAAAGTTGCGCCAGCATTAGCAACTGGAAATGTTGTAATTTTAAAACCCGCTGAGAGTACTCCTTTAACTGCAATTCTTTTTGCTGAATTGTGTCAAGAAGTAGGACTTCCACCTGGTGTATTTAATTTAGTTACTGGTGACGGTAGTACTGGTGCCGCACTCGTTAAGCACCCGGATATTTCAAAAATTGCTTTTACTGGCTCTACTGGAGTGGTAAGTATATTCAAAAAGAAACAGCAGATAGGGATATAGGACTCACTCTAGAATTGGGTGGTAAAGCGGCAAATATTGTCTTCAACGATGCTGCTATTGACCAAGCTGTAGAGGGTGTTGTTAATGGAATATTCTTCAACCAAGGACATGTATGTTGTGCTGGTTCAAGACTTGTACTACAAGAAGATATCCATGACGAATTTGTTACAAAACTAGAAAAAAGGATGCAGTCTCTTAGAGTAGGTAATCCATTAGATAAAAATACAGACATTGGTGCTATAAACTCAAAAGATCAATTAGACAAGATTACAAGCTTAGTAAATGAGGGAGTAGAAGAGGGTGGAACAATTTTTCAGACAGACTGTGAATTACCACAAAATGGTTTTTGGTTTAAACCAACTCTATTTACAAATGCACAGCCTTCTTACCGAATTTCAAGAGAAGAAATATTTGGTCCAGTGCTGACAACTTTAACTTTTAGAACTCCAGAAGAAGCTATTGAAATTTCAAATAACACTGAATATGGACTATCTGCAGGGATATGGACAGAAAAAGGTTCAAAGATACTCTGGACAGCAGANAGGCTTCAAGCAGGTGTTATTTGGGCAAATACGTTTAATAAGTTTGATCCATCTTCACCATTTGGAGGCTATAAAGAATCTGGTTTTGGAAGAGAGGGCGGAAGACACGGTCTGCTGTCATATCTAAAGGTACAATCATGAATGAAATAAAAAAAACGTATAAAAATTATGTTGGTGGTAAATATGTAAGGTCCGAATCTGGAAAAACTTTTCGGATTGAACTTAAAAATGAATTTTATGAAGTTCCACTTACTTCAAGAAAAGATATAAGAGATGCTGTTGTAGCAGCAAAAAAAGGCCATACAGATTGGCAGAAACTTTCTCCGTACAATAAAACTCAAGTCTTATACAGGCTTTCAGAAATGTTAGAAGGTAATTTTGAAACTTATCAACAACTTCTTCAGGATGCAGGATTAACTAAAGCAAAAGCAAAGGAAGATATTCATAAAGCAGTAGATTCAATAATTTGGTATGCGGGAATGGCCGATAAGTGGGAACAGATGACTGGTAACCTCAATCCTGTAGCGGGTGATTTCTTCAATATTTCCCACCAGGAATCACTTGGAGTTGTATTTACTCTAAATTCAAACACACAGTCACTCAATAGTTTACTTTTAAATATGTTACCGGCCTTAACAGTAGGATGTTCTGTAATAAGCTTTAACGAAGAAAATTCTGTACTTGCACTTAAACTCGCAGAAGATATCAATAATTCTGATTTACCAGGTGGTGCTTTAAATATAATGTCTGGGAAATTTGAATTATTGATTGAGGATATAAGCAACCATGTCGAGATTACCGCAATGGCAATATATAAAGAAATTCATAATGATGAAAAAACAATGATTAAAGAAAATGCATCCAAATCACTAAAACGAATCTTCATAAATCCACCAACTATGGGCTTAGAAGCTTTATTTCCATTTATTGAAACTAAAACTGTTTGGCATCCAAAAGGAAGATAGTCTTAAGTTTCTTATATTCATTTAATGCGTAGTTAATGTTAAAATCTTTTCATGTCTGAAAGAACATGGGGAGATTTACCTATACCTAATATTTATAAAGAGTTGAAGGGTGAGTTCGTAACCTTTAACGAAGAAGAGGAATATCTTGAGTGCAAATATCCAATTCAGGAAAAATACTTTAATCCCATGAATACAACCCTCGGAGGAATTATTGATTCTTTTATGGACTGCACAATGGGACCCCTCAGTTTCCTACTTGGTGAGATGGTTGTAACTAAGACTTTTACTGCAAAATACATTAGACCTGTTAATAACAGCACAGTATTCGTTCATGTAAAGGCGTGGAGAGATTCAGTTAACGATCAAGGTTCAATTTACAAAGCTGAATTATATTTAGATGATGAGAAAATTGCTGCTGTTGCTGAAGGATTATTTGTTAGTCCAAAGAATTAGTCAGTAGTTTTAGTAAATAAATAAGCTGACAAAATAATTACAGTTATTCCAGATATCTGTGANAAAGATGTTGTTTCCTCTAGAAATATGTATCCGAAGATTACTGAAAATATAGGAATGATATATACAGTAATTGAACCAAAAATAGCTCCTACATCATCTATAAGCTTATAAAAAGATAGAAATGCTACTCCGCTTCCACCAATGCCTAAAATTAGAATAGATGGTAGTGAGCCTGTAAAAGTTGGAAGGAAGTATTCACTATTAAAACTAAATAAAATAAAGGAAAATAATGATGCATATCTTAGAGCCATTCTTAATGTATTTAGTGCTCCGTAAGTCTTAATAAGGGGTTGGACAAAGTTTGCAGCAAATCCATAACTTATTGATGCTAATAAAGCTAACAAGAATCCTTTGCTTAATTCAAGGTTTGCAGTCTGGAATCCAAAAGTAAGGATGTAAATACCTAAAAAACCAGTAAAAAGATAAACTTTTTTAAGATTTGAAATTTTCTGCCGAAAAAATACAACTGCAAACATACTAATAAAAATTGGAGTCGAACCATTTACCAGACCTGCCAAACTTGAAGTTATAGTTTTTTCAGACTCTGCAAATAAATAAAA
>JGI26380J51729_10000104_pt1 | contig 43963 bp, 40 predicted proteins | sample SaaInlV_165m_DNA_FD_51729 | JGI IMG/M metagenome (IMG submission 51729) | reverse complement strand
GGGGAGTCAGCCGTCTACAGGATGGCAAGTTCACCAACTACACGATGGCACATGGCCTCGTCGACAACCAGGTGTGGAGCCTGATGTGCGATAGTGCCGGCACCATCTGGGCCGGCACACACGGCGGCGTCTGTCGTTTCGACGGCGACTCCTTCCTCCCCTTCCCACTTCCGAGGGTCGAGATCGCAAACCCCGAGTCTCGCTTCTCGCCGCTGGTGACGTTTGCCATCTTCGAGGACCCGGCCGGCAACATCTGGTTTGGTACCGACGGTGAGGGGGTGCACCGGTACGACGGCGAGTCCTTCACCAGTTACACGAAGAAGGATGGCCTCGCCGGAAATGTGGTGCGATGCATCGAGGGAGATCGTCATGGGGGTATCTGGATCGGTACCAATGGGGGTGGTGCCAGTCGCTACGACGGTCAGGCGTTTCGCACATTCACATCCAAGGACGGACTGAGCAACGACCGCGTCTATGAAATCCTCGAGGACAGCCGCGGTGACCTGTGGTTCTCAACCCTCGGTGCCGGTATCTGTCGTTACGATGGCACCTCCTTCACTGCCTTCGGAGTGGATCAAGGTCTGCAGAACCTCCATCCCCTCGGGGGCACTCCAGCCAACATCCATGTCCAGGAGTTCTTCGAGGATCGCGACGGGATCCTCTGGCTCGGCTGTTCCGGCGGCCTGTTTCGAAAAGACGGCGAGTCCTTCATCAACGTGACCCGCAACGGGCCGTGGCCGCCACCCGCGACCGCTCGGTCCTCCAACCGGATGGCGAGCTTCGCACGGATGGTACCGGGGCAGTGGCAGGTGACCTATCAGAGTGGCACCAGCATGTTCGACAGCTGGATCTGGGGCCCGGGCCAGCACTCGATGCGCGTAGAGACCGATGGTTCCGGCGCGGCCGGCGAGCCGTGGCGCGCGCTGCAGCTCTTCTACTGGCATCCGGGTCGCCAGCAGGTATGCCTGCTGGGGGTGAGCCCTTTCGCCAGGGGCGTGAGTGCGGGCACGATGCGATTCGAGGGCGAGTCCGCTGACGCGGTCTTCGACCTCAACCAGACACCCGGTCTCCGGAAGATGAGCCTTCATTGGGACTTCTCCGGTCGAGACCGATACTTCGAGACGCTGCTGGAGGCGAGCGGCTCCTCCGAGTATTCGCTGCTCAATGGACCTCTCGAATACAACCGCATCAGGACCCGCACCCCCTCGGTCAGGCGCACCGACGTTGAGGCACCGAAACCCTCGAAGCAGATGCAGCTTCTCGAATCACTCCTGGGCCACACCTGGGAAACAAAGGGCGAGTGGACCGATGGAGATGCCTTCCATCTCCACACCACTTTCGAGTGGGTCCCGTACGCGGATTACATCCACGGCCGCACTTTCGCGCTCACTCCAGGGGTCGAGCCGATCATCCTGTTCGATGTGTTCCTCTACCACCACACAGGAACCGACACCTTGCGTTGCCTGGCGCTGTCGAAGTGGGGGGGCGTACACGAGGGCGACATTACTGGACTCGCTGTGCACCAGGAGGTCGCCCTGCAGGTCGATCTGAAGAGCCACGAAGGTGACCAGGTCGTCGAGCAAGTCATGCGCTTCGAGTTCGAGGAGGAGGGGACTCTGCGCCATCGCATCTGGGCCGTCGAGGGTGCCGAGGGCGTGCCACTGCTGGATGTTCAGCACAGGAAGCTCGTGCTGAACCAGCACTGAACCTCAGATGAACTGAAGAGCACGTTGCAGCGAATCAGCTGGGGTCAAGTGGCGATCGATAGCAGGCCTGCTGAGGAGTGGACTCGGTTTTGAATCAATACAGTCCCAAAGTTATTTTGCTGGATTTAGTCGTCTATATTTCCGTCATGTTTTTGATCCGAGAAGTAGTTATCTCGGATGTTGGATTCATCGCAAATGGTCTCTTTCATTCACTGACTACCCTGGTCGTCGCCACCTGGATATTGAAATCCAGAGCAGTGACATGGAATGACCTCGGCTTGAACCGCGCCCAGAGTTTCAAGAAAACAATACTCGTCACTGGATTCATCCTGCTGTGCACTCCTCTCTCGATCATGCTCTTTCAACTCGTGAAAGACCTGTTGCCAATTGTGCTGGCACCAGACACATCCGAGCAGAGTTCTGTTTCCAGGTTCGGAGACCTCGAGGGGAACTGGCTACTTTTCTTCTCGANCCTTCCATTCATCTGGCTCGAATCATTTCTTGAAGAACTACTGGATCGAGGGTTCTTGTTGAATTGGTTTGAACGACTCTTCTCGAAGACTTCGATGGCGACCATCCTGGCAGTGATCTTTCAGGCGATGATCTTCGGTTTCAGACACTCGTATGATCTATCAGAAAGATCCATCAACGTGGGCCTGATTGGTCTGGTCATGGGAATCGCCTATGTGACTTTTGGTCGAAAACTATGGCCACTGATCCTTGCGCATTGCATTTTCAACACGATGTCGATGCTGGAGAGAGTCTTGTAGATGACGGCCAGCGAAGTGACGAATAACACCGAATAACACCGAATAACACTGGCTAGCACTCTGTTCAAAATATCCAGGAGATGGAATGGAAGAGTGAGTTTATTGAATCGCTCCGCTATCTTGTCGAGTCCAAACAAATGGGCAGCCGGATCGGGGCAGGGTGTCGGATGGTATTCTCGCAGATGACCCGGGTAGATCAGTTCTATCCCTCGCCCTCTACATCTCCTTGGTTTCCGTTGTTGACGATTCCCTGGCCGACACGAGGGTCGACTTCTTCGATGTAGATCTGACCGAGCTGGACCATCTGTGCGGGATTGAGCACCTCATCGAGCTCGCCGATCAGCGCGCCCACTTCTTCTCTGAGCTCACCTTGAATCTCGCTGATCATCTCCAGTTCTTCTCCCTCGGGGAAATCGCCTTCGAGGATTTCGTTGGAGAGAATCGTCATGATTTCAAAACTGGTCTCGAGGATCTCCTCGACCGTTTCTTCTGTATCGGGATCCAGCTCCATCTTTTGGGTGATTTTTTCGTACAGGTTTGGCAACTTGCCGCGAGCCGTGCCGATCCACTTTGTCATGCGGCCACCGACTTCATCTCTCTTGGCCTGACGTTGCGCATGTTGTGCCATCTCGATGCCGCGCTTATCCATCGCGGCTTCGACGGTTGCGGTGATTCGCTCGGCTTCTATCGCACGCAATTGGATACGTTTTTGTTCGCGTTCGGGCTCGGTCAATGCCGCAGGTTTTATCGACACAGTTTTCTCCATCGAATCCAGTTTGGACTGGAGGCCCGTCACTTCCTCGCGCATGGCGGAGATGCTTTCCTCCAGCCCACGGGGATCAAAGGAAGCCTGGGTCTGGACAGGTACCGGTTCTGGTTTTTGTTGCGCGATGTAAACCGCTGACCCGGCCAGTATCACGGCGACAAAAGAGAGAGCAGGAAACAGAGGGGAACCGGAGACGGCCATGAGCACTCCTTATTCATCGGACTTCATCGGAAACAAACGCTACAGTTATTCGAAACCCCAGAAATCAGCAGGAGATGCAGTATCCATCTGTTTTGGGAAGCGGAACATCCAATTGTCGGGAAGACCAGTTCCGCCCCTCGGGCTGGCGAACTCTCGACCGAGCCGTAGGTTGCGATTGAGCAGGTGGAACTTGCCAGTGGCCGCTAGGCGTCCGGCTGAATGATCCAGTCGGCGTTGTAGACATCGATGAAGGCAGGAGCGAGACGATCGCGAGGATCGTCGTCGACGAGCTCGAAGTACCAACCGATGGCAGCCGGTTTTTCTTTGGTCACACCACGTCTGCCATTGAGGCCACTACCGCCCCAGGCTTTGCCATGGGCGGCGGCGCGGAAGGCGCTGAAGCGTCCCTGCTCGATGTTCCAGGTCGCCTCACCGCGTAGTGTCGCATCGACGCCGCGGGTACGACTGGGGAAGTGACGCCAGTCGGTTTCACCGAGCTTGTAGACTCCATCGCTTTTGCAGCGGAACAGACCGCTGATCTGGATGGTCGCATCGTTCCCATCGACTGCGGTGACTTCGATCTCAACTTCAGCGTGCAGGATGTCGGCCTTGGCGTAGGGACCTTCCTGGCCCGAGACGTTGTCGACGACATGGAAGCGCGCCAGTCGCAATGCCAGAACTTCGGGCAAGGTTTGCTTTTGTCTGACCGAAATCTCTTTCGGCAGCCAGCTTCGTGCTTCGTCGCGGTTGAACCAGGCATGATCTCGGTTCCAGCGTCCGCGGCCTTCCGGACCGATGCCCTTTTGCGGAAGATCCCGCAAGGTACTGCGCAGCACCAGTCCATCGCTGGGCATCGAGTTCTCCCAGCGGTGTTCGGGTAAGTAGTCGGCGGGATCGGCAGCTTTTCTCTCTTCTTTTGCGAGAGAACTCCACTTCTCGAGTCCAGAATCCATCAGTTCCATCGCGGCATCCGGATTCAAGGTGTTTCGCCTCGCCAGCAGCGTGCCATCGGGGGCGAAGATGTAGAGACCTTGCCACGATCCGCCGATCGGCGCCGGATTGCCCCGCACCTTCTGACGAAAGAAGCGGCATTCCCGATCCTGATGCCTCTGTAATCGCCACACTTCATCGGTGGCGGGGACGAAGGCTTTGACCTTGTCGATCACTCGCGGGTCATTCCAGACGGACCGCCGGCCCGCCACGCCATTGCCTCAGGTGCAGCCGAGCGGGTGTCCATTCATCAGCCACAACAGCAGTGGTTTCTGTTCGAGACCGGCAGCGCGCAGTCCTTCATGGAGAGTGGCGTGCCACGGGATGGTCAGCCACGCTTCCTCGGCCCCCGGCAGCACCGCCTGCGCCCAGGCATCGAGATCGTGTCCATCGAGTTGGATACGATCTGCAGCGGTCGGCAACGAAAGAGCCAGAATCAACGTAGTGGTCAGGAACAAGTGGCCTCCTGGGACCATCGTGTGCTCTGGAAGGATGGTGCGCTAGCGATATTCATCTGCCAAGATGAGAAACAGATTTTCAATCCAGACCTTCAAAGATAAGAATCAGGAGGAAGATATGTTGAAGTACTACAGTGTTGTGGTGGTGATCGCGATGATTTCGTCGGTGTTGACGGTCATCATCTCCAAGTGGTTGGGAGTCAGTGAACCTGCTGTAATGGGCGGCGCAGTGGCAGGTGTGGTTTCGGCAGTGGTTGCGGTGAAGTTTGCTGACAAGCAGAAAGAATGAGCGAGTTCGAGATCAGTTCCGCTGACCCACGCGCACCCGATGTGGCCCGGCTTCTGGCGGCTCACCTGGCCTTCGCCCGGGAGTGGTCATTACCCGAGGACGTGCATGTTCTGGATGCCGATCAACTGGTGGCCGACGGCGTGTTCTTCTTTACTGCTCGTCGATCGGGCCAACTGGTTGCTGTTGGCGCGTTGCGGCACCTCGATGCGGAGCACGCAGAGATCAAGTCGATGCATACTGCAGAGACAACTCGTGGCCAGGGGGTGGGCAAGGCGATGCTCGATCATCTGGTGGCGACTGCAGGAGTTCGAGGCTGTCTGCGCATCAGCCTTGAAACCGGACTACAGGAGGTCTTTGCCCCGGCCCGCAGGCTCTACAAGAACTGCGGCTTTGAAGTCTGTCAGCCCTTTGGCGACTATCAACTCAGCGCCGATAGCGTTTGCATGACGATGAACCTTCCAGGGGGAGAGTGACCGATGGAGAATGAACCTCAAAATCCAACAGAATTCGCACTGAAGCTGGCGCAAGTCTCCTAGTTTGTCGGCCTGATCTTCTGTGTGTTGGGAGGTCTGGCCGGATTTACAATACTGAACAGCGGTATGTTGGAGGGCGCCATGGGAATGGCGATGGCGTCGCAGATGTTCCTTCCGGCCGTGGCCGGAGGGTTAGTACTGATCGTTACGGGACGAATCTTACGAGTGGTGATCGACAATTCCGGAGCATGAGGAGCAACGAAGTCATGACCACACCTATCGAGGAAGCGGTTATCGAGACGGATCGTTTACGGCTGAGGCCGATGCGAGAATCGGATGCCCAGCGGGTGCAGCAGTTTGCCAGTGAACGGGAGGTTGCGGTCCGTACCGGCGGAATTCCTCACCCCTATCCGGAAGGGGAGGCGCTGAGATGGATCGGCAGCCAGCCGACTCTGCGAGCCGAAGAGAAGGCAGAGGTCTATGCCATCGCAGAACGAGGCAGCGATCTGCTGGTCGGCGCCATCGATCTGCGCAGAACCGATTTCATTCACATCTACGAGGTCGGATTCTGGATGGCGAGGGAACGCTGGGGTGAAGGGATCTGTACCGAGGCGCTGATCGCACTGGTCGATTTTGCCTTCCACCGAGATGCATATCTGATGCGAATCTTTGCCTATTCCTTCCCCGAGAATCCCGCCTCGGGACGGGTGCAGGAGAAAGCTGGATTTCGCCAGGAGGGCCTGCTCCGTCAGGGGCTCTCGCGGCTGGCAGAACCACGCGATGCGGTGCTCTATGCGGTGGTTCGAGAGGACTGGGAGGGGCGGCTCTGAAGGATGCGGGTGGTCGCATTTACTGCAGAAAAGGGTGAATTCTGCGCTGGTGATCGACACTGCGCGGGTGAGCGACATACTGGGGAACGGTACCGTGGGGCACTTCGTTGAATCGGATGCAAGGAGGAGATGTCATGATCAGTTTCCCGGAGTTCTTTCCCCTGGCCTTCATCTTCTTCGATCCGATGTACTTTCTCTTCGTCGGGCCCGCTTTCTTGCTGGCGATGTGGGCCCAGGCTCGGGTCAAGAGTTCCTTCAGTAAGTGGTCCGATGTTCCCCTTCGTAGCGGTTGGACCGNTGCCCAGGTGGCCGCTCGCGTCTGTCAACTGGGTGGTGCCGAGGGGGTTCAGATCGAGATGATCCCGGGCCAACTCAGCGATCATTACGACCCGAGGGAGCGGGTGTTGAGGCTCTCGGCAGAAAATTACAACGGTCGAAGCGTCGCTGCCGCGGCGATCGCGGCTCACGAGGCGGGGCATGCCATCCAGCACGCTACTCGCTATCCGATGCTGGTGCTGCGCAGTGCCTATGTTCCGGCGGCAAGCATCGGATCCGGGCTGGCCTTCCCGATGCTGTTTGCCGGAATGATTTTTCGATACCCACCACTGATCTTCATCGGCATCGCGCTCTTCAGTGCGGTCGTGTTGTTCCAGTTCATCACCTTGCCGGTCGAGTTCGATGCCAGTGCTCGTGCCAAGCGAGTCCTCGCCGATAGCGGAATCATCTCGGATGAAGAGGAGATGAGTGGGGTGCGAAGTGTCCTCGGTGCTGCAGCATTGACCTACGTTGCAGCGACCATCCAGTCGGTGTTGACGCTACTGTACTATCTGTGGCGAAGTGGATTGCTCGGTCGTCGCTAACGAGAAACAGGCGGCCAATTGGCGGCCCGAGGGTAGCGGTGTCGCTTCACTTCCACGGTGGGATCTGATTCAACGTGTAGTAGGCGACAGGATGCAGCACCTTTTCTCCCTCGCTGGTCTGGATTCCGGGCAGGTGCAGTTCGTGCACGTGCCCCTTCTGCAAGCCGTCGACCACCAGTTCGACTCGTAATCCATCTTCGGAAACACGAGCCTCGGTGATGGTCGGAGTCGTCTTGTCGATTTCCGAGCTGCCATAGAAGCGCCAGTAGTGATGGGTGTTGGTTTTCATCATGAGGGAGTGAGAGCGATTACAGCGACGGAAAGCGCCCATTGTACAAGCGTTGACTTTAGAACCAGTGAGTAGGCGACAGTCACGAACTTAGTTCACGAGCAGAGATAACGGTCATGTGGTATGCGCCTGCCTCCATGAACTCAATCTGTATGAAGGAGTTACTGCGATAAATCCAGGCTCAATGGTAATCGATGGTATTCTCTGTGTGTTATCATATTGGTGTTCTAACAAATGCCTGATAGGGGGGTGTTGAACGTGTTGTTCTGATTATTTTACATGGCAGGTCACGGTGGGGGTTTCGTTGCCAAGTTCAACCCGTGTTATTATTACAGCGTACAATAATCTGCCACTGCTTCGCATGGCATTGCGGGGTTATTTACGACAGACAACGCAAGATTTTACACTCGTCATTGCAGACGATGGGTCTACTCCAGAGATCAAGAATTGGCTAGACAGTTTTGCTCGTGAAACCAGTGCGCAGGGAATTGAATTGGAGCATGTCTGGCACGAGGATCTCGGGTTTCGGCGATCAATGATCCTCAATGAAGCGGTTCGACAGGCTTCGGATGAATCGTTACTGATCTTCTCGGATGGGGACTGTATTCCCCCTGCTGATTTCGTCGAAAAACACAACCGAGCCCATGTGCCAGAGAGTTTTCATGTGGGAGGTGCATACCGCCTCGACCAGGCTATTTCGGAAGAGCTTACGGAAAAGGATATAGACTCGGGCGCGTTCGAATCCCTCGGCAGCGAAGTTCACCGCAAGGATCTCTCGAGAAGGAGATTCAAGTCCAGATGGGGAACTTTTCTGCGTCTGAAAAATCGACCCAAGGTTCTGGGGCTGAACATGGCGATGGATAGGGACCTCTTCGAGGATGTGAATGGATTCGATGAGAAATTTGTCGGATATGGCCTTGAAGACAGCGATCTCAGAGATCGTGTCATGCGAAGATCACCTCGCCCACGAGTGGTGAATTTCTACGGAGATAACGACGTCTACCACCTCTGGCACCCTGTTAACAATACGGTAGAACGCCGACAACTTCCTACCTGGGGTTATTACCAGCAACGGCGGCCGGTGCGATGCGAAACGGGACTCTCTCGCTAAACTCTAGCGATGGAGCCACGATGAGAGAGAAGCAGTTCATCCATGGAAACTGAGGTGTGGTCATCGCCCTGTCCATACCGATTTCGCTCTGGTGGGGTGATCTTTTTCCATCCGCCTCGCTTTTCAACGCGGTAGCGCTTTTCAGTCTCATTCCATGGGTGTCAATTTCGTTACAAGCACAGGTGTATCACGAGTGCATTCCGGCAGAGGTGAATTAGTTGATGAGGATGAGATGTTAGAATCGCAAAGTGTACTCGGGGTTGCGGCTGTAACCACTGTTGCCGAGCCCAATCAGACAGCGCAAGCACTGCTCGAATATCTGTGGTGGAGTAGAATCCTTGATGGCAATCCCAAGTAGCCTTCACTGGATCACTTCGCTCGATCAATCGAGATAGCGACGCTTCAGTTTTTCAAAGATCGAATCTGGATGGAACTCTGCATTCTTGTCAAATCCAGGGGATCTACTGATCATCTCATTCCACAGGTGGATGCAGTAACTGCCAGAAAAGAAATCGTCGTTATTCTGAAACGTATCGTCGAAGATGCTCATCCAGCAACCCTGTGTCACTGGATAGAAGTACGTGAATGGCTTCGCCAGTTCAAACAGTTCCAGGTGTTTCAGCGCAGCCGTAAATCCCTTGGGCCCTGCCGATTCCCCCCAACGAACTCGGTCACGTCGATTTCCCAGTAAATATTTCCTAACAAATTTCTTCACTCTCATTTTTGGAGTGTCATAAGGTAAGGGTGTATTGGGAGCCTGGCATAGATCCGCAAGAGATCGTGACAACGGGTGCCCGACAGGGAATCGAAGTACTCCAATGGCTGCAGATATTGAGGAATGCAGTCCGAAGATGATCGGTTCTTCAAATGTGAACGGCTTGAGGCAGATCACATCTGTATCCACCCAATATCCACCCTTTTCGAACAACAACTCCCAGCGAAACCAATCAGCGAAAATTGCGTAGCTGTTTCGGACGGTGAAAATTTCGTGGGCAGGGATCACTTCATTGGCATCCAGGACAGTTATACCATCCGGTACACCTTGAACATCTTCGTATGCAAACAGATGAACATCGTGGCCATTTTTAGAAACGAATGCAGGCATAACCGTTCAACCTGAGAGAGAGTTGATCCGATCCACAAGGTCTGGATGGTGCCGTTCATACTTTGCCTCCGTTTAATCTCGTGCTTTTCAAGCCTGTATCCTCATCAATCAGATGGGACGACAAAAAAAACGGGTTCACGCTGCTAGCAACGGGGCCTTCAAGTGATCCTCTATTTCTTCCGGGTGGGAGTATTGACGACTTCTTTTCGGGTTATGTAGAACCACTCCATGATGGCTTCTCTTCCTTCTGCCAGAAGGACTTTTCTGGTCTCCAGGTTGAAGCTATTTAGTTCTGGGAAGTTATAGTCCCTTGCCTTGAAAATGTCATCAATACTTTGAATCACCTTTATCTGGTATCCGGATTCGAAAACGCTGCGTAGATGTGTTGATACGTTGATGTCGAATACATCATGAACTTCGATCAGGAAATCGTGCTTGTCGAGTTTCTTGACACTGCTCGAAGTGAATAGTTGCTTTTCATAACCTTCGCAATCAGAAATGATCAGGGCACGTTCTGACACGGGTATGTTTTCTAGTGTATTGCTGTCGCAGTACCCATTCACGGCGTAACGAGAGGCCTCGATCCCATTCAGTTGCATCATCTCCCGACATAACTGAATTGCCCTAGTGTTGGTATCAAACGCGAACACCTTCGCACTGGGGCATCTCATGGCAAGCCCGACGGCGTAATAGCCTTCAGCGCATCCGATATCGACAATTTCAGTGTATTGATTGCCTACAACCTGTTCGACGATTCCATTGAGTTCATATTCATAGGAGCCGAGTAATTTGGGATACAGGGCACTCCCAACCGAATCCAGTTCCGGATATTGCATGCCCTTGAAGGGGCCGTGCAGCACTGTTTGTGTCGGTTGTAGAGTCTGCAATGCGGTTGCGATAATTCTGCGGCGGTTTTTTCTATTCTTTCGGCGAAGGAAGTAACGCCGAAATTGCGTCAATATTCTCACCAGGACTCCTCTGTCTGTCCGCTCCACATTTCTCGAAACGGATGTAGTTGGCTAGTTTCCGATGCCCTTGGGCATTGTAGCCGAATCACTTCCACGGTGGGATCTGATTCAACGTGTAGTAGGCGACAGGATGCAGCACCTTTTCTCCCTCGCTGGTCTGGATGCCGGGCAGGTGCAGTTCGTGCACGTGCCCCTTCTGTAAGCCGTCGACCACCAGTTCGACTTGTAATCCATCTTCGGAAACATGAGCCTCGGTGATGGTCGGAGTCGTCTGGTCGATTTCCGGGCTGCCGTAAAAGCGCCAGTAATGATGGGTGTAGGTCTCCATCCGGTAGCTGGCAGGGTCGGCGGCGCTGGTCCGATCGACGGGCTTGGTGAAGGAAACCGAAAAACCATCCGGTCTCGCCTTCATCTCGAGGATCTCGAGGGGGGTCTTGCCACTCCAGCGCAATCTTTGCAGTGCATACGGTTCGCGACTACGAGTCGGCCAGCCACGACAGCAGCCACCGACGATCAATTGACCATTCGATGACAGCAGTCCACCGAGCAAGCCGGTACTGAATCCCTCACGAAAGGGATAGCAGGCACCCTGCCACACTCCGGCGACCTGCTCCGTCGTCACGCGCATGACGACACTGAGTGTGTAATCGAGCACGAACAGTTGATCGGTGAAGGGGCCAAAGGCACCGTTTGATTCATCGAGCAAGATCGCGGTCGCCGATTGCCCCATCTTCTTGTAGGGGAGCACGACGCTGGTCGGGATCAACTCGGGGATTCGTGCCGCATCGATGTGAAGGCGACCATCTTCTCCGTCGGTGGGTTGGGCAGGTTGTGGTCCCATGTTGGGAGCGAGTTTGTACCAGGGAAAACTGATGGGGTGCCCGACAAATCCGCCCGGGCGCAACTCCTTGAGACCACAGGCTCCATTCCAGGGGCCCTGGTTCTCGGTGTAGAAGGGGATTCCTGAGGCGTTGAAACCGACGCCGCCAGGACTGCGCAACCCGCTACAGGTCGGGGTGGTCGTGCCATCGGCATTGACGCGCAGACACCAGCCACGATAGGGGTAGTCGGAGGTGTAGGATCCGGACAGGCACAGGGCCACCCAGATGTTCCCCTCTGGATCGAAGCGAGAGCCGAAGGTGAACTCGTGTTCCGACCCGAATCCCCATTTATCGCTGACCGTCTCGTAGATGTCAGCGCGGCCGTCTCCATCGACATCGATGAGACGTGTCACCTCGGCCTGGTGGGTGGCATAGATGTGTCCGTCTTTTCTGGCCAATCCAAACACCTCGTGCAAGCCCTGAGCATGCAACTGGTAATCCGCAGCCAGGTCATCATCGAGCAGACCAGAGACGATCCAGATCTCTCCACGTCGGGTTCCGATGGCCACCTGACCATCATCCAGTTCGAGCATGCTGACCGCTTCGAGATGGATTGCAGGAGGAATCTCCAGATCCTCGATGATCCACCAGCCGTTCTCATCGAAGTTGGCGAGTGGCGGTAGATTCTCCTGCTCGTTCTGAGCGAGCAGTGGAATCGTCATCGAGACGAGCATCGCGATGACGAATCGTTGGATCATGGTGGGCATCAACTCTCTTTTCCCCAGCGATATTCGATGGTGATCGAGTGCGTTTGGTTTCGTTCGGCTGGCAGCGTGGTCCAGGTTTCGTATTGCACGCTATTATGTATCTTGTGGAGAGTCGTAGGGGTGGCGCCGTGGCTCAACTTGATCTTGAGACCGTCACCGTAGATGAAGGTGCCGTCATCGAGAACTTCCGTCGGAGGTACATCGCGGATCCGCATCCAGAAGACTCCTGGCTCCGTCGAGTCAGCATTACCCACGAAATTCACCGTGCGAGCGAGCCATGCATCGCCTGAGACATCGTGAGCCACCATCGTTTCCTCGATGTCGAGGGTCCCTGCTCGATACATCAGCGTGGGGATCTTGTTGTCGCCAATCTTGTAGCCGTGAAACTGATAGTCATCGGGACGGATACCCTCTTCGTGATCGCCGGGCCAGGGGCAGTTGACATCGGTCAGGAAAACCACATCGGGTCCATGGGCAAAGGTCATCACATCACGACCGAGCGGTCGAATCCGGCCCATCCCCTGCGACGACCAGTGAGCCCTGGCATCGAGGAATCGTCCCTTCCACAACAGCGCCAGTCGCAGTTCCTGGGCGTCGAAGGCGTAGTGGATTCCTCCCGGTAAGCCGACTGCGATGCCGCGGTATCCAGCTTCCCAGAGTTTTCCTCGATAGACGATCGCTTCACCACCGACGATCAGTTCCTGTTGCTGACGACTGAGACCCTCTGGGAAGATCGCCTGGTCCCCATCTTCGAGATAGCGCCAGAGTGCTCCGACCTGCTGATCGGCATCGCCGCCGAGTAGTTCTGGGATCATGCTGCGACCTTCGGGCCAGAAGGCGAGCATCTGGGTGCCCGGTCGAAGTGATTCGGGATCGAGCATGTAGCGATGAAACCAGTCGTGGTTGAGTCGCTCGGTGGTGGTGACCAGATCCATCGCGCGCATCCCCACCGAGTGCTTCTGATTGAAGTCGTGACATAAAACGCACTGCAGCATTCCACTGCCAGCCATCTGCTGACCAGCAGACTTGATGGCATCTTCGCTGTGGGTCATGCGGGGTACGGCTGTGAGGTGGCGATCCACTGCGATCAAATCGGCTGCGAGTGTGCGGGTTTGTGGATGATTGAAGGTGGGCATGCGGGTGTGCATATAACTGCGCAAGGTGCGCCCCGATCGAATCACTCCATCGAGCCAATCGAGAACCAGTTTGTCTCCCACTCCGGTCAGGGGAGGGGGGAGGCGACCTTCGTCTCCGAGGAGCGGCTCGGTTCCAGTGAAGAAATCCCTTCGATCCACCGTCCCTTCGATCCACCGCAACGCCACCGAGATCTCCACGCGAATGGCAAGCGGTGCAGCGGAAGGTACGCAGCGTTTGATCGACTNGTTGTGCTGCGGCGGGTGCTTGCGGATGGTCCACCAGGAAGTTCAGGGCCGATTCGAGGTCTGCCGATTGTTTTGCAGAAAGTGGGTAGCGAGGATGTTGCTGGTCAGGTGGTGGGCCAGACAACTTCTCGATGGCGGATGCGGTGGCGGGCAACCCCTCTTCGTGGCACTGAGCACAGCCGAGTTTCTGGTACAGGTCCTGACCACGTTCGGCATCGCCACTTTGATGATCCCAGCCGGGAACCGGTGGCAGTGGTTCGCTGGAGTTGCTCAAGAGGCTGGAGTCGATCGGACCACGGTCAATGCCGGGGCCCTGCCATTCCAGTTCCAAGATGGAATCTTCAACCCACTGAAAGTGAGAGACTTCGATGGGATGCAGTCCCGATTCAAGATGGATGGAGGCGTCCTTCTCCATCACCTTCTTGCGCTGGTAATTTTTCTTGCCTCCCAGATCGATGACATCCTTTTCGTCGATCCGGAGCCTGCCGATGTCATCGACCTTCAGAAAGAAGTGGTAGTCACCGGCTTCCTCGATGCGAAGCCAACCCGAGAAGTGGGTGGTGACATCGTTTCTTCGCTGCTGATCGGGCAACTCGAGCCTGCTGGTGATCGTCGTGTTTCTCGGCCTTGAGCGAGAAGAGTCGTCGAGGCCCTTTCGATGTCCCCAGTCGATGGCCAGATCGAGCGGGGCGGCTACTTTGGTGCTGCGTAAGAGGTAGTGGGCGATGGCATCGGCTTCATCCTGCTGAAGTCGCAGAGAAGGCATCCGGCCCGATGGCCTGATCTGGTGCGGATCCTTGAGGAATCGAGTCAACCGCGGTTGTGACCAGTGTTCGACTCGACCGGTCAGTCGATTCGAATCGAGCGGCACGTTCGTGGACTCGCGCATCGGCTCATGACAGCTGACACAACCGACCTGATGGTAGAGGCGTTCGCCCTTTTCGATGGCGACCTGGTCGGGAGCCGTCGGTTGCCAGTGTGAAGAGGGCGGCGATCGTGAGAGCAGGTACTCGACCAGGTCGNCGGCCGCTTGTCGCGGGTCGGGATCGTCTGCTAGCAGCGAGGGCATCACGGTGCCCGGATGAGTCGTGGCCGGGTCGAGGATGAACTCGAGCAGATGATGCGGATCGATGCGCTGGGCCACCTGGTCGAGGCGTGGCGCTTTTCTCGGAAGGATCCAACTGGCCGAACTCTGGGCGGTCGAGTGGCACGCTGTGCAGCCCAACTCTCCCAGTAACAGCAGTCCGGCGGAGATCGATGGAGACGATTCATCCCGGTACTCCGATGCGTAGGCACCGATGAAGGGCGGTGCCTGCTCGTCGCCGGAGATCGACCCAGAAAAGGAAGCCACCAGGAAGAGTGCTGCGATCATTGAGCCTTCTTGACCATGTCCGCTGGCTTCAGATCGGGAGTGTGCTTGTTGAAACCGAACTGGGTCGGTTGATAGTCGCCGACCAGATCGACCGTGAGGTTCGGTTTGATCTGGCTCTGCATGCCGAGGCACCAGTAGCAGGCATTGACCAGTAGCCTTCGCGATCCTTCACGAGTATAGGATTGAGATGCTCCAAAGGTCGAGGAGAAGACCCTTTGCTTCTTGCCGCTTTCGGATTTGCGTACATTGGTCCAGGCGATCGGCATCATCGGATCGTTCTTGTCGAATGTGGTCTCGTCGTCTCGCTTTACCACCTCACAGGGGCCGTCAGCGGGGTCCATCCCCGACAGCACGCGCCCGTTCATCAGCGGGGTACAGCCTTTGGGGAGGGGAAGGCGTACGGTGTAGACATCGGAAGGGTCCCACACATCTCCATCCTTGATCCCCTGCAGGATCGGGTGCCCGCTGGCCTCCTCGACGATGATACCGCTGCTACTTTGCCAGCCATGGCCTCCATGATGATCGATCCAGGTCTCGCCCATCACCTGGCGTCCAAACCCGCCATCCCACTGACCATTTCGCCACGACCAGCGGTGGTATTCCCGGTCACCAGGGATATCAAAAGCGTGAGTGGATGTCCTTAGTCCGATCACCGGTTTGCCCGATTGGACATGATCGACGAAGTGCTTCATCTGTGAGTCGGGTAGGTTTCGGAAGCGAGTGAAGAGCACCACCAGGTCTGCCTCATCGATCGCTTCCATGCCGGGGATGTTGTCGTTGACCTGGGGATCGATGCAGCCGGTTTCAGGGTCGATCGAGAAGAGCACGGTGCAGCGAAAGCCGTGGTGCTTGGCGAGGATCTGGGCCATCTGGGGCATCCCTTGTTCGGAGCGGTACTCCTCGTCCCCGGTGATGAATACGATGTGCTTTCCCACTCCCGGTCCCTTGGCACCATCAAAGGTGAGCCAGGAATCTGAATCGTCCATGGTTGGGACAGAGGCGGCCAAAACGGTTGTCAATACCAGCAGGATATTCATCAGTACTCCTTTAACGAATGCTCGGTCGGTTCCAAGCAGCCAAGTTGATTTCACCGCACAGGATAGCCCATCCTCGGCTGGGAAGGGACATGGTTGATGTGATCGATGTCCTCGATCAGACTGGCCGATCCTCGCTCCCGCCTGCGAGATTGGGTTCTTTTGTTTTGCCCCGTCATGTGATTGCCCGGATCTGCCGGGTTGGTTTCCGGCATCGCCGATTCAGGAGGAAGATATGTCTCGTTTGTTCTTAGCACTTTTCTTGGTGCTCATTTTTCCCCAACTTTCAAGCGCTCAGGAGACCGGACAGAAGTGGTCCTATCCCTACGGAGAAGGAAGGGCTTCCCTGGTTCAGGTGGAGGGGATCATCGCCGTCAAGATGATCGACGGGCTCGAAGATGAACTGGCTTCTCTGCGGGCCGAACTGCGATCGATCCGAGGTGTCGGCAAGGTGAGTGAGAAGAACCTGCAGGAATACCCGGGTCTGTGGTATCTCCCTCTCGAGAAGCGTGTCGATGCGAGAATGCAGCAACAGATTCTCGCACAACTAGCGAGCGCCACTGTTGTGGAGTTTGCCGGCCCGGTTCTGGGCTACCAGGAAGCGGTCATGATTCCGCGTCCGGAAGTCATCGTGACCTTCGATGGCTCCGCCGATGATGAAGAGATTCGAAATGTGATCCGCCAGTCTGGATTGCGATTTCTCAAGGAGTTTCCGGCCATCGACCCGACCTACATGCTCGGCTTCGAGGGGCCCACATCGATCGGTTTTGAAATCGCAGATGCCTTGACGGAACTGGAAGAAGTCTGGGTGGCAGAGCCCAATTTCATCCACGATTTGCCAGAGATGGCGACTCCCAACGATCCACTCTTTCCAGATCAGTGGGACATGCAGAATACCGGACAAACCGGCGGCACCATCGGAGCGGACATGAAAGCCGCAGCAGCATGGGACATCTCGACCGGTTCATCGAGCATAGTGGTGGCAGTCATCGACGAAGGGGTCGATGTGAATCATGCCGACCTGCAAGCCAACATGGTGGCTGGCTACGATGCGGTCACCGCTGATCCCACACCGGGAGGGATCCCCGGAAATGCCAATTCCACCGACGGCCATGGAACCTGCTGCGCAGGGATCATTGCAGCGGTGGGGAACAACGGGATCGGCGTAGCGGGTGTCACATGGAACAGCAAGATCATGCCGGTGCGTATCGGATTCGGAAATTACTGGACTCAAACCGATTGGCTCGTCGATGGACTGACCTGGCCGGTCGATCATGGAGCGGACGTGCTCTCCAACAGCTGGGGAGGAGGATCGGCCAGTTCCGCCATCCAGAATGCGATCGCCTACGGAAACACCAACGGAAGAGGCGGACTGGGGTGCCCGGTTTTCTTCGCTTCCGGTAATGACAACTCAGCGGTTTCCTATCCTGCTCTCTATCCGGAGTCTATTGCCGTGGGTGCTTCCAGCCCCTGCGATGAACGCAAGAGTCCATCGTCGTGCGATGGAGAAACCTGGTGGGGGAGCAACTACGGATCGTCTCTCGACTTTGTTGCGCCGGGTCCGTTGACGACAACAGTCGACATCTCCGGCAGCGGTGGTTACTCCTCGACCGACTACACCTCCAGTTTCAACGGAACATCTTCGGCCACACCTCACGCTGCGGGTGCCGGAGCACTGTTGCTGGCGGTGGCTCCGGGCTTGACCCACGATCAGGTTCGAACTTACATGCGACAGACCGCCGACGACCAGGTCGGGCCGCCCTCCGAAGATACGGCGGGTTTTGATAACTACATGGGATACGGACGGATCAACTGCGAGACTTTGCTGCTGACGGTGGCGAGTTCGGTGGCGGCACCGACCAATCTCAGTTGCAGCAGCTCGGGTGCTGACGCCCTCCTCTCCTGGACCAATGGCGAGAGTTATTCACAGGTGCAGGTGAGCCGGGGGGGAAGCGTGATCGCCACTCTGTCCGGTTCTGCCACCTCTTACACCGATTCCTCTGCGGGTGTCGGGAATGTCTCCTACGGTGTTCGTGGACTGGTCGGATCGGACCAGAGTCCTCAGGCCAGTTGCTCCATTTTCCTCACGGGAGGTGCCACTGATCTGGTCTGGGCGCCATCTGCTGCGGGTGGAGCGGTGGCGGGAGGCAGCGCCATCTCGGCGGCACTCACCGCCAATGGGCGTTCGCCGCTGGTGGTCACCACCCTCGATGCGGTCGCCAGCCTCGATGCTTTCGAGACGGTCTGGGTCAACCTGGGGATTTACCCCTCGGGGCATGTGCTCTCCGCTGCAGAAGGCACCACTCTCGATACCTACCTGACCAACGGTGTCGGGGGGTCCTTCCTTTACATGGAGGGAGGAGATACCTGGGCCTATGACTCGGCGACCTCGGTTCATTCTCGCTTTGGAATCAGCGGTCTGTCGGATGGAACCGGTGACCTCTCCACCGTCAACGGAGCCGCGGGTACCGGCTGTAGCCTTGCAGGTAGCAGCTGGAGTTACACCGGTGAGAACAGTTGGATCGACCACCTTGGAACCACCGGAAGTGCAGTGGTTACCCTGACCAATCCGACCGCTGCTTATGATGTCGGGGTCTTCAATGATGCGGGCGCCTATCGCACCTTTGGAACATCCTTTGAGATCGGTGGGCTGGTCGATGGCGCATCGACTCGGGCAGATCTGGTCGGCGCGATCCTCAATTGCTTCACCGGGTCACCCCCGCCGCCTCCTCCAGCACCGGTGGCAGACTTCGTTGCATCGCCGACCAGTGGTGAAGCGCCGGTCGCGGTCTCCTTCAGCAATTCATCGACCGGAAATATCACCGGGTACTCGTGGAACTTCGGCGATGGTGGTAGTTCGACGGCGCAAAATCCGTCTCACACCTACACCAGTGCCGGCACCTACTCCGTGACCTTGACGGCGACTGGACCGGGGGGCTCTGACACGGCGAGCTGTTCTTCATGCATCGTCGTCACCGATCCTCCACCGCCACCTCCAGTGGCTGGCTTCACCCCCGATTCAGCGGGTGGAGAAACGCCGATCGCGGTGTCCTTCAGCAATTCGTCGACCGGCGACATCACCGGTTACTCGTGGAACTTTGGCGATGGTGGCAGTTCGACGGCGGTGAATCCGTCCCACACCTACACCAGTGCAGGAACCTACACCGTGATCTTGACGGCGACCGGCCCGGGTGGCTCTGACACGGCGACTTGTACTTCATGCATCGTCGTCACCGACCCACCACCGCCACCACCAGTGGCTGGTTTCACGCCCGGTTCCGCCGGTGGTGAAGCCCCGGTGACCGTCTCCTTCAGTAATTCATCGACCGGCGACATCAGCGGATACGCATGGGACTTCGGTGATGGAGGCAACTCGACTGCACAGAATCCATCTCACACCTACACCACTGCCGGCACGTACAGCGTGACGTTGACGGTGACTGGCCCGGGTGGCTCTGACACGGCCAGTTGTGGCTCTTGCATCGTGGTGACCGATCCACCGCCACCGCCCCCAACCGCTCCGGTGGCTGGTTTCACCGCCGATTCATCCGGTGGCGAGGCTCCGGTGACCGTCTCCTTCAGCAATTCTTCGACCGGAGATATCACCGGGTACTCGTGGAACTTCGGCGATGGCGGCAGTTCGACGGCACAAAACCCGTCTCACACCTACAACAGTGCCGGCACCTACTCCGTGAGCTTGACGGCGACCGGTCCGGGGGGCTCCGACACGGCGGTTTGCAGCTCGTGCATCGTAGTGACCGATCCACCGCCACCGCCTCCACCAACGCCGGTGGCGGGTTTCATCCCGAATTCATCCGGTGGCGAGGCTCCGGTGACCGTCTCCTTCAGCAACTCGTCGATCGGCGACATCACCGGGTACTCGTGGAACTTCGGCGATGGCGGCAGTTCGACGGCACAGAACCCGTCCCACACCTACAGCAGTGCCGGTACCTACACCGTGACGTTGACGGCGACCGGCCCGGGAGGTTCTGATACGGCAACTTGTGGATCATGTATCGTCGTGACCGATCCGCCGCCGCCACCGCCACCGCCTCCATCCACCTCCCTCTACTACATCTCGTTCCTGTCGACCACCACGGTCCCTGGGCTGGGAAATGTCCGGGATGAAGATATCGTGACCTACGATCCGGCGACCGATTCCTGGGACTGGTATCTGGACGGCAGCGATGTGGGGATCGGTGGTACCGACATCAATGCTCTCAGTGTTCTTGCCGATGGCAGTGTGCTGGTTTCCTTCAACTCCGGTTCATTTTCATTGCCGGGTCTCACTGGTGGACCCTCCGGAACCACGGTGGAAGACAGCGATCTGGTGCTGTTCACGCCGACCACCACCGGCTCCAGCAGTGCGGGCTCCTGGTCCTTCTATCTCGATGGATCGGACTGTGCGCTCACGACCAACGGCGAAGATATCGATGGGGTTTGTTATCTGGATGATGGCACCTTGCTGATATCGACGCTGGGAACGGCTCGTGGCGGTGGGCCGACCAACCGCGATGAAGATGTGATGTTATTCACCCCCACATCCGTCGGCTCTGCCAGCGGCGGATCCTGGACCACCTTCTTCGATGGAAGCGATGTCGGATTCTCCAACAGCGGTGGTGAAGATCTCAATGCCATCAGTCTCGATTTCGATGGGTCCGTGCTCTTCTCGACCCAGGGCACATACTCCGCCTCGGGATCATCCGGTGCCGACGAGGATGTTTCGCGCTTCACCGGTAGTTTTGGCAGTTCTACATCGGGAATCGCAGAACTGATTTTCGACATGAGTGCCCTCGGCATCTCAACCAGCGCAGATATCGACGGAATTTCGATCCGCTGATATCGACTCGACGGTAACGTTGGATTGCGGCCCCGCTGTGGACACAGCGGGGCCGCTTTTTCATCATTGGGGGTTCTGTTTTTTGCTTAAACTGGTGTCGTTTTCATCGCGCGGGGATAGCCTCAGGGGGTGTGCTGGATGAGGAAATTGGCAGATAGGATGGGTCCGATGAAATCCGCTTCAAGTGAAGGTCAACTTTCCGATGATGGCGATGCTGATCTACTACTGAAGTGGTTCGAGAATCACGGTGAAGATCGAACTGAACTTGCGGGCGAGATCCTCATGTCTGCCGGAGAAACCCCGCGCTGGATGGCCAGGATCGACAGCGGAATCGCCGCTGTTCTCGATGGCGACGGAGCCGAATCGCATACGCTCACCGTCGGTGACCTCTTTGGAGAACTGGGGCTGGTGGGGAAGCGAGTTCGTACGGCAACAGTCCAGGCAGTTTCTCAGGTCTCCTTGAAGGTGCTCTCCTATCCGACGATCGATCGCCTTCGTGGTGAGAGCCTGGAGCAGCGCAGTTCATTTGACCAAACGCTCTCGGAGTTGATCGCATCTCGGGTACCCGGTCCACTCGGGCCCGATGGTGGTTGGATCGCTCTGGTCGCACACGATCAGAAAAAGGACCAGCTGGAGAAGTTGGTCTGTCAATACCAGCAGACTCTCTCGAGTTACAAGATCGTCACCACCAGGACCACCGGTTCGAGGCTGTCGTCGCAGTGTCAGTTGCCGGTGCGGAAGTTGGTCTGTTCTGGACCTCTCGGGGGAGACCTGGAGATCGGTGCGATGGCCGCTCGTGGTCCACTGTAAGCGGTGATCTTTCTGCGCGACGGGCTCTNCAGTCATGCCCATGGATCGGACATCGATGCTCTGGTCCGGGCTTGTGAGATCGCTGAAGTCCCCTGTGCGACCAACTGAGCTACCGCCCAGATGGTCCTCCAGTCGCTGCCAAACGGCAACTCTGAGGGATCCTCGCCTTGTTGAAGTTACCGGTTCCAGATACCTTGGTGAAGGTTGCGGCTCCGGGTTCGGAGTCACCATGAGTCACTATCCTGGAAGAGGAGCCTGATGAAGACGGGAATCGAGGTCAAGGATCCGATCACGACCGGAATTCTCGATCGCCTGATGGACCAGCCTGCTCCGTTCCTCGAGGTACTCCATGCGATCCAGGATCACCACGGATATCTGTCAGAACCCGCACTACGCCTGGTCGCCGAGCGATTCAAGATCCCCATCAGCGAGCTCTACGGCACCGTGACCTTCTACCACTTCTTCCAGCTGGAGCCGAAACCACTGCCCGATATCCGCATCTGCGAGAACTCGGCTTGCTGTCTTCACGATCTGGATGCCATCTCCAAGGAGGTGGTCGATGCCGATCTGGGAGTCGCTCATTCGGGACAGATTGAGAAGATCTCCTGTCCGGGACGATGTGATATGCCGGTTCCAATCCTGATCGGGGAGAAGTTTTTCCATCATGCCCGGGCCGGTGCCATCGACAACATGACTGCAGCGACGATGCCTCTTCCGCCGGAAACAGGACTGGAAGAGTGCATCTTCAGAGACATCCGGGATGGAATCGGCTCCCTCGAAGGCGCGCGAGCTCACGGAGCCTGGCAGAGCCCCAAACTGGCGGCCTCCGATCCTCAAGAGGTGCTTTCGCAGTTGAAGGAGAGTGGCCTGACCGGCAGAGGCGGAGCAGGGTTTCCCACCGGAATCAAGTGGGAGGCGGTTCGTAACGAGAGCCGTGGACCCAAGTACATCGTATGCAATGCAGATGAGAGTGAGGTGGGTTGCTTCAAGGACCGCCTCCTGATGGCGCACAGTCCCCATGCCATGCTCGAGGGAATGGCCTGCGCAGGTCTGGTGACCGGTGCCGAGATCGGCATCGTCTACCTCCGTTGGGAATACCCGGAGATCCTCGAATCGCTGCAGGTCGCTATCGATGAAGCGACCGAGGCGGGCTTACTCGGAGAAGATGCCTGTGGAACCGGCAGGCCCTTTCGGATTGTCATCCGACGGGGAGCCGGAGCCTACATCTGTGGTGAAGAGACCTCGCTGTTGAACTCGCTGGAGGGGAAGCATCCGTTCCCCAGGGAAAAACCACCTTTTCCCACCACTCATGGACTGTTCGATTTACCGACGGTGGTCAATAACGTCGAGACCTTCTGCGCAGTCCCGGCGATTCTTGAAAAGGGTGGAGCGTGGTTCAACGGCCTCGGGCTGGGGGATCATGCCGGAACCCGTGTCTTCAGCGTTTCAGGAGACATTTCCCGCCCCGGAAATTACGAGGTTCCTATCGGCACCTCACTGCGACAACTGCTGGAAACTCATGCTGGGGGTACACCCGATGGAAAAACGATCCAGGGTGTGACGATGGCGGGAATCAGTGGTGGATTCGTTGGAGCCGTAGATCTTGATGTGGCCCTCGATCCAGCATCGCTCACCGATCTGGGAGCGATGCTCGGAGCGGGCGGAATCATCGTGCACGATGAGACACGATGCATGATCCAGGCCGCTCGCGAGAGTATGCACTTCCTCGCACAGGAATCTTGCGGGAAGTGTTTTCCCTGTCGGATCGGAACCGTACGAGTCACCGAGTTGCTCGACGAGTTGATCGCGCACTCCTCCGGGAGTTCGGAGATTCGGAGCCATCCACTCGAAGAACTGGCGGATCTGGAAGATGTTCTGGGAGAAACAAGCGCCTGCGGACTGGGGCTGGCTGCCCCCTTCATCACCAGAACGATGAAGAAGTACTGGCCGGATGTCGTGCAATCCTACATCGATGGACAGCGAGCCACTAAACCGGCAAAAGGAGATTCAATTGAGTGAGTTGATGATGAATCTCGATGGCCAAGAGGTCTCGTTCCAGAGGGATGAGACAGTACTCGAGGTGGCAAAGCGTCATGGAACATTTGTTCCGACCCTTTGCTGGGATGAGCGGCTCGATCCATTCGGATCGTGCAGACTCTGTGTAGTGGAGGTGGAAGGTCGGCGGATGCCCGCATCTTCCTGCACCCTCAAGGCGGCAGAGGGAATGGTGGTTCGCACCGGCAGTGAAAAACTGCGAAAGATGCAGAGCACCCTGGTAGAGATGGTCCTTTCAGAAAACCCTGACGATGAGTGTCCCCGGTGCAGGGATCTTGGAAGTTGTGAAGTCCACGACCTCGCTTCCGAGTTCAAGGTCGGTCGAGATCGCTTTCTTGGAGCGACCAGCAATGCCTCCAAAGACGACTCCAATCCCTTCCTGCTTCGTGATTACGACCGATGCATATCTTGCTATCGCTGTGTTCGAATCTGCGATGAGGTGGAAGCAGACCATGCCATCACCATGACAGGTCGTGGCTGGAACAAGGGCATCGCCACCGCGTTTGATGGCCTCCTGATGGGTAGCGAATGTACCTTGTGTGGCCAGTGTATCTACACCTGCCCAACGGGAGCTCTCGCCGACAAGAAGATGGTCGGTCAGGGAGCAGTCCCTGGCGAGATCGAGGTCACTCGAAGTGTCTGTCCATACTGTGGTACCGGTTGTTCCATCAACCTCCATTCAAGAGATGGAAAGATGATCGGAGTTACGCCGGTCCTCGACGGCCCGGTTAACGAGGGCGCTCTGTGTGTGAAGGGTCAGTTCGGGTTTGATTTCGTCAACTCCGAAGATCGGCTGACGATGCCGCTGATTCGAAAAGAGGGCGAGTTGACTCCCGTCTCCTGGGACGAAGCCCTCGACTACACCTCCGCACGTTTCAAGAGTATTCGCGCGGACCATGGCCCAAAGGCGTTCTACGCCATCGCCAGTGGCAGAGCTCCTGGCGAAGGGGCCTACATGTTACAGAAGTTCACTCGAGCAGTGATGAACTCGAATCAGGTCGATAACTGTTCGCGTGGCTGACACAGTCCAACGGTCGCCGGTCTGGTGGCCTCGATTGGACGCGGAGCAATGTCGAACTCGATCCCCGAGATCGAGGATTGCCCGATGATGCTGTGCGTGGGAACCAACATGACCGAATGCCATCCGATCATCGCGGTACGAGTGAAGAAGGCGGTTCGTAAGGGCGCAAAGCTATATGTGGTCGACCCACGGAAGATTCCCCTGACCGAGTACGCTACCGGTCATCTTCCTCTGCAGTTGGGTTCCGATGTTGCGCTCTTCAACGCGATGGCCAACGTGATCATCCAGGAAGGGCTCGCAGACCTGGACTACATCGAGAATCGCACGGAAGGCTTTGAGCAGTTGAAGACGCATCTCGAGTCTTTCACGCTCGAATACGCCGAGGGCGTGACCGGTGTTCCGGCAGAGTTGATTCGTGAATGCGCCATCGCATATGGATCAGCAGAGCGCGCTGGAATCTATTACACCCTTGGAATCACCGAACACATCTGCGGAGTTGCCAATGTCCAGAGCCTCTGCAATCTGGCACTGATCACCGGCAACCTGGGGAAAACTAGTGCAGGGATCAACCCGTTGCGTGGCCAGAACAACATCCAGGGTGCCGGAGATTGTGGCGCCTTGCCCAACAACTACCCGGGATTTCAGCCGGTCGAAGATCCGGCCAGTCAGGCCAAGTTCGAAAAGGCCTATGGCGTTCCGATGGACCCGGTCAAGGGGATCACCAAGATCGCAGCGCTCGATCATGCCGTCGATGGTCGAGTCAAAGCGATGTGGATCTGTGGTGAGAACACACTGGTCACCGATCCGGATGTCAAGCACACGACCAGAGCCCTCGAGTCGCTGGATTTCCTGGTGGTTCAGGACATGTTTCTCACCGACACGGCGAAGAAAGCAGATGTGGTCTTTCCGGCAGCGGCATTCACCGAGGTCGATGGTTTCTTCACCAACTCCGATCGAAGAGTGCAACGCCTACGGCAGGCATCCGTTGCGCCGGGAGAAGCAAAGCCGGACTGGTGGATCATCGCCGAAGTGGCCAAGAGGATGGATACCGAAGTCGATTTTGAATATGCCAGCAGTGAAGAGGTGTTTGACGAACTGGCTTCCCTGTCTCCCATCTATGAGGGACTCAACTACGATCGGATTGAAAGTGGAGATCTGATATGGCCAGTCCCTCACCTCGAGCACCCGGGAACTCCTGTACTGCACGAGGATGAGTTCCTCAATGGTAAGGGCAAGTTGCAGTTGCTGGAGTACAAGGCGCCCTCTGAGAATCCCGATGAAGAGTATCCATATTACCTGACCACGGGACGTCGATTGCCGACCTATCACAGCAACACCATGACAGGTAGGTCGGAAGGATTCAGGATCCTGGTACCCAATGAATGGCTCGAAGTTCATCCAGCGGATGCGGAGAAACTAGAACTCGAAGATGGCGACTGGGCAAAGGTTCGCTCGCGGCGGGGTGACGTGACGACTCGCGTGGCCATCACCAAGACATCTCCGCGCGGGACCATGTTCATGAGTTTCGCCTTCCCTGAGGATACGATGACCAACGACATCACCAATCCAGATGTGGACCCCATCACGGAAACTCCCGAGTTCAAGGTGGCTGCGGTAGAGGTGACTCGTGTAGATGCTCCGGTAGGATTTGGCGCAGAGCCTGCATTGAGAGCTAGCCCCGGACGGGAGCACTAGGCGATGGTCGGCGAATCACTCGGTTTCTCGGTCACCGCCCATGGCGGTGGGTTCGGTGTCAGTGGCACTGCAAACCTCAGGATCCAGCAGAGCCAGGCGCTGTTGAGTGGTCCGGACGGCCAGCGTGGGACCATCGATCTTCATACTGCTCGTGCTGAAATCCTCGGCAGTTGTATCAGTGTTCGATCTGCGCAGGGAGACCTCGCCTTTTCGATGAGGGATTCCGCTGTGTTTGCCGAGGTGCACTCTTGCGCCCCTCTGGAACTCTCCGATCAACTGGAAGAAATGGCCAGGACTCTGAGAAAGCGACGGTGGGGACCGGGCAAGATCTTGTGGGTCTCTCTGGCGATCCTCTCCAGCATCGCCATCTTGTTGTATTTTGGTATCGTTCTGGCGGTCGGACTGTTGATCCCTCTGGTTCCCATCTCCTTCGACCAGAGTCTCGGGAAAGCCGCACACCAATCGATGCTAGGCGATCAAATCGTCTGTAGCGACGAGGTGGTCAATTCTGCGATGACCCGGATCCTTGATTCCCTCAGCCCCCATCTCGCGATCGAAGGACTCGATCCAGAACTTGTGGTGGTGGAGAGCGAACTGGTCAATGCCTACTGTCTGCCGGGTGGATATGTCACGGTCTTCACCGGGCTACTGCTGGCCGCGGACAGCCCCGATGAGGTGGCGGGAGTGATCGCGCATGAACTCGCCCATGCCACCGGGCGCCACGGACTCCGTCAGTTGATCCAGTCGCTTTCGGTGGCAGCGTTGGTTCAGGCGGGCTTCGGGGATTTGTCCGGGGCTGCGGCTCTGGGCGGAGGAATGGAGTATCTGATCGTGCAGGGATACAGCAGGGATCATGAAGCCGATGCAGATCAAGTAGGGCTCAAGATGATTCAAGCGGCGGGCTGGGATGGCTTGGCGATGGCGTCCTTCTTTGACAAGTTGAGTGGGGAAGAGTTGCAATCATCGGTGCCGGCGTGGCTCTCGTCCCACCCCGACCCAGGAAGTCGCGCAGACTCGATCCGGGAGCGATTGGAGGGGGCCCCCTCGCTCTCCACAGATGCGCCGCAGATCGACTGGGATCAGGTTCGAGAAGCTCTCCAGCGATGATGGTCTCCGTTGGGATGGATAGGATTTGAAGTCGCAAGGCTTCCCCATCTCTCTATTGTTGATCGTGTTGTTTGTCAGCGGAATCCAGCTCGCGTCGTCGACCATGTTGTGGGATAGAGACGAACCTCGATTTGGTCGGGCGGCGGTGGAGATGCTCCGGACTGGAGATCTTCTGGTTCCAAGATTTGATGGCCAACTTCGCCCTGACAAGCCTCCCCTGGTGTACTGGTGGATGTTGCCATCCATCGGTTGGCTGGGTGCGACCGATCTGGCCGTACGAATTCCATCGATTCTGGTATCTCTCATCACTGCACTGGCGACCTTTCACATCGGTAGGAATCTCGGTGGTCGTGAAGTGGGTGTGAATGCGGCGGTAGTGGGGGCGTGGATGCCGTTGCCGTTGGTACTGGGAACCGCTGCCACTGCCGATGCCACGATGATGGCGGGGATCTCCGTGTCGCTGGCGATTCTCGTCGACCAGGCGATTCATGGAGCGCGTCGAAAACACCTCCCTTTGCTGACGCTGGCTCTCTCCTGGGCGTGGTTGGCCAAGGGGCCGGTGGGACCGCTCATCTTCTTGTTGGCATCGACCTGGGCATCGATCGCCGGCAGGCAAAGCCTGCAACTGGGTCGAAGATGGTGGCGGACGGTCGCCATCGCATCGCTGATCGCGGTGGTGGTTTTCCTCGGCTGGGCGATCCCTGCTAACGATGCCACCGGGGGACAACTGGCCGAGATCGGCATCCAGCATCACCTGATCGAACGGAGTACCTCGGCCATCGAGAGCCATGGCGTGAGTGGTTGGATCGGTTGGATCCTCGGGTTGCCCTTCTACTTGCCGGTGATTCTGCTGGGCGCGGTACCGCTCTCGGCATTGCTGTTTCCCATCGTGGTACACCGGCACCAACTATTTGATGCGCAAGGAAAGGGAGTGCTCCTGTCCGCTCTGGTGCTTCCTGTTCTTCTGTTGATGACGCTGGTGGCGACCAAGCTACCTCATTACATCCTTGCGGCGTTCCCAGGAATCGCCGTGATGGTTGTGCTGGCCTCTTCTCGGCTGGAGAGGGGGGAAGTGGAGCCTCAACTTTTCGAAGGGGTCGCCGGAATAGTGGGTCGGTGGATCTCCGTCTTTTTGTTGCTAATTCTGTCGATCGCTTTCGCCATGGTGATGAACCATCATGGAGGAAGTTCTTCGGTGATGATCACCGCCACCGCAACTCTCCTCTGTGCGGCGATGCTGGTGTTGAGGATGAAACCAGCGACGAACTTCTGGGGCTGGCGAGGTCCAGGGTTGTCGTTGATCACGACCTGGATCGGTTTTCAGCTGATATTCGTCGGTCTCGGAGAGATCCAGAGTCGATTGCAACTGGCTCCACAGATCGTCAATGCCATCGCTGCGAGCGATGCTCCGGAGGCGCCGTTGGTGGTCCATGGTTTCAACGAGCCATCTCTGGTCTTCGATCTGGATCGCGACCCGAAACAGGGGCAAAAAACTGTGCCATCGCTGAGCGATCAATTTCCGCAGGGGTATTCGCAGTGGCTCCAGACTGCCGGACCCGCCTGGTTGCTTCTTTCAAGTCAGGCGCGGGAGAGAGATGGAATTGATCCGCAAGGCTCGGGTTGCCTGAAGGTGTGGAGTAACGGAGATGCGGGAACCCTCAACTACTCGACAGGTAGGACGGTTTCCCTGGAACTCTGGTATCTGCCAGCTTCTTGAGCGGGGAGTTCTCTTCGCGACTGTGTGATCGAACTGACCAGTGCAACGCTGAAGGCGCCGATCAGCAAGCCCATCCAGGTATCTGTCGGCCAGTGATTGAGTGTCAGCACTCGAGTGGTACAGATCCACAGCGCTGCCGCGATCCACAAGAACCAGAGTCGCGAAAAATTGAAGAGGAACACCATCATCAGTGCACCCGCTGCTGTGGCGTGCCCCGATGGAAAACTGTGATGAAGATTTTCCAGCGAGAAGGGGATCCAGTCGAGATCTTCACGATAGAACAGTCCATTGGGCCTGGCGCGACCGGCACCGATCTTGCTCAACCAGGTCAAGGTCGCCGCCAGTAGCATCCCGACCAGCCCCGTGTTGGCCCTCACTGCGATCTCCCCTGAGAGCCCCTTGAATCTGGAAAAGAGAGCCGCCAGTAGCATCAGTGCCAGTACCACCTCTCCCTTGGCAAGATCGGTGGTGTACTTCGAGATCAGCATCAGTGTTCTACCCCACTCCTGTAGAGAGAAGTGTTGCACTGCGATGGCACGGGTACCTCGAAGTTGGTGGAGGTATAGCATTGTCTGAACATCGTAGGAGAGATGCTGCTTCTCTCCAGTCGACTGAAGCCACGACAACTGAAGTCCAGGTTTCTCGACGAATTCTGGCTGGAGAAGTGATTCGAGAGTGGCGTTGTCGTGGACCGGATAGGCCGGCCAGAATGCACCGAGATAGATCATCAGCAGGGAGAGGAGCCAGATGGTCGCCCAGGTGGCTTGTCCCCGGGGTTGCCGAAGATCGAATCTCCGCGGAAGAATGGGGGTCGGGCTCATTGGACGAACCTGGCCGCCAGCGTCTGGAGTTCTTCAGTCTCGTGGATTCGCATCCCTTCAGGACCTGAACCGTCGATGCTTCCGGGGGCGACGCACGCCGAATGAAAGCCGAGGCGACTCGCTTCCTCCAGTCGTTGACGAGTTCCAGGAACCGGCCGCACTTCCCCGAGTAGACCCACTTCGCCAGCAAAGATCACATCCTTGGGCAACGAGCGGTCGTGGAAGGATGACAGGATGGCGGCGGCCAGAGCCAGATCCGCGGCAGTCCCCTTCAGTTTCACGCCACCGACGACATTTGCGTGAATGTCGCAGTCACCGAGGGGAATCCCGAGACGTTTTTCGAGCACTGCGGCGAGCATCGACAATCGACCGGCATCGATACCCGATGGTTTTCGAGCCGGTGCGCCGTGAGCCGCCGGGGTGACTAGCGCCTGGATCTCCACCAGTAGTGGTCTGGTTCCCTCGAGAATCGCAGCGGTCGCTGAACCGGGAGAAGAACCGTGACGGCTGGAGAGGAGGAGCCCCGACGGGTTGTCGACTTCATTCAATCCATCGGCACACATCTCGAAGATCCCGACCTCTTCGGTCGAGCCGAAGCGGTTCTTCAGGGCGCGCAGGATGCGCAGGCTGTGCCCACGCTCGCCCTCGAATTGAAGCACTGCATCGACCATGTGTTCGAGGGTTCGCGGCCCGGCAACGGTGCCGTCCTTGGTGACATGTCCGACCATCAAGATGGGGAATCCGACATCGCGAGCCATGGCCAGCAGCCGGGAAGCCACTTCTCGTACCTGTGTCACCCCACCCGCACCGGCGGGGATCTGGTCCCAGCAGATGGTCTGGATGCTGTCGATTCCCACCACCACCGGTTGATTCTGATCGATCAACTCCTCGATGGAGCTGAGATCACACCCGGAGTGGAGCCACAACTCAGATCCGGCGGCTCCGATTCGATCGGAGCGAAGCCGAACCTGCGCCGCGGATTCCTCACCGGTCACGTAGAGAAATCTCTTTCCCTGGCGAGAGACGGTCTGGGCAATCTGCAGCAGCAAGGTCGATTTTCCGATTCCCGGCTCGCCTGAGATCAATAATCCACAGCCGGGAACCAATCCACCTCCGAGAACTCGATCCACCTCCGAGAGACCGGTGACGATTCGATCCCCTTCGTTCGCATCGACCTGTTCGATGGGTACCGCCACCGGCGGTGAACTTTGCCGTACAGATCGTGGCTGGCTCGGTTGCGGCGAGAGTCGGTGTTCTTTCAGTGAGTTGAAGGTCCCGCAATCGGGGCAGCGACCCATGTGACGTTCGTGGGCGGTGCCACATTCGAGGCACATGAATTGAGTTCGTGTTTTCGCCAAGAATCCTCCAGCACGAGTGGGCCCGATTGCAATGATCTTGGACCATCGTGACATCGCAGTATCGGGGATCCAGAGATTTCAGAAAAATATGACCCAGTCCAGGCGACCGGGAGCCTCAACTGGCTGCGGTGTTAAAATACTGCCGGATCAACTCTTGGAAGTGCATTCCTCGATCTTCTGCAGAATCAAAGTGATCAAAGGATGTGCCCCCAGGACTCAACAGCACCGTTTCCCCGGGGTGGGCACGGCTGACCGCGCTGGATACGGCATCTTCGAGCTTCGCGTGACCCTCGATCGGAGTGGTGACCAGTGAGGAGAGGGCATCTTGCCACAGTGAGGCATGAGCGCCGAAGCAATAGACATGGCACTGACGCTGTTGCAACGGCGATTGTAGTGCGCTGGCATCGATGGGGTCGCTCTTCGGTTTACCACCACAGAGCCAGTGGACCGGGGATGGGCTGCGTCCGAGGGCCGAAGCCACCGCCTCCGGAGTGGTCGCCTTGGAATCGTCGATGAATTGAACCTGCTGGTACTCGCCGACTTGCTGGTACCTGTGAGGCAGGCCGCCGTACTGGCGGATCGCAGTGGCGATTCCGTCCTCGGTGGCTCCTAGCGCCGCCGCAAGGGTGGCGGATTGAAGTGCGTTGGCGAGCCCAGTGGGACCCTCCAGCGCAGCAGTGGGACGATACGGAATCGTCAGCGTCTTCTCGTCTCGGGTTCGGATCTCCAACTGATCTCCGACGCTGCGAGAGTGCTGCTCGGTGCCATCGGCGCAGCAGCGAATCACCATCCTCGCTTGGTTCGAAGTTACTTGCTGGAAGGGGCCATGGTCGGGCAGGATCGTTAGCGAATCTGGCCCACTAGTGCAGTCGAGCAGGCGCAACTTGGCCTGGTGGTAGGCCTGGCGGCTGCCATGCCAGTCGAGGTGATCTTCGGTCAGATTGGTGATCATCACCACAGCCGCAGTGTCTTGTCGGAGGGCGAGTCTTTGCGCCTGGAAGGAAGAGACCTCGACCACCAGTCGTAGTTGTTCCAGGTCTTCATCGTCGAGGTGCGAGAGCAAACTTCCGCCGAGGTTTCCGCCGGCCACCGCTGTCAGGCCCGACTCTTTCAACATCTGGCTGGCGAGTTGACAGGTGGTGCTCTTGCCGTGAGTGCCGGTCACCAGAGCCAGTTGCCGGGTGGGCAACCAGCAGAGTGCCAATCCCAACTCGGTGACGGGCAAGATGTCCCTGCTGGCGATCTGTTCGAGGATCGGTGTTCCAGGAGGAATGGCAGGATTCACCACCACCCAGTCGCATCGATCGAGATGGTCAGGGTGGTGGGGTTCACCGATGTGTGTCGGTCCTTTTACCCACGGCTGGACCATATCGAGCGACCGACCCAGGGTCTCCCGGGATGCCGGATCCGAGATGGAGACCTCGGCCCCTCGCTTGGCGAGGAATTGAACCAGACCGGTGCCGCCACCATGCCTTCCGAGACCCAGTACCAGCACCTTCAACCCCTCGAGTTGATCCGGTTCCCGATCTGGTGGCTGAAAGGAAAGGTCCGACACCATTTCCGTGTTCACAGCAGGCTCATCTCTGATCATCTTCCGGTGGATCGAGGGGGCCGATGACTCCGTGCTCACGGGCAGTGGCACGGAATTTCTCCGACAGTGCGTCGAGGTCCTGTGGCTGCAGTACGAATCGCTCCTCGTAGGAAATCTTGATGGTCCCTGGCCACAGTAGTTCGGAAACGATGTCGATGGGGAATCTTTGATACCAGGGGGGAGAGAGGTGGACCAGGCGATGCTGGGGAGCGAGTGATCTTTCCCCTCGTTGATCATCTTCTTCCATCCGGACCAGCACCTCTCTCGTTCCATAATGAGAGAAGGGCAGGGTGACCGGTGATTCTCCGACGTCGACGCCATCGATGAAGACTTGAGCACCGGTAGGATCGGTACGGATCGACAGCGATCGATCGACGCAGCCAGGCACGATGGATAGGGCCGAGAAGAGCAGAAGGATGGCGATTCGATCGATCGGCTTGGCGGATATCAGGGGCATGTTTTCCTCCGGACGAATCGTAACCAGCCGGCGTCAGCACCGCCACGGGCACTGCCAGGAACATGGGTACAGCCATAAAGAGCAAAGGCACTGCCAGGAAGCGCAAGGGCACTGCCCAGAAGAGGAGGTACCATTCCCTCCTGTCCGCTTCCAGGTTACGGTTTCTCGCAGAAAGGTCGTGTCATGGATGGCAAGTGGTGGGATGCAGGATTGCCCTTCCAGTGCACCCAGTGTGGCAAATGCTGCCGGGTGGAAGGGTATGTATGGGTTCGAAGAGATGACATCCGCGAGATGGCAGCGTTTCTCGAGATCACTCCTACAGAGTTCGAGAAGAAGTATGTCAGGACCGTCGGTCGCCAGCTCAGTCTGATCGAGAAGCCGAACCGGGAGTGCATCTTCTGGGACAATGGCTGCACCGTCTATCCCGTCCGCCCGCCACAGTGCAAGACTTTCCCCTTCTGGCACCAAAATCTCTCGTCGATCGACGAGTGGCAGGAAGTGGTAGAGGATTGTCCAGGAACAGGAACTGGAGTGGTCTACTCGAAGGAAGAAATCGAGGAACTGCTCCGGGGTCACGGCGAGACCAACAAGAAGGAATGAGCCCGATGAAATTTGATTCGATGTTCTTCACCGCCCTGTTGATCTTGCCATGGCTACTGGGTTCTTGTCAGGGGCCAGGGGATCGCTCGGAGACATCTACGTCTGCAGAAACCGCCAGAGATAGAGTCGAGTCATTGTCGATCGAACTCCTCGACAAGGCAGAGGATGAGCGCAGCCTCGAACGGGTGTTCCTGGAGCGGATGCTGAGAAAGAAATCGCCTGTAGTCCGCCAGAAAGCGGCGGACGTGGCGGGAAGATCGAGGTTCAAGGAGGGAGCTGCGGCATTGATCGCGGCGGGAAGAACCGAACAAGATCCGCGAGTGCTCTCTTCCATCGCATTTTCGCTGGGCCAGTTGGGTGACCCTCAGGCACTCGACTCATTGCTGCAATGGAGTGACTTGCCGTGGCCGGTCACCGTTCGCAAGGCGGCCATCACTGCTCTCGGCAGGATCGTTTTTCACGAAGATGACCGGGCGAGTCGAGCCCCGGTTGCCGTGGCGAGATTGATCGAGATCCTCGACACCGAGACCGATGATGCACTCAGCCAGGAGGCGGCGTTGGCATTGTGGCGCCATGGAATCGAAGCGGTGGCGGGGATCCCGCTGCTGACACGACGACTGGAGCAGGAGAGCCCATCGGAGCACTGGCCTTACGCCTATGCCCTGATGAAGATCGATCATGCCGAGACATCGGCACCTCTTCGTCAGGCGCTGACTCATCCTTCGGGACTGGTGCGGACCTATGCGGCGTGGGGTTGTCGGCAGCCGCTCGACCCCCTGTGCGTGGATGGCATCGATGCACTGCTGCTCGATCGGGCCAGTCCCTGGACCGCCCGGGTCGAGGCGTTGCGTACCCTCGGCAAACTGCGTGAACTGGAGTGGGATCGAAGTGATCAGGTCAGAGACCTGTTGTTGAGGCACTTGATCCAGGAGCAGCATCCTCTGGTCGCTCCGGTGGTGGTGGAGAGTCTCGGCATCGGAGCGACTGCAGTGGAACTACCCTTCATCTTCGGAGCGCTCGATCCTGAGCGATCGGAATCGGTTCAATCGGCAGCGATCGGGGCACTCGCCTCTGCAGCGCTGCTCGGGCTGCTGACTCCGATTCGATGTGCGGAGATCCTGGCGGATTTCAGTCGGGATGATTCCGTTTCGATCCGAACTGCTTCGGCGACCGCCATCGCAAGCCTCGGAGCAGTGGGCCTCCCTTCGCTGGAGAAGTTTCTCAACGATCCCGATCGGCGGGTTCGTGCGGCAGCGGTCTCGGCACTTGAATCGATCGAGGACCCGGCGGTCGAGCGGTTGATCCTGCGGGCCCTCAGAGATGTAGATGTGTCGGTGAAGATGCCCGCAGCGCAGTTGGCGGCGAGCAGGGAGATCGAAGACTGGCAGCAGCAGTTGAAGAGCCTGTGGGCGAGATCGCTCGATGTCGAGAGCTGGGAGTTGCGAGTGCAACTGCTCGGTCAACTCGCCGAGACCGATGTCGGGGAGTTGCTGGCTCGTCAGGCACTCAAGGATCCGTTTCGCACCGTCAGGAGTGCGGGAGCGAGGGTGCTGAAGGTGCCGACTCCTCCCCTTGCGGGGCGTTCTCCCGCCGAGATGATCACTTCTCGCCAGCTGACTGGAGAAGGTCCTCCGCGGGTCTTTCTCCAGCTGGAGTCGGGAACGATGGTGATCGAACTCGATCTGGCAGCGGCTCCGCGCCATGTCAGTGCCTTCATCGATGGGGTCCGCCGCCACGCCTATGATGGTCGGATCTTTCACAGGGTCGTTCCTTCTTTTGTTGCCCAGGGTGGTGGTCCTCGCGGAGACGGATGGGGAGACGAGGGCTGGCACCTGATCGACGAGATCCATCCCAGGATCTACCGGCGCGGTACTGTCGGCATGCCGAAGGCAGGGGATGACACCGGAGGTTCCCAGATCTTCATCACTCACCTCCCGACTCCCCATCTCGATGGTCGTTACACGGTGTTTGGTCAGGTGGTGGAAGGGTTGGACCTGCTCGACCAGATCGAGGTGGGCAGCCGGATCGTCAAGATCACCGTCGATGAAAGTCGCTTCCGTAAGCGCGTCGCGTTCTGAGACGGACGGATGGCTTCCTCGGANTCGTACTGTGGCCACACTCCTTTGCTGGTACAGGAAGGGGGATCCGATGCTTCCACCGGATTATTCACTGTTGACTCGAACAGACCTCGAGATGACGGCCGTCGATGGTGTGGTGGATTCACTGGAGTCTTGTATCCAGGTGAGCTCACCAGAAAACCCAGGTTATTACTGGGGCAATTACCTGCTACTGCCGGGGGCACCGGAAGCGGATCGCCTGCAGTCCTGGGTTGACCTGTTTCGTGATCGGTTCCAGTCCTATTGTGAGGTGGAACATGTACTGCTGCGCTGGGACGGTGCGGCCCTGGCGCCGCAGGCGCAGGCGCGTGCCCGTGCCCTGGGTATGACTGAAGATTCAGGACCCGGGATGGTCGCGACTCAACTGATCGACCCCCAGCTGATCGAACCCGGGAATCAGCATGTAGAGATCCGACCACTCGATTTCGAGCGTGAGTTCGATCAGATCGAGCAACTCAACCAGCAGTGTGATCCCAACGAAAGCAGTGGCTCTCCGGAGTACCGACTCTTCAAGGAACGAATGCGTCAGTCGTGGCGCAAGCGACAGCGGGCGGGGATGGTTACCTGGTGGGGGGTATTCTTCGATGAGGTGCTGGTCGGACAGTGCGGCTTTGTCTTCTGCTCCGATCGACTGGGAAGATATCAGGCGGTCGAGACTCACCCTGATTTTCGTCGGCGCGGGGTTTGCTCGGCGCTGATTTCGACGGTGGGTCAGGACGCACTGGGCCGCGGTGGATGCCGCGCGCTGTTGCTGGGGGCCGATGGGGAGGGACCGGCACTGGGGTTGTATCGGCGACTGGGATTCAAGACCGATACTAACCAGAGGGCGCTACTGCTGGGCGGGGACTCGATGGTGGTTCGCCTGGAAGTGGCGGCGGATCATGCCGAGGTGCGATCGCTGGTACAGGCAGCATTCGAGGGAGTGGAGGAAGTACAACTGATCGATCAGATGAGGGATCAGCCGGGAGTGCTGTCGTTGGTGGCGGTCCGATCGGGTTCGATTCTCGGGCATGCACTCTTCACACCTGTCACCAGTGACGCCGCTGGATCGAACTTCCAGCCTGCGGTGGCCCTGGGACCGATCGCAGTGCGTCCATCGCAGCAGCGGCAAGGATGTGGCAGCGCATTGATCCGGGGCGGACTCGACCGATGCCGGGATCAGGGAATGGGTGCAGCTTTTGTGCTGGGCGACCCAGAGTACTACAGCCGTTTTGGTTGGCGGCCCGCCCAGCAGCGTCAACTTCATTGCCAGTGGCCCTTGGCGAGGGATGCTTTTCAGGTGCTCGAGTTGAGCGAGGGCGGCCTCGATGGCTGGCAAGGAAAGGTCAACTATGCCCCCGCCTTTGATCGATTCTGATCGGTGCTGGGGAGGGCACGGCATAAACGGGTCGGAATTGGTTTCCCTGCGGTGGCCCAGCACCCGCGTGGGCTCCGACGGAGGAGAGGGGAGAGGGTGGTCACGAAGAGGAGGATACGGGTGAATTGAGAAGCACCAGGGGAGCAGAAGTCCCGAATGGGTGTTCCCGGATGGGGGGCTGACAGCGGTCCTACGGGTGAAATCCTACAATTCCCTCAAGAGTCCACGCGTCAGATCCGATCAATTCCTCACGGAGATAGGTCACCCTCCACGGGAGCCGCTTCGTCGAGAGGATTAGAAAACATGAATCATCGCATCTTCGGGGCTCTCTTCATCTTGCCCCTGTTATTCCTGGTCTCGGGTTGTACGACCCAGACGATTCGCCCCATCTCCCAGCAAGTGGTCATCGAGGACGAGGAAAATCGTTCCACCATCATCGATGTGAAGCTGGAGAAATACATCGAGTTGGCGAAGGACTTTCCCAAGGAAGCGAGATACCAGGAGAAACTGGCGAAGCTGTACTGGGAAAAAACAGACCACAAGAATGCACTGAAGGCATTGGCACGCGCCAAGAAACTGGACTCCGATAATCCGCGTTACAATTATCTGGAAGCTCAGATCTTGGAGGGCCTCGGCAGTTACTCTGCTGCAGAAAAAGCCTACCTGGCAGTGATCGAGGGTACTGAAAACGGCAGAGAATATTCGGGACCTTTGATGCAACTGGGTAATCTCTACATGCAGATGGAACGAAGCGATAAGGCTCTCATTTGCTTCAAGGATGCTCTCGAAGCCGATCCGACATTTTCTGAACCCCATTACTGGATCGGCCGAGTGCAGTTAATGCACAAGAATCGCAAGGCAGCGATTCAGAGTTTCGAGCGTTACCTCCGAGTCGGAGGTCAGCAGCGCTACAAGGAAGTACTGCAAACCCTGCAAGCTTTGCAGCCCGATCTGCGGATTCACGACATCCGCTGAACACTTGCCCTCTCTTCTTCGGCGGAGGTTCGGTTTCAAACACCGTGCCTCCGCCGATTCTAATTCCACATCTGCAAGATCAGTATCCGTGCATGAGCGCGGATGTGATGCACGTTGCCCCGGTATTCACCGGGCATGCATGGGATCTGTGTGGGGGAGGGGCTTGGATCGGCTGAACTGAGCTGACAAGATCGACGCCACCCTCTGGAATTGAAATAGAGCCGGAGGGAACGAATTCCCTCCGACCCGTGAGGAGGTGTGTCTGGTGAATTAACGGCTCAGGGGACAGATCTGTTCCCGGGCACCCAAAAAAAACGTAACGGTCGTAAACTCTTTAATGCTAATGACTTGGGTAGGCAAGTTTAGGGATGGAAACCAGGTCCAGCAGGATTTCGCAGGTGGAGAAGCACCTTCCAGGCGCGTTCCACCTCTGCTGTTGGAAGTATGTATGGAGGGTTCTCGGAGCGTAAGAATTGTAATCGGATCGCTTCGTCGTCGTCATCAAAATAGCGACAGAACAGTGTCCTGGAGGTTTCATGTGGCTCTTCAGGATTTTCCCACAATGTTCTCACCAGCGCAAAGGAGCCGCTGGTGACGATTTCATCCAGCCCCAACACGATCACATCGCCTCGACGAAAGCAGTTCTCTCCCGGCCCGGTCATGGCATCTCCGTCGACTCGAACCGCGAAGGACCGATCCGGATCGATTCCCGGTAACTGCAGCCACTGCTCGACGACTCCCGCAGGCTGACCCTCTTCATCGAGTTCTTCCGGGTATGCGCTCATCTCTGCCACCAGTAGAGGAGTTCCATTGCCGTCGCTGGAGGTGGGAACTACGACCTGAAGCGATTCCGGCTCGGTGACGTCCAGTTTCTCTTCGGCAGCGGCCAGCAGGTCGATGGGAGTGAAGCCGAGTAGGCGGCACGCCTTCTTGATGAAATCGTTTTCGATGCCACTTCTTCGCCCTTCCTCAACCGACAGGCAAAAGGCGCGGGAGGTGAGGGTCTTCCGTGCCAGATCCTCGACGGTCCAGTGCTTCTGGCGGCGCGCAGAACGGATGATCTTCCCTATCGCCACCCGCAGGGGGGTCGCCGATGAGCTGGCAAGTGGCCGAACGGGAGCCACTTCTCCATCTTCAAAGAATTCGGATGGCGTTACCTGTAACGCTCTTGCGATCCGCGCCAGGACCTCGCTATTGACCCGTCGCTGGCCACTTTCGAGCCGGCTCATCTGGGATGCGGAGAGCCCGATCTGTTCGGCCAGATCCTTGGCTGCGATTCCCTTCTCTTCCCGAAGGGTGCGAATCAGAGTTCCAATCTTGGCCATCTCAGTTGCTCCATCCGAAGAACTCGGTCAAGAACAGGAGGCTGATCATCATCGAATTGAACATGGCATGAAGGAGGATGCTCAGCCACAGGTTGCCACTTCGTTGATAGAGCCATGCGAGCAGGAAGCCAAGTACTGCCACCGGGCCCGAGTTGGAATCATGCATCAGGCCAAAGAGCATCGATGAAATCAGAGCCGCAGGAATGAAACCATTGCGATCACGAAGGTATCGAAAGAGCAATCCTCGAAATAGAACTTCCTCGGCGCAGGGAGCGATGACCATCGCCGTCACTGTCATCGCCAACAGGAATCCCCAGTTCTGCTGCTGGATCGCTTCCTGAATCAGCACGATTCCGTGCTGCAAATCATTGTCGAAATTGAGCATGCGTAAGAGTGAATCCCAGAGTGCGGAAACTCCGATGTGAGCCGGCACGTAGCACAGTAGAGCCAGCGAAGTGATTCCGATCGACTTTAGCGCGCTGCTACCGGTCCCGAAGAAGGACTCATCCGATCGATTCTGCTCGCGACATCGCTTTTGGTGCACCTGGATCGTCAGTTTCATCGCCAAGAGGCTGATGGTGGCGGATCCGGCGATCTCCACCGCCGCATTGTCAAACAGGCTCCGCATCAAGCTGACGGCCCCTACGCTGGAGAAGATCATCAAGCCGAAGATAATCAGCAAGTCTTCGATTCTGAAGAGGGGCTGGATCGTTGGCGGCGCAGGTTTGGCAAAGAAGTGAGATTCTATCTTTCGCAGGGTGACCAGCGAGATGGTGATCAGCCCGAAGGCGAACAGCAAGACGGCCCAGAGCTCTGGTTCATAGGCCGCAGCATCTGCGGTGGCGGAGTCGATCAGATCGGACCCGACCGGTGAGTCTGCGCTTCCGTTTCCCACCGCAGTCTGGAACATCACTCTCCCAGCACGCCCTCGGTGGGACTGGATGCCTGGGCATATCTACGCTTCTGAATCCGTCCGGCACGAGCGGCGAACCAGCCGGCATCGAGAGCGTTTCGCATCGCATGGGCCATCGTCACTGGATCCCTGGCTCCGGCGATGCCGGTGTTGAGAAGCACCCCTTCGGCTCCCAGTTCCATTGCGATGGTGACATCGCTAGCAGTTCCCACTCCAGCATCGATGATCACAGGAACCTCGAGTTGCTCGAGGATGATGGAGAGATTGTTTCGATTGAGAATCCCCTGGCCGCTGCCGATGGGGGAGCCCGCAGGCATCACCGAGGTCGCTCCAGCATCCTGCAATCGAAGAGCCAGCACCGGATCATCGCTGGTGTAGACCATCACCTTGAAGCCTTCCGAGACGAGGGATTGGCAAGCTTCGAGGGTTCCGATCGGATCGGGCAGTAGCGTTTTTTTGTCGCCCAGAACCTCCAGTTTGACCCAGTCTCCCAGACCCAACTCACGAGACAGGTGGCAAACTCGGATGGCGTCCTCGGCATTGAAGCACCCGGCGGTGTTGGGAAGCAGGAAGTAACGATCCCGGTCGAGGTGGGAGAGCAAGTTGTCGGAACTGGAGAGATCGACACGTCGAATCGCCACCGTGACCATCTCACATCCGGAGGCTTCCAGCGCAGCATTCATTGTCTGGTGATCGGCGTACTTGCCGGTTCCCACCAGCAGCCGCGAGCGAAAAGTCTTGCCGCCCAGTTTGAGGGGTGTGGGCTTGGTTTCGGTGATACAGGTCGGTTCAATATTCAACGATCAACCTCCTCCGACGATGGTGACCACTTCTAATTCATCTCCGGCTTCAATGACGGTCGATGTGTGAAGTGAGCGAGGGACGATCTTACGATTGCGTTCGACTGCCACCGCCGTCGGTTCTATGGCGAGTCCCTCGATGAGTGTGGCTACCGTGGTTCCCGGTTGGACGGGGTGCGACTCGCCATTGAGTCGCACCTCGAACACCGATGTCGAATCGTTCATCTGGACCACGCCCATCAGTTTCCGGCCCTGGCGAAGCGGTAGTAGACTTCGAGGGTCATCGCTCCGATGGCGGTGTTGTAGACGCGGCCACCTGCGATACCCCATTCTCCGACAGGGTCCCAGGAACCATCCTCACAACCACCGACTCTCTGGTTGCGAACCAGTGCTTCGATCATTGCTTCGTTCCATTCGCGCCACTTGCTGCCGCCGATCTGGAACATCGCATAGGTTGCGTAATACCAGTAGTAGAGGTTGATCTTCGACTTGCGCTTGCCCTCTTGCGGGCGCCAGCGAGGAATCTCTTCCATCAATACCGCGGCTCCGGACTTGATCGCATTGGAGCTGGTTTTTTCGCCGGCGAAAATGCGACACAACACCGAAACGGCAGTCATGCAGGAGAGGTCCTTGGAGTACGGATAAGGTTCGGGGTAGCGACCTTGAAGACGGGAACCTTCGTCTCCTGGAGTCTCGTATCCGCAGATTCCACTGCGTTCAGAGGTACAGGATTCGAACCACTTGAGTGCACCGTCGAAGGCGGGCTGGAAGTCCTTGGACTTGATCTTGATGTAGCGTGACAGAGCGCACACCTTGGAGGTCTTCAANGCCAGCACCATCCACCCGGTGACCGAGGTATCGTTGCGGCCTGCCTGNTATCCATACTTCCAGCCGTAACCGGGATTTTGTGCCCGCAGGCACCACTTGGTCGAGTTCTCGACCGGCTTGGCCAGCTTGATCTTGTCGTGAGAGAGAAGCAGTAACTCACTCATCGCCATCGTTGCGATGGCATGGTTGTAGATCCACTCGTCGGAATCCTCGAGAGGCAACCCATACAGGCCATTGAGCTTGGGGTCGGCATCCTTGATCTGCTGCTGGAGCATCCAGTCCATCGCCTTGCGCATCACCACCACGAACTCAGGGAATTCGCCACTCTCATGTGTGTGGCCAAATCCGAGATAGGCGAGCATCGCCATGGCGGTGCAGCCCACATCGTAGCCATCGAATCCATCCCCATCTTCCTTCTCGCACCCATCGGGGCGGAGGAAACCATTTGAGGACCAGTGGCCGTCGGGGTGTTGATGCCGTTCGAGCCACTTGAGTGCCGCGAGCACAGCACTTTCAGTGGCTTCGGAGCCGCCCTCACGAGAAAGGGAACCCTTGCCGAAACGATCTCCGTAGGCACCGGCTCCTGCGCCGGTCATTCCGAAGGCGTCATTGAGCTGGTTCTTGATGTTCTTGTTGGTCTTGTTGTTCTTGCTGGTTCCCTTGGGAGTTCGGCTGATCTTGTCGGGTTTGAGGATCTTCACCGGATCCTTCTTTTGCTTCTCCAGGATCTCTGGCTTGCGCTCGATGTCTCGCTTCTTCGTAGGGTCGTACTTGGGCGGCTTGATCTCCTTCTTGACCACCGTTCTGCGCTGCTCCTCCTCCTCGACAATCTCGAGGACGACGACGCTGCCGAGGACGAACAAGACGATCGCATGAAGAGCGATGGAGATGAGCCAGTACGGTGTATCGGTGAGCCAGCCACCGGTATCACTTTCTTCCTCTTCGAAATCTTCTTCTTCTTCGTATTCTTGGTTCAAGGGTCTACCTCTCTGTACGACGAACTGAAACTCGAACTGAACTCGAACTGAACTAGATCTGAACTCTATGGCACTTCAAAGGCCTCACTGACGAGAATATCCTCAGTTGTCAGAATGGCAAGTCCAGAGTTGCCGAAATGGCAATTCGTGACCTGGGGACTCCGGTGTGGCAGTCTTAAACTGTTCTATAATTGTAACTTAGGGGAGATTACTGGGATTCCAGCCAATCCCTGGGTTTCAGGAAACCAGACAACTGATCCTCATCGCTGCCCTTTTCAGGGCTCCAGCCGCTCTGCCAGCGAACCACCGGGGGGAGCGACATCAAGATCGCCTCGGTCCGCCCGCCACTCTGGATTCCGAACAGGGTTCCTCGATCGAACAACAGGTTGAACTCGACGTAACGGCCG
>JGI26380J51729_10000042_pt1 | contig 61379 bp, 57 predicted proteins | sample SaaInlV_165m_DNA_FD_51729 | JGI IMG/M metagenome (IMG submission 51729) | reverse complement strand
GTCGAAGATTTCAGATCGCTATGGGGTGCGGGAGCAGATCACTCGTCTTCATCTTCGAATTGATGGGGTCCCTCCAGGCCGGTCCACGATCCCACCCGGTACACCAGCATCAGGTTGGTCTTACCCATTCGATGAGTGGGAGCACCCATCAACAACACCAGCAGATCACCTTGGGCGGCAACTTCATCGGCCTGGATCGTCTTGTCCAGTTCCTGGATCAACTCATCGGTGGTTCGGGCGGGGAGGATCTGGTAGGGACGAACTCCCCACACCAGGGTCAGGCGATCTCGAACTGTCTGATTGGTGGTGAAGGCAAGGATCGGGCGTTCCGGTCGGCGTCGAGAAGCCCGCAGTGCGGTCGATCCTGACCGGGTAAATGCGCAAAGCGCATGGGCGTCGACATCATGGGCCACCTGGCAGCCTGCGTCGGTGACCGCTTCTGCGGGCGAGTTGGCCGATTTCTCTCGCCTCTTCCGGCTGAACGGCTGAACCGCATTTTGCTCGGTGTAATGGATCACATCTGACATCATCCTGACCGATTCGATCGGATAATCTCCGATCGCCGTTTCCCCCGAGAGCATCACCGCATCTGTGCCATCGAGTACTGCATTGGCCACATCACTCGCCTCTGCGCGTGTCGGTCGTGGATTTCTCGTCATGCTATCGAGCATCTGTGTTGCGGTGATGGTCGGGCGTCCCATCTTCAATCCTTCGGAGATGATGCGCTTCTGGATGACGGGCACTCGTTCCGGCGGGATCTCCACCCCCAGGTCTCCACGAGCGACCATCGCCCCCCAGGAGTTTTCGAGGATCTGGGTGATGTTCTCGACGGCCAACGGCTTTTCGATCTTGGAGATGATGGGGATATTTGAGCCCTTGCTGGCGAGCAAGTCGCGCAACTGAATCACATCCTCAGGTTTCCTGACGAAGGAGAGAGCGATGAAGTCGACATTCATCGAAGCGGCGAAGATGGCGTCTTCGCGATCTTTCTCGGTGATCGCCGGGGCAGAGACGTGGCTTCCGGGCAAGTTGATGCCCTTTCGAGGATGAATCAGCCCTGCATTTGCAGCCCTCGCGATGACCAGCCCCTTCTCGACGGTAATCGTCTCGAAGGCGATGTTCCCGTCATCGATGAGGATGGGATCACCGACAGAGAGATCCTTGTCGAGCAGATCATAGTCACTTCCGATTTCATTGATTTCAGGAGTGCGTCCGACCGCGATCCGGATCTCCTCTCCCTGTTCGATAGGAATCGGATCCCCTTCAAAATAGGAGAGGCGAATTTTGGGTCCCTGCAGGTCATACAGGATGCCGATTGGACGACCCACCAGAACTGCGATCTCCCGGACCATCTCGATGGTCGCTCGGTCTTGTTTGTGGGCTCCATGGGAAGCATTGATCCGCACTACATCGAGACCCGCCTCGAACATTCCTCGAAGAACTTCTTCGGAATTGGAGGCGGGGCCGAGTGTGCCCACAATCTTGGTCTGCCTGAACGCAGATGAGTGAGTTGATTCCATTGTTCAATGATGGCCGGATCTGGTCCTGCTGTAAAGAGAACCCCGGCTCGAAGCGTCCTGGAAGGAAAAGAAGGCCCGGGACGCCTATTGGAGTCCCGGGCCTTCCATCCTCACAGATCCACTCTGGCTAGGGGCATGCAGGAAAACTGCTGCAGTCGATTCCATCGGTGTCGGTCGGATCTTCTCCGCAAGTTGGATAGGGAGCAGGTGGGAATGCACCGTTTCCGAAGAGATTCGACAGCAGGAAGATGGCGTCGCTGATATCAAAGCCGCCGTCATCATTGTTGTCACAGGAATCTCCACAGGGAGGAAAACCCCCACCAGCGAAGAGGAAGTTGAGAGCTGCCACCACATCTGCGATATCGTTGGCGCCTCCATCGGTGTTGCAATCACCTCTGATAAAGAGCGGTCCCGTGGTACAGGTGAGTTGGCAACAAACTTGAGCAAGTACTCCGCCACAGGCGTCCACCGATTCAAGGCAAATCGTCTGAGCGTTGGGGGATAGCCCGAGGCTGCCTTGCCAACTGGTCGCCGCTGCAGATGCCAGAGTTTCGACGAGGATTCCATCGATGTAAACGTGGAGTGCGGAGTAACCACCAGGGTTGGTCCAACTGGCTTCTGCTGTGCAGCCAGTGAGAGGGTCGGTTGCGATGATGTTACAACTGAACCCGCTCGGAATCGCTGGAGGTGTGTATCCAGGGCATGAATCGGTGATGCAAGTCTGGGTCGATGAAGAGGAAGCGACTACGCCGGTGATGCAGATGTTGGTACTGGCGGCCGGAAGCGTCACGGAAGTGGAAGTGGCGCTACCGGGAAGGGTCGCCACCAGCGCTCCATCGAGACGAACCTGGATCCCCGTGTAACTGGCGTTATTGGTCCAGTTGAGATCGTAGTTGCAACTACAGATGTCGGAGAGGGTGCTAGCGAGAGCTGAAGGGGCGGGCACCTCGATCAGCACGTTTCCTCCGGTACTGGAGGGAAAGATGCTCAATCCTCCGACAGTGAACACGATATTGATGGGCGGACTGCCGAGGGAAGACGAGGGGGATATCGCAGAACTGCTCCCCGGAGTTGCAGTGGGGGCCACTGCGTAGTTCATCGTGGCCACCTGCTGGCCGGAACCGGGAGGAAGTGATTCGAGAACTCCACCAAAAGTGAAGATACACGCCAGCGCCATTCCCGGACCATTGGCCGGGTTCAGATCTCCGAAGAAGTAGTCTGCTCCATTACCACCGTTGAGAGGAAACAACGCAGATCCCTGGACGATTTCGATCGGGGTCAAGACCGAGCCATCGTGGGTGGCTCCGTAGGAGAAACCCAGCACCGGAGCGTCATGTGCGATCTCAACATTGACGCTGACATTGTCGCCCGGTAAGGCCGAGTCGCCGACGATCGAGAGGACATTCTGAGCGGGGGCCAGGACCGGTAGGACCAACAAGGCGAGCAGGGTGGCTGAGCGTGAAATCAACTTCATGGGATACTCTCCAGAAGTACCGTATTCCAGATCATGAAAGATCGGCATCGGGTACAAAATTATAGTGCGACAGGCATACCACTATTGGAACCATCATCATGGGGTTCGGCAAGGTCCGCCTACCACTATCTGTGGATCGCTATCTGTGGACCGCTTCCTGCAGGGAGTGCCAGGAGATAGGATTACTGGTGGTATTTGTGTAGTGTTCAGTCCGGATCGACCAAATTCGATCTTGAACGATGATGAGGTGCATTTTGAGTGCGACGATGAAGGCTCTGATCAAATCAGGTCCTCGGCCAGGATTAAGCCTGGTGGAGAAACCTATACCCGAATTGACCGCCGATGGAGTCAGGGTCCAGGTGATGGCTACCTCGATTTGCGGTACTGATCTTCACATCTACAACTGGGATGCATGGGCGGCCTCCAAGGTCACCACTCCGTTGACCGTGGGGCACGAGTTCTGTGGAGAGGTGCTGGAAGTGGGGCCGAAGGTCACTCGATTCCAGCCCGGTGATTTAGTCGCTGCCGAGTCGCATGTGTTTTGTGACAAGTGTCGTCCGTGCCGGACAGGTCAGCGCCACATCTGTGAGAATGAACAGATCATCGGGGTGCAAAGGGATGGGGCTTTTGCCGAGCAGATCGTGATGCCCGAACGATGCGTCTGGAGAACTCCGAGCACGCTTCCACCGGAGATCGCAACATTACAGGAGCCACTGGGCAACTCGGTTCATGTCGCGCTGGCAGACGAAGTGTCGAGGCGCCATGTGCTGATCACTGGCTGCGGGCCGACCGGCCTGTTCGCAGTGGCCATCGCGAAGACCTGTGGTGCGGCTTCAGTCACTGCTGTCGATGTCCAGGATTACAGGTTGTCCCTGGCGAAACGTCTGGGCGCCGATCATACGCTGGATCCTATGAAATGTGATCTGGTCCCGATGGTGCAGGAGTTAACCGACGGTCGCGGTGCGGATGTGGTACTTGAGATGTCTGGAAACGACAAGGCGATCGAAGACGGACTGCGCTGTCTCAGCCGCGGCGGAGACTACCGCTTCTTTGGAGTACCTTCCGATCGGATCTCGATCGATGTCGCTCGCGACATCATCTTCAAGGGGGCACGAGTACAGGGGATTCTTGGACGAAAAGTGTGGGATACCTGGCATGATACCGCTCGTCTGCTGGAAGCGGGCCTCGACATCTCCCCGATCATTACCCACAAACTACCCCTTGAGGAGTACGAGACTGCATTCGACCTGATTCAACGCGGCGAATGCGGCAAGATCATCCTGTATCCAGGTGGAGTGCCCGAGTAGTACTGGAGTCGTGAGGAGAGAGTGATGTTTATAGATCGTGAACGATTTGTCGAACAGTTGCAGGAGATCGAAGACTCGGGTCTCTGGAAACAGGAGCGGTTGATCACCGGTCCCCAGGGAGCCAAGATTTCCACCTTGGAAGGCGAGGCTCTCAACTTCTGCGCCAATAACTATCTCGGCTTGTCGAGTCATCCCGCCATCCTCGAGACAGCTCATGCGGCACTGGATAGCCACGGCTTTGGTCTTTCATCGGTGCGATTCATCTGCGGCACGCAGGATATACACAAACAACTGGAACAGCGGATTTCCACCTTTCTTTCGACCGAAGACTCCATCCTCTATACCTCCTGCTTCGATGCCAATGGTGGGTTGTTCGAGACATTGCTGGGGCCCGAAGATGCGGTGATTTCCGATGAGTTGAATCACGCCTCCATCATCGATGGGGTCCGGCTTTGCAAGGCGAAGAGATTTCGTTATTCCCATGCAAACATGTCGGATCTGCAGAGGTGCCTCACCGAAGCCAGCGATGCCCGCACCCGTATGGTGGTTACCGATGGCGTCTTCAGCATGCACGGCGATCTAGCGCCCCTCGATGAGGTCGCAGCGCTTTGTGATGAGCACCACGCCATCTTGGTCGTCGATGACAGCCACTCGACAGGCTTTATTGGTAAGACTGGTCGGGGAACTGCCGAACATTTCGGTGTTCAGGATCGGGTCGATCTCATCACCAGCACTCTCGGAAAAGCACTGGGAGGGGCCAGTGGAGGATTCACCACTGGACGCAAGGAACTGATCGAGTTGTTGCGACAACGATCTCGCCCATATCTATTCTCCAATACGCTGGCTCCAGCGATCACTGCGGCCGGTATCCGAGTGCTGGATCTGATCGATGACGAGCCGGAACGGGTGCAGAAGAGCCAGTCGAATACCTTGAGATTCCGCCAGGGAATGACCGCTGCAGGATTTGACATCACCCCAGGAATCCACCCTATTGTCCCCATCATGCTGGGAGACGAACGCAAGACGATGGAGATGGCAGAAGCGATGAACCAACGAGGGATCTTCGTGGTCGGATTCTCCTATCCGGTGGTCCCCAGGGGCCAGGCACGGATCAGGGTCCAGATCTCTGCGGGCCACGAAATCGACCAGATCGACCATGCCATCACGGTCTTCACCGAGGTCGGGAAGGATCTGGGGCTACTCAACTGATCGCTTCCCCTTGCGAGTTCGGTGCCCACTCCCGATAGTAAGGCGAAAGAAGGACGGAGGAGCGATGAAGGTGCAGTGCCTCAAGGGTTTTCGCGACTACCTTCCAGAGGAAATGCTACAAAAGGATCGGATGCTGAGGGCGGTTCAGCAGGTCTTCGAGTGTCATGGATATCCTCCACTGATGACTCCCGCTCTGGAGTATTCAGAAATCTTGCTCGGGAAATATGGCGAAGAAGGAGAGATGCTCCTCTATCGCTTCCGCGATAACGGCGATCGAGATGTGGCGCTGCGCTACGATCTGACCGTGCCGCTGGCCCGCGTTCTCGCCGAACACGGTGAGATCACCATGCCATTCCGCAGGTACCAGATCGCTCCGGTCTGGAGAGCAGAGAAGCCCGCCCGAGGTCGCTTCCGCGAGTTCATGCAATGCGACGTGGACCTGGTGGGAGCTGATACTGCGGCCGCCGATGCCGAGATGCTGGTGATCGGAACCGCAGTGATGAAGCAACTGGGGATTTCCGGCTACCGTATCCGGATCAATCACCGTGGCATCCTCAGCGCTCTTTGTCGCCTGGCGGGGTTGTCTTCCACTGGGGAGGTCGAATTCCTGCGATTGTTGGACAAACTGGACAAGATCGGAGCCGATGCATTCCGCGAGCAGGTCGGAAAAATTTCGGGTATCGACCAAGCGGGAGTGGAAAGCGTTCTGAAGATTGTGTTGGCCAGCACCGGTGATTCGAGGGAAGTCCTTCAGCGACTCGATGACGCACTCGGATCCGATGCTGAAGCGGCCAGTTCGATCGAGCGAATGAGGAAGGTTCTGGATCTGGTGGAAGCATCGGGAGTGGCGGAACAGTGCCACATCGATCCTTCCATCGCCCGTGGACTCAGTTACTACACCGGCCTGGTTTACGAGACCTATCTCGATGACTTGCCAGGCTTTGGTTCGGTGATGAGTGGCGGACGATACGACGGCCTGGTGGGAATGTTCTCCGGTAAGGATCTGCCAGCGATCGGTATTAGCCTCGGAATCGATCGTCTCTTCTCTGCCATCAAAGAAATGGATCTACTGGAAGATCGTAGTCAGCCTGCGGAAGTGCTGGCGGTGCAATTCTCTGAGGATCTGGCACCTGCCACCTTCGAGGCAGCGGCGCGGCTTCGAAGGGCTGGGATCGCCACGGTGATCTACCCGAGGGCAGCAAAGATGAAGAAACAACTCCAGTTCGCCCAGAAGGCAGGGATCCCGTTTGTCGTGGTGATCGGCGAGGATGAGAAGAGCCGGGGCACCATTCAATTGCGCGATATGGAAAAGGGTTCTCAACAGGAGATCACCATCGAAGAGGCGATCCGAGTCATCGGATCTGAAGTTTCTGAGGAAACCGATCAATGAGTATTAATTCCAAGAGTTTTGAAGTCCCCATCGATGAGGAACGAGTGGTCCGAGCCTCTGTCGATGAATCGATGAATCCGACGTCTCGATCGAAGGTCATCGTGTTCATTCCTGGATTCAAGGGTTTCAAGGATTGGGGTGGCTGGCCGTGGTTTTGTGGTGAGTTGGCGAAAGCCGGCCATCGAGTCCTTCGGCTCAATCCATCGATGTGTGGTGTCGGCCCTAGCCTGGACTCTTTTGATGAACCCGATCGATTCGCCCAGCAAACCCTGGGGCACGATGTCGAGGATCTCGAAACGTTTCTACTGCGTCCCGAGGTGGACTCGGACGAGGTGATCTTGCTCGGTCACTCTCGTGGTGGAATCGTTGCGGCTCTCACTGCAGCGGCCTCTTCTCAGGTCGCAGGAGTGATCACAATGGGAACTCCGGATGCACTGCTTCGCCTCAGTGATGAGGAGATGGAAGAGTGGCGATCTCGAGGGAAACGAGAAGTGGTCAATGCTCGAACTGGAGAGGTCCTGTACCAGCATCTGGCGGTACTGGAAGATTACCTGGATCAGCAAGAGTTCTACAACGCCCCGGAAGCACTGGCCAAAGCAGCGGTGCCGGTGCTGGCGATCCATGGTGAGGCAGACCCCTCGGTCGAGAGCTCCTGCGCGACCAAATTGCTGGAGGATGTCGATTCTGATCTTGCTCGCAAGGTTCTCATCTCAGGAGCGGGCCATACATTTGGGATGGTTCATCCCTTCAGCAATCCCAGCCCTCATGCCGAGCAGGTGCTCGAGGTGATCACCGATTGGCTGCAGGAAAAGTGGCCTCGATGAAAAGGTATCCGGCATACGACCCGGTCGAGTACCAGCAATGGCAACCCGATTCTGCGGTGATGCAACAGTATCAGAGCAAGATCGAAGAGCCCCGAGTAGAGGCTTCTGTGGAGAGCCTTGGCGCCACTGGTCTGATCGACCTGTACAAGGGGCTGTTGCGAGCACGGCTTCATGACATCGCATTGAAGCGGTGGGTTCGCACTGGAGTCATCACCAAGGCCTGGCTCGGTTGCGGTGAGGAAGCAGTGACCATCGGCGCATGTCATGCTCTCGGCCCGTATGATGTGGTGGGTCCAATGATTCGCAATGCTGCTGCTACATTTGAGCGAGGGATCCCCATCGAGGAGTCTTTTCGCTCCTACCTGGCGACCGGGGATGGGATCACTCAAGGACGAGATCTTCACTTCGGAGATCTGGACCATGGAGTGGTCGCCCCGATCAGTCATGTCGGGGATCTGGTCCCTGTTTGTGCTGGTTTCGCCCTCGCCTTCCAGCTCAAGAAGGAGCCACGGGTGGCCTTGACCTGGATCGGCGACGGATCGACTCGAACTGGTGCGGTTCACGAGGGGCTCTCGATGGCATCGAGTCGCTCACTCCCCTTGATCATGATCATCGAGGACAACGCAGTGGCGCTGGGTACCCGGCGAGATGATCGGTTAGCGAACTCTCTCGCCAGTATGGCTGCGAGTTACGATGCTGTAGGACTCGAGTGTGATGGCAATCATGTGCTGGATGTACATGCTGCGGTTTCCGAGGCACGAGAGATCTGTCTCGACGGTAAAGGCCCGGTGATCATCCTGGCCCGAACCTTTCGATTTGGCGGACACGCTACTCATGACGAGGCCGAGGCTCGTGATCTGTTCGAGCCACAGGAGTTCAAGGACTGGGCCCTTCGAGATCCCATCGGTTGCTTTGAGGAGTGGTTGCTGGGCCAACGGGAGCGGCTCGGAAAGGATCCTGGACCTTTGCTACAGGAGTGCGAGGAACAGGTCATCGACGAGGTGGAGAAGGCGGCGGAGACATCACTGGAGAGTCGGAAAAATTCAATACCCGATGCCGATGCGATGCTGGGGGATGTGTTCGCAGGTTGATCGGCGATCAGTCGGTCGAGGAGGCCTGTTCAGTCGGTTCTTCGATGCTGAAGGATGTTCCACAGCCACAGGCTCCACTGGCATTGGGATTTTCGAAGACGAAACCGCGCCCCATCAGAGACTCTTTGAAGTCGACGGTGGTGCCGTTGAGGAACATCCATGACTTGGGGTCGACGATCACCCTCACACCCTCCACCTCGATGACTCGATCCTTCTCGGTCGGAGCCTCGACGATATCCATGCCGTAGGACATGCCGGCGCAGCCACCCCCCTGGACGTAGAGACGTAATCCACCCTCAGCACCGGCGGATTTCTCCAGTGTCAATCGTGCAATCTCTTGTCCGGCGGCTTCAGTGACGTGAATCATCTGTCGAATCCTCCTGGTGGGCGGCGGGGTGAGTGAATTGGCGAGTGAATCGCTTCAACACGTCTAATTTACCAGCATTTACTCTGAAACTCTAGCGATCCGGTGGCGTTTCCGCAGGAGTCTATCGGTGATACCTTTCAATAGAAGGAGTTCGGTTGTCCCTCACCTTGAAATCACTGGCAGCGGTGCCTACCTGGCTCACATTGCAGATGGTCACCATCTTCATCGGTTGGTTGCCGATTTCCCGTGCCAGAAGTCTTGGCCGTTTCCTCGGACGGTGCGGTTGGAGATGGCGACGAGCGGAGCGACGTCGCACCTGTGAGCAATTGAAGCAACTGGATCCGGTGCTGGGTCAGAAAACACGTCAGCGCATCGGGAAGCGTTGCTTCGAGCAGATGGGAGAGACGATTCTCGAACTGGTCTCGCTCGCAGGAAAGGACCTGGATCAGCTCGGCAATCCTCCTCGGCGCGGGGGTGTCGCCATCGAGGGGCTCGAAGAATTTCGCCGTCAGATTGCTGAACTGAGATGCGATGGTAGGGGAGTGATCCTCATCTCCGGACACATCGGTAGCTGGGAACTCGCCGGTTCGATCGTCGGCAGGGAGTTTCCCAAAGACAGCCTGTTTCTGGCACGCCGATATCTGGACGCCGTCGAGCAGAACTGGGTCAATGGTATTCGAGGTCGACTTGGCGATCGTCTGGTCTTCCAGGATGAATCATTACTGCGATCGCTCCGATTGCTCCACGGAGGTGGAATCCTCGCGATGCTGACCGACCTCGATATCAAGAAGATGAAGGGGATCCACATCCCCTTCCTTGGCAAGGACGCCCATACCACCACCGCTCCCGCACGATTGGCTCTCAAGTCCGCAGCGAGGTTGCTGCCCTTCTTCATCATTCGAGATCGCCACGGTTATCACATCGAGGTGGATCGGCAGATCGATCCCTCTCTCCTGACAGGATCGGAGGAGGAGAAGATTCGGGAGATCACGATGGAGATGAATGGGGCCATCGAGCGAGCGATCCGCCGTCATCCAACGCAGTGGCCCTGGATGCACTCTCGCTGGCACTCGACCCCGGAGATCGTCGAACGACGAATAAGAGTGCGTGCTCGCCGCTCGCTTGAGGGAGAGGCCGAGGAGGCATAAGATGCTTGCTGAAGCGATCGGAAATCCGGCTCTCGGATAATGATCACGACCAGAGTGATGTTGACCCGGCGCGCGCCACCAGTACGGAAGGAAACTTTGGATGAAAATTATCTCGATCTTCTCGACTCTGACCTTGTCATTGTTGCTGGGGGCGATGCTGATCACTACATCGTTTTTGTCGGGGCAAGACGCTCCTGAACTTTCGTGGAAGAAGGGCGATGGGGCAGCGGTTTTTCAGCAAGGAAAGACCGCCTACGCAGCGCAACAGTTCAAGGAGGCGTACGGGTTATTCAAGGACGCACGCAAGCAGGCCAAGAATCGAGATACTCGCACTCATGTCGAACTGTGGCTCGCATCGACCGAAGGTGCCAACGAACTGACGGCTCTCAAGAAACAGGCCGCTGATGGAAAAGAGAGCTCTGCCTATCGCTTGGCAGTAAAAAACTATTCAAAGTTTTCCAAGACGCTGATCGGGGAAGAATACAAGAAGTTCCTCATCGAACTGCAGAGGAAGTTGTTTCACGTGCTGGAAGATTTCGAGCGAGTCTCTCGTCGATACTCGGAAAAGTACGGCAAGAAATTTGTCGACGAAGCGGAGTGGGTGCAGGAGGGCAAGCGAGCCTTGAAATGGGATGTCGCATCGGGAAAGACCGAGTTGAAGATCAAGGGAGTCCCCGGAGGTCTATCCGCCTACAAGTCGATCGTATTCTATTTAGACATGCCCAGGGGAGGGTCACCCTACCAGCTGGTGTTCGTCGTCCCGGGAAAATCGGAGGCGGGGGTGAGCCAGGTAAAGGTGGTCAGCAACGCCTACATCGCCCAGATGAAATCGCACAAGGGCCTCAAGCGGATCGAAGTTCCGCTGCGGAATTTCAAGGGTCAGGGAGATGTATCGTGGGATCGGGTCAAGGATTTCAGGATTCAGTTTCTCGGTGCAAAAAAGTTCACTGCCTATGTCGACTTCATTGCGCTGCTAAAGTGAGCCCTGAAGTTCCCAGGGGTGAGGTTCCCGAGCCCTCGCGCCAGCAACGATCGAGGTCATCGGTAGCCTGATCGGTCGCCTTGTTGAGTGCACCCTGGAAACGCAAAGCCGCATCGCGGTCTCCGCTTCGCTTGGTGGCGGGGTAGACCGGTGCTCCTACAACGATCACCGCTTTGCCCCAAGGTGCGGGCAGGATCATCCGATCCCATGTGGATAGACGCATCGATCGATCGACGGCGAATCCCAGCGGAATCATCGGGATCCCGATTCTTCTCGCCAGTGCTGCGGCACCTTCTTTCGCCTCTTTTGGAGGGCCCTTCGGACCGTCGATGGCGAACACCGGGGAGTTCCCCTCGTGTACTAACTTTTCCAGGTCTTGAAAGCCACGCAGTCCACCACGAGAACTGGATCCGAGGGCCAGAGCCACATCGAGATAGTGCAGAGCCGAGCCGAGTCGGGCACCATCGTGGTGTTGACTGGTGAGGGCTGCAAATCCATTGGAGCGCAGGGTGTAACTGAGGGGCAGTACCCACTCGTGCCAGAAACCGACCACCAGGTTGCCATGCTTACGCAGGGCGTCGATGGCGTGGTGACCTCCCGACCAGCGTAGATCGAGGGAGTCATATAGCGCCGGTAGGAGCATCGAAAGTGCCCGGCCTGCGAGGGGGTAGGGTGGGTCCGCTGCGGTGTCCATCATGGCTTCAGCATGAGGGAGCAGGGGGGGGCTGGTCAATGAGACGCTACCTCCTCATCGCTGCGATCCAGCAGTTCCAGTAACGCCCGTTCGACCGCAACCACCGGGATCGCTGACATGCAGAAGGAGTGATCGCAATCGCGCAGGTGGCAAGGAGAGCAGGGGATGGCACTGCGCAGGACGTGAGTCCAGGGCTGTCGTGGGGCGTAGATGCTGGGGTCCTTGGGGCCGTACAGACCGACGGATGGGATGCGGCGAATCGCGGCGAGGTGCAGGATTCCGGTGTCTGCTGCGACCACACCTTGGCAGCGTCCGATCAGTGCCGCCATCGCAGTCAGATTTTTGGTCTCGGGAGCGGCGTGTACGCAGGCTCCCGCTCCCGCCACGATGGCGTCTCTCCGTGTTCGATCGGATTCGCCGCCGGAGATCCAGATGCGGTGACCGCGGTGAGCCAGAGATCGAGCCAGTTCCATCCAGCGTACTGTCGGCCACTCCTTGAAACGGCCGAAGGCGCTGACGAAGGGATGCAGCAGGATCGGAGCCTCGCCATCTTCCATCGTTTCGATGAGCGTTTCGTCGAGAGCATCGTCGACCTCACCGATCTGACCCGGCGGCGTCGCTCCATCCCAGCCGAGAGCCCTCACCACTGAGAGGGCCCGGTCGATTCGATGGACTCGCCCGGCAGCTTCGGGCGGGTGATACCCTCGCCACCAGCGTGGCAATTCACCACCGTCCTGCGGATGGATTCCGATGACGCGATCGGCTCGAGCCAGCAATCGAACCAGTGCCGATCGAAAATTGGACTGCCAGTCGATCAACAGGTCGTAGTGCTGCTCACGCAACTCCCGGGTGAATCGGGCGACCATCGGCCAGGCATGGGCACGCTGATCTGGCTGCTTCCAGCTCCTTTTCAATTCGCTCCTGGGTAGGCTCAAGACCCTGTTCAGTGACGGATGGCCCAGTAACAGGCCGCTCGAAAGGGACTCGGTCACGGCGTCGATCCGGGCTTCAGGAAATTGCTCAGAGAGTGCCTCCAGGGCGGGCAGAACCTGAATCAGATCACCGACGGCGGACAGCCGCACGATGAGGATCGAGCGCGGGAGCAGGGGTTCGCTGGGCAGTGGTCTCACGTGGGGTAGAATGATCTCCCCGGGGCTTCGAGGGAAGCCCTGTTCGTAGCTCGAGGGGGGATTCCCCTGGAAGTGAGCCCGATGAGCGTTCTTCTCGGAATCGAATTACAGGGATCGACCGTCTCCTTGCTGGCGGTGGATCGCAAAGGCACTGTCCTGGCACAGTTACAAGAGCCGGTCAGTGTTCCATTTCAGCAGTGGTGGGGGATTCATCCCGATGAGCGGGTGAGATCGGTCAGGGCGCTGCTGCAACACGCTTTGCAGGAGGGGATGATCCGCCCTGCGGCGGTGGCGGCCATCGGCATCTCCTGTGAGTCTTCACTGGTGCTGGTCGATGCGGAGATGGAGCCGATCCCGCCGCGCGCTCTCAACTGGCAAGAACTCGATCCGGTGGCAACGCTTCCTCGGCAGGTCCTCCGTTCGACCCTGGCCAGTTATCCGAGCATCTTACGCGGCCTCCATTGCGTCTTTGATCTGCAGGACTGGCTGCGATACCGCTGGACCGGAGCAGTGGCCACCACCACCGCCTTCGCCTGGAATATCGGACTGTCCAGTTCGCGTAGTCCAGGCCAGCGCTGGGATGCAGAAGAACTCCAGCAACTGGGACTCGAGTCGGGACAGGTCCCTCCGCTGATGCCCGGACCCCATAAGATCGGAACCCTTGCGGAAGAGTTGGTACGAGAGACGGGATTGCCGAGAGGCACCTGGTTTTGTGGGGGGGGCACACCACAAGCCGCACGACTTTGGCTCGCAGCAGAACCTCGCCCTGGCCAGGGAATCGTCCTGCTTGAGCCCGATGGAGCGACCTTGTGGAGAGTCGGGGGAGAACCGAAATCAACAGACTCGATCGAAGATGTGATTCCGTCTCCCTACGGTGACCACTGGTATCATCGAGAAGCGGTGGAGGTTGCGGATCCCCGTCGAGGGGACACACCGATCGCCGATGTGGTCCATGATGCTACTTCCATCGATTCCGAGCAGTCGTGGAGTGTGGATCGGGAATCGATGGTGGTCTCCGCCGATTTTGGTGCCCCGTCGAGAGCCCCAGCACTGCTGGCAGGAGTCGGACTCGGCTGGTATCGCGATCTGAGGCCGATGTGGCGCAAGCGTTGTCGATGCGGATCTCTTCAGCAGTGGATCGATCAATCGATTCATGATGAGGGATCCCCGGATGTGGAGACGAGAGAGCAGACGTGAAGAGTAGCACGACCCTCAAGGACCAGCTTCCAGCCCGCTTTCGCGGAACCATGCTCGGTGCCGCCATCGGCAGCGCCCTTGGCTTTCCCCATTCTGGATCATCCCGAACCTTCATGAGGGCTCTGGGATCCGAGGTGATCGAGGGCTATGTCCGACATCGTAACGGCTACTTCCCGGTGGGGCAGCATGGTGCCGGGGTCCAGTTGATGACACTCGCTGCGGAAGCGATTGCCACTGTCGGTTCGGTGCAACCGCAGTCGATCGTCGATCACTGGATTCCGTTGTGGCGAGAAAATCGCATCATCGAACGTCTCCCCGATGTCGATGTGGCGATGTCTCGCTGGCTGCGTCGCGGTCCGGATGCCCGAGGCTGTGCCTGCGGGCCGGGTGAGGTGGGCAGCGGATCGCTGGTGTCCAGCGTATTGATCGGGCTGTGGGATCACGATGATCCCACTTCGCTGGTCGATGATTGCGAACGCTTGATCGGTGTGACTCATGAGGACCAGGAGGTTCGAGCGGTCAGCTCGGCGTTGGCGAGCGTCATCAGTCATAATCTCACCCACAAGGATGTAGTACTGGGGGATGTGATCGATGGAGCCACTGCCGCTGCTGCTCGTATCGACATGGCAGTGGCGGAGCGAATCCAGGAGATTCCGATGTTGCTCGCCTCCTCCGAAATGGTGGCCTTTGATCAACTGGCCAGTTCTCCCGACGAGATCTCAAATGCTGATCACTCCGGAATCGAGAACCGAGCTCTACCGATCTTCCTCGTCGCTCTTCACAGCTGGTTGAGAAACCCAGCGGAACCGATGCTGGTGATCGGCTCCTGTCTCTCGGCAGGAGGAGCGGTGGAGATGACCGCAGCAGTGGGTGGGGCTCTGGCAGGCTCCTGCATCGGCGAACATCGCTTTCCTGCAGTGCTGAAGGAGGGACTGCTGGAGGGAGAAGAGATCTCTGCTGCAGCCGACCTTCTCTACCAGAGCCAGGTCCAGGAACGCAGACGCAGGAAACTCTAGTGCAGTGGCGTCACCGCCGTGTCCTTGGTATCTTCAATCCTCTGATTGTTATGCATATGCGATGAATCCCAAGCGATCGACGGGAGATGAAATGTCTGGTGAGGTGAGGATGTTCGGCGAGATCGCTTTCGAGATGAGATGTATCTCCACAGCCCATCTGTACGAGGCGCTGGCGCTACAGGCTCGGGATGAGGCGCGCGGCGAGAAGCATCGATTCCTAGGCCAGGTTCTCATCGATCTGGGATATATGACAGACCAGCAGGTGCTCGAGGTCCTCACGGTCCTTCACGATCGCCCCCGCCAAGGCCAGCGGGAGACCTGATCCTGACCACCGAACCGATCCTGCCCTGGCCCCGTCCCCTGCTGAGCTTGCTGGAACGATGCTGGCGAGTTGGGGTGACTCTCGATCACTGGCGCCATCGCCGTCGAGAAGCTGCAGGTGAGTGGCCCCTTCGACTTCCGGTTCCGGTCATCAGCATCGGCAACATCACCGTCGGAGGCACTGGCAAGACTCCTCTCACAGAATCGTTGGCTCGAACCTGGCTGAATCGAGGTGGGCATCCGGGCATCGTCAGTCGTGGTTATCGCGGCGGCGTCGATGGCAATGATGAACACAGGATGCTGCTACGAAGTTTGCCCGGGGTTCCCCATCAACAACATCGTTGTCGTCACACCGCAGGGCTCCAGCTACTGGCAGCCCATCCCGAGGTGGATCTACTGCTGATCGATGATGGATTTCAACATCGACGCCTTCATCGAGATCTCGATTTGGTACTGCTCGATGGACGCAGTCCGCTGGCGGGAGGCTACTGCTTGCCACGGGGGCGCTTGCGAGAGCCATGGAGTCAGTTGGCTCGTGCCGATCACCTGATCCTGACTCGCGTCGAGCGTTGTCGTGATGAGGAACTGGCGAACACCGTTGGTTTTTTACGCCAGTGGTTCCCATCGATACCTCGATCGCTGGCGACCACTGAGGTGGGAGAGGTGAGATCTCTCGGTTCTGCGGCGATCCCCGCTGCCGGATCCAGAGTGTTTGGATTTTGCGGAATCGGAGATCCCGATTCCTTTCGACAGACACTCACCGATCACGGCTGGAACCTGGTCGGGCTGGAGCCGTTTCGAGATCACCATCGCTACCAGATGTCTGACTTTCGACACATCTATCGGCGAGCCGGGGAACGGGGGGCTGCGGCCCTGGTCTGCACCGCCAAGGATGCGGTCAAGATCGAGCTCCTGCTCGCTGCTGGAATGAATTCCCCGTTGCCGATCCTGGTCCAGGAAGTGACCACCGCAGTCGATCTGGAGCCGATCCTCGCCCAAATTGGTGGGTGAGAGGGTGTCGGGAGGCGTGAAACTGCGGCCCCTTCCTGCTAGCATCCGCAAAAGACCCCGTTGAACAGGAGATCTCTTGGTACCGGACTCTCGTTGGCAACCGCTCGATCTCGGAGATGTGAAACCGATCCCCATCGGTCAGCGCAGGAATATTGTCCACCGAGATCAGTTCCGCGAACTGTGTGACCCACAGGGAACCATCGAACAACTGATCGATTCCTTGCCGGACATCCTGGCTGGCGGTGAACTGCGTGCTGCCGCGGCCGCGGTGGCACGGTCTGTTGCTGGAGGAGCTCCGGTGATCGCCGCCCTCGGTGGCCATGTGGTCAAGGTGGGAATGGGTCCACTGATCATCGACCTGATGGAGAAGGGTGTGATCTCTGCCATCGCGATGAACGGTGCGACTGCGATTCACGATCTGGAACTGGCTCTGATCGGCCAGACATCTGAAGATGTCGAATCCAACGTCGCCGATGGTACCTTCGGAATGGCGAGTGAAACTGCCGATGCATTTCGACAGGCGAGTTTGGCTGGCGCCGATGAGGTGGGGCTGGGAGCGGCTCTGGGAGACTGGATCGAATCACAGAGCGCGCCCCATGCTGAGCTCTCGATGTTGCTCAGAGCTCGGCAACTGCGAATCCCGGCGACGGTTCATGTCGCCATCGGAACCGACATCGTGCACATGCATCCGGGTGTTGCGGGAGCAAATATGGGAGCGGCGACCGCCATCGATTTTCGGTTGCTAGCAGCGGTGGTCAGTGACCTCGAGAATGGTTGCTGGCTCAACATCGGCTCTGCGGTGGTGATGCCAGAGGTCTTTCTCAAGGTGGTCAACATCGCTCGTAATCTGGGGAAACCGCTGAATGGAGTGACCGCCATCAACTTCGACATGATCCCGCACTATCGCACCAGTCGAAACGTATTGCAGCGTCCGGTGGAGAGAGGGATCTCATTGACCGGCCATCACGAGATCAACTTGCCGTTGTTCCGGGTTGCCGTCCTGCAACGGATGTCAGCGGAAGATCGAGGAGCCAGTGATGATTCCTGAACTGAATACCCTGGCGGAGGCGCGCATCCTGGTGGTAGGTGACCTGATGCTCGACGAGTACTTCTACGGCGATATCGAGCGCATCTCGCCGGAGGCTCCGGTTCCGGTGGTGCAGGGGCGTCACCACGAGATGCGAGTCGGAGGGGCAGGGAGTGTGGTGACCAACCTCGCCGCCCTCGGATTCGAGCCGATCGTCGTCGGGCTGGTCGGAGATGACGATGGCGGGCGATTCATTCGCCAGGCACTCGAGGAGACGGGAGCTCGCACCGAGGGGGTGGTCGTTTGCAAGAGCCGACCGACGATTCGCAAGACTCGGATCCTGGCCGGAGTCCAACACGCTGGCAGAGCTCAGCAGCAGGTACTGCGTCTCGATCAGGAGGAGAAGAGTCCCATCGATAGTGGCGAGCAGTCGCTGTTGATCGAGGCCATCAAAAATGCTCTTGAGCAAGATCCTGCAGCGGTGCTGATCTCTGACTACGAGAAGGGAATGCTGGAGACTTCACTCCTCGAGTCGCTGGTCGAGGGGGCTCAGCGACGATCGATTCCGGTGCTGGTCGATCCTGGCCGATCGGGACGTTGGAGTGGTTATCGTGGGGCGACGCTGATCTGTCCCAATCGATATGAGGCGAGCAGCGCGACCGGGATCGATCTCGACGCTGAAGTAAAGGAGCAGTTGAAGGCGGGACAGGCGCTGGTACAGGATCTCGAACTGGAGCACTGTATCCTGACCCTGGATCGAGACGGGATCACCCGAGTCTCCGCCAGCGGAGACTCGCGGCGCCATCCGACCCGGGTTCAGGCGGTCACCGATGTGGCGGGTGCAGGAGACATGGTCCTGAGTCTGCTGGGAGCAGCACTGGCCTCCGGCTGGAACATCGATGATGCCTGTCAACTGGCCAATCTCGGGGCCGGGATCGAGGTCCAGAAGGTCGGGGTGCAGCCGGTCGAACGGTGGGAACTGGACGCAGCCAGGAGTGCCTGGATGGGAATTGTGCCCATCGCACTGCGCTCGTCGCAACAGATGCAGGAATTGGTCCAGCAAGCGAAGGCCAATGGCCAGACGGTGGTCTTCACCAATGGCTGCTTCGATCTGCTTCATGCCGGTCATCTTCAGTTGCTCGAAGCGGCGCGGGCCTTTGGCGATCTACTGGTGGTTGGAATCAATTCCGATGCGTCGGTGACTCGTCTCAAGGGCCCCGAGCGACCAATTCTGCCCGCCACTGAGCGCGCTCGACTGCTCGGGGCGCTCTCCTGTGTCGATCATGTGGTGGTGTTTGATGAGGACACCCCGGAAGTACTGATCGGTGCCCTGATCCCCGAGGTGCTGGTCAAGGGCGCTGATTACAGCGTCGATGAGGTGGTGGGTAAGGATGTGGTGGAGGCGGCGGGAGGCCGGGTGGAGCGGATCACCTTGGTCCAGGGGGCTTCGACCACCGGGCTCATCGAACGAATTCGAAGTGGGACTCGAACTTGCCCCCCGACGCCGGAAGGCTAGGATGCACCTCCCATGCCGTGGGCATGGGCCCGTCTGAGCCGGAGAGCCCATTCCGGACCTCACATCGTGAGGTGAATCCATCGGACGATTTCAATATCCGGAGTCCGGTTCTCCGGACTCACACGATCAGGCCTGGAGCAATGCATGACCGATGATACGAAGGAGGGCACCGCCGACAGGCCCTCCAGCGAAGCAGCCATGTTTGGCCGCATCGCACTCAAGAATCAACTGGTGGGGGAAGCCGATCTGCGACGGGTGATGTCGAGCCTCACCAGGGGATCGGATCTGGGAAAGGCGCTGGTGGCTGAGGGTTTAATCTCGGCCAAGCATGCCGAGGCAATCTCGAAAAAGGTTGCCCAGCGACTCGAGGGCCAGTCGACAGCGGCTAGCGCGGGTGGCGCCGAGGGTCAGGTGAAGACCACTACTCGAGCCGGAGTGATCTCCGTCGTCGATGTGCAGCGGATGGACTTCACCTCGATGGTCGGCAAACCGTTGATTGAATATCTGCGCAAGGCGCGAGAACTGGGTTGTTCCGACTTTCACTTCCAGGTCGATTCGGCACCTCTGGTTCGTCTCCACGGACATCTTATCCGCTGGAAGCATCCAGCACTGACCGCCAAGGACACTGCCAGGACCATCGAGGGATTGCTCGATGAGAAGCAGTGGAAAGATTTGCAACAAGACCAGGATCTGGACTACTGCCTCGACGATGGAGACAGGGGTCGCTACCGCACCAACTGCTTCAAGCAGCGCAAGGGTTTTGAGGCGGTGTTTCGGATCATCCCGACCAAGGTGCCATCCCTTGAGGATCTGCACATGCCGGAGGTGCTTTCCCAGTTCACCCAGTACAACCAGGGCATCGTCCTGGTCACGGGGCCAGCCGGTTGCGGGAAGTCTGCAACGCTGGCGGCGATCGTCGAGCGGATCAACCAGCAGCGCCATGACCACATCGTGACGGTTGAGGATCCCATCGAATACATCTTCACCCCCGCAGGATGCAATATCAATCAGCGCCATGTGCACCATCATACAGAGAGCAACTACAGCGCCTTGCGATCGGCGATGAGGGCCGATCCTGATGTCATCATGGTGGGCGAGATGCGCGACGTGGAGACGATCTCGATGGCCATCACCGCCGCAGAAACGGGGCACCTGGTACTGGCCACACTTCACACGACCAATGCCATTCGCTCGATCGATCGCCTGATCGATGTGTTTCCGCCTCGAGAGCAGGAGCAGGTCCGAGCGATGGTGTCCGAGTCGATGCGAGGGGTCATCTCACAGCAGTTGTTGCCGCGAAAAGATGGCACCGGCGTGGAGCCGGCGCTGGAGATCATGTTCACCACTCCGGCGGTAGGAAATCTGATTCGGGAGGGCAAGACATACCAGCTGGCGTCGGTGCTCCAGACCGGTCGTAAACAGGGAATGATCACGATGGACGACTCGATTCGCAACTTGCTCCGTAAGGGAATAGTGACCCTGGAGACGGCTCGATTCCACGCGGAGGACCCCTCCGCCATGCAGGGTTAGGAAAATATCGATGTCTGTTGAATCACTCGAAAAACTACTCTGTAAGATTCTTGAAGTCGAGGGGTCTGACCTTCATATCAGTGCCGGAATGCCTCCCAAGATCCGCATTCATGGGCACCTCAGGCCGATCACCAAGGAATCTCTCACCAATCAACAGGTCGAAGAACTGCTGCTCCCCTCCCTCGATGAGAAGCGCAGCGCGATCTTCGCCGAGAAGAATGATCTCGATTGGGCCTACGCCATTCCTGGAGTGGCACGCTTCCGTTGTAGCTTCTTCAGGCAACAACACGGGATGTCCGGGGTATTCCGGATCATTCCCGAGGAGATCAAGACGGTTCAGGAACTAGGTGTGCCCTCTCACATCGAAGATTTCTGTAAACTTCGTAATGGTTTGATCCTCTGCACTGGTCCGACAGGAAGTGGGAAATCGACGACCCTTGCGGCGTTGATCGACTTCATCAACAGGAACCAGTCGAGGCACATCGTGACCATCGAGGAACCGATCGAGTTCGTACATCAGAACAAGAGCAGTCAGATTACCCAGCGCGAGGTGGGAATCGATACGGCGTCCTTCGCCCGGGCGTTGCGATCGGTCAGCCGCCAGGATCCGGACGTGATCCTGGTGGGTGAACTTCGAGATCTGGAGACGATCAGTCTTGCCATCACCGCAGCAGAGATGGGGTACCTGGTCTTTGCTACTCTCCATACCAATAGTGCTGCCAAGACGGTCGACCGGATCATCGATGTGTTTCCTGAAGATCAGCAAAACCAGGTGCGCACGATGCTCTCTTCATCGCTCAAGGGAATCATCGCCCAGTTACTGATCCCGAAGCAGGATGGCAAGGGTCGCGTGGCGGTCAACGAGTTGCTCTTCCATGATGGATCCTTGCCCAACATCATCCGTGAGGGTGCGGTGCACAAGATCGTCTCCCTCATCGAGGGTGGACGAGGTAAGGGGATGCAGTTGATGGACGATTCCATCATGGCCGCATTGAAGAGGGATGACATCAGTGCCGAACATGCGTACCGGTGGGCCAGCGAGAAGAAGAAATTCCAGCACTTCCTGAAGGGTTGATCGGTTGTCTGACCCTGAACGGCTGCTGATCCGGTTGCCGACCTGGGTCGGAGATGCGGTGATGGCTACCCCTGCTCTTCGGGCCGTGAGAAGAGATCTTCCACACACCCGTATTGCGCTGATGGGGGGGGCGCCTCTCGAACCCTTACTCGCCGATGCAGGCCTGTTCGATGACTGGGTCGCGACCGCTTCAGGTTCAGGGGAGGTCGCTGCCAACATCGCTGCGATCGAGGACTTTGGTGCCGATGTGGCACTGCTTCTTCCACATTCCTTTCGAACGGCCTGGGAAATNTGGCGTGCGTCGGTTCCACGGCGCATTGGTCTGACCGGTCAATTCCGGGGCTGGTTGCTGACCGATCCGCTTCGCCGGCATCGGCTTCCGCAGGGACGGCGCGCCATTCCCATGCATCACGAGTACCTGGAAGTGGTGGCTTCGCTGGGAGCCTCTGGCGACGGGATCGGTTCGAAACTTGGGGTTAGCGAGGAAGTGGTCTTCTCTGCGACCCGGCGCCTCGATGCTCTCTCCATCGATTCCGATCGGAATTGGATCGGATTCCACCCGGGAGCGGCCTTTGGTCCCTCCAAGATCTGGCCCCTCGATCGAATGGCGATGGTCGCCCGCACCTTGAGAGATGATGACGGCTGCGGAATCGTCATCACCTGTGGTCCGGGGGAAGAGCCATTGGCCCGGAAATTGAGAGACTTGGTGGGGGGGGAGGTGGTCGATCTTTCCGAAGATCTGTGGCCCCTCGACCAACTCAAAGTCTTGATGGGGAGATTGGCATTACTGGTGACTGGCGATACCGGTCCTCGGCACATCGCTGCGGGGATGGGTACCCCTCAAGTAGTTCTGATGGGCCCCACCAGTCCCGATTACACCGACGCTTACCTGGAAACGACCAGCGTGATCCGGCGCGAAGATGTCGATTGCAGCCCCTGTCAACAAAAGGTCTGTCCACTGGGGCATCACCAGTGCATGACCTTCATCGAACCGGAGGCGGTGATCGAAGAGGTGCGTCGCTGGCTGGCACGGGCGTCCGATTTCTCAGAGGGAGCGGAGCGAGCCTGACGGATCAGTCTTGCGAATTTCAGTCTCGCGAATCTCAGTCTCGCGAATCTCAGTGGTGAGATGCTCGGACTGCTCGCTTATTGAGCCGAGACCTGTTCCACGATCTGATCGCAGGCTGAGGTCATCACGCTTCCCAGCGCTCCATCTGGATGAGTTTTCATCATCGGAGTTCCGCCGTCTCCGCTGAGAGCGATGCTCGGTTCGAGGGGGATCTTGCCGAGGAACGGGACCTGGTAGCGCAGTGCGGCAGCTTCACCACCGCCGCCACGAAAGATCTCGGTGATTTCGCCGCAGGAGGCACACTCGAAGCCACTCATGTTCTCGATCACACCGAGGATCGGAACGCTGGTTCTCTGGAACATCTGGATGCCACGCTGAACATCGAGAAGTGCGACATCCTGGGGAGTGGTGACGATCACTCCGCCGGTCAGGACGATCGACTGCACCAGTGTCAGCTGCGCATCCCCGGTTCCGGGAGGCAAGTCCAGCACCAGATAATCGAGTTGACCCCATTCGACCTGGAACAGGAACTGACGCAACAGTCCGGTGACCATCGGGCCACGCCAGATCACTGGAGAGTCATCTTCGAGCAGGTAGCCGATCGACATCGTCTTGATACCATGCACCTCGATGGGAAGGATGGTGTCCTTCTCGGTCGCTCTCGGCTTCTGATCTTCGGTGCCGAGCATCTTGGGGGTCGAGGGACCGTAGACATCCGCGTCGAGCAAACCAGTTTTCAGTCCGCGTGCCGCCAAGGCGAGCGCCAGATTGACCGCTACCGTTGACTTGCCGACCCCGCCCTTGCCGCTGGCCACTGCGATCACATTTTGTACTCCTGGGATGTCCTTGGCACCGACAGAGGAGCCTTCCACCCCTGGAGCACCCGCTGCGGGATCCGCTGTCGGGGCGGGAGTCTCTGAGCGATGGAGCAGCGTCACTTTTTCGACTCCATCGATGGTTCGTATGCGGTCCTCGATCTGTTCCGAGATCGATCCCTGCTGGGTCGTTAGACCGGCGGGGAATTGCACCACGACCGTGACTTCTCCTTCGTGAACGATGACTCGCTGGATTACACCTGACTTGACGATGCTGCTCGGAGTTCCTGGCAGGGGAATCTCAGAGAGGACCTGATTGACGGCTGCGACTATCACACTTTTATCAGATGGCATCTGGAATCTCTCTCAAGTGACGAAGGACTAGAAATGACGGGTCCCTCAATTGACACGGAACTCTATTCCGGTAAATCGTATCCAGTGAGTCGTCGCTCGGCAATCAACACCGTGTCCCTTACCTGTCGCAACCCTCTTTTCGTGCCACAGTGGTCGTCTGAATCGAGCGCTCAAGGTTCCACAGTTCCTCCTATGCTATGATGTGTTTTCGAGGGGAATTTGACCGAATTCAGTTGGATTCGGCTCCCGTCTGGGAAGGTCAGCCATGAGTCAGTTTCTGTTCCTGGATATCGGGCAACTCGAGAGTCAACTCCAACTCGATGGTGGCCTTCTGCTGGTCCATTTTGGCTCACCTCTCGTCTCTTCCTGTGGATTCACCCAGAGAAGTCTGGCACTGATCGCACCGGAGTTCTCGGGTCAGATGCAGTTCTGCACCATCGATGTGCCCTTGCAGGAGGTCCAGAATCTTCGCCAGTATTCGATCCGAGTCGTGCCCACCCTGGTACTCTTCGACGGTGAGCGAGAAGTGGAGCGCCTCGACCGGATCTTGCTTCCGGCGGAATTGAGGTTATTCCTGCGAGATGTCGTGGGGTATTACGGAGTTCCTCTACCGGCTCCGCGAAATGAAGATCCGGGCCTCTCTTCCTGAGTCCGCCGCCGATCTTCCTAGCCCAGAACGTCATATTCCTCAGCGTCATATTCCTCAGCGTCATATTCCTCAGGGTCATGGCCAATCACCTGCAGATCATCCCTCACCCGGAACTTCCGATTCGGCATCCTGGAGGCTGCCTGTTCGGTGGAGACTTCCTTCTCGCCGACATTTGCGAGGTGGAGAGCAAGGCCGACATCCTGACCCAGTTCACTCCATGCCCTTGAGAAAAGGGCGAGAGTGAGGTCTGCAGCTTGAGTTGCGTCCACCTACGCAGTTCTGGCTGCCTTTCCTTTCCATCATGAAACTCACTTCCGCCACCCAGCCCGAGACGGTTTGCGCCGGAATTTTGAAGAAGTTCGGAACCGATGACGAATTGGCGGCGTTGATATGGATGTGCAGTGAGTAGGTCTTTGGTACGAATCGATCTACTGACTCCGAGTTCGCTGCGACGATTCCAGGCACGCTGGTACGTCGACAGCGGCTCGCACATCTGTGGATCGACAGATCGGAGGCGGGTCCTCGAATTCGCCGGTCTGAGTGGGTTGACATAGAGTTTGTATAGAGGTACATTGATTACTTGAGTCCCACCTTTCAGAGCCCATGAGGCGCGGCTGGTATCCTCTATCAGCAGCGCCTCTTTTTTTAAAAAAATAAAAAGGGTGACGATTTCCCGACCAGAGCCCTCTACATCGATAGAGAGGAGCTCCTCGGTTTACTTTTGTAAGGTCAGATCGGGAACGACTCCGGCTCGATCGAGCGGTCGAACTCGGTTAGCGGGGATCCGCTTCCGCGCGGCAGCGCTTCAGGTGTTCGTCGAGAGCCCGGAACTGCGAGGACAGATCATGAACCTCCGAGTGATGAGGACTCTTGAAGAAAAGTCCACAGTGTTGCTGTAGGCCACTATCCCCTCGTTGGCGAGCCCATTCCAGCAGGCGGCACAGATCCAGAACCAGCGGAGCTGCCAGCACCGCATCGCATCCTTGCCAGGTGAATTGCATCGTCATCCGGTGACCGAGAAAGCCCTCGAAGTGAATCAGATCCCAGGCGGTCTTGTTGTCTCCCAGACTCGGGACGTAATCGATGGTGACCTGACTGTGAACATCCTTACCGAGGATCTTCTCGATCAACTCTCCTTTGGATTCGATTTTGGTCTGGCGATTTTCGCTGCAGGAGAGCACTTCCCCATCTCGATCTCCCAGCATGTTGTATCCCTGCCACGAGAGAACCTTCAGTGCGCGCTGGAAAAACATTGGCGCCAGAGCGGACTTGACCAGAGTCTCACCAGTCTTCCCATCGCTACCCGCGAATGGACAGCCCTTTTCTTCGAGCAACTCACAGGTGGCCGGCAGCAGTGCTGCGGGAGAGGGAGTGAAGTTGACGAAGGAAGCTCCGACCTGCGCCGCAGCGATGGCATACAGAGTGCTCGATCGAAACGCTTCGGTGGTTCCCTGTGCCAGTTGATGCAGCAACTCATCTGCGGAACCGTGAGATGGATGGGGGGGTAACGCCGCTTCCGTCGATGAGAGGTTGACCACAACCACTCCCGAGAGATCGTTTTCTTCGCGGAATTCTCTGAGGTCCCGTTCGATTCTCACGACTGCCTGCGCCGGATCCTGCACGATGCAATCGGGCTGGATTCCTTCGAGAGAGAGGATCGCTTCTCCAGCATTGAAGAGGATTCCCGGTCGAATGCGCTCGTCGACCTGTTCCAGTGTCGGCGCAATCTGAGCGATCATTTCTTGTCGCAGGCTGCCGCTATCCGCGCAGATCGACCGCGCGGAATCGAGCAGTGATCCCTGGCGTACTTCGTGCCCTCCGATGATCAAGTCGTCGAGCGAGGGAAGTGGGCACTGCTCGAACATGGGAGTTTCGGTGAGCAGTCCGACACGATCTTCGGAGCCGGATTGGATGGCCGCGAGTCCTGCGATGACGGTGGTCGAGACACCACCTCGTGCTCCAACGAGCCATAGTCCGGTGCGGGACAACTGGCGATCCTTCCCAAGAAAACGGGCCGGTCGCCCGGAAGGCGAACGGCCCGATCTTCCGACCTGGCTCAGAAATTAGTGGCGACGCAATTTTCGACGTGAATCTTTCACGTCCTGTTTGCGGTCCTTCTTGCGCATCAGTTTCTCGAATTCACGCTGTTTGCGACGTTTCGCCTCGGATGGCTTCTCGTAGAAGCTCCGCTTCTTGATCTCTTTGAGGAGACCTTCCTTGGCGACGGTACGCTTGAATCGTTGCAGCAGTTTTTCTGGGGTTTCCCCGCTTCGCAGAGTGACGCGAATCAAACCGGCTCACTTTCTCTAGGGCCAATAGGCCACTTTCATTCATCTTCGCCAGACCGATTCGATTTCGGATCTGGAAGTTCCTGACTGGACCACCCTCGGGTATCGCTTCGGGTCTTTCCTTCAGGAACCGTGAAGTGTAGGGGATCGGTGGAGATCTGACAAGGGAAGCGGAATGGACTGATCGGATTCGACTGGAGGCTGGACTCAGCCATCCTGGCCGTGCAGGATCGCCATGGCAGGGGGAGAGGAGCCCAATCGGTGCATCAGGGACCAAACCAACCATTGGCGGGGGTCGACCGCCTTTCCCGTAGTTGTGGGATGGCGTTGCTAGGGGGGCTATTGGTGCCTCTCTCCTTTGAGCCGTGGGGGCTGGCTAGCCTCTTGCCGATCTCCATCTGGCTGCTGGCGAGGTCTCTCGAGCAGCGAGACTGGCGCACAGGACTGCTGATCGGCTGGATCTTCGGGCTGGTGGTGGAGGGGCTTTCGGCACCATGGATCGGCAGCGCGGTGCAAAAATATCTGGGCATTTTCGTCATCGGGGATCCAGATTCGCTGCTGGCGATGCTGGCGGGGGTCGGCGCCTATCTGCTGTGGTGTCCTCTCGCTGCGCTCGGTTGGGGCCTTGTGGGTGCCACTATCGCGGTCGGTCCGGACCGAGGTGCCGGTCGCTGGCTACTGGCCAGTCTCGCCATCGTGGTGCTGGAATCGTGGTGGCCGCGGATCTTCCCCTGGTCGCTGGGTAGTGCACTGGCGACCCCTGACCGAACACTGGGTTGGTGGTGCCTGAGTACCTTCGGGGTCGAGGGGCTCTCGCTGCTGCTGGTCCTGTCCGGATTCATCGCAGCGTCCGCCGGTCCCTCCTTTCCCCGCCATTGGCGCCACAGTTGGAGATGGCTGGCGGCACTGCTGTGGATCGCGGTCCCGCTCCTCCCCGGGTCCACAGCCACTGAGATTTCACCGCAGGGGGTGCCCGCAGAAGAATCACAGGTGGTCTCCATCGTGCAGCCAGCGATATCGCTGGAAACTCGCCATCGAGGAGACGAAGCGGCTCAGGCTCAGCAATTGGCGACGATTCGGCAGTGGATCGAGCGGGGATCGGATGGAGATGGTCGAACTGCCGATCTGGTCATATTGCCGGAAGGGATCCTGCCTGGAGTGTGGCGAGAATCTTGGTTGACCGCGTGGCTCGATCCGTGGCTCACATCGCCGCTGGTGGTCGGTTTTACCCGGGCTCATCCACAGGGCTATGCCAACTCTGTGGCATTCTATCCCGCCGATGGAAAGGGTGAATCGCCCCCAGGTGAAGCGAGGACTCGAGGGGCGGGGATGGCGCAACTGGCAGACAAGAAGGTGCTGGTACCGTTCGGAGAGAGGATTCCGCTGGGCGGTCTGATTTCAGCGCTGGGTATCGACCTTCCGCTGGTCGACCTGATTCCCGCGAGCCAGCAAACCGTCTTCCGCCACGCAGTTCTCGAAGCACCGCTGGGAGTCTCCATCTGTTACGAAGGGATCCTCGCCGAGCCGATCTTCGAGATCATCGAGGGAGGGGCACGTTGGCACGTCAATCTGACCGAGGACCTGTGGTACGGCGACTGGATCGAACCGGCGCAACACCTGCAGTTGCAGCGATCGCGGGCCATCGAGAGCCAACTGCTGTGGATGCGAAGCGCCAATGCGGGGATCAGTGCCATCATCGATCCTACCCCGGCGGGGCTGCACGGTGTCACGGCGATTCGCCGCTGGTCCGATGGACGCTGGTCGCCATGGCGACCGACCGATGATGGAGAGCCGCTCGAACTGGCNATGGGGCAGCCCTCTATCTTGCAGGCGCGCATCGAACACTGGCCGGTGCCGTNCAACTCTCGCTGGAGGAGAGCGCTACGATGGGGATCTCTACCCTGTTCTCTGCTGTGGCTGACCCTCCTGTGGTTCCGGAAAAAAAAGGGATAGCGTCCGTCTGAGGACCCAATCTCGGCTTGACTAGCAGAAACAATGCCGTACCATCGAATATTAGCGAAAATGCTCTAGGTCACTTGTTTGCATGGACTTGTGTAGCGCCATTGTGCTCGTACTGAGCTCTACTCCCTTTCCAGCAAAATTGTGGCCGAAATAGGGTCTGTATCGGGGAAGAGGGTCTTCTCCAGGACTTGATCTGGGCTGGGACCTATGACCAGCGTGAAGGGAAAGCAGCGGATGAGACTGAACACCGGCCTTTTCCAGCAACAATCCCAGAAACAGATCCTCTCTCCCCAGATGATCCAGTCGATGGAGATCCTGGTGCTCAACCAGCAACAGCTGGAAGAGCGCATCTCGGATGAATTGGAGGAGAATGTCACCCTCGAGCGGGAGGAATCGGCTGGCGAAATTTCGGCCAGTGAGGCGATCGGCCTCGACCGGGAGAGTGAGTTCACCGAGACATCTGCAGAAGATCTCGCCGGCCAGCAGGAGCTGACCGAATTGACTGAGCGCTATGAGCAGTTGCGAGAGCTCCAGCAATCGGACTTCTGGTCAGAATCTTCTCCGGTGCAGAAATCGGCGGGAATCGATGACGAGGACTCCTTCGAACTGATCGAGAATACCGAAGGTCGACCTCAGTCACTTCCGCAGTTTCTGGTCGATCAACTGAGTCTGAAAAGTCGTATCGATGTGCGACAGAGGGGGCTCTGTGAGGAGATCATCTACAACCTCGATGAGCGAGGCTGGCTGATCCACTCGATCGAAGAGATTCACAACGCATTGGTCTCTGGAATCGAGCTGCCGGGAAGCGATCCGCGACTGGCGGGGAAATCCCCAGCCTTCGAGGAGGTCCTCGCTGCACTGGAGCAGGTACAGCAACTCGATCCTGTCGGCGTTGGGGCCAGTGATCTGATCGATTGCCTCTGCCTCCAGTTACATCGTGATCCCGGTGAAAACCAGCTGGAAGAGCAGATGGTGCGGCATCACCTCGATGATCTGGCGCGCAATCGATTACCCCACATTGTACGGGCCACCGGGCATTCCCTCGAAGAGGTCAAGGTGGCGGTGGATGTGATTCGATCGCTGGAACCGATCCCGGGCAGGCACTTTCGCCAGGAGCCCAATGCACGAGTGGTCCCGGACGTGATCATCTCCGAGGATGAAAATGGCCAGTTCAAGGTGGAGGTCAATTCCTCTTCGGTTCCGCGCCTGAAGATTTCTCCACATTATCATGAGCTGCTGAAGTCCTCTCGCGAGGATCCGGAACTACGCAAGTACCTGAAGAAGCGGATCGAGAATGCCGAGTGGTTGATGGGAGCTGTGCGTCAGCGTAGTTCGACTCTTCAGCGAGTTGCTGAAGAGGTGGTCCTACGGCAAGAACGTTACTTCCGTGAAGGAGATCGTCACCTGCAACCGCTACGAATGCAGGATGTTGCAGACACCGTAGGGGTCAATGTTTCGACGGTGAGCCGGGCGATCTCGGGCAAGTGGTTTCAGGCTCCCGGGATGATTCGAGAACTGAGAAGTCTCTTCACCAGCGGCACGGTAAGAGACGATGGTTCTCAGGAGTCTCGCGGTGGGGTGATCGCCCGCATCCAGGACCTGGTCAAGGGTGAGAATTCTCGCAAACCACTCAGCGATGCCCAGATCGTCAAGGAACTCGCAGTGAAGGGAGTACGGATCTCTCGAAGAACCGTCACCAAGTACCGCGAGGCGGAGGGTATCCCCTCGTCACGGGAGCGTCGGCAGTACTAGTTCTTTCGCATTATTCACCCAAAATTCCCCCAGTTCTGCTCCAGGCAATCGATTGCTCGGGGCGATTTCCTGTTATCCTGCCCACTTCCGACAATGTCACTTGTGGCCCCCGCAGGAGTTGATCAGCACCGATGATCGAGGTTGAAAATCTCTCTAGAAGTTACGGAAGCCGCAAGGCCCTGGATTCCATCAGTTTCCAGGTCCCATCCGGTTCGGTGACCGGTTTCCTGGGACCCAATGGTGCGGGAAAAACCACCACCCTGCGGGTGCTGACCAGCTGGCTCTTGCCCGACCCGGGAACCGAGAAGGTGATGGTTTGCGGGGTCGATCTACTGCGAGAACCACGACTCGCTTGCCGCAAGGTCGGGGCATTACTCGAACAATTACCCTTGCCCGGTGAGTTGCGAGTTTGCGAGTTCCTCCACTCGAGAGCGCGCCTCAAGGGAATCTCCGGGTCGCAGATTCCAGCCGAGATCCAGCGAGTTCTGGAAGACGTCGATGCTGTGGATGCGAGTCGCCGCGGCATCGGAACCCTGTCGCAGGGGTATCGTCAGCGGATAGGTCTGGCCGATGCACTGCTGGGAGATCCACCGGTGTTGCTGCTCGACGAGCCGACTCGTGGCCTGGATCCGAGGCAAGTAGCGCTGTTTCGAGAACTGGTCGATCGCCTTCGCCATCAGCACACCATCATCCTCTCCAGTCATGTGCTGGGGGAGGTGGAACAGATCTGTGATCGAGTGTGCATGATTTCCGCGGGTAAGATCTGTCTCGATGAAGATCGAGAAGCGTGGACCCGGCGTCTGGAAATATCCGGTACCACCCGGGTCGAGGTGGTCGATGGGTCCGACGATGTCGCTGTGGGACTCGCAACTCTCGATGGCGTGAGCGAGGTCCTGACCGACGGGCCGGGGTGGATTCTTCATGGGGATCGCGATCTGCGACGGTCGATTGGAGAACTGGCCCGCCAGAAAGAATGGGTCCTCTCCGAACTGAGTACCGATCCAGCCACTCTGGAATCACTATTCCTGCAACTGACTCATCCGGGAGCGGAATCATGATGCGGGTGGCATCCCTCGCCAGGAGGGAACTACTGACCCTCTTCGTCTCGCCGGTGGCGTGGACCATCACCTTCGTGTTCCTGCTGGTGATGGGGATGACCTTTCACCTGTCGCTGTTGTCGGTCGGGGGAGATCTTCAGCAACTGGTCCCGGCGATCTACAGTGGCTATGTTTTCTGGTTCATGATGTTGATTTTCCCACCACTCATCTCGATGAGAACCCTGGCGGAAGAGCGCCGCACGGGTTCACTCGAGATGCTGGTGACTACCGGGATCGCCGATGCCACGGTGATCACCGCCAAGTGGATCTCGACCTGGATCTTCTTCATGTTCCTGTGGCTTTGCATGCTGCCGCTGTGGCTTCTGCTCGATGGTGTTGGCCAGGTCGACTTCGGCGTCTTGCTGTCAGCACATCTTGGCATCGCCCTGGTCGGGGCCGGATTTTGTGCCGCGGGGATTCTCGCCTCCGCCTTGACCTCTCACCCGCTGGCCTCTGCGGGATTGGCCATGGCGATCAACCTGGTGCTGTTTCTGGTCGAGTGGCTTCGATTTCTCTACGAGCCGGGAGACCTGCAACTTCGTTGGATCGAGCACTTCAGTGCCGTGCATCACATCGGTGCAGAGATGACCCGCGGAATCGTCGATCTGAGGGTGCCGATCTGGTGGGTTTCCTTTACCATCCTGATGCTCTTCATCGCGACCAAGGTGCTGGAAAGGAGGCGCTGGTGATCGACTTCATCCGAACACGTCGTCTCCGCACCATGATCCAGGTCCCGCTGCAGATCTTCCTGCTGATGTGGATCGTCTGGGCCATCAACCTCTGGTCTTTTCATGACTCCATCCGTGGCGACTGGAGCCATGAAGCTCAGATGGCGGTGACAGCATCCGATCGGGCCCTGCTGGACGCTCTGCCTCGATCGGTCGATGTGGTGGTTCCGGTCGATCTACCGCCCACCGCAGCGGGTCGAGTGAGAGCTCGGGTTCTACTCCAGGCGTTACGCTGGATCGGCGAACTGAGTCGAACCTCTCCCGATGCCTTGTCGCCACCGATTCAGGTCGATGTGAATCGCCAAGCGGATCGCTGGGAGTGGCTACGCAATGCCCGCGGTCTCGAGGCGGACGCCATCAACAAGATCCACTTCTTCTGTGGGGAGCGGCGACTGGCTCTCGATGTGGAGGAACTCGCCATCATCCGGGAGCCGACGCTGATGGAACCGGAGGCGGTGGCTCGCATCGTCGTCGATCGTGTTCGAGAAGCGGTCGAGGCGGCCTTGCGACAGGTCGCCACCGATCAGGCTACCGAGATACGCATCAGCCAGGGTAGTGGTGAACCGCCACTGAACTCTTCGAGAGGGCCGAGTTTGATCGCGATGGTGAGGGATCTGCAACAGAGGGGCGCTCGAGTGGCCGGTCACTCCTTGGCCATCATCGAGACCATCGATGAGGAAGCCGATCTGCTGGTGGTCCTGGGTGGTGGAGTCCAGCGCTTCGATGCCTTGTCGTCTTCGGTCCGGAGAGAGGTCGAGAGATTCCTGGCTGAAGGAGGTGGGGTGCTACTACTGCTTCCGGCCAGCGGAGAAACCGGTCTCGAAGAATTGATGGCTGACGTTGGAATCTCGGTGCTCCCCGGACTCGCGGCGCAGGTTACTGCGGTGCCCAATCGTGCGGTCCAATCCTCATTTTCGGTGGTGGGGGAACGACTCGATCCGTTCCATCCGATCACGGCACCGATGATCAGCGAGAGGTTCACCTCCCGCTGGACTCCGAGTCGTGTACTCGAGGTGACCCAGCCTGCCACAGCCTTGCTATCCACCGGTCCTTCCGCCTGGTTGGAGCGCGACCGGGTCTCCGCTCGCAGAGATGTGGAAGAACTTCCAGGACCGCAGGTCCTGGCTGCGGCGGCACCGGTGGGTGAGGGCCGACTGGTGGTGGTGGGGAACTGGAACACGACGCTGTCTAACCTGTGGACCGGAGACGCCAGAAGATTCCTGCTGGCCTGCTGCGACTGGGCTGCCGGACGCGATCTGTTGCCGCCGGGGGCGGGGAGGGAACCTCTCTCCTTTCGCATCGAACTCGATGAGAGACTGCGCCGGTCCTTCTTCTGGACCTCCTTTGCGGTGTTGCCCGGCTGCGCCTTGATCGGCGGTTTGTTGGTGGCCTGGGCCCGAAGGAGGGACCGATGAATTCGCGGACCACGCTGTTACTGGCACTGATCGCCGTGGTGATCACTCCGCTGGCGTACCGAGCGGTGCGCGATTCCCGCCCCAGTTACGTGGTCGGAGATGCTCGCCCCTTCTCCTTTGCCATCCCTGCGGTGGTCTCGCTCGAGATCGCTCGAGGAGAGCAGACGATCCGCATCGAGAAGTCTGCAATGGGTTGGGACATCACGGCACCGGTGAGGGATCGGGGACGCTACGCATCCATCGAGGATTTGCTCCATCTTCTCCGCGATCTGGAAATACGCGGAGAAGGACCTGACGATCTGAATAAGTCGGGGCTCGAAACTCCCCACATCGTCGTCACCGTGGAGAGTCCGTCTCGTGAGTATCGCCTCGAACTGGGGTCGGATCACCCCTCGTTACCGCGAGTCCATGCTCGAGTCGGCGACCGCCCGGTGCTGATTGCCGCAGAGATTCGCGATGCTCTACGAGATTTCGAACTCGATGAACTGAGAGACGATGCGATCTGCGGAACTTCGCCCGGTAGGGTCCAGCGTGTCTTGCTGGAACGTCCCGGTCAGCCATCGCTCGAACTTGTACGAGCAGGGGCGCACTGGCAACTGGTGGCTCCCTTCACTGCGGATGCGAATCCGGATGGAGTGGAGCAGTGGCTCACCCGTATCGCTCAGTGGGCAGCAGTGGATTACATCGATCCCCCGTTTGAGAAACCACTCGGGCTCGATGCACCGAGAGCGAAACTGACGGTTCAACTGAAAGATGGCTCGATCAAGACGGTGGAGGTGGGGGCACGGTATACCTCGAAGATCTCACAGACCGTTGCGGTGCGCTGCTCCGGTCGTGACTCTCCACTGGTCGCTGCGGGAGTGATGGCGCGGGAACTGATCGAGTTCGACGCGTCGCTGCTGGTCAGTCCCTACCTGGTTCGCATCGATCAACCAAGGATTCGCGCCCTATCGCTGACGGACGGTGCTCATGGCAAGGTCGATCTCGAGGTCGATTCTGCCGGTGGGTGGAGAATGCGCTGGGGCGGGGATCTCACTGCAGTGTCTGCAGATGCGGCACTTGTGGAACGATGGAGCGAGCGGCTGCGTCAATTGAGGGTGACTGACCGCGAGCCGATCGATCGGTCCTCGCTGCAGTTGTGGGGATTCGATCGTCCACTGTTGCGAGTGGTGCTGGTGACCGAAGATGGTGATCCTGAAGAGATGATGTTTGGCGCTGAGGTGCCAGAGGGATCGGGAGTTCGCTATGCCTGGAATCTACGCCAGGAATCGGTGGCACGGGTGAGAGTCGATGACATCGATCAACTGGTCAACGCTCCCTTCTCGTTGAGGGATCCTCGGGTCACCTCGATGCCCGCTGGAGAGTTAGTGCGCTTCCGCATCACCACCGCTGCCGGGGAAGCATTGCTGGCACAGCCCCATCAGACGTGGCGCTGTCAGGGGAAGGAAGAGGTCGATCTGCCGCAGCCGGATGTCCGCTGGATCGCTCGAACTCTCTCCCAACTGGTCGCAAGAAACTGGGCTCCAGAGGATCCGACTGCACCGGGTCCACAGCAGTATCGTTTGAAGGCGGAGTTGTTCGGATTGACCGGTGCTGAGCCACAGGTCACCATCTACCTCGGCGAGAAGGAAGTGGACGGGGATCGGCGAGCACGGATCGATGACTGGGTTTTCTCGCTGGCTTCCTCCGATGGACCCGATCTGGTGAACTTTTGCGATCAGTTCCTCCAACAACTGCAGCAGCAGTAGGGAAGGTGGCCACCGTTGATGGATCCCAGCGATCGTAAGTTGTGGCTACTGGTACTGGCGCTCCCTTTCGTCGCCTGGCTGCTGATCGATCCCCGACCCGCACCGACCGTGATCTCACCACCGGATCGAGTCGACCCACCACCTGTCACCGTGTCGGAAGTGGAATCACACCCCATCCTTCCACCGCCGGTTCACATCGACCCACCGATCGATCCCCAGGTCGATCCACCGATCGACCCTGAGCCGGTGGTGCTCCCTGTCCAGTGCTGGGTCCGTGGACTGTCTGCCGCCGGCGAACTGTTGCCAGAGGGCACCGAGTTGCCGCTGGAAACCGACGCAGGGACCGTGATTACCGGGGCTGAAGGCGTGCTCGAGGTGGCTGGAGAGGGGTTGCGATGGATCTCATCGAATGGCCGCCAGATTCCGGTCGAACTCCCTCCAGGTCAGTGGATTCTCGACTGTACCGCACAACTACCGCTCGCCGATGCACCGGTTCAACTGGATTGGGTGATTCTGGTGCGAGAGGAGGAGGGGCAATCTCCGGCCCGACTGGTGATCTCGGGAACCACTCCACTGCCGGTCGGCATGCGCCTGCTGGTCAAGTTGTCTCATCAGGACCGGATCCTCGATGGGGGATACGAGATCACCGAGGGCGAATCGGTGTGGTGGAACCGGGTCCTGGTCTCCGACTCGTGGTTTGCCGGCTGTCTGGCGATGAGCATCGAGTGGGATCCGAATTTGTTACGAGAATCTCAGCGCTCACCGCTGGAATCGCTGTGGCGAGGAATCGCTCGAGGAGAAATCTGGTCCTGGCAAGGGTTCCTCTGCATCGATGACCCGCAGGAGGCGAGGCGACAGCAACTGGAAATCTCCCGCTGGTATGCAGAGGTGCTCGAGGAGGTGCAGGCTTGCCGTGATCTATTACTGGTGGCCAGTGCCAAGGCGCGTGGCAAGAAATCGGCCCTGTTGCGCGATCCCGAACGTGCCGATCGGGTGTTTGAGCATCCCCTGGCGGCCACCTTCGACCTCCTCGGTCGCGGCAAGAGTTTTGATTACAAGCGCTGGCGTCGTCTCCTCGACGAGGTCCTTCCGCAGCGGTGGAGCCAGTGGAGCGCCGCCGGAAGAGTGCCGTATCCCCATCAACAGCCCGCCGCGGCCAAGAATGTGGCTCTGCTCTTCAATGTGTTGGTGAAGTACAGCCGCCTCGAGAGCACGGTGCTTTATGAGGCCCTCGGAAAGCCGCGACACATCCATGATTTCGTGGCGAATTTCGACTGGGAGCCGGTGACCGAGCGGAAGCAGACGCTGTCGAGATTGAGGAACTTCATCGAGGCGATCCGGCAATCGATCTGGAAGTGAGCCCCGCCGCCAGGATTGCAGGTGGTATGGGCGGCATGGGCGGCATGTACTAGCCGACCGTTTCACCTGAAGCGATTGCGAATTGAAGAGGCCCCGCGGAGTTCACTCCGCGGGGCCTTTTTTGTTTCAAACGAGATCGCCTTGAGGTCAATCCTCCAAGGTTTTGGGGGCCAGGTGCTTTCGGTAGATTCTTTGGGACATGATGACTCCTGCGACAAGTCCGAAAAGCAATCCTCCACCCAGAAGAGCGAGGATTTCATAGATATTGTCGGGGGGAGCGAAGCCTTCAGGGGCACCTCCCTCCGGGGGAAAAGCGAAGCGAATAATCAGCATGACGACAGAGCCGGTCATGAAGGAGATGACCAACGGTTGGATGAAAATCCAGATCCACAAGAACAGCTTAGTCATCGTTGAACCTCCCTGGTGTTCAGGCAACTTTTAGCGTTCGGGTCTGCTTCGGCGGTTTCTGCTGCCTCCGCCACCGCTTGGTCCCTTTCGGGGGCCACCACCTTTGGAGCGATTTCCGCCGCCTCCGGATCGGGAGCCACCACTACGGGGCCCTGATCCTCTTGAACCACCCGCTCTTGGGCCACCATGGCGTCCTCGGGAGGGGGGACCACTTCTTCGTCGCTGTTGTGGATCCGGTTGAATCCCTTTTGGCGGAGTCCACTCTTCTTCTGTGATATCAAAACCGGTTTCAGAGACGATGCGGTTCCAGGACAGTTTGTCTGCAGGGTCGACGAGATGGTCAGAATCGATCCTGGTCAGACTTCTGGCCCGTTTCTTTCTCTGACTCCTTCTCGACACCGTTGGCGGGAGTCGATCGATCGGTCGCGGCCGGTTTTGTGGAATCCGGTGGATCTCGCTGAACCCGCCGGATCTCCAGTTCTCCCTGGCGGTACTGTTCGATGGTGCCCCCAGGGCCGATCCAGATCTTGGCCTCGAACTCATGACACAGCACGCTCCATCGGGTGGTTTCGACGGAACCGATTTTTTCGGCCCTATCCTTTTTCAGTTCCAGTTCGATCGACCGGTATTCGCTCGGGATCAGTGCCGTGAACTGGCGTTGATCGGTTCGATCAAGTTGCAGGCCGATCAGCAACCAGTGCTCGAAGGCCTGATTTTCTAGTAGCACCATCTTGTCGTCAAAGGGCAGGAACCGATCGATGCGGGTGGCACGCGCCGGATCTTGTACGACGATCCGGATTCGGGAGGTCTCGGGATCTACTTCGCTGGCCACCACGAGCTGTTTTTCTCCCGCACCCGTCGCCCCGACCCAACTCTCACGGTGGGTCCCCTTGCTGCGCAGGTTCGACGGGAGAAACCTTGTACGATGGCGGATCTGCATCGTCCTGCCTGGTTGTCGCCACTGCAATTGGGCATCGAGGGTCCATTCTTCAGCGGGGGCTGTCGGCAACCGCCAATGGACACTGGTTTTTCCGGTGGGCACCCCTTTTTGAGTCCATTGCCATTGGAGAGGCTCTTCGACGGGGTAGGGGAAAGTGACAGGTGGTGCACCGATGACCACTGGGTTCCCCGGGTTCGGTTCGGGAGGGGATTGGTGAAAGGTCATACAGATGAGAAGTGCAGAGATCAACGGTGCGGACCTTTCTTGTCTGATTAGTCGCTCGGGAAACTGGAGCCGTGCAATTTTGATGGGGTTTGTGGTACGATCCGATCTTGTTCGGATGGAGTTCCCAAGGCAAGTCCCAAACCTGTCTATCCTCGGGACTTGAAGTGAGCCTATTTGACGTGGTGAGGGGGGGCCCCCCGCGTCTGATTCGGTGCATTGCCCGATCCAATGGTCGGAAATCGCAGTGCCACAGGAGTGACCGAAGTGACCAAAGTGATCTAGTTTTTCTCCGCATTCTGTCGGGGAGAGACGCGGGAAGGAATGTCGATGCGCAAGGATCTGTCCCTCATTCGTCGCCTGGAAAAAATCGAGAAGGAACTGGGATACTGCCAGATTAAACTTGAGAAGGAACAGCGCCTCGCGACACGAGTACATTTTTTGAGAGCTCACCGCGATCGATTGCTGGAGGTTCTGGATCTTTTTCCAGAGCAGGATTCTGGTGCCGGAGACCGTCTCTGCGGGTTGTCGTTCAGCGAGATCTCCTCTCGCATCATGGATGAAGACAAGCATCTCGATCTCGATCCGCTAAGAAACTCCTTCCTGGCCATCGGTATGCGTCCTGAAGTCACCACCGAACTGGAGGAACTGGAAGTCGAGATCAAAGACGTTTCAGAACGCCTTTCGACTTTCCGTGTTTTCCACGACAAGGTTGCTGGGCTTCAGTCGGAACGAAGACATGCACTGAGTAGTTTCGATCTCTCCGGCGACGAACCAGTCCTGGCGATCTCCGACGAATTCGAAGTGACCGAGAACGACTGGAATGTGCTGACCGAAGATCTTACCAATTTGGATGACGCACTTTTCAATGTCAGTCGCACCAAGGATTACCTCACCTCGGCAAGAAACTTTGTGCTGCATGCTCGTAGCCACTATTCGGTTCCGGATTGGATCGAAAAAGGTTACCTCGTCGACCTGCTGAAGCACTCGACCATCGGACGGATCCGAGAGATGCTGGAGGGCGGAGAGCGCAACTTGAAGACCGCTTTGAGTGAACTGATTTGCCTCGAAAACTATCCGCTTGTCGCAGATGATTTCAAACCGATCCTTCGTCCTTTCTATCGGTTGCTCTTTGATGATGTCTTTCACCAGACGAAGTTCCAGGATGTCCTGCAACTGATCGAGGAGAGACTCGACCGCTCGACGCGACTTCACGATCAGTTGGAGAAGTCGCGGGAACAGGTATTTCAGACTCAGGTTCTGAAGGAAAAGGCACGCGAAAGCTTGTTCCACAGGATCGGCGATGAGCGCAGGAAACTGCGCCTGACCACCATCTGAGCCTTACCTCGTGTCGGAGCAGATTCCTCGGAGTAATCGATTCACCGGGTCCATAGTGCGTCCTTGCCCAGCCAACTCTCCAGTTGCTGCTGCGCTTGCTCTACCGTTTCCGAATGATTTCCGGTGATCAACGCACGGCCGTCGCGGTAACAGATCAGCGAACCGGAGGGGCCGTCGCTGCGGATCGCGGTGGCACTCCGATGCCAGTGGATTTCGCAATCCAGTTGTAGCAGGCGTGATTCAATCTCATCCAGGTCGAGTTGCAACCAGGTCTCCACTGACCCACTGCCGCACAATTTCCTCAAGTGTACTCCCGACCTCTCCTGTCGGTCAGAAACGGTGCCCTTCGACCGCTGCCCACAGCGAGGACAGTCGGGATCGGCTTCCAGTTCGACAGTCTTTTCTCCATCTGCAATGTTGCCTCGAAGGATGGTTCGGCGGGTTGAAACTGGTGATCCGTGATCGAGGTTGTCCTGGTGGGGGCGTCGGATTTCATTCACCAGTAACCGGATCGCAGCCGCGGCTGCGGCGAGGCAGGCGACCGGCAGCACGCCGTCCGATTCACAGGTTCCGATCGCACCCGGCGCGGGAGATTCGGCAACCCAGCAATGGTAGCAGGGAGTTCCGGGAGGCAAGAAAGACGCTGCGACCCAGCGATCTGCGATGGCACCGCTATGAATCCACCCGACCCCCGTTTGCATGGCGGTCTGATCGATGAGAGTTCTGGCTGCGATATGATCGGTCGCATCCATCACCACGTCGTGTGCGAGAAAGTGAGCCTTTGAATTGGTCGGGGTGAGCATCTCGGGGATCATTTTGAGTTGAGTTCGACCGCCAATCTTGTGCAATTCTCGACCTGCCACGGTCACCTTGGCCCGACCCCCGTCGGCATCTTCTTGGTGATAGAGGACCTGGCGGTGGAGATCGGTGACCCGAACTCGATCCCCATCGAGGATCGTGAGAAAGCCGATTCCGCTGCGCACCAGCGTCTGCGCGAGGATCGTGCCGACGCCGCCACAGCCCACCAGCAACACCCGTAAACGCTGCCAATCACGGTCGAGATCGGTGCCCCCGGTCATTCTCAACTGTCGGTCGTACCGGTCCAAGTGGCCTCCCTTGAGTGCTGCGATGCTGATTCCCCCAGCCTAAGGGCCGCTACCCCCGGGCTCCAGAGAAGAGCGCAAGAACGATCGCCTTTGGCGGTGGGGTTGCTTCCCGGCAGATCCGGCGGTGTACTGCCGCATGCTCCGAGACCACTTGTCTACGATCAGATCGGCACAGCTGAGGGAACCAACATGACTGGACCGGGTGGACTCGAACTCGACACCATCGCACTTCCGCTGCTGCTGGCCTTCCTGAGCGGCTCGGTCCCCTTCACCTGGCTGATCGGAAAAGCACGCGGTATCGATCTCCTGTCGGTCGGAAGTGGCAATCCAGGAGCGACCAACCTGAGCCGGGAACTGGGAAAGTTCTACGGAGCGCTGGGGCTGATTCTCGACCTTCTCAAGGGGGCGATCCCGGTGCTACTCACTTCCGATCTCTGGGACCAGCCCGCCTTGCTGTTTCTGGTGGGCGCGGCAGCGGTGTTTGGACACTGTTACTCACCTTTCTTGAAGTTTCGTGGGGGCAAGGGTGTCGCGACCACCGGAGGGGTGCTGCTGGCGATCGAGCCGGCGATTGCACTACTTCTGCTGGTCGGCTGGTTCATCGGGCTGAAATCGCTGCGCAGTGTCGGGATGGCTTCGGTGATCGCCTCGGTGACCGGAATCTGCTCTGCAGTGGTGATCCTGGCAGGTTGGCCACCGCTACTTCGCTGGCTGGTGACGGCAATTTCGAGTGACTCTCAGGCGGTTCTCGGCTGGGTTCTCCTGCTGGTCTCGGCTCTGGTGTTGATTCGCCATCGATCGAATATCCAGCAATATTATCAGCGAAGTTCAAAAGAGGAGAAGCGATGAAAGTGGTGGTAGCAGGGTCAGGAAGTTGGGGAACGGCTCTGGCGCACGTGGCTCGTCAGGGTGGAGCCGAGGTGACGATCCACTGCCGCAGAGCGGAAAGAGCGGACCAACTCGCTCGGGGATTCCACGATATGTTGCCGCAAGGTGCTCTCGGGGAGGGCTTTCGGGTCTCGGTCGCCGGCGATGGACCGCCTCCCACAGCGGATCTGGTGATCTGTGCGGTCCCGACCCAGCAGATTCGCCAATACATGGCGGGGCCTGGAGCAGAGTTGCCTCGGGATGCGATCTGGGTCTCCGCTTCAAAGGGACTCGAACTGGAGACCAATCTCTTGCCATCACAGGTGCTCCAAGATTGTGGCGTAACAATCGAGCCAGCCGTACTTTCGGGGCCTTCTCATGCGGAAGAAGTGGTGGCGAATTTGCCGACCGCTGTGGTGGTGGCGGATGTCGATCTGGAGCGTGGGAAGATGATCCAGCAGATTCTCCGGACCCCGCGATTCAGGATCTACCGGAGTGACGATCGGACCGGAGTGGAATGGGCCGGGGCATTGAAGAATGTGGTGGCTTTGGGGTGTGGTATTGCAATCGGTCAAGGTTTCGGTGACAACACCGTAGCAGCACTGGTGACCCGCGGAACTGTCGAGATCTCGAGGCTGGGGACGTCCCTGGGGGGACGTCGTGAAACCTTCGCAGGACTCTCTGGAATCGGTGATCTGGTGGTTACATGTTGTAGTGGGCATTCACGCAATCGAACGGTCGGGTGCAGAGTGGGTGCCGGCGAAACAGTCGCCGCAGTACTCGATTCGATGGAGCAAGTGGCCGAGGGAGTGATGACCTCCAAGGCTGTGAAGCAACTCTGTTCCACGGGCCAGGTAGAGATGCCCATCGCGGATACCGTGTTTCGCATTTTGCATGAAGATTTACCGGTGGCAGAAGGCGTCGAACAATTGCTGATGCGCCAACCAGAAGTAGAGTGAGGAGAGCTACGTGTACTGGGTTGTATCGATCATCCCATCCGAAGCCCTCGATCTGCTGACGGAGAAGTTTTCGGCGGTCGGAGTGGTCCGATTCACGGTGGCCGAAGTGGAAGTAGTGAATCCTCAATCGGCAGTCCCGGCTGGGGATCAGGCTTTGAGGGTAGAGGTCGCATTGAACGAGGAGTTTCTTCAGCCAGCATTGAAGGTTCTGGAACAGATACAGAAGGCTGGCTTCGATGTCTCCACACACGTGGGACAACTCTCGGACGCGATGAGAACTCGCACTGGTGAACTGGGCCCGGAAGCGATTTGAAAAATTGGATCGGATCGAAACTCTTGGTCTCGATGAGCGAGCAGGAGTGACTTGAGAAACACATGGCGGATATTCAAGGGGTGTGCATTACAGGTAATATCGGTTCTGAGATGAGCCGATGGAGGGAGAGACAGTGACCGTCAATGAGGTCCTAGAACTGGTCAGGAACAAGGGTGTCGAAGCGATAGATTTCCGCTTCATGGATTTTCCCGGGCTCTGGCAACATTTTACGATTCCTGCCAGGGGTCTCGACGAGAGCAGTTTTACCGACGGCCTCGGATTTGATGGTTCCAGCATGCGTGGCTGGAAGGGGATCCAGGAGAGCGACATGTTGGTGATCCCTGACCCCGACACCGCGTGGATCGATCCATTCCCCAAGATGAAGACGCTGGTGCTGATCTGTGACATCAAGGATCCCGTCACTCATGAGAGTTACTCGAGGGATCCTCGAAACATTGCGAAGCGAGCGGAAGCTTATCTGCGCACTACAGGAATCGGAGATGAAGCATACATTGGCCCCGAGGCTGAGTTCTTCATCTTTGATGATATCCGTTTCGATCAGAACGAGCATTCTGGTTTCTACTTCCTCGACAGTGTCGAGGGACGCTGGAACACCGGTTCAGATGAAGGGCCAAATCTCGGCTACAAGCCGCGATACAAGGAGGGCTACTTCCCTGTTCCTCCGACCGACAAGTTCAATGACCTGCGCAATGAGATGATGAAGAACCTCATGGATTGTGGCATCGAAATCGAATGCCAACATCACGAGGTCGCTACTGCAGGGCAGGCCGAGATCGACATCAAGTACAGTTCACTGCTCAAAGCCGCTGACCAGTTGATGTGCTACAAGTACATCGTCAAGAATACCGCCCATCAAAATGGCAAGACGGTTACCTTCATGCCAAAGCCGGTATGGAATGACAATGGTAGTGGCATGCACATGCACCTCTCCATCTGGAAGAACGGGGTCAACCAGTTCGCCGGTGATGGATATGGCGGCATGAGTGAAATCGGCCTGCATGCGATTGGTGGAATTCTACAGCACGCTCCAGCCCTGGTCGCATTGACCAATCCAACCACCAATTCCTACAAGAGGTTGGTGCCTGGATTCGAGGCCCCGACACGATTGGCCTACTCCTCGCGCAACCGCTCGGCAGCGATCCGCATCCCGGTCGGGGCCACCAGTGCCAGTGCCAAACGCTTCGAGTTCCGCTGTCCGGATCCCTCCTGTAATCCGTATCTGGCCTTCTCGGCCCTGACGATGGCGGCTCTGGACGGGATCAAGAACAAGATCGACCCGGGTCTTCCCTTCGACAAGGACCTCTACGACATGCCTGCGGATCAACTTGCGGATGTGCCGAGCACCCCTGCGTCTCTCGAGGATGCTCTCGATGAGTTGGAAAAGGATCACGAATTCCTGCTTGCTGGTGATGTCTTCACCCCGGATGCGATCCGCGCATGGATTGACTACAAGAGAGAAAAGGAAGTGAACGAGCTACGGCTCCGTCCACACCCCTATGAGTTCGCACTCTACTACGACATCTAGTCGCGCCGGTCGGCCGGAGGAAGTTCCTGAGAGAACTTCCTCCGGCACGACGGATGGCTCCGACTCCCTTCCAGATCGGCAGACGATTGCGCAGCTTTCGTCCTGGCTGCTCGAACATCGCCCGGTCGTGGTCGCACTCAGCGGTGGAGTCGATTCGGCCTTGATGGCAGCGATTTCCGTCGAGGTCCTCGGTTCCGATGCGGTTGCCGTTACCGGAATCTCTCCCAGTCTTTCTCACGAGGAACAGGAAGCGGCTCGTCTTTCCGCTCGAATCGCAGGAATTCGCCATCTCGAAGTCGCTACTTCTGAGCTCTCACGACCGGGCTATCGCGCCAACGCCGGTGACCGTTGCTATCACTGCAAGTCGGAACTCTATGATGTGATCCTCTCTGTCGAAGAACTGGCCCAACACACCATCATCGATGGAGCCCAGGCTTCCGATGATTCTGGGGATCGACCTGGCATGAAGGCTTCTGGCGAGCGAGGGGTGAAGAGCCCTTTGCGCCAGTTTGGTATCGACAAGCCACAGGTACGGGAGATGGCACTACGCCGAGGATTGCCCAGCTGGGATCGACCGGCACGACCGTGTCTTGCGAGCCGCGTCCCGGTGGGAACCGAGGTGGACCGACGGCTGTTGCAACAGATCGAGGCGCTCGAGGCTCTGCTCTCCGGTGAAGGATTTTCGATTTATCGAGCCCGATGCGGGGGAGATCGAGTGGTGGTCGAGATCGACCTCGAGCAACTGGAACAGTGCGCTGATGATCGTTGGCGTCAGCGCTTCGAGGCACTGGCCAGATCCCTCGGAATTTCCGAATGCTGGCTCGATGCCCGAGGATATGGGGGGCCGGGACCGGTTCGGCTGGAACCGCTGATCGGCTAGATCGAGCCCTTCCTCTCGATCGGGGCAGAAAAGGTCGATTCTTGGCTGTTTCGACCCCTCGATGAACTTGCACAACTCTCTCTGGGTCCGTAGTTTATTGGACTCGGGCCGGGACTCCGCGAGGCCATTTCAGGTGACGTGAATCTCGGTGTCCCTCGTGGCTTGTCTGGGAGGATCACTTGGTTCTGCAGTTGGCGACCCTCGATGGACCTGCAGGCTGTGGCAAGAGTAGCGTTGCCCGGCTATTAGCGGCTCGCATCGGAGGACGGATGTTCTCCAGCGGACGGCTTTACCGCGGGATCACTTGGTTGGCTCTTGAGCATCGAGTGGCTCTTCCCGATCGGCAGCGAGTTGGTGAATTGATTGAGAACCATCGACTGGAAATCGTCGCAACTTCCGATTCGTTCAGAGTCGAGGTGGATGGATTCGATCCGGGAGATGTACTGGATTCGACCCGGGTGACCGGAGAGATCCATCACATTTCCAATGATCCGGCCGTGAGAAGTGCAGTGTTGCCGTTACAGCGCAACTTGCCCGCAGATCTTCCGGTGGTTGCAGAGGGTCGAGACATGGGAACCGTGGTGTTTCCGGATGCTCCGGTGAAGATCTTCCTGACCGCCTCCGTCGAGGAGCGAGCCAGGAGAAGACAGATGGAACTGAGTGATCGCCTCTCGGAGGACTTGCCGCTCGCGGTGGTCCAGGAGCAGGTGGCACGCAGGGATGCACTAGATGAAGAAAGAGATGTGTCGCCACTGATGGCGGCTCCAGATGCAGTGACAGTTGATACGACCTTGCTCGACCTGGAGGAGGTGCTATCGGCGATCATGAAGAGGATCCCGCGTTCGTGGAACCGGGGGCCAACTGGTTCTACTTCCTGAGTCGCGCCGTGGCGGGATTTTTCTGCTGGTGTTTGTTCCGGCCGACCCGCCAAGGTGTTGAGAAGGTGCCTGAAAGTGGCGGCTTCTTGCTGGCGGTGAACCACTCGAGTTTCCTGGATCCGGTGATGGCCGGGACCAATCTGAAGCGCCCACTGGCGTACATGGCGAGAAGTACTCTCTTCAGGCCCGCTCCGATCGGGATGGCCTTGAGGGGGATGAATGCCCTTCCGCTCGAAAGAGAAGGGGTCGGAATCTCCGCATTCCGTTCGGTGATCGATCACCTCTCTCGCGGGGGAGGAGTACTGGTCTTTCCCGAGGGAACACGTAGCCGAAGCGGCCGACTCGGTCGCTTCAAGGGCGGTGTGGTGAAACTGGCGAGAATGTCCGGGGTCCTGGTGGTCCCGGCGATGATCGTCGGAAGTGATCGAGCGCTGGGACGGGGCCAGTGGTTGCCTCGGACGGTACCGTTGGAGATCCGCTTCGGCGATCCGATCGACTTGCTCGATCCAGCGGAAGACGCAGGTGAGGCGTTGGCTCGTCTGCGGGCGGCGATGGTTCGACTCGCTCCAGAGTGTGTCGATGAAGAACTGGTCGTCGATGATAAAGAACAGTGACATGGAACAGTGACATGGAACAGTGACATGGAACAGTGCGATAAGAAAATGAACGACATCGATCTCGAGCCGGTGATGGTCACCAGCAGAGGTCGAGCAAACAAGGACGAGTGAATCGAAGCCGTGGACGGGCGCGAAGGTCGAGCCCGGGCTTCTCACAGTCCGTAACCAGAAAAAAGAGGCCTTTTCATGGCCAGAACGGTCAGACCAGAACTGCTCAAGCAGTTTGATCTTCGGGGAGACTCCCTGGAGAAAAAAGTAGAAGAATACCTCGATGGCGACTCTCTCGATAATGTCGAAGAAATCCTCCTCGACTCGATTGGTGATTTCGAAGAAGACAAGATCATCGTCGGCACAGTGGTCAGCGTCAGCGACGACTGGGTCATCGTGGATGTGGGCTACAAGGCCGAGGGTGAAGTTCCGAAGAACCACTTCGAGGGTGCCGAGATCAATGTTGGAGACAAAGTCGATGTCCTCATCGAGGAAGTCGATGAGACTGACGGCCGAATCATGCTTTCCAAGCGCAAAGCGGATCGCATCAAGGGCTGGGAACAGGTGGTCGACACCCACAACGAGGGTGACGTGGTCAGCGGCCGCGTGATGAGGAAAATCAAGGGCGGATTGTTGATCGACATCGGTGTTCCGGTGTTCTTGCCCGCTTCTCAGATTGCCATTCGCAGGGTGGGTGACGTATCCGAATTCGTCGGGCGTGATCTGGAATGCAAGATTATCAAGATCGATGAACCTCGTATGAACATCGTCGTCAGTCGCCGCAAACTTCTGGAAGAGCGTCGTGACGAGATGAAGTCGAACCTGATGTCTGAAATCGAACTGGATCAGGTCCGTAAAGGGACCGTCAAGAACATCACGGACTTCGGCGCATTCGTCGACCTTGGTGGAATCGACGGACTGCTTCACATCACGGACATGTCATGGGGCAGGATCAATCACCCCAACGAGATCCTCGCCGTCGAGCAAGAGATCGATGTGAAGGTGCTCAAAATCGACAAGGAGCGGGAACGAATCTCTCTCGGCCTGAAGCAGACCCAACCCAGTCCCTGGGACGACATCGAGGAACGCTTCCCGATCGGTGCAAAGATCAGTGGCAAGGTGGTCAACGTTCTCTCCTACGGTGCGTTCATCGAACTGGAAGAAGGCATCGAGGGACTGGTACACGTTTCCGAGATGTCCTGGACCCGTCGAATTTCGAACCCCAAGGAGGTGGTCGATGCGGGCCAAGAAGTCGACGTGGTGGTACTCGAGATCAAGAAGGAAAAGCAAGAGATCAGCCTCGGCATGAAGCAGATCGAGGTGAATCCTTGGGAAGTCGTGGCCCAGAAGTACCCTGTCGGACACTACATCAGCGGTAAGGTTCGTAACCTCACCAACTATGGTGCCTTCATCGAACTTGAGGATGGGATCGACGGACTCTTGCATGTCAGTGATATGTCATGGACTCGCAAGATCATTCACCCCTCGGAGAAGATCGAGAAGGGTGAAGAGATTCATGCGGTGGTCCTTGAAGTCGACCAGGAGCGCAAGCGCATTGCACTGGGCCTCAAGCAGATGGAAGAGGATCCCTGGATCCGTTTCATTCCTGAGACCTACGTGGTGGGCACGGTGATCCGGGGAACCGTCACCAAGACCACCAACTTCGGCGCCTTTGTCCAGATGGATGAGGACCTCGAGGGTCTGCTGCACATCTCGGAACTCTCCGAGGACAAGGTCGAAGCTCCTGAAGAGGTGGTGAAGATCGGTCAGCAGGTTGATGTGAAGGTGATCAAGGTGGACGAGGAGAACCGGAAGATCGGTCTCAGTCTCAAGGAGGTCACGGAGGAAGAGAGTGGCCAGCTGTCGGCACTCTACGCCGAAGCCGCTGAGGGGGAGTCGCCCACTGCTGTGGGGTCGGTACCGGAGAACTTGCCGGACGAGATTCCCGATCTTGGCGAGGTGGTCGATCAGATCGATGCGGCTGCTGCGGTAGAAGAGGATGCAGCGGAGGGCAAAGCTTCGGCTGACGAACCGGCTGCGGCGGAAGCATCTGCTGAAGTTGCTGAAACGGTCGAATCTGCTGTGGAAGAACCTGCTGTGGAAGAACCTGCGGTGGTCGAATCTGCTGTGGAAGAACCTGCTGCGGAAGAACCTGCTGCGGAAGAACCTGCTGCGGAAGAACCTGCTGCGGAAGAAGTGGCACAAGACGAGACGACCCCTGAGAAAGATGGGGAGTCGCAGGAATCCTAGATTCCCGGGAGTTCTCATGTTCGAGTGGATGAATACAACCAAGCGCAGCGCTGGTGTGATGCTGTTCTGTGTCCTCGTCACCGCAGTGGCTCTTGCCACTGGCGGTGACGAGGACCAGATCCCTCGATCGTTGAATCGAACCGCCTCCGATCGAGCCATGTTCAATGCCACTGCAAGAGTGGAACGGCAGTCGCCTGCAGGCCCCACTCCGAGGGAAGCCTCTGGCGATGCGGTGACTGTGTTTCTCACATCTCGCTATCAGGATGCCGTTCGGTTCTATGCGAACGGCAATTTCGAGAAGGCATGGCGTATCTGCGAAGCACTGACAGTGCTGGCCCCTGAAGATTTTCCATTGAGACTCGATGTCAGGAAACTGCGTCGAAGGGCGCACGGGAGGCACCTCAGTCATAGTGTTTTCGTGGTTCGTTTCGAACGTGACGAGCCAGAAGTGGAGTCTGCTTTCCCGCTATCATTGCTCGAAGGTTCTGTGGTGCTGGAAAATCTATCGCAAGAGAAGATAATGTTTGGCGATCAGCAGCAGAATCCGGTGCTTGGCCAGGTGGCGTGGAGCATCCAAGAGGTCTACCAGAATGGCACGGTTCGAACCCTCTCGGACGTCCGTGTCTTGCGCATCGAGAGTGGATTCCAGGTCGAATCTGGTGCCAGCCGTGCCATCCCAGTCACCTTGCCGTTACCGGTGCCGGGCGCGATGCCGGTGCTCCAGCAATGGGCCGTGACCGGGGTGACGATGCCGGTCCGGCTGGTCACCGCCGAGGGAGAGGTCAGCCGAGGAATCCCGTGGCTGGAAGAAACTGGACTGGTGGTTCCTGCGGGATACCAATCGATTGAAAACGATCCGAAAGGCGAATTGCGAAAATCTCTGCTCGATGGGGATCTGACTCGGATGGCCATTTCTCAGTACCTGTGGCTGGGGCAGCGGCGAGATTCGAAGCAATCACCCAACCCTCTCGACCCGATGGTGGACGAGCTGCTCGCCTCCCTGGGGACTCACCACGGAGTGCTCGACGAGTTGATCGTGATCTCCCTGGAAGATGTGACGGGGTTGATCCGGGAGCGATCTGCGAGAGCATGGAAGATATGGGGAGTAACTCGTCAGGTTCGCCGTGGATCTGACAAGCTCAAGGACCGATTGCGGGGGAACTGATGTCAGAAGAAAAACTGGTCCTATCCGATCCTGCCTTTGATGAGGTGACACGTGGGGTCGTCACCATAGACACCCTAGAAGAGTTGAAGAAGAAGTGGATCCGGTCCCGAGAAGAAGATCGTCCTCTGCGGGTCAAACTAGGTGTGGATCCGACCAACCCTCAACTTCACATCGGTCATGCGGTTCCCCTCAGGAAACTGCGCCAGTTCCAGGACGCAGGTCATGTCGCAGTGCTGATCATCGGCGATTACACCGCTTGTGTCGGAGACCCATCGGGGAAGGACAAGACGCGTCCAACGCTGACTCATGATGCGTGTCGTGAGAATGCTCAGGATTATCTGAAGCAGGCCTGGAAGATCCTCGATCAGGAGCGCACAGAACTGCGATGGAATGGCGATTGGTTTCGTGAGATGTCATTTCTCGATGTGATCGCGCTCTGTGGCAGGACCACGGTGGCCCGGCAACTGGAACGAGATGACTTCAGCAAGCGTTACTCCGGAGGCCATCCGATCAGCGTCCACGAGTTCATCTACCCCCTGATGCAAGCCTGGGATTCGGTTCAGGTCGAGGCCGATATCGAGGTGGGGGGGACGGATCAGACCTTCAATTTACTGCTGGGGCGCGACCTGATGAGGCAGGAGGGCCTGGAGCCACAGGTTTGCATGACCACACCACTGCTGGTCGGGACCGATGGATCGATGAAGATGTCGAAGAGTTATGGGAACTCGATCGGAATCAGCGACCCTCCCGAGGAGATCTACGGCAAGACGATGTCGGTCCCCGATGAGCAGATGAGAGAGTATTTCACCCTCGCATCGGATCTGTCCCTCTCGGAAATTGACCAGGTTCTTGCTGCATCTCCCCGCGAAGCGAAGGGGAACCTTGCTCGGACCCTGGTCCGCCTCTACCACGACGAGGAACAATCGTTGGCGGCAGAGGCGCACTTCTTGCGAGTCTTCAGCCAGAAGGCGATGCCTGAGGTGATCGAGGAGTACACGGTTTCACCAGCAGACCTGGAAGACGGTAAGATCTGGGTTGTGAAGTTAATCGTCGACTCCGGATTGGCGGTCAAGAACAACGAGGCTCGTCGCAATATTGAAGGCGGCGGTGTGCGAATCGACGAACAGCGTCTCGAAGATCATGGCAGCCAGATCGAGGTTCGCGATGGAATGGTGATCCAGGTCGGTAAGCGCAAGTTTCGTCGGATCCGAGTCGGCTAGCGCCGTTCGAATTTCACCTCACCACTGAGCACCAGTTCCAGTGCACGTGGGTAAGCGATCTTTTCTGCATCGAAGACCCGTTGGGCCAGATCATCGACCGTATCCTTTGCATCGACGGCTACTCGCTGCTGAAGGATCACTGGACCATGATCGTAGTCGTCATCGACGAAGTGGACGCTACAGCCACTGAATGATTCACCCGCTTCGAGCACTCTCTGGTGAACTCGATCTCCATAGCACCCCTCGCCCCCGTGCAACGGAAGTAATGAGGGGTGAATGTTGAGTACCCTGCCGAGCCAACTCTGTGGTATCTCCAGTTTGCGCAGCCAGCCGCCCAGCAGTGCGAACTGACACCCCGCCTCATCGAGAGCTTGAAAGATCTGCTGGGAAGCCGCCGGCTCCTTGCAGCGGTGGACCTGGTGGGGGATCCCCAGGCGGGAGGCACGCTCCAGGCCGCCGGCACCCGGCCGGCTGGCAATCACCAGATCGATGGAGGCAGCGATCGACCGCTGCTCGATGACCTGGTGCAAGTTCTCCAGGCTCCGGCCTCCGCCGGAAAGAAGAAACCCGATGCTCGCCGGGTCGGCGCTCATCGGGTTTGATCCTGTACTCTGGTCACTGGCACCTGGCCTACAGGTCGTTAAGGCTGGTGAGAATCTGGCCGATCAGTCCGTATTCGACCGCTTCCGTAGGTGACATCCAGCAGTCTCCGTTGGTGTCCTTCTCGACTTCTTCCAAAGACTTTCCGGTTCCATCTGCGATCAACTGATTGCAGCGCTTGCGTAACTTCATGATCTCTTCTGCGGTGACTTCGATCTCCGACGCCTTGCCACGCACACCACTCGATGGTTGGTGGATCATGATCCGGCTATTGGGAAGGGAGAAACGCCGCTCCTTGGGAGTTGCCAGCAAGATCACGGTTCCGGCAGAGGCATTCAGTCCATTGGTGATGCACAGCACAGGACTCCGGATGAACTGGATGGCATCATGAATGGCAAAACCATCATCGGCCGATCCTCCTGGAGTATTGATGAACAGTCGAATCGGATCATCGGACTGAGAGTCGAGCCACATCAGTGCCGGCACAATCTTGCTGGTCAACTTCGGTGAGACCTCTTCGGAGATGAAGAGGGTCCGCTGCTTTTCCATCAGGTCACGCATGAACGGAACCTTGGCTTTTGTCTTCTTCTCTTCGTCGGATTCCTTGTCGCTGTTGTCGAACGCATCGTACGAGTGATCAAATTCTGTCATCCGCTTTCTTTCCTTCCTGGGCCTCAGGGGCCAGGTTTCATGAATTCAAAAAGTTCACAATCAGTCGTGTCAGTCTCGGTTCTGCTTCAGCAGCCACCGCAAGGATCTCCTCGACCGACACTTTCTTCAAGTCTTCCGGGTCGCAAAGATCGGTGACCACCGAAATTGCGGTGGCTCGAATCCCCTCATGGGCACAGATGATGGCTTCTGGAATCGTCGACATTCCCACCACATCCGCCCCCAGAGTGCGAAGCATCCGGTATTCGGCCCTGGTTTCAAGGTTGGGCCCGGGGACGGCGACATAGACTCCTCGAGTCGCTCGAATTTCCAGAGAGGAGGCAATTTTCTCCATCCTGACCACCGATTCGCGGCAGTACGGTTCCGACATATCGGGGAATCGGGGTCCCCAACGGTCGACATTGGCCCCCGTCAGGGGGTTCTGCCCGAGCAAGTTGATGTGATCATCGAGCAGCAGCAGGTCTCCCTTCTGCAGATCGGGATCGATTCCGCCGCAGGCATTTGAGATGATGGCAGATGTCACTCCCAGTCGNCCGGCGACTCGCATCGGCATCGAGATGTCGGCCATCGACCAGCCCTCGTAGGTGTGGAATCGCCCCTCGAAGGCGAGCACCCGGGCCGATCCTATCTGACCGATGTGGAGTCGACCGGCATGGCCTGGCGCGGTGGATACGGGGAATCCTGGGATCTCTTCATAGGGCATCGTCAACGGTTGCGAGATCTCGTGCACCAGGGCTCCGAGTCCGGTACCGAGGATCAGGACAGTGTCGGGGGGGGCTCCGGTGTTGAACGATGCGATCGCCTCGGCAGCCTTTTCGACTCGTTGCAGGAACTGTTGACCTGCCTCCAGGATGCGATTCATTCGAACTCCTTCTTCGCCCTACTGATCCTGCTGAGGACCGGTCCATCGACTCAATAGTTTCTTTACCTGATCCAGCTCAGCTTCACACAAGAGGATGCACTTGTTCCGATGGCGTTCACCGCGGATCCATCTCAAGTCTTTCTTTCGCATCGCGAGGCTCCGGGCCAGCAGATCCACGATGGCCTGGTTGGCCTTGCCCTTCTCGGGAGCCGTGGTGATTCTCACCACCAGTGATCCGTCGCGGATGCCAGTGATCTCGTTTCGAGAAGCTCCGGCGATCGCCCTGATCGACATTTCGACTCCCTCGTCAGTCTGGATCAGTGAGACAGGAGTATAGGATGACATGGAAATCCTTCCATCCTAATCCCGGGTCTCACGCAGCATCTGACGCAGGCGTGGCACCGTTTCGGGAGCGATCCTTTGCCAGAGGGGGGTCGCCTCATCTTTCCTCTCTGCCCACTCGAGCAGCAAGGTGACATGGGTCAACATTTCCACCGGCGGACCGGCTTCGATCCACAGGTCGAGTCTCGATCCTGGAGCGATTTCCTTCCACAGGAGGTAACGCCAGACTTGCTCTTCGGTATCCCGGTAGATCACCCGATCTTTCTCGATTCTGACAATACTGGCGGCTAAATCACTGGAAGCACTTCTCTCGATGATGCGGCCGGAGCGTCGTGGGAGGTCGATGGGCGGCAAATTGGCGAGGGCCAGGTCGAATTGTTCGAGGAATCCATGATGGTGGTCGATCACCAGCATCGCCGATTCTGGTAAGCCGTCGCGGAGCGCGGCATCGCGCAGGACTCTGGAAGACTCTCGTCCGGAAAAGGACCGATTGAAGGCACTCCAACCCTCTCTCAACACAGGGCCCACCTCTGGTGTCAGTACCGCGGCTGCAGCCTCGCGGGCTTGACTCACCTGGGCTCGTAACTGCGGTTCCAGATCACGGGTTTCGGGAAGTAGTGCCCTGGAAACGACCCCGTCGATGATGTCTTCCGCCTGGGCAAACCTGCCCTCATCGAGTAACGACTTCACCTCGGTGTCGGCCTCGCTCCACAAGATGATCGCCTCGCTGGTGAGTCGTTCGAGGAACAAATTGCGCTGCCGCCACGCCTTGGTGCTGGCAAAGTTTTCGGAGAGGGTGAGAGCCTCCTCACGTGCACGAGCAGGGTTCCTTGACGATCTCCAACCCTCGGCTCGAGCCAGTGCCTCCTGCCAGGTGAAGAGCGCACGGTCTTCCAGTTCTGCGGCCTGTTCCAACTCCAGTTTCAGTTGCTGGGCCAGCACATTGGCACGTTCTCCCGCTCGGGTCCCCGGATGTGCTTCGACCAGTTCCAGTAGTTGCAGAAGCTTCTGTTCTGGCTTCACCTCCTGCTGGGTGGCGGAGAGAATGTCGGCGAGATGGCTACGTGCACCTTCTTCGCGAGAGAGCGCATCGACCCGCTGATGCTCTGCTTCGATGGCCAGTTCCAGATCGGTCACTCGAAGTTGAAGATTCAATGGGATCTTCTCAATCGACTCCAGCAGTTCTTCGGCGCCCACAGGGTCCCCTCGACTCACGGCGGATTCGGCCAGGTCGAGACTCTTGGAGACTGAGTCGAAGTACTGTGCAGTCTGTTGGGCAGCACGAGTTTTCTCGTTCTGGTTATTCTGCCACTGCATCCAACCGGCGACCGATCCGATCAAGATGACGAGGAAGATTAGCAACTTCAGCCTCGATGGACCGCTCTTTCCGACGGAGCCGTCGATCCCTCTCGAACTGTAATCGTGTATCAGTTGATCCAGTTCCTCCCCGAGGACCCTGGCGTTGGCGGGTCGCTGATCCCGATTGGAATCCATCATCCGAGCCACCAGTTGAACTACTTCGGCGGGAACCTGTGGGGCCATTTCTGCGAGATCGGGGGGAGACGTGGCCTGGATGTGTTTGAGGATCACCTCCCGCGCTCCAGCTCCGCGGTACGGGGTACGACCTGCGAGGCAATGAAAGAGGGTTGCGCCGAGAGAGTAGATGTCGGCACGCTGATCGATGGAATCTCCACGCGCCTGTTCCGGTGCGATGTAGTGCGGAGAGCCGCTGACGCCGTCCTTCTGGGAAACGACACCCGATTCGTCAGTGGTGCGTGCGATTCCCAGGTCTCCGATTTTGACTGCACCATTGCTGGAGATCATCAAATTGCCCGGTTTGATGTCGCGATGAACCACTCCCATTTTCTCTGCATATTCCAGACCCGTGGCTGCGTCCCTTGCACATCGCAGAGCCTGATCCAGAGGGAGGGCTCCGTTCTCATCAATCACCTTCTCTACCGATCCTCCGGCCACCAGTTCCATGGTGAAGTAGTGATGGGAATCTTCTTTTCCGACATCGTATACCTGGACGATGTGGGGGTGACTGAGGCGACCTGCGGATCGGGCTTCACGAATGAACAAGGAGATGAACTGGGGATTTTTGGTGTACTTGTCGGACAGGATCTTGAGGGCGATCGGACGATCGAGAGATTTTTGGCGGGCACGATATACGGTCCCCATCCCACCTCGTCCGATTCTCTGTTCGACCTGGCAGCCGCCGATTTCGGAACCCAGCAGTGGATCGTCATCTGTGAGGAATGTGAGCCGTGTGATGCCCACTTCGATGTGGTCATTGTGACGCAGGGTAGTGGGCTCGGAGATCTCCTCGCCATTGACCAGCACTCCGTTGGTACTCTCCAGATCACGGATGAGACAGACGTCATCCCGGCACTCGATCTGGCAGTGTCTCCGACTGATCTCCTCGTCTCGCAATGAGATCTGGGCAGTGTTGTCGCGGCCGATGAGTAGCACCGCTTGCTTTTGAATCGACCATGTACTTCCCCGATCAGGTCCCTTCTCTGCGACGATCCGAGGCATCAGTTCACCTCTTCCTGCGGCTGGTAGAGTGCGCGGCCGAGGCGAATCCAGGTGGCGCCCTCTTCGACGGCAACCTTCCAGTCTCCCGACATCCCCATCGAGAGGTGCTCGAATTGGGGGATAGTGCTGGCGGGAAGTTGTTCCTGAATCGTGGTTCTCAGTTGATGCAGGGCGCGGAAGATCGGTCGGCTCTGTTCGGGAGACCAGTTGGGAGCCATCGTCATCAAACCGCAGAATCGAAGGGCAGGGAATAGATCGATCCAGCGGAGGATCAGATCGGAAGCTTGCACCGGGTCGATGCCCGCCTTGCGAGATTCTCCAGCGATGTTGACCTGTACCAGCACGGGTAATTGGGCCACGAGATGGTCCTCCACCCATGTGTCGAGTGAAGCGGCGAGCCGCTCCGAATCGAGGGAGTGAAACAAACTGATCCGTGGGGCCACGTCACGGATCTTGTTGCGTTGCAGCCTACCGATGAAGTGCCAACCGTCTTGATCCTGGCCAGGGTTGGTCTTCTCGACCAACTGGTCCGCTCGATTCTCGCCGAGTGGCCCGTACTCGCCATCGAGCAACTTTCGAGCATCATCTCGAACGAGGTACTTGGTCACAGGAAGAATTCGAGCGGGCTCGGTACCCGGTGGAGTCAGGTCTCTGACCTGTTCGTTGAGGCGATTCCAGTTCTCCTCGAAGAGGGGCATGTCGAGAGCCAGCAGGCTTCTCTTCATGTGGTTTCCTCCGGCTGGGCGATCTCGAGGCGAATCGCCTTGGGGCCCAGCAACTCACGAAGTTCTTCGATCAACTCCTGGGTCGCACTGGTGAGGAGTCGACTCCCGCAGGGAATTCTCCACGAATCTGGTCCATGCTGATCGAAGATCAGGGTCACTGGTAGTTTGCCTGGATGACGGTGAAGGATCTCCTTGGTCTGGAATAGCATCGATTCATCGATGTCGGAAGGGAACTGGATTCCGATCTGTTTTGCGACCTGTTCGGAAGCCAACTCGAGGGGCAAGATCCGGTTGACCCTGATCTGACTGCCACTGAGACCCCCTTCCTGGTCGTCCGAGATCTCGGCGGTCCCCTGGATGATGAGAACCTGATCCATCTCGAGGAACTCGCTAGAAGTCTTGAAGGTCTTGGGAAAGACCACCGCCTCGATCGAACCTGAACGGTCCTCCACGGTCAAGACGGCCATCGTTTCACCGCGTCTGGTCTTCACCTTTCGAATCTTCGAGACCATCGTCGCAAGTGTGACCATCTTCTGGTCCTGCTTGGTGGTCAGTTGAGAGATCAGATGTGTGCGAAGTGGTTCAATCTCCGTCTCGATCCGCTCGAGCGGATGGCCGCTCAGGTAAAAGCCCAGCGACTTCTTCTCCCTCGACAGCGTCTCACTGTCACTCCACGGCGGGACGTCGGGCCAAGATTCCTGAACGGTGGGGGCCGAGTCTGCAGCAAACAGGCTCAACTGACCCGCACGTCGTTCGGCATGAACCCGTTTCCCTTCTTCGATGGCATCCTTGACTGCCGCATGGAGAGCCGAGCGACTCGGGCCCAGACCCTCGAAGGCCCCGGCACTGATCAACTGTTCCAGAACCATCTTGTTGACCAGTTCCGGTTCTACTCGAGAGGTCAGATCAAATAGGCTCTTGAATGGACCCTTCTTCTCACGTTGCTGGACGATCGCTTCGATGGCCTTTTCCCCGACTCCCTTGAGGGCGACCAGTCCGTATACGATCTTGCCATCCTGCAGCGAGTAGGTCTTGCTCGATTGATTGACATGGGGCGGAAGCACTTCGATGCCCAACCTCTTGCACTCGTCGAGGTAGGTGACCATCTGCTCGACCGCTGAGATGTAGCAAGACATCACTGCGGCGAGGAATGCCTCGCCATGATTCGCCTTGAGGTATGCGGTTCTGTAGGAGATCAGCGCGTAGGCGGTCGAGTGCGACTTGTTGAAGCCGTACTTGGCAAATTGCTCGATCTGTTCGAAGACGGCTTTCGAGATCTTCGGCTGGATGTTGCTGTGTGTCTCCGCACCCTCGACGAACTGATCCCGGTACTTCTCCATCAACTCGATCTTCTTCTTGCCCATCGCCTTTCGGAGGCTGTCTGCGTCGTTCATCGAGAAGCCCGCAAGGTCGTGGGCGATCTTCATCACCTGTTCCTGATAGAGGATCACCCCGTTGGTCATGTGCAGGATTGACTTCAGGGAAGGGTCGAGGTACTCGACTTTTTCCCGGCCATGCTTGCGGTCGCAGTAGAGGGTATGCATGCCCGAACCGAGTGGACCGGGTCGATACAGCGCCAGAACCGCGATCAAATCCTCGAAGCAGTCGGGAACCAGGTTTCGAAGCAACTTTCTCATGCCGTCGCTCTCGAGCTGGAAGATGCCGTGGGTCTCACCCTTGCAGAGCAACTGGTAGGTGGCCTCGTCATCGAGCGGAATGTTCTCGATATCGATCGATACACCCTGCTCCTCGATCAGACGGCAAGCTCGATCGATGATGGTGAGATAGCGCAGTCCAAGGAAGTCCATCTTGAGCAGACCCAGTTGCTCCAGAGTCTCCATCGGATACTGGGTCACGATGTCATCGCCGTTTTTGGAGAGCGGGATCAAGTCGGTCAAGGGACGGTCGGCGATGACCACCCCGGCGGCATGGGTAGAGCAGTGACGATTGAGCCCCTCCAGCCGCATCCCGACATCGAACAACTCCTGAAAGCGCGGATCCTTTGCCGCGGCAGCGAGCTTGGGTTCCTGTTCCAGAGCTTCTTCCAGTTTGATGCCAAGAGTGTCAGGAACTTTCTTGGCCAGTTGATCGACATCGCTAAGAGGGATACCGAGGGCTCTACCGACATCGCGAATCACCGCCTTGGCCGCCATCGTCCCGAAGGTGATGATCTGACACACTCGATCTTTGCCGTACTTCTGTTGCACGTACTGGATCACCTTTTCGCGGCCCTCCATGCAGAAGTCGATGTCGATGTCAGGCATCGAGATCCGGTCCGAGTTGAGGAATCGTTCAAAGATGAGGTCGTACTTGAGTGGGCAGAGAGTGGTGATCGAGAGGCAATAGGAAACGATCGAGCCGACCGCTGATCCTCGACCGGGGCCGACCGGAATCCCCTCTGCTCTGGCGTACCTGCAGAAATCCCAGGTGATGAGGAAATAGGAAACAAATCCCATCTCGATGATCACCGAGATCTCGTAGGCGAGGCGCTTGCGCGCCTCCTCGGTCGGTTCGGGGTAGAGTCTTGAAAACCCTTCTTCGACAAGTTCGTGGAATCGTTCCTCGTTCTGCCCCTGCAACTCTTCGGCCGTGAGGGAGGCATCGTCAGCCTTCTTTGCCGTCTCTTTTNCCTCGATGAAGACGGGCAGGAATGTCTTTCCCATCTCGAGTTCGAAATCGACCATCGAGGCGATATCCATCGTGTTGGTGATGTATTCGGGGTAGTCACCGAAGAGTTGTGCCATCTCCTTGCCACTGCGGAAGTAGAAGGAATCGGAGTCGAATGCCATCCGATCTTCGTCCTCCATTTGCTTGCCGGTGTTGATGCAGAGATGCACTTCCTGGGCGTGTGAATCCTCCCTGCGAAGGTAGTGCACATCATTGGTCGCGATCACCGGAACACCCAGTTTTTTGGCCAGTTCAGGGGCACGCTCCAGGATGCGTTTTTGCTCCACCAGGCCATGGTCCTGTACTTCCATGAAGAAGCGCCCCGGCGCAAAGGTGTCGATATATTTCCGTGCACACTCCTCTGCCTTTGCTGAATCTCCATGGAGTAGCGCTCGATTGATCTCCCCGGAGAGGCATGCGGATGTCGCGATGAGACCCTCGGAGTGCTGGCGCAGCAGCTCGTGATCGATCCGGGGTTTGTAATAGAATCCCTCGGTGTAGGCAGCACTGGTGAGTTTCAGCAGGTTTCTGTAGCCGATCTCATTCTCCACCAGCAATACCAGGTGGAATGCGTGCTGCTTGCCCTTTTCTCGCTTGCGGTCGTGACGGCTTCCATCGGTGATGTAGGCTTCGATCCCGATGATCGGCTTGATGCCTTGGGCGCGACAGGTGTTGTGAAACTCGACCGCACCGTACATGTTGCCGTGGTCGGTCAACGCCAGCGCCTGCATCCCCTGGTCTTTTGCCAGTGATACCAGTGCCGGAATGGTGCTGACCCCATCGAGCAGGCTGTAATGGCTGTGCACATGAAGATGGCAAAATTGATCCGAAACTTGTGCCAAGACTCCTCCGGCTGCTGAGATGATTGTTCGAAGGGGAAGATTCCCCAGTCCCGGTTGTAGGGGCCAGACAGGGGCCGGGCAAGTGCCACGGAGACTTGATGCCATCGCCGTTGGGTGTGATCCTCGCAGGAGAGGGGGAACCTTTGATTCCAGCAGATCCAGACTCGCCGAAGAAATCGACCGAAGAGGGCCTTCCCGAATCGGGCCAGGAAGTGGATTCCGCGGTGGGGGAGGCGGTCCAGTTGGACCCTCAGCCGTCCACTTCTCAGGTGGAGGACCAGGAGCCTCCTCAGACGGAGAACCAGGAGTCCCCTCAGACGGAGAACCAGGAGTCCCCTCAGACGGAGAACCAGGAGTCCCCTCAGACGGAGA
>JGI26380J51729_10000015_pt1 | contig 106487 bp, 112 predicted proteins | sample SaaInlV_165m_DNA_FD_51729 | JGI IMG/M metagenome (IMG submission 51729) | reverse complement strand
AACCAGTACCATCTCTGAAAGTAGAGGGACCAAATAGTGGTAGGACTAAGTATGCACTGTCACGCCATCCATAATGAGCAAGCGTTGTTCCAAAATCTTCTCTGTTACGCTCAGTGTAATTATTTACATTGGTTGAGGATACATCAACGAAGCCAAGCAAACCTACTGTTGAGTTTACGATTACTCTGCCTGTATCTGTAATCCCTTGCTCTATATTTAGCTGTAAAAAACTATTAACCGCAGTTATAAAGTCTGTAATATTGTTGTAAAAATTATTAACACCTTTTTTGGCTACATCAGGTGTAACATAGTTATAACCCATTGCTATAGGTTTAAGAATTGCTCCGTCAAGGGTGTCATTAAAAGTATAAACACCACGGTTAAAGCCTTCATAGGGGTCTTTAGGATTTTCTTCTGCACTAACAATGCTAGACAAAAACACTAGCGCCATTAGAAAATATTTTAAGTAATTTTTTATAGTCATATTTTTACATTATCGCATATATGTTGTTTTTAGGGGGCATTTAAAAAGTAGTTTTAAGTACTTTTGACTAGGCTTTAAGATAAAGTGTAGTTAAAAAACAACAAATCACTTACAGTTTTATATATAAGTTTTTGACTAATGCCTAAGGTCCCTTCTTAGCCAAATTATGTTGGTCCAACTTATTCTATTCTCGATGATAGGGGTGGTTATTAAGGATGGAGAAAGCTCTAAAAATTTGCTCGATTAAGATTAATTTAACTGTATGGTGAGGCAGTGTCATTTTTGATAGGGATATATTTTCAATACTTTCTTTTAGTAGTTGGCTGTCGAGCCCATCTGCCCCCCCAATGACAAAGGTAATTGTAGGAAAATTTTGAAGCCAATTTTGTAATTTTGATGAAAAATTTAATGAAGAAAAAGAAGTGCCTCGCTCATCAAGGCATATATAGCCTGCCCCTTTGATGTGAGCCTTAATTCGCTGGGCCTCTTCTTTTTTTTTATTCTCAATTGAGCTAAATTTTTTTTCAGACTTAATTTCTACCCACTCAAGCTTTGTAAAATTTGGAAATTTTTTTATATANCTTTTTATACCATCTTGTAACCAAATATCAGGTTTATTGCCTACGGTAATGATTCTAATTTTCAAGCTAATTCAAATCCATNATATTAACTTGACCATAATTCCTCAAGATTGAAATATGCACGAGTGGTAGGCGTCATTATATGGACAACGATATCTCCCAGATCTACCAATACCCAATCACCTTCAGTTTCTCCTTCGATNCCAATAACATCAACACCTAAAGCATTCATTTTATCTTTTATATTTCTTGCGAGGGCTTTTGTTTGTCTTGTTGATGATGCGCTTGCAATTATCATGAAATCACTGATTGATGTTAATTCTTTGACATTCAGCGAGACTATATCAAAAGCTTTGATATCCTCTAAAGCAGAAATGACTTGTTTTTTTATACTTAAAGTTGAAACCAAATTTAAGCTGCTTGAATTGCAATCGAATTTTTTGTAATAGTCATTTTATTTGATTCGTCTAAATAGACTAAAGTAGGGTGATAAGTTTTTAGTTCAGACTCATTATAATTTGCATATGTCGCAATGATTAATTTATCTCCTGGGCTGGCCTTATGTGCTGCTGCCCCATTAATTGAAATAATTCCTGAATCTTTTTCGGCTCTAATTGCGTAGGTAACAAACCTTTCCCCGTTTGTAATATTGTAAATAGAAATTTGCTCATATTCATTTATATCAGCAGCTTTTAAAAGGGATGAATCAATGGCACATGATCCTTCATATTCTAATTCAGAATGCGATACAGTCGCTCTATGAAGTTTTGATTTGAGCATAGTTCTTTGCATAATTATCTTAAAATTTCTAATATAGGTTTAAATCGTGACATTATAGACATTTAGTATCATCTGTGCAAAATTCTATATTATCAATTAGTCTCACATCCTCAAAATAGGCCGCACCTAAAATAACCAGATTTTTATCATTTGTCGTGGGTTTTAATAAATCAGTTTGACGTCTTATTTCAACATAATCGACGTGCCAGCCAAGCGATGTTAGTTTTTTAATAGCTGATAACTCAGCTTGGTTTATATTGTTTGTTTTTTTTAGATCTTTTATTGTGTCTTTTAAAGTTTTATAAAGTGTCGAGGCTGTAACTTTTGATTGGGGTCTTAATAAATTATTCCTTGAGCTTAAGGCAAGCGAATTATCTTCTCTTACTGTTTCAATTGGATGTAAGGTAATTTTATATCTTTTATCCAAGATAAATTTTTTTATGAGCATGAGTTGTTGGTAATCTTTTTTTCCAAAGAAAACATGATCTGGTTTAAAAAGATCAAATAGTTTTTCTATGACAGTTATTACCCCTTCAAAATGCCCTGCCCTTTTTGCTCCGCATAATTGAGTAGCCAGTGATGGTAATTTATAGTTAAGTAATGGTTTTGATGGATACATTTCCTTATCTGTTGGATTGAATAGTATGTCTATACCTAGATCTCTAAGAATGCTTATGTCTCTTGATAGGGTTCTAGGGTAATTCTTTAAATCATTTTTNGAATTAAATTGTATGGGATTTACAAAAATGCTGACGATAATTTTATCTGCATAGTTTTTAGCATGCTCAATTAAGGAAATATGTCCATCATGTAAGTTCCCCATGGTAGGAATTAATGCTAATTTTTTTTTATCAGCCAATGCTACTCTTACTTCATTTTGAGTTTGTAAAATAATCATTTAGATTTTTTTGTTTTTTTTATAAAGTCTTGTAGGGATTTAAAATTAAAGTTTGTGTAAATCTCATNATTTTCTTTTTTTGGATCATGAATATCAGAAATTTTTAAGCCAAGTAAATCATATAAAATTTCTACTTTNCCTGTACATTTATTCGAAGATTTATATGAAATAGTTGGTATGTCTAATTCAGTTGTTATTACTTGGTCAATTTTTTCATTTAGCATTGATAAAACAATCATAGAAATACCAGCATTTCTAAGTATTTTGGCTTCATTTAATAGATCTTCTGGCTCAAATTTAAACTCTGAAATAGTTTTTGTTTGCGGGGTAAATCCAATATGGCCACAAACAAATATTTTTTCTTTGGTAAGGTGCTCTACAATATCTACAATNTCCTTTCCACCCTCCACCTTAACCATGCTGGCTCCAGCCTCAATAATTTTATTAGCATTTGTTAATGCAGACGATTTATTATCAAATGAGTTTATCGGCATGTCGGCAATAATGGGTAAACTTTTTGCACCANTTCGAACTGCTTGGGTGTGATATAAAATTTCGTTCATTGTGACATTTAATGTATTTCTACCCCCTTTTATTCTAGTTCCTAATGAGTCTCCAACAAGCAATGCATCCACCTCTGTATCACTAAGTATTGATGCAAATGAAGCATCGTAACAGGTGATTATTGCAATTTTTTCTTTTTTAAGAAGGTCCATTAATTTGTTCATGTTAGTTAAATTAACCTAGGATTAAAGTACTCTCGTATGCTTGTAATTTGTAAGATTCTTTCAATCATCATGTTTAGAGCAGAGCTATCCTCTAATAAATCAATATTTTCATTATTTACAATTAAGACATTTGATTTATGTTGATTATGGAAATAGCTACTGTAAGAGGCTGCTATCTTTTCAAGGTATTCCGTGGAAATATGCTGTTCATAATTAATATTTCTTTTTTCAACTCTTTTTCTTAGAAGATCTACGGGTGTTTGGAGGTAAATTACTAAGTCAGGAACGGGTGCTTTAAGTTGTAGGTGTCGATATATTTGTTGATAAAGTTTAAATTCCTCATCATCTAAATTTAGCCTTGCAAAGATTGGGTCTTTTTGTAAGAAGAAGTCAGCTACAACGCCATTTCTAAAAAAATCTTTTTGCTTAAGCTCATCTAATTGATTAGCTCTTTGAAAAAGAAAAAAAAGTTGTGTGGGAAGTGAATAATGTTTCATGTCCTCATAAAATTTTGGCAAAAAAGGATTTCTCTCAGCCTGTTCATTAAAAATTGTTGCACGATGTTGGTTTGCTAGAAGACCTGCAAGTGTTGATTTGCCACATCCAACAGGGCCTTCAATCACAATATAAGGGTATTTATCAAATATATTCATTTTAGACTTTAATGACCCCTTGATCAGAAAGCGATTTTGAGATGTCTTTTATGGGGCCTATACCAGGGACACACAATCCATGGTTAATTTCTAAGAGAGGAATAATCACAAATTGTCTTANGTGCATTCTGGGGTGGGGGATAGTCAATTCTTTTGTTTTNATAATTAAGTTATCAATCAACAAAATATCAAGGTCTAATGTACGTGGTTCATTCAATTCAATTCTTATTCTACCAGCTTGTGTTTCTATATCCTGCAATGCAGTATGTAATTTTTCCGGAGATATAATCCCCTCTACTTTAAGTACGGCATTGATAAAATCAGGCTGATTAGTCTTACCAATGGGTTTTGTTTGGTATAAAGAAGATATGAGTGAAATATTGAGCCCTTCAATTTTACCAATTAACTTAACTGCATTATGAATTTGCTGCCTAGGTTTTTCTAAGTTACTTCCAAGTGCAATATAAATATCAGACATTATTTTATTTTATTAATTAGTTTTTTTCGAGCTACATCATCAGTTTCAACGAACTTTCTCCACCATTCGCTCAAATTTTTATTAAATTGACCGCTTTCTGAACGAATCAGCATAAAGTCATACGCAGCTCTAAATCTAGGGTGTGAAAAAAGTCGATATACCTTTTTTTGCGATAAATTTTCAAACCGAATTTGAAGTCTCCATATTTCTGACATGGCGATTAGAAATCGTTTTTGGATAGGAAAAATTTTATTTTGTTTGGAAATTACTTTTTCAATGGCGTCATTTAAAGCGAGTGAGCTATGTGGGTATTTTNTTTCATTTTTTTTCCATAATTGAAAAACATCTTGCCATAAAAATACAGAAAAAATGAAACCCGGGCTTATATGTTTATTGTTTGCTATTCTTTGATCACAATTATCAAGAGCCATATAAACAAATTTTTCAAAACTAGCATTTAAATTATCTAAGGAAGGTAAATATTTTTTTGTTAGGTTATATTCTTTAAAAATTTGCAAGCTATTTCTTGCGTGACCAGAAAGGAAAAATTTTAAAATTTCATCAAATAATCTTGAGTGAGGAATAGTTTCTAGCAGTTTCATCGAGGGCTTAATTTGTATAAGGGTTTCGTGATGAATTTTCATATCAAGCTTAGCTGAAAACCTTAAAGCCCTCAGAAGCCGAATAGGATCTTCTTTAAATCTTTTCTGAGGATCACCAATTAGCCTTACTTTTCTATTTCTTACATCGCCTTCTCCCCCGTAGGTATCAATTAATTTTTTATTAATCGGATCATAATAAAGTGCATTAATTGTAAAATCACGACGTTTGATATCTTCATCCATTGAACCATATTCGTTGTCTTTCAAAATACCATTTTTCATATGAATCTTTTCTAAGGGGGCTGTACGGAATGTCGAAACCTCAATCACCTCTCTCTTATTAATTACATGGACTAATTTAAATCTTCTTCCTATAATCCTTGAGTGTTTAAATATTTTTCTAACTTCTTCAGGTTTTGCATTTGTTGCAATATCAAAATCTTTTGGGGGGTAATTTAATAGAATATCTCTTATCGCACCCCCTACAATGTAGGCTTCATAATTGTTTGNTTGAAGTTGAGACACGACATTGATGGCAGCTTCACTTATTAAGTGATCATTAATTCTTGTAGGGTTAACTAGTTGATTAATTTTTCTAAAAAGGCAAGGAAGGGCGTTTAAATTCATTTAATTTAAATTTTTAGATATTCTTTTGCCATAAAATATCTTCGCATTTTTTTTCTTCGTTGATATATCTAGCCAGAACAAAAAGAAAATCGGATAAACGATTAAAATATTTAAGAGAATAATTATTCACCTCTTCCTTTTTGTTTAATAGGAATAAGCTTCTCTCAACTCTTCTGCACACCGCTCTTGCTAGATGGGCGTAAGAAGCGGCCTTTGAGCCACCAGGCAAAATAAAATCTTTTAAAGGCGATAGTGAGCCATTCATGTTATCAAGCTCCTGTTCTAGAAAGCTTATTTTTTTTATATCAATTTTCTTATAATTTGGAATAGATAACTCGCCACCTATATCAAAAAGATCATGCTGTATTTTTTTTAAGACGGTTTTTTGTGGTATATCTTCTGTAAGGATTACACCTATTATGGAATTGAGTTCATCTACACCCCCCAAGCATTCTATGCGAGTACTTGATTTTTCTATACGAGTCCCATCTCCAAGCCCAGTTTTACCTTGATCGCCTGTTTTAGTATATATTTGTGTTAATCTATTCACCATAATTTTTACATTTTATATTCTACATTAACCAATTAATTATTTTTCTTTATCTTTAGGATACTCAATTTTAATTTATGCAAAAAAAACTTCCTATAGGCATTTTTGATTCTGGCTTTGGAGGCTTATCTGTAACAAAAAGTATTCACAATCTTTTACCTGATGAAGATTTAATATATGTTGCTGATTCGGCTTTTACCCCCTATGGCGACATGCCAGCGAGTGAAATAATAAAAAGAGCTATTTCAATATCTAATTTCCTTATTAATAAAAAAAATTCTAAAGCAATTGTCGTTGCTTGTAATACAGCGACGGCATTTTCTATTAATGAGCTTCGAGATAAGTTTAATATTCCAATTATTGGCATGGAACCTGCAGTTAAACCAGCTTTAAAAATTACTTCAAATAATAAGGTGGGTGTTTTAGCTACAAGCGGAACTTTAAAAAGTACAAAATTTTCAGCTTTGCTTGAGAGGTATTCAGGTAAAGTAAAATTCTATGTGCAGCCCTGTCCGGGGTTAGTTAATGCAATAGAAAAAGGAATTGTTGATAATGTTGAGTTAATTGAGCTTTTAGAAAAATATTTACGCGACTTCAAAAAAAATGCTGTCGATACAATTGTTTTGGGGTGTACGCACTATGTTTATATAAAACATTTAATAACTAAAATCATGGACTCAAACATTGNATTTGTGGATACAGGCGAGGCAGTAGCGAAGCAATTACAANCTAAATTGGAAGAATTCAATTTAAACGTTAAATCAAGTGAGTCAAGTGAGCCAATAAAACTAATATTAACTGAATATAAAAATAAAAATATACAACAGATAATTGATCAATCTTTTTTAGAAAGTAGCATTGCTTATGAATTGGAAAGAAGTTGGTGTTAAGGTTTAAGGCTAAAAATTTCCCCCGTAACAAGGGCCAGCAACTTCTTTTTTTTGTATTTAAAAAGACTCTTGAGTGTATTGAAGATGAATCAGCATCATTGGTTGGACAAAATACCGGAAAATCTTTAAGGGTTATGAATGTTAAATCTTAATTTTTCTTATTCAACGTATGTTAACCAATCACTGTACTTTTTGTTACCGCCCTTAACGATATCAAAATATATAGACTGAAGCTCATGTGTAACAGCACCTCTAGTACCTGAGCCTATCTTTCTTTTATCTAACTCTCTAATTGGTGTAACTTCTGCAGCAGTTCCTGTGAAAAATGCTTCATCTGCAGTATAAACCTCATCTCGAGTAATATTTTTTTCAATAACTTCTATTCCTAAATCTTTTGCAATTGTAATAATAGAATCTCTTGTAATACCTTCAAGCGCACTATTTAAACTTGGTGTAATTAGCTTACCATTTTTAATTAAAAAGAAATTTTCTCCGGTTCCTTCAGTAACAAAGCCTTGCGTATCCAATAATAACGCTTCATCATAACCATCTACCTTAGCCTCGTGATGGGCCAAAATCGAGTTCATGTAGTTTCCATTAGCTTTAGCTTTACACATAGTAACGTTTACATGATGTCTTGAGTAAGAAGATGTTTTTACTTGAATTCCATTTTCAATTGCCTCTTGCCCCATATACGCACCCCATTCCCATGCAGCAATTATTAAATGAGTAGATAATCTTTCTGCTGANATTCCCATCTCCTCAGCACCAAAGAAAGCCATAGGCCTAATATATGCAGATTTTAATTTATTTTTTGAGACTGATTCTTTCTGTGCATCAATTACTTGAGTTTTGGAAAATGGAATCTCCATATTCATAATATGAGCAGAATTAAATAATCGATTCGTATGGTCATTCAATCTAAATATGGCAGCTCCTTTTTTTGTTTCATAAGCCCTTACCCCCTCAAAAACACCAAGACCATAGTGAAGTGTGTGCGTCAAAACATGCGTCTTCGCTTCACGCCAGTCTACAAATTTATCGTCGTACCAGATAAATCCATCTTTATTTTCCATTGATTGAGGCATTGCCATAAAAACCCTTTTTTTTAATAAGTTAATTCAAATTTATTATAAAATTTGCTAATAGATTAGCATGATAAAATGAAAATCAATTTTTGAGAAACTTTCTATGAAAAAATTTTTGTATTTGATCCTTTTGTCATTACTTTTATGCTCATGTTCTGATGATGAAAAAATTAATTTCCATGGATCCGACATAACAAAAGCAAAAATTAATGGTAATTTTAATCTTATAGATCAGAATGGAATAGAAAGAGAATTANCCGATTTTAATGGAGACGTTGTAGCTATTTTTTTTGGATTTACTAATTGNCCAGATGTTTGCCCGACAACCTTAATTGAATTAAAAGAAATTTATAAAAAAATTGATAGTGGAAAGTTTCAGGTGTTGTTTGTTACATTAGATCCAGAGAGAGATTCAAAGGAAGTACTAAAAGAATATTTATCATCATTTGATAAAGCTTTTATTGGGCTAACAGGGAGTTCAGAAAATATCGTAAAAATGGCACAACAATATAAAGTTTATAGGGAGAAAGTAGGAGAGGGAGAGAGGTATACGATTGATCATGGGTCAGCTATATATCTAATTGATCAACTGGGGGCTGTGAGACTTCGTTATCCATATGGATTTAAAATTGAAGGTATTATTGAGGATATAAGGAAGCTAATCGATTAAGTAGAGACTGAATCCTTTATTCTTTAAATAATTTTCAGCTAATTTATAATTTGGACAAAGCTTTCCAACTAAATTCCAAAAATTCTTNGAATGATTCATATGGGTTAAATGAGCAAATTCATGACATACAACATAGTCAACAACATAAGANTCTGCTTGAATTAAGCGCCAATTAATTCTCACTTCCGTTTTGCTGTTGCATGTACCCCACCTTGTTTTTGCATTAGAAAGTAAAATTGAATTTGATGGAATTGAATTTGATTTAGAGATCTCATATGCTCTTTGAGAAAAATAATCTAAGGCAGTTTCTTTCAACCAGGCGATAAAAAATTTCTTAAGTTTTTTTTGATTGGATAATTCCTTAAAGTGAATATGCAGATTTTTAGGGGTTTGCCACTCAATTTTATTTTTACCGTGAAATAAAGTGATCTTTATTTCTTTACCTAGAAGATGAAAGGTAGCATTGTCTTTAATTTCAAGTTTATTTTTTTGTGGCTCCACAAGAGCTAATTTTTTTTTAATCCAATCAATTTTTGAGGTTACTAGCTGATTGATTTTTTTTTCTGTCATTAAAAAAGGAGCACTTACCAACAGACCATTTTCGGTAATTTTTAAACTTAGGGTTTTCTTTGATTTTTTAATTAATTGATACTCGATTGACTCATTATTTGACAATGGCAATTTAACTATTTTTTTTGTATTAAAGTTAAACATTTATTTTTAACATTTCTTGTTCTATCCATTTCTTTGTTTTTTGGTTAAGCTTGTCAGCTTTTAGCTTGTCACTAGCAATTGGTTTTCCAATTGAAACTGTAATAACTCCTGATTTTTTGATTATTGAATTTTTAGGCCAAAAAAATCCAGCATTGTGAGCTACAGGCAATATAGGTATTTTAGTTTGTGATGCCAACCAAGCACCTCCAATATGATACTTCCCAATTCCTTTGGGTTTTATTCTTGTACCTTCGGGAAAAATAACAATACAGAACCCTTTTTTTATCCTATCAATACCTTGCTGTAGCATTTGATTTAAAGATTTTTTACCAGATGATCGACTGATTGCGATGGGGGAGGTCATTGCTAAACCCCAGCCAAAAAAAGGCACAAAAAGCAATTCCTGTTTCATTACCCAAACTTGAGGAGGAAAAATCTTTTGAAATGCCAATGTTTCCCATGCTGATTGATGTTTAGATAATATTATGTAGGGTGCTTTGGGAATATTTTTACTACCTTTTATTTTAAATGAGATATTGCAAGTCCATTTAAGCCAAATAAGCATTGTTTTAGCCCATAAAGAAATAAATTTATAGCGCAGTATAGGTGGGGCTGGGAAAGTAAGTATGGCAAGGAAAGTGAATGGGATTGTAAAAACCCACATACCCAACTGAAATAATATTGATCTTAATAACATACTATTCCATTTTAATAATGAATTTGGAGGCCTCTAGGAGGTTGTTAAAAATTAACGTATTACTTGGGAATAACTTATTTTTCTCGACATTTTTTCCATTGCCTGTTCTCACAAGAATAGGTTGAGCCTCAGATTTTGCGTAAGCCTCAAGGTCTCTAGCTGAGTCTCCAATGGAGGGTATTTTTTTTAAACTAATGCCGTAGTACTCACTTATTTTCCTCATTAGTCCATTTTTAGGTTTTCTACATAAGCATTTGTCTTCATCAATATGAGGACAATAAAAGATTTTATCAATCTTACCTTTTTTTATTTTTAGCAAATCTTGCATCTTCTTATGAATTTTATCTAAAGTTGTAGTATTAAATAATTTTTTCCCAATTGCACCTTGNTTTGTCGCTACAACAACAGTGTATCCATTTTTNTTCAATAAGCTGATTGCTTCAAGGCTACCTTCAATTGGAACCCACTCGTCAGGGCTTTTTATATAATGCTTGCTATCTTGATTNATAACGCCATCTCGATCCAGAATGACTAATTTCATTTTAAGAGGCTAATTTGGAAATATCAGCAACACAGTTTAAATTTTGTCTTAACTTATAAAGCAGATTATAACGATTATTTTTTACATTAATATCATCGGTATTAACCATAACTTTTTCAAAGAAATTATTTATTGGGGTATTTAAAACAACTAAATTCTTTAAAGCNCCAACAAAATCATTTTTAGTTAAGCATNGNTCTATTTTTGGCTCTAAGCCTAATAAAATTTTATGAAGCATAATCTCTTCANCTTCCATAAGAAGGCTTGGATCAATTGCATTGTTCGTTATTTTGTCTGCTTTTTTTAATATATTGGATACTCGTTTATTTGCAGAAGAAAGTGTTTCAGATTCTTTGAGGGTTATAAATTCAGAAATAGCTTGAAGGCGATCTAAAATATCATTAATTTGTTCAGGCTTTGATGTCACTATTGCGTCCACGACTTCATTAGAATAACCGAGGTCCTTGAGGTAATTGAATAACCTTTCATAAAAGAAATTTATTAGACTTTNCTTGGCCNCCTCATTTTTAACTAAAAAAGTATCAATTAAGTCACTAATTTTGATAGGCAATTTTTTTTCGATTACCAATCTAATGATACCTATTGTATTTCTCCTCAAACCAAAAGGATCCCTCTCCCCTGTAGGAACCTCATTAATGGAAAATAAATCAATCAGCGTTGTAAATTTATCTGCAATTGCAAGTATAAAACCTAGTTCATTTCTTGGAAGCGAGTCATTAGAAAATCTTGGTTTGTAGTGATCTTCAATGGCATTGGCAAAATTTTTATTTTTACTTAAATTAAGGGCATAGTAGCGCCCCATAGTTCCTTGAAGTTTTGGGAATTCACTAACCATAAGACTTAAAAGGTCTGCTTTTGAGAAAAGACATAATTCCATTGGATCAATTTCGAATTTTAAATTTAAAGCCTTTGTAAGGTACTGCAATTTATTGGAAACTCTTTCCGCCCGATCCTTTTGTGATCCTAGTTTGTTATGGTAAATAATATTCTCAAGCTTTTCACAGAAAGTTGTTAGCCCTACTTTTTTATCCTCATCATAAAAGAATTCAGCATCTGCTAAGCGTGGTCTTATAACTTTTTCATTACCGTAAATTATTTGGTCTTTATTTTTTGGAGAAATATTTGACACTATAATAAATTTATTTGTTAATCCATTTTTTTTATTAAAAATAGGAAAGTATTTTTGATTTGTCTTCATCGTTAATGTAAGACACTCCTCTGGTACGGAAAGATATTTTTCTTCAAAACTACCAATAAGAATATTGGGATTTTCTACAAGAGAAGTCACTTCATTGATAAGTTCTTCATCTTCAGTAATATAAAAATCTTCCCCGAGTTTGACCAGAGCTTCTTTGATGGTTGTTTTAATTTTAACTTTTCGTTTATTAAAGCATGCAATTACATTGCCCTCTGTTGCTAAAATTTTCTCATAATCATCTGCATGTTTGATCTCGATAATTCCTTTTTTTGATTCAAACCTATGACCAAGTGTTTTATTTGATGATTTACAACCTAAGACTTCAGACTTCATTACTTTGTTTCCATGAAGTGCAATAAAGCCTCTCATAGGCCTAACAAAGTTGACTGATGTCCAGCCATCATTTAGTTGATAACTCATAACTTTTTTTATTGATAATTTTTGCAGTGCATTTTTGATAATATCGGTTAATTCATCTTCAAGACTTTCGCCCTTAAAATTTTTTGAAATATAAATAAATTGCTGATTTTTTTCTTCTACAATCTCAAGATCTTCGACTTTGATCGTCTTATCAATAGATCCTAGTTTTTTTATTAATGGTTGAGTAGGCTTGTCATTCTCATCAAAACCTACAGAATAGGGCATAATCTTAATAAGTTTTTTTTCATCTTCAGCCTCTTTCTTTACTGACTTGATGTGAACCGCAATTCTTCTTGGAGTAGCAAAAGATTGAATGTCACTTTTATCTATTAGTTTTTTTGAGAGAAGTTCTGAGGATATATTCTCACCTAGTTGATTACCTAGAATCTCGAGCGAATCTGGTGGTAATTCTTCTGTTAGAAGCTCTATTAATAAATTATCTTTAATCACTCGAATCACTTTTCTTATCAAGTTCATTTGTAGCCTCTTTTGCATGGCTTCTATCAGCCATTGGGAAGCCTAATTTTTTTCTACTCTCTAAGTAGGCTTTAGCAACATTTCTAGAAATATCCCTTATTTTTCCGATGTAGTCAGCCCTTTCTGTGACACTTATTACACCTCTTGCATCTAATAGGTTAAATGTATGAGCTGCTTTTAAAACTTGTTCATAGGCTGGCAATGCCAAATTCTCTTTAACTAGATTATTTGCTTGTTTGGCATGAGAAGAAAAAGCTTTTAAAAGAAATTCAGTATCACTGAATTTAAAGTTGTAACTGCTTTGTTCTTTTTCATTTTGTAAAAAAACATCTCCGTAACTAATTCCATCTGTCCATTGAACATCATAGACGCTTTCTACATTTTGAATATACATAGCTAGCCTTTCAAGACCATAAGTAATTTCTCCAGTAATTGGTTTACAAGTAATCCCCCCTACTTGTTGAAAATAGGTAAATTGTGTTATTTCCATCCCATTTAACCAAACTTCCCAACCAAGACCCCATGCACCTAGGGTTGGATTTTCCCAATTATCCTCTACAAGGCGAATGTCATTTTTATTGAGGTCAATCCCAAGATTTTTAATGGAGGCCATATAAAGATCAACTATATTTTCTGGCGCAGGTTTTAATGCAACTTGAAATTGATAATAGTGTTGAAGGCGATTCGGGTTTTCTCCGTAACGACCGTCCTTTGGCCTTCTGCTTGGTTGGACATATGCCGCCTTCCACGGTTCAGGACCAATCGACTTTAAAAATGTGGCGGTATGTGATGTACCTGCGCCAACTTCCATGTCATAAGGCTGAATGATGGCACATCCTTGATGGCTCCAATACTCTTGAAGTTTGAAAATAATTTCTTGGAAGTTAAGCATTTATCTTTTTTTAAATTAATTTATTTCTGTATTTTACTTTGTTTCTTAATCACAGCAAGAAACTTACCAATTAATTTTCTTTGCAGAAAAGCGAGCGAGATGATGAAAAAACTTAAAATTAAGACTGGAAAATGACCATATTTTATAAAAGGGGTACTTCCTTTAAAGCCTTGCACAGATTGAGTAAGTGACCCACTTTGGAATTGGGGCATTTTACTTATAACTTTACCTTTTTCATTAATAAAAGCCGTGACGCCTGTATTCGTTGCCCGAAGCATCATCCGTCCTGTTTCGATTGATCTGGCTTGTGAAATTTGTAAATGTTGTTCAGCAGCAATTGAATGGCCATACCAAGCATCATTGCTCATATTTAATAGAATATTTGCCATTGGTAATTGTTGAATAATTTCATTTCCAAATACATCTTCGTAACAGATATTTATTGCTATTTTTTGTTGATCAAAATACATTGGAAGTTGTTTCTTAGGGCCACTAGATAAATCATTAAAAGGCATATTCAGCAAGTCCTCATATATAAAACCAAAAATACCTCTAAGCGGAATATATTCTCCAAAGGGGACTAAATGATATTTTCTATATTTTTGTGATCCGTTAACACCCAATGAAACTGCAGAATTATAAATATTCTCTTCTTCTCTTTCGATTGCACCTAAAATTAGATTTCCATTAATCTGTTTAAGGTGAGCTTCAATTTTATTTAAATAATTTGATGGAATATGTTCTAGTAAAAGAGGCATTGATGTTTCAGGTAAAACGGTAAGTGGAGAATTGCTTTCAAAAATTAAGTGTTCATACTTGTCTAGTATATTTTTAATTTTAATTTGATTCCATTTTTCATCTTGCCTTACATTCCCCTGTATTAACGTAACTTCGACACTTTCCCCATTTGGCTCTGTCCATTCAATTTTTTTTAAAAAGTGTCCACCAGCCCAAATGGAAACTATTAAAATAATAATCCATGGTCTATTTTTAGTCCTATCCAGCAAAAGAAATATCAAGTGTGCGGTTAAAATTAAGAGAAAAGTAACACCATATATACCAGTAATAGGAATGTATCCAGCCAAGGGGCTACTATCAACTTGAGAATAACCTAGAGTTAGCCAAGGAAAGCCTGTAAAGATAAATGAGCGTACCCATTCAATTATTGTAAAAATTGCTGCCACTAAGAGAGGTTTATTTTTAAATTTTGGAAAAAATGAAAAAGATAAGAAAAAAATGGATAAAAACAAACATAAGCTAAAAGTTGTGAGTATCGCCATAATTGGTGGCATACCTCCAAATTTTTGTAGGCAGATATATATCCAATAAATACCAAATATAAAAAAACCTAAACCAAAAAGTAAACTCTCTTTTAGGGGTAGATTATTTTTTTGGATTAACCAAAAAAAAATAGTAATTACCAATGGAAGAACAGGGTAAAAATTAAAAGGTGAGAAGCTTAAAACTAATAGAGCACCAAGAAAAAAATAGGATACAGATAAAGTCAGTTGGGATGATTTGATGGTCAAAGTATACTATTTTAAAATTTTTAAAATAGTACTTTAACCTTACTTAATGAACTTGTAAAAACTAAAATGAACTATCAGGACGTTTGGTATCAAACTTTTGACCTTCAAAATTTGAATTTGCATCAACATTATTTAAAAATACAACAGATTCGACATATCCATCTATGATGTCAAGCTCAGTAGTAGGGAAATAGTTTCCATTTTCATCGGTATTAAGATTGTGATAATACCAAGAGCTTGCAATTACTTCATTAGAAGATTTCATCTTAAGGTTTAATTTTTTAGTAGGTTCACCTATAAGCCCAACAATTTCCTCTGGCGTTAAAAGGCCAATAACATTTGCAAATTCAATATAATCNGTCGGCATTTCATCAATGATTGGATTGTCTTTATCACTTTNATGATGATCAGCAAAGGTGGTTGAAAGGTAGAAAATAGAGAATATTGTTAGTAGAAGTTTCATGTGATAAATCTTATTTTAAACAAAGTGGTGTGCTAAAGATTTATTTAAGCTCCATACTTTTCTTTGGGTCAGGAATATTAATCTGAATAGAGTGAATTTGCCTGCTATCCGATCGTATGATTGTGATATCAAAACCATCAAATGAAATTTTTTCCTCATTTTCTGGTAAGTAACCAAATTTTTGAGTCACTAGGCCACCAATAGTTGAAAATTCAACATCCTCATATGAGGTTGCAAAAAAACGATTAAAGTCTGATATTTCTGTTGTAGCTTTTACACGAAATTGTCGGGGGTTTTCTTCGATAATATTACCTTCTGTTTCATCATAATCAAATTCATCTTCAATATCACCCACAATTTGCTCAAGTACATCTTCTATCGTCACCATGCCTGCAACCCCCCCGTGCTCGTCAACAACAATGGCAATATGATTACGCTGTGTTCTAAATTCTTTAAGTAAAACATTTAACCTTTTAGACTCAGGAATAAATATAGGCGGTCTTAAAATATCTCTAATTTCAAATTCATGATCTGAAGTAAATTTAAGGAGGTCTTTAGCAAGAAGGATGCCGATTATATTATTAATCCCATCTTCAAAAACAGGAAATCTTGTATGAGCAGTCTCAATGACAAATGGAATAAACTCTTCTGGTTTTTTTGAAATATCAATCGCATCAATTTGTGACCTGGGTCTCATGATATCTCTTGCTTGCATATCTGAAACATTTAGAACGCCTTCAATCATCATCAATGCCTCTGCATCAATCATATTTTTTTCAAAAGCTGACTTAAGAAGGTCTCCTAGTTGCTTTTTATCTCTTGGCTTTAGGAGGAGGTTTCTAAGTTGAGATCCAATTCTTAATCTTTTTCTTTTCATAAACTCAATTATTTGTAATCTCGATATGGGTCATTAATATTGAATTTGTTTAGTATTTTTTTCTCTTGCATTTCCATTTTATCAGCATCTGCTTTATTTTGATGATCATATCCTAAAAGATGTAAATATCCGTGAATAATTAAATGTGCATAATGATCTAATATCTTTTTACCTTGATCCTTAGCTTCTTTTTTTACAATTGAGTGACATAAGACTAAGTCACCTTCAATCGGGTCCTCTGACATTAGAAAAGATAAAATATTTGTAGCCCCTATTTTATTTCTATATTGTTGATTTAATTCTCGTGACTCATTCAATGTGACAATCCTGACTGTAATATCGCTTTCAGGTTTTGCTATCGCACCCAACCATTTTTCACATTGTTTTTTTGATAATTTTTTTCTTTTATGGATGGTATCTTGGATAAATACGGAAATTGGATTTTTAGATGGCATTGTTAAATTTTAAAGCTTAAATTTCTCATAGGCATTAATAATTTTTTGCACCAATGGGTGACGAACAACGTCTACCGAAGTAAAAAAGTTGAACTCGATACCTTTAACAGATTTTAGAATTCTTTGTATTTCGATAAGACCACTCTTTTGTGATTTTGCGAGGTCAATTTGAGTCACATCACCCGTAATAACTGCTTTTGTCCCAAAGCCAATACGTGTGAGAAACATTTTCATTTGTTCGGGTGTTGTATTTTGTGCCTCATCAAGAATTATGAAGCTTTGGTTGAGTGTCCTACCTCTCATATAGGCTAAGGGGGCGACCTCTAATATACCTTTATCAAACATTTTAGTGACATTATCATAGCCGGCAAGATCATATAATGCATCATATAAGGGCCTTAAGTATGGATCAACTTTTTGTGCAAGGTCACCTGGAAGAAACCCTAAACTTTCACCTGCCTCAACAGCAGGCCTAACCAAAACTATTCTTTTTACTTTTTCTTTATTTAGGGCATCAACAGCTGATGCAACTGCTAAATAAGTTTTTCCAGTTCCAGCTGGACCGATACCAAAATTGATATCATTTTCTTGAATATTTGTAAGGTAACTAACTTGCATAGGCGTCCGCCCTTGTAAATCAGTTTTTAAAGTATGAAGCTGAGGAGAGGTTTTTTTATTATTACCCTCCTTTTGGTTTAGCTCTACAAGACTCAATTGAATATCTTCAGGGGCAATAGTCCTTGTTGCTCTCAAATAGATACTTTCCAATAATTGGGATGCAAGTAAAATTTTGCTTTCATCCCCATTTAAGATAAATAAGGAGTTTTTTCGGTTTATCTTTACATCTAAGCCAACGCTTATTTGGGTAATATTTTCATCTAGTGGGCCACATAAGTTCGCTAGTTTTTTATTATCTTGAGGCGAAAGATTCAATTCTTTTTTCATAAGCTTAAATTAATTCCCCAACTAGAGTTTTACCTAAAATTTTCGTTACTTTTACATTAACAAATTTATTTAACAAATCTTTTGACTGCTTAAACTCGATGATTCTGTTGTTATCTGTTTTTCCTAACAAAATACCAGGTTTCTTTTTTGAAAAATGATCGATAAGTACTCTTTGTGTTGTCCCAATCATTTTTTTCGTATGCGCCTCTCCTTGTTTGATATTTAAAGATTGAATCTCATGTAAGCGTTCTAATTTAATTTCATCTATTGTATCGTCTTTAAGATAGGCAGCTGGCGTTCCTGGCCTTTTGCTGTAAATAAAACTAAAGGAGTAATCAAATTCAAGCTCAGCAAATAATTTTTTTGTTAAATCAAAATCATTAGTTGTTTCAGTCGGAAAGCCAATAATTATATCCGTGGTTAATGAAATATTTGGTAATTTTCTTCTAAGTTTTTTTATAATCGACTTATATTCTAACGTTGTATAATTCCTTTTCATTGCCATTAAAACTCTATCAGAGCCGGATTGAATCGGNAGGTGAAGGTGATTTGCTAGTTTTTTAATGTTGCCAAAACAATCAATTAGATGATCATTCATTTCATTCGGATGGCTAGTNGTAAAGCGTATTCTTTTTACCTCTTCAATTTCAGATATGTATTCAATAAGGGATGCAAAGTTTGCAATTTTTCCGTTGCTCATGGCACCCCTGTAACCATTTACATTTTGACCCAAAAGTATAATTTCCGATGCTCCTTGAAGTGTAAGCTGAATAATTTCCGTGATGATGTCATCCAATGGTCTTGAGATCTCTTCACCTCTTGTATAGGGAACGACACAAAAAGAACAATATTTACTACAGCCTTCCATTATTGAAACCATCGCAGATGGGTGTTTGCTTTTTGATGTGGGTAAGTTATCAAACTTTTCAATTTCAGGGAATGAGATATCTATCTGTGGCTTACCTGTAACCTCTCTTAAATTTATAAGCTCAGGTAGTCGGTGAAGCGTTTGTGGNCCAAAAACAGCGTCCACGAAGGGCGCACGTTTAATTATCTCTTTTCCTTCTTGGCTCGCAACACAACCACCAACCGCAATCTGCATATGGGGTCTTGTTTCTTTTAGTTTTCGATATCTTCCCAAGTCACTGAAAAGCTTAATTTCTGCTTTTTCTCTGACGGAGCAGGTATTCAATACAATTAAATCAGCATCTTCAGGTGTGTCTGTTTGAGACAAGTTATTTTTAGACCCTAAAATATCTTCTATTTTTTCAGAATCATATTCATTCATTTGGCAGCCAAAAGACTTTACAAATACTTTTTTAGACATGTTGATTTAAAAATATTAAATTTTAGATTTTGAATTATAACTTTTTTTGAATGCAAGACCTATGTATATAACATGTTTAATAGAGTAACATTTCGCTATGGATAACTTCCCAATATTCTTAGATATTAAAAATAAACCTGTTTTAGTCATTGGGGGTGGGGGCATTGCTTATAGAAAAATTAAGTTACTTATTAAGTCGAAACCTAATATCAAAGTGGTGGCTAAAAGTTTTTGTGAAGAAATTTTAGACTTACAAGATAAACATTCAATTGAAATTATACAAAAAGATTTTCATCTTAATGACATTGAATATCCCATGATCATCATAGCCGCAACAAATAACAAATCATTAAATAAGCAAATTTCTCAAGAGGGTATGAAGAAAAAAATTCCGGTTAATGTCGTTGATCAACCATCTTTATGTACTTTTACAATGGGGTCAATTGTCGAAAGAGGGTCATTGGTCGTTTCTATTTCCAGTAGTGGCAAGGCACCTGTATTAGTAAGGAGCCTGAGAGAAAAAATTGAAATGATTATCCCCGATTATTATAAGGACCTAGTTGATTTGGCAGGGGACTTGAGGGCAAAAGTTAAGAAAGCCATTAAGATGAGTAATAAAAGAAGAATTTTTTGGGAGCAATTCTTTGATGTTGAAAATATTCAGTCGTTTTTAAAACAAAATAAAACATTAACTAAAAAATTTAATGCATTGCTTAAAAGTATGAAAGATAATACGGGGGAAGTTTATTTGGTCGGGGCGGGGCCAGGAGAAAGGGACTTATTGACTATAAGGGCTTTACATTTAATGCAAAAATGTGATGTTTGTATTTATGACAATTTAGTCTCTGATGAGGTTATTGAATTGGTACGTCGAGATGCCGACATGATTTTTGCGGGGAAAAAAAGAGATCAACATACATTCAGCCAAGAGAAAATAAATGACCTAATAGTGAAATATGCCAAACAAGGTAAAAAAGTTTTAAGGCTTAAAGGGGGAGACCCGTTCATTTTTGGAAGAGGGGGTGAGGAAATAACATCGCTTATGTCGCATAAGATAAATTTCCAGGTTGTCCCTGGCATTTCAGCGGCGAATGGAGTCTCGGCTTATGCAGGTATACCACTTACACATAGAGATTATGCTCAGAGTTGTTTATTTCTTACCGGTCATTTTAAGGATGGAAAAATTGATTTTGATTGGCCAAAACTCATTACAAAGAAGCAAACTCTAGTCATTTATATGGGCTTATTAAGCCTACCTGATTTTATAAAGGCACTTGTTGAGCATGGCCAAAAGAAAATAATGCCAGTTGCTGTCATAGAGAGTGGAACGACACATGCACAAAGAGTAATTGTTGGTGATATGGGTAATATAACGAATAAGGTTATACGCTCCAAGATTAAATCCCCCGCGTTGGTAATCATTGGTGAGGTTGTGAAATTAAGAGAGCAGCTTAAATGGTTTAAGTAATTTTATGCGCTTATGATAGGTATTGTGATTTTTGCCTCGAGCCCCTTATTTTTTTTATTTGAAATTAATTCTAATTTACCCTCATGAGCCTTTACAATTCTGTCTGCGATTGATAAGCCTAGCCCACAGCCCCCTTCATTTCCTCTGGCTTCATCAAGTCGTTCAAAAGGCTTTAAAAGCCTTGCAAGTTCTTTATCTGGAATTCCAGGCCCATCATCTATAACACTGATTGTGAAAGACTCCTCTTTGAGGGTTGCCTCAAGCACCACCTTTCCTTTAGCGTAAAAGAATGCATTGTTAATTAAATTATCTAAACATCGTTGAAATGCTAATGGCCTCAAATCAATGAAGAGTGTTTTCGGTATGTCAGTTTTGATATTTTTCTTTCTTAATGTAAATTTTTGCCCCATTCTTAAATGTTTAATTTGAATGTTTTTAAGGAATTTTCCTAAATTCACTGGAATTTTAGGCTCATCTTCAAAGCCTCTAGTAAAATCAAGAAACTGATTAAGAATATTATTGATTTCTAAAATATCCTCCTCCATACTATTTTTAAGCACATGAGAATCCTCTGGAAGCATTTCTGATGCAATTCTTAAGCGTGTCAAAGGTGTTCTAATATCATGAGAAACGCTTGCAAGTAAAAATTTTCTCTCTTGACTGGCTTTTTTTAAATTATTTAACATTTCATTAAAGGCGGTATTTAAGTCACTGAACTCAGCTAAGTTATCATGAGGAAGATTTTTTGGAGATAAGCCTTTTCTGACACTTTCAGCAGCTTGAATGAGTCTATTTAAACGCCTATTAATTCTCTCTGTTGTTATGTAAGAGGCAATAAGCGCTATTAATGCAATAATGGTTCCCCAACCAACCCAATGCCAAGGAAAGGGTCTATCCACAATCGTACGTGGCATTACCACCCAAAATAATTCATTATTTAACTCAAAACTGACCCATATACCCTCAACTGAAAAATGATTAATGGCGACAAGTGTTCCAAGCGGAAGTTTTTGGATAATTTTTTGGATAACAAGCTGTAGGAATGGGTCCTCTGGGATTGGCTCAATTTTTTCAAAGAAATGTGCGGGATATATCCTGACATTCCCCATTGTTGAAAGTTCGTTTAGTAGCTGTATTCTTTTGTTAGTTGCTGATGCTGCCATTGATGCCTTTGTAAAGTTAACAATGGTTGAAATTTCAAGGGCTAAAGCTTCAGCTCGAGGCTCTCTTTCGTAGACATCAAAAATTTTAAGGGATACAAGTTGTGTAGTAATTAATAATATCGCAATTATTAAAGAAAGCCTGGTAAGAAGACTCTTTGGTAAGAATTTCAATTACTGAGGTTCTCCATCAGGATCAAAGATATAGCCGTACCCCCATTTTGTTTGGAGGTATTTAGGTTTATTTGGATTATCTTCAATCAACCTTCTAATTCGTGATATTTGAACATCAATGCTTCTATCAAAGACGTCTAGCTCCTTTCCTTTGGCGAGTTGCATTATTCTATCTCTAGATAGAGGTTGTTTGGCATGATCTGTAAATACTTTTAACAAATCAAATTCACCCGCTGTAATAGAAATATTTTTTCCTTCATGAGTGAGACTACGATTTTCTATATTAAATTCGAAGGGCCCAAAACGAATTACCTGTTTTGGTGAATTAGCTCCCAAAGTCTTTTGCCTTCTTAATATCGCAGTTATCCTGGCAAGTAGCTCTCTTGGGCTAAAGGGTTTTGCTAGATAATCATCTGCCCCCATTTCAAGCCCAACAATTCGATCAACCTCATCTCCCTTTGCAGTTAACATGATAATCGGCACATTTATATCCTTTGCTCTATATCTTTGGCATAAATTCAACCCAGACTCCTCTGGCATCATTAAATCAAGAACAATTAAATCAATTGAATTAGTATTTACAATTTCATCAAGTGTTGACCCACTATCAGCTACAAAAACGTTTAAATTTTGATCTCTGAGATATTTTGCAGTGAGCTCAAGTATTTTTGGGTCATCGTCAACAAGGGCAATGTTTGGTTTATTATCAGCCATAGTAATTTTGTGATTAATATTTATATATATAATATGCCATAAAAGTAAATTCAGCATATTTAAATCGTTACAGTTTTGTTACAATTTCACCGATAATTGTAATATTAGGTTAACATTGTGGTAGCAAAATGATTGACCGTTTAAATGAAAAGGCAGTTAATTTAGTTTGAAGAAATTAATTCTTTTATCCCTTTTTTGTGTGCCCTGGCATGTTAATGCTGAGGTTAATTTACAAAAGGTCAGAAGCACAAACTCCAATCATTCAATCGAATTAAGAGAGATACATAACGCACTTTCTAATTTCTCAAAATCAGAAGATCAGATAAACGTAATATATGAGCAGCAAAGAAGGAAGATGCTTGAAAGCGTAGAAAGAAGGTTTATTTTATGCGACTCAGATAATAATGAACAATTAGATGTTTATGAAACCACTGTATGCCTCCCACAGGTAGCAAGACAGTTTAGAAGAGTCGATACGGATAATGATAATTTAATTAGTCTTGATGAGATTGCTATTTTAGCCAAGGCATTTCAAAATAAAATAAACTCATATAGCAAAACAACTTCTCAAACAGTCAAAAATAACAATAAATCAAAACCAGCAACAGCGCAAAAGAAAAAAACCAAAACAAAAAAAATCAATTAATTTTCTCTAAACTTTATTCTCATATAAAGGCTAAATAGATAATGATTGAGATTACTTTTAGTAACAGCTTTTCAAGCCTTAGAGATGAGCTTTCTCAGCTTAAGATAAATTCATCTTTCTTATCTTACGAGTTCCATAATGCGCTGGAGTCTTCTGGGTCGGTTGGAAAAAACTCAGGCTGGATTCCATTCCCAATTATCGCAAAATCTGAAGGCAAAATTGTCGGTTTTATGCCAATTTTCCTTAAGGAGCATTCTTATGGGGAGTATGTGTTTGATTGGTCATGGGCCGAAGCCTTTCATAAAAGCGGCCTAAATTATTACCCTAAAATGATATCTGCAATTCCTTTTAGCCCAATCACGGGAAAAAGAATCATCGCAGACAATCTTGTTATCAAGAAAATGATGGTACAAGCTTTAGAAAATATTTTATTAGATCATAAAATTTCTTCATGCCATATTTTGTTTCCTGATCAGCAAGATGCCAAGTTATTTGAAGATATGGGTTGGTTACAAAGAGAGGGGGTGCAATTTAGGTGGGAAAACAAAAAATATGAGAATTTTGAACAATTTTTATCAAGTCTATCTCATAACAAGAGAAAAAAAATAAAACAAGAGCGTAATAAAATCAAAAATTTAAATATAGATGTCAGTGTAAAACAAGGTAGTTTGATTAAAAAAGAAGATATTGAATTCTTTTATGCATGCTATTGCAACACTTACAGGATGCATAATTCCCCCCCTTATTTAACAAAAGAATTTTTCCACCAACTAAATAAAAACATGCCTAATAAGCTTGTGATTATTATTGCAGAGAGGGGAGGTAAGAAGATAGCAAGCGCACTTAATATTATTAGTGAGGATTCTTTGTATGGAAGGTATTGGGGCACTAGAATATATTCCAAATTTACACTTTGAACTTTGTTACTATGTTGGGCAAGAATTCTGCATTCAAAATAAATTAAAATATTTTGAAGGTGGCGCACAGGGAGAGCATAAATTGGCTAGAGGGTTCGATGCCTTTAAGACGTACTCAAATCACTTTATCGCAAATTCTGAGTTTAAAGGTGCTATTGAAAACTTTTTAACTAAAGAGAAAACACACATGGAAGTGTACGCGGGTGAGCTTGAAGAGAGGTCTCCTTATAAAAGAAACTGATGGCATCTAACTTAAGATAAANCCAACAATAAAATACAGGATTAGCCCCAATATAAAAACAAGAATAAATCCTATTAAAATAAAGCTAGAGACACCATTTTTTTGAATGAAATTATCATCTTCATCGAATTTTTTATTTGATTGAATCCCGCAGAATGCGGCTAAAATACTTTTACTGACNGANAATAAGTTTTTTAAATTCATTTTTTTTTGGGTTTTACTACTAACCAAAATCCATTTCCCATCATGTTGTGCTCCATTAATCTAATAATATCAAAATATTTAACTAGTTTTCTCAACCACCATGATGATGATTCTTGAATTAAGTGAGCATTTCGACCATCCTCTAGTACTTTACCTGCTGGCCCCATGTGAATTGTATAAAAACCAAGATTGGTTGTTATCTGTGATAATTCTTCGATAACGTTATCAACAAGATCGGGTTCAATATGCTCTAATACATCAATACAACAAACAAGATCTGCTGGTTTTGGTTCTCCATATTTAGGAAATGCTGGGTCATATGGAAAATAATCTTTAGGAAGGTTGTTGAGTTTTTCAAGGGACTCATAAAGTCTTTTTTTTCCTGCACCATAATCTGATAAAGTATTTATTTTAAAGGCTTTTATGATTTCAGATACAATGGGCGCAAAATGAGTAGAGGCAACCCCATAATTTGGATTTTCATGTAACTTTTGTTGGAGAATTTTATAATCTTCAGTTATTGTTTTCATTTTTTCAATAATACTATATAACCTAAGTTTATAAATAAAAATGGTGGTGATGGAGAGACTTGAACTCTCGACCTCAGGATTATGAATCCTGCGCTCTAACCACCTGAGCTACATCACCAATAAACAATTTAGCGTGAAATTATATTTTTATAGCTTACTAAAGTCAAAGAGTAATTAGACGTTAAATCTAAAATGAACAACATCCCCATCTTGCAGAATATAATCTTTACCCTCAAGACGAAGTTTTCCAGCTTCCTTCGCTTTTTGCTCCCCTCCTAAATCAATATAATCCTGGTAGGAGATTACCTCAGCCTTTATAAACCCTTTTTCAAAATCTGTATGGATAACACCGGCGCCCTCAGGCGCTGTAGCCCCAATTTTAACTGTCCATGCTCTTACTTCTTTAACCCCAGCTGTAAAATATGTCTGAAGTCCTAAGAGCTTATAGGAGGCTCTAATTAATCTATTTAATCCTGGCTCATTTAATCCTAACTCTGATAAAAAGATTTCTTTCTCTTCATCTTCTAGGTCAGCAATATCTGATTCTATTTTTGCACAAATAGTGACAACAGGGATGTTTAGTTTCTCTGCATATGAGTTCAATTCATCTAGTGAGGAATTATCTTTAAAACCATTTTCATCTACGTTAGCGACAAACATAATTGGCTTAATTGTGATTAAGCAAAGCGGCTTAATCATAATAAGCTCTTCTGGGGTGAGGTCTACACTTGATGCCAAATTGCCTTCATCGAAAACTAACTGAATTCTTTTATATAACGCTAATAGCTGTTGAGATTCTTTATCCCCTGACTTTGATTTTTTTGATTCTTTTTGAATAGCTTTCTCAAGCGTTTCCATATCAGATAAGATTAATTCAGTATTAATGGTTTCTATATCAGATAGGGGATTAATGCTTCCAGAAACATGAACAATATTTTCATCATTAAAACATCTAACCACATGCATAATTGCATCAGTTTCTCTGATATTAGCTAAGAATTTGTTCCCTAAACCCTCACCCTTTGAAGCGCCAGCAACTAAACCAGCGATATCTACGAGTTCGACAGTAGCGGGTTGTGTTTTCTCTGGTGAGACAATATTTTCAAGCTTTGAAATTCGCTGATCAGGCACCTCAACGATGCCAACATTGGGCTCAATTGTACAAAAAGGATAGTTTTCAGCATCAATCCCTGCTTTAGTGATAGCGTTAAATAATGTTGACTTACCAACGTTTGGAAGTCCTACAATTCCACATTTCATATATTAATGTCCAATAAATTTAAGCAGAATGAAGATTCAGCATTGCTTTTTCAAACTGACCGTTTTTAAGTAATGAAAAAATTTTATAGCTGTTCAGTATAGAATCTTCGATTAATTCACTTTCTTTTTTCAAAGGGGGCTTCAAGACAAAATTACTCACTAGACTTTTGTTTCCAGGGTGGCCAATTCCAACACGAATTCTCCAGAAATTTTTACTTTTTATTGATTCAGCAATACTTTTTAGGCCGTTATGCCCTCCATCACCGCCTCCCAGTTTAAGTTTAATTTTTCCAGGCTCGATATCTAATTCATCATGAATAACAAGTATCTCTTCGGGGCGAATTTTATAAAAGTTAGCAACAGCTGCGAGTGATTTCCCACTTTCATTCATAAACGTTGTTGGTTTGAGAAAAAAACAATTGCCATCATCAGTATATTTTGCAATCTCGCCACTAAATTTAGCATCATGTTTAAGATTGAGTCGATGGTTCTTTACTACAAAATCAATCCACCAAAAACCACAATTATGGCGAGTATTTTGATATTTATCTCCAGGATTACCTAATCCAGCAAAGAGCTTTATTTTATTCATTGAATGAAAGAATAGCGCACTTAATTATAAGCGCGCTATAAAAATCTATTAATCTTTTTTGTCTGCTTTCTCGCCACCGCCCTCAGCAGCTTTCTCGTCACCGCCTTCAGCACCTTCTTCGCCTTCAGCACCTTCTTCGCCTTCAGCACCTTCTTCGCCTTCAGCAGCAACTGGTGTTTCTTCGACCACAACTTTAGGCTTGGATACAGAGGTAATAATAGGATCATTTTCTTCAGATAAGCCAGTTAACTCAACTCCTTCTGGCACTTTTATTTGTGATAAATGAATTGAATCACCAATTGATAAATTGATTAGATCAACTTCTATAAAGGCTGGTAAATCTTTTGGCAAACATAAAACATCAACATCAACCATAATATGCGAAACTACTCCGCCTTCTAGTTTTACTCCAGGCGCTACATCTTCATTTAAGAAATGGAGCGGAATTTTTACACTTAATTTCTTACTTTCATCAATGCGTTGTAGGTCAATATGTTGAATGTTATTCCTGACGGGATGCATTTGGTAGTCCCTGAGCAGAACAGATTCTTTTTTCCCATCTAAATTAAGAGTAAGAATAGATGCATGAAATTCTTCATGTTTAAATTGCATAAATAATTCTTTACCGTCTAATTCAATACTTTTTGCTTCATTCTTTCCACCATAAAGAACACCTGGCACCTTTCCTTCATGGCGAAGACGGCGGCTCGCACCCGTACCTTTCGCCTCTCTTAACACAGCATTTATTTCAATCTTCATTGTATGAACTCCTAAAAATCAAATAGACCCGCGACCAGGCCTATCTAGTTGTTAAATTACTCAGCATCCTAAAAGCAACTTTTATTTTTAATCGATAAATAAAGAGCTAACAGAATCTTCGTGGCTAATTCTTTTTATTGTTTCAGCTAAAATCTTTGCAACTGATAATTGTCTTATTTTCTTGCAATTTTTAGCATCTTTTTCAAGCGTAATTGTATCAGTAATTACAATTTCATCAAGCTCAGAGGTTTGAATTAACTCAATAGCCTTTCCTGAAAGAATGGGATGTGTGGCATAAGCTACAACTTTATTAGCCCCTTTCTTTTTTAATGCTAATGCTGCTTCACAAAGTGTGTTGGATGTATCAACAATATCATCGACAATGATGCATGTGCGTCCGTTTACATCCCCTATAATATTCATGACTTCAGATACATTTGGTTTAGGGCGTCTTTTATCTATGATTGCTAAATCACTTCCTAAAATTTTAGCCATTGCACGAGCTCTCACAACGCCACCCACATCTGGCGATACAATAACGGCATCTTTATAGTTTTGTTTTTTTAAGTCTTCAAGTAAAACGGGTGTGGAATAAATGTTATCAACTGGAATTTCAAAAAAACCTTGAATTTGATCCGAATGAAGATCCATGGTCAGTAGTCTGTCAACCCCAACCCCAGTCAGCATGTTAGCAACTACTTTAGCGGTAATGGCAACTCTAGCTGACCTTGGTCTTCTATCTTGCCTTGAGTAGCCCAGGTAGGGAATAGCAGCTGTAATTCTGGCGGCAGAAGATCTTCTAAGTGCATCGACCATCACCATAATTTCCATTAGATTGTCATTTGTAGGGAAACTTGTTGATTGCAGGATAAAAACATCCTTTCCTCGAACATTTTCGAGAAGTTCTAGCATGGTTTCACCGTCACTAAAATTTCCGACGGTTGCTTCTCCAAGCTTTAATCCTAAATTCGAGGCAACTTCTTTTGCAAGATCTTTATTGGCATTTCCAGTAAAAACCATTAGATTTTCATTTTTCACAAATTACCTCCGTGTTTTTAAAAATTGGCTGGGGAGGAAGGATTCGAACCTTCGCATGCATGGATCAAAACCATGTGCCTTAACCAGCTTGGCGACTCCCCATTTAACCTAAATGTCATAAAAGGGATGTTTAGATAGCCCTTTTACAACAAAACTTTTTGTATCTATTGGTTTTTTATCATTAAAGTGTTGAATTTTATTTACATCTTCTATTTTTACAAAAACACTTGAACCCGTCCCTGAAATTTTTGCAAGTCCATAATTATTCATCCAGCTCACTAATTCACTCATCTTTCCATACTTTTTAGTGATCGTATATTCCAAGTCATTGGATTCTTGTTCAAGTTTATCACTGAAATAGGACGTTATTTTCAATGTAATTGGGACTTTTGTCAATTCAAATGATTTAAAAATTGAGTCTGTAGAGATAGAAAAATTTGGGTAACACAAATAATATATAGAATCTGGAATATTAATTTGACTGAGTTTCTCCCCAATACCTTCAACCCATGCGTTTTCTCCAAATATAAAGAATGGAATATCGGCTCCAAGACTTAGACCAAGGGCCATCAATTCTCGTTTTGAAAGACTTATATTAGCTAAGGCATTGATTGCCATGAGTATTGTTGCAGCATCTGAACTTCCACCCCCTAAGCCTGCACCAATCGGGATGTTTTTTTTAATATAAATATCTACACCCACATTTATATTTTTAAGAATTAATTTTGCAGCCCTAAAGCCAAGATCATCTTGCTTGTTAATTTCACAAGATTCATTTATGAAATTGATTTCGGAGTCCTTTCTAACCCTTATATAAATATAGTCATATAAATCTATAAGTTGAAAAACACTCTGTAATTCATGAAAACCGGTATCTCTTTTACCTGTAATTTTTAAAAATAAATTGATTTTCGCAGGAGCTTTGTATTTTTTGTAACCTTGCTGTATTAAATTTTCTTGTTTCAATTAAACTTTCCAATCAACTATATATATTTTTAGTGTAATTTCATTTTTGTTTAATTCGATATATTTAGGAAAGCGCTTATTTTCTTTTTTGTTAAGCCCTTCATAATCAACTAACCAGTCATTGTAAGATAAAGTGACATTTTTTTTATTTGTTAATTGATCTGGAGGATTTTTAATCATTTGTTCTAAGATAAAAACGGTTTCTTTATTCCCAAAAACTTTTTTTATAAGCCTTTCAATTTCACTTTTGTTTGAGGATAGGTTGCTGATTTTTATAGAATTATCATGCTTATTTAAATAAATTTTTGAGATTACAGAATTGAAAGGATTAAGAATTGTGATGTTACTTTTACCATCATTAGTAATCCAAATAAGCCTTCCAGTAAATCCCTTTTTCTCAATGAAGAGAGTAATTTTGGCTGATAATTGGAAATTTTGTGAATTATTTACATTTGTTTGTTTTGAGTAATCCTTATATAAAACTTGCTCAGGTTGATTTTTATCAACAGAAGCACAGCTAACAAGAAAAAATGATATAAAAATACAAATAAATTTCATTATTTGCCTTTTTTAAAAAAAGATTTAACGGTATTTCTTAACCGTCCTTAATAATATCTTATTATCTGGATATTGTTGTAATGATTCTTTCCAAATTTGTTTGGCCTCATCAATTTTATTTGCTTCCCAAAGCACCTCCCCCAGATGTGCGGAAATTTCTGGATCTTTTTTTATAGCATAGGCTTTTCTCAGAAAATCTAGTGCCGCATCGATGTTACCCAACCTGTATTGAACCCATCCCATGCTATCTATGATGTAATGATTTTCCGGCTCTAGGGATAAAGCAATTTCAATATTAATTTTCGCTTCATCAAGCTTTATATTTCGATCTGCAAATGAGTAACCCAATGCATTGTAGGCTACCGCATAATCAGGCTTGATTTTGATGGCTTCTCTTAGTAGCTGTTCCATGAGTACAGCATTCCCCATTTTTTCTGCAAGCATTGCATAGTCATATTTGAATTCAGGAGAATCTTGGAAGTTTTTTNCCTCTTTCTTTATCAACTCATAAGCTTCATTATCTTTATTATCGCTATATAAAATAGATAACTTTGCTCTGAAAAGTTGTAATTTCNCTCTAGGGGTTAAATTGTTATATTGGTCCAAACTCTCTATGGCTTGCTCATTATCCTCATACTTGGCAATTAATTCTGCAGCTAATATTTTAGATTCAATAAAAAATGGTCCAGAATTAATTTTGTTAAGCCAGGTGAGCGCTTCTGAATAATTCCCTTTTGTATCCTCAATTCGGGCGAGATAAATATAAATCTGTTCTGGCTCTGGGTAACCTCTTTCTAAGCTCTGCATTAGAAAATTTTCAGCAAGGCTGTGATCACCTAGCTCGATAGCTAATAATGAAACGGTGAAGCTAATTTCAGCTGACGCAAGAGAGCTATTTACAATTTTAAGAAATTCATCCTTGGCTAGGTTATATTTTTTTTGATTAGTGAGTAATTTCGCATACTCAAGCCTGACCTCATTAGCTTCGGGATATTTTTTTAGATAACTTATATAAAAATTCTCAGCCTTCCTCTGAGACTTTAAGCCAATGATATAGCCCTCAAATAAAACGGCTGTTTGCCATTTTGGATCAATTTTTTTTATTTTTACTAATTCTGAATTTGCTAATTTTTTATTGTTTGCAAAATAAGCTGCATGGGCTACCGCAAAACGAGCTTCTTTACTATTCGAATAGGGCTCGGCAATATCGATGATAAATCTTAACGCATTTTTTTTATTTACAACCTTCGCCAGGATACTATTTAGGTATAAGAACCCACCCCCTCTGTAAGTATCTTGTTCAAGTAGTTTTTTAACAATTGGCTTTGCCTTACTTAAATTTCCGCTTGTAATATACAGTTCAGCTAATATTTGCTGAGCTTGGATAGACTTAGGGTCTAGGCTGTTCCAAACTTTTGCCGAATCAAGGGCAACACGGCCATTCCTTGAGCTTCCTGCTATGNGCGTAGCTCTCTCAGCCAGTGAAATACTATGAGTTTGTTTTGCTAAATCAAGGTATATATGTCCAGCTGAGTTAAAATCACCTCTTTGAGCAGCTATTTCTGCTAACAGGAATTTATAAACAAATTCTGCATTTGCTTCCGTTATTTTTGGAGGTAAGTTTGGATTAAAATTATTTTGTTGATTACCGAAAGAAACTTTAAAGCAAAATGATAATAAAATTAAAGATAAAATTTTTGCAAAGTAAAGGCGATTGAAGTTTCTAATTTTTTTCATATATACTACTTATTTTGAAAATTTATTNATTGTTTTTTCATTATAACTTGCCGAAAGACTAGCATTTTAAAAGATAATTCATTTATTCTTTAATTTTTTTTACTTCTTAAAACTTTTTTTTTAATATACACTCCTATTAAATTATTAAACAAAATTTCTATTAAATATTTAAATAACTTGTTGGTCACTTTAGATTGAATAAAATCACATTTAAAAATACTATAGATGCTTCCAATTTGACAAAAAGTTTTGGAAAAAACTTTGCTGTTAATGATGTTTCTTTTCAGCTTAAAAAGGGTGAGGTTCTTGGTTTTTTAGGTCCTAATGGTGCTGGAAAATCAACTACGATGAGGATGCTTACTGGCAATCTTGCACCTACAAATGGTGAGGTAAAGATATGTGGTATTGATATTCTTTCAGAACCGAAAAAAGCTAAGGCATTGATTGGATACCTTCCTGAGATGAGACCGTTATATAAAGAGTTAACTGTCGATGAATATTTAACTATCGCAGCTAGGTTTCATAAAGTCCCATCGTTAAAAATTAAAAAAGCGCTTGAGGCAGCTAAAGAAAGATGTGGTTTGTCTCATATGAGTAAAAGATTAATTGAAAATCTATCTAATGGTTATCAACAAAGAGTGGGTATAGCACAAGCTATTATTCATAACCCAGAAATTGTTATCCTTGATGAGCCTACTGTCGGATTAGATCCAATTCAAATTAGGGAAATACGTAAACTTATCAGAGATATCGGTAAGCAGCACAGCGTGATTATATCTACTCATATTCTTCCTGAGGTTGAGATGGTATGTGATCGAGTGCAAATTATTGATAACGGAAAGCTTGTTTTCCATGGATCTATTGAGGATTTAAAAGCTCAGAGAAGAGGAAATAAATTATTAGTTGGCTTTACTAAAGCACCCCCGCTTAGTAAGTTTAAAAAAATCAAAGGGATTGATAAGGTCGAGAAAATCGAGAATGGCATGTTTAGGCTTCATTTTAAAAGCAAATATTTGCCAGCTGAAGAAATTGTTACTCTTTCTGTAAAAGAGGGCTGGGGCCTTTATCACATCAATATGGATATAACGAGTCTAGAAGAGACTTTTGTGAATTTGACACAAACCAGTTAGAAGAGAATATTTTTTTATGATAATAAATGTTGCTAGAAAAGAATTAAAAAGTCTATTTGCTTCCCCGATGGGTTGGATAATACTTTCAATATTGATGTTTGGGTTTGGAACATTATATTTACAGGGGGTTAACAGTTATTTTGAAGTTATGTCTGGAGCAGTTAGACCTGCTGAGAGAGTCGGCGTTACAATTTTTGTAGGGTCTAAAATTTACAGTACTGCACTTTTTTTGCTTTCAGTTACCACCCCCATGCTTACAATGAGATTGATTAGCGAAGAAAGAAAAAGTCAAACCATGCCGTTTTTGCTAAGTGCACCAATTTCACTTTACGAAATAGTGATTGGTAAGTTTTTAGGGTTAGTCATATTTTTAAGTATTCTTGTTGTTTATATTTTTATTATGCTATCAACTCTGAATATTTGGGCTGATATAGATTTTGGATACCTTATCGGAAATTCTTTTGGATTTATTTTATTAATATCAAGCTTTACTGCATTAGGAATTTTCTTTTCTAGCTTAACCAACCAACCTATCATTGCTGCAATTACAACATTTATTGCTCTTGTTACCATGGTTGGTTTAGGTAGTTATTTTGCCAGTGACCCAAGCCATTGGTTTAATTACATCTCTATGACAAAGCACTATCAATCATTTACAAGAGGTGTTTTTGATAGTGCAGATATCATTTATTATTTACTCTTTATTGTTACCTTTTTGATATTGACCGTTAGAAGGCTTGATTCAGATAGGGTTAGGGGGTAACAACTATGAAGGCGAATAAAAAATTAAGATTCCAATACTCTCTTCAAAATAGTTTTTTTCTGATCCTGTTTCTATCTTTAGTGTTTGTAATTGGTGTTATAGCGAATCAATTTGCTTATGTTAAAGATATGACCCAAGCCAACAGAAGTGTTTTAACTCAAGGTAGCATCGAGGTTGTTGAAAGCATGAAGGCTCCAATCCAGCTAACCATTTTTGCATCTAATGACGACGGAAGTGAAAACTTTAGAAAAAGTATCGTTGATTTTTTTGCTAAGTATCAAAGAGCAAAGCCAGATATAAACATTAAGTTTATTAATCCAATTGAGGAGCCAAAATTATTACAAGAGCTCGGTATACGAAATGATGGCGAGGTTGTTGTTGAGTACAACAAAAGAACTGAGCATATAGCTCCACCGTTTGCTGAACAAGAATTTACTAACCTTCTTGTTAGACTTTCTAGAACCAATCAAAAACCAATTCTGTATCTTGACGGGCATGGTGAAAAAAATTTAATAGGAAAAAAAACAAGCGACTTAGGAGGGTTTGGAGATCAGCTAAGAAATAAAGGACTCAAACTTTCCAACCCAGACTTAACAGCCCTTAATGAGGTCCCTAAAGAGGGGGCGATGTTAATCATTGCAAGCCCTCAGGTAAACATCGGTAAGATAGAAGCAAAAAAAATATTAAACTATGTGGAGCGAGGTGGAAACTTACTTTGGCTTCTTGATGATAATGATTTTAAAGGTCTCGATGAGCTTGCAAAGTATGTGAGTTTAAAAGTATCTGATGAATCTGTTGTCGACCCCCTTTCGGAAGAGTATGGGGGAGATGAAAATATAACTTTCTCAACTATTTATGGGGATCATCCGATTACGAGAAATTTCATGTTGAGAACCATATATTCGAATGCCCATGAAGTTAATGCTCAGGACTCATATGAGAATGGTTGGGAGGTGAGCGAATTAATAGAAGTGGCTACTGGAGGATGGCTTCCTTTAAGTAAGAAGAGTGATGAAGATAAATTTAATTATGTTAAAGGTGAGGATAAAGCTGGTCCCATCAACATTGGAATTGCGCTTAAAAGAAAGTTTGGTGAAAAGGGGCAAAGGGTAGTGGTTGTAGGAAACGCTTCTTTTTTATCTAATACTTTTATTACTTCTGGCGGGAACTTAGACCTGGGAGTAAATATTATTAATTGGCTTGCTGGAGACGATCAATTAATTACAATTCAACCAATGCCCTTGAAGGACATTAATGTAAAAATCCCTAATGATGGCAAGTCTGTCTTCATTGCATGGACTATATTTCATGCATTTCAATACTTTATTCCAATTGGCTTATTCATTTTAGGTTTTGTTGTGTGGTTCAGAAGAAGAAAAGCTTAATATGATAAATAGATGGATTATTAATTTAATTTTATTAATTGTATTGGTTGGCGCAGGTTTGTTTGCTTTTCAGTCTGTAAAGGAAGANCCACACGTNACCAAAGGAATAGAAGTAACGAACCATAAACTTTCTGATTTCGATGAAATAGAATTAAATTTTCCTTCAAAAGCTAAAGTGCATTTTAAAATAGTCAAAAATCATTGGAAAATTTTATCTCCAGTAAAGGGTAGGGCAAATGAGTTATATGTCTACCAGCTTTTATCTATCTTAGCTTCCAAGAGCCCTGAAAAACTTAAAAGTAATGATTTAGAAAAATATGGTCTTGATCAACCTAAGTTAAAAGTAATATTTTTAAATAAAGAAAAAATGTTGAAAGAAGAGTTTATATTTGGAACATATAATCCAATCTCTGAAAATCAATATATAAAATATAAAGATGATGTGTTTATTGTAAATGGCCTGTTTTCAGAGACTGCATCATACGTGCCAATTGAATTTATTGATAAGAGACCAATTTCACCCTATGAAATAATCCAAGGCTTTAATTTTTCAAGATTAGAACAATGGCAAAAAAATCAATTAAAACTAGTCAAAAAAAATGGTAATTGGGCTACAAAAGGGATTAATGTTAAGACTACTCAGAACGATATCATTGAGTGGCTAAGTGTTTCTTGGGATAATTTACAGGCTCTTTCTCTTGAAACCTATAAGATGGACTCTAGACTGGGCTATAAGAGTTTTGACGTTATTGTTAATAACAATAAAAAAATAACATTTTACAAGATTCAAGAATCACCTCAGCTTCATTTATATCGCAAAGATGAAGGTCTTCTATATCGGTTCCCGGGAGACTTAGGTTTTACAATGCTGAATCCGCATGTTGAGGTAAAAGAAAAAGAATAATGCCTGAATTGCCTGAAGTTGAAGTAACTAGGCTTGGGTTAGCGCCACTCATTCATGGCAAGGTTTATGATGTTCAAGTGAGAAACTATTCTCTCAGATGGCCTGTAANCCCAAATCTAAAGAAAATTCTTCACTCACAAGAGTTAATATCATTAAACAGAAGAGGGAAGTACCTTCTTGCTGGTTTCTCTAATGGATTTTTAATAATGCATCTGGGTATGTCAGGGAGAATATCTGTTGTATCTGAAAAAAAAATACNCATGAAGCATGATCATATTGATATATGTTTTAACATTGGCGGANCAAAAAAAATATTAAGATTTAACGATACAAGAAGGTTTGGCGCAATGATATGGACTGATAAAAACCCGTTGGGTCACAAGCTCATTAGTGCCTTAGGCCCTGAGCCTTTATCAGATGAATTTAATGTGAATTACTTGTTCGAAAAAGTTAAAAGAAAAAAACAACCGATCAAAAGCACAATAATGGACAGCCATATTGTAGTAGGTGTGGGTAATATTTATGCAAGTGAATCACTCTTTCTTGCCGCCATTAGACCGCAACGCCAATCTCAAAAGATTAAAAAAAAGGAAATAAAAGTATTAGTAGATTCTATTAAAGCAGTTATACAAAAAGCAATAGAGCGAGGCGGAAGCACCCTTAATGATTTTTATAGTGTAAATGGACAAAGTGGATATTTTCAAAATGAGCACAATGTTTATGCAAGGGAAAATGAATGCTGTGTAAACTGTGATGAAAAAATATATCTCTTAAAAATTGGACAAAGGTCAAGTTTTTATTGTAAAAGGTGTCAGGTTTAATTTTTTTTATTNAATTAGCGAAAAGGTAATAACTAATAAAACTAAGATAAAAATTANCAATGCCAATAAAAGTCTATCTTGTTTTAACTTCAATTCGTCTATTGACTGCCGCATATTTTTTTCAATGACTGTGTATGAGTTCTGATTATTATTCTTTAGGTATGAATGCAAAAGCATCGGAAGTTGTGGGGCAATATCCAGCCAGTTTGGGAATTCTTTTTTAATTGAATTTAATAAATTTTTTGGGCCAATTTGCTCTTTTAACCAATTTTCTAAAAAAGGCCTTGCTGTTACCCATAAATCTAAATTCGGATCAAGTTCACGACCTAAGCCTTCAACATTCAAAAGAGTTTTTTGCAACATNGTTAATTGGGGTTGAATTTCCATATCGAATTTTTTAGAGGTCTGAAATAACCTTATAAGTAACTTTCCAAAAGAAATATCTTTTAAGGGTTTATTGAAGATTGGCTCACAAACAGATCTGATAGCATTTTCAAATTCATCGATTGAGGTTTCTGCAGGAACCCATCCTGATTCAATATGAACCCTTGCAACTTCACGATAATCTCTTTTAAAAAAAGCGGCAAAATTTTTGGCTAGATAAAGCTTATCTTGTTCATTAAGCGTTCCCATAATCCCAAAATCCATTGCAATATATTTCCCATCTTTCGCTACCTGTATATTTCCTGGATGCATATCTGCGTGGAAAAAACCATCTCTAAAGACTTGTGTAAAAAATATTTCGACTCCATTTTTTGCTAATTCTGATAAATTGATTTTATTTTTTTTAATCACTGTAATATCGCTGATAGGAATGCCATCCATCCTTTCCATTACCATTACTTTTTCATGGCAGTGGTCCCAGAAAACGTTTGGTACAACCAATAATTTTTTATCTTTGAAGTTTTCTCCTAGGTGACTACAGTGACCAGCCTCAAGTAAAAGATTGAGCTCTGATTGCGTATGTTTTTCAAATTCAGAAACGACTTCATCTGGTTTTAATCTCTTACCATCCGACCAAAGTCTAAATAAAATATTCGCAATTAAATGAAGTAATTTGATGTCTTTTTTAACTTCATTTTCTATATTTGGACGAAGAACTTTTACAGCGACNTTTTCTCCATTAAGCAGTTTAGCGAAATGTACTTGTGCCACTGATGCGCTTGCAACTGGTATTTGATCAAATTCTTTAAAAATCGACGTAATTTTTTTTGAATATGAATTTTCTATGGTTTTCTTAACCTCTTTAAATTCAAAAGGAGGGACCTTNTCTTGTAGTTTAGAGAGTTCAATGGCAATATCACTTGGAAGTAAATCTTTTCTGGTAGAAAGCATCTGTCCGAATTTTATAAATATAGGACCTAAATTTTCAAGTGCTAGTCTGAGACGAACTGCTCGATCATCTTTCTTGGGTTTGAAAAGGTTGAGGGGGTAGAAAATAAAAGTAATAACAATATTTTTACGTAATTGTATAAATTCATCCAGCCTGTATTTAAGAGCNATAAAGATNATAAATATGATTCTAAAAAAAATCATTTTAAAATTCTTAGTTCTAAGNCATTAATTTTTGCTTCCAGACGTTCAACATCTTCGTTAACAGTATCTATTTCAGTTAAAAATTGCTGTACGCGAGTTTTTTTTGCAAGTAAGGGTTTTTCTTCCTCCCAATACTCTTTAAATGTCTCAGCTATGCTTAAGGCAGCCCTCTTACTTTCTTTTAAAAATTTTCCACTCATACTCCCTACTCTGTTAGCTGCTACATCACCAATGATCTTACTTAAGTCTTCNTCAGCATCCCATTTAATTTTTTTAAGTATTTCTGATACTTCTTTCGCTAAATCGATATCACCTTGAATAGTTATATCTTTATTTTTTTTACTTATAATTTGGTTGATAAAACTTTTTGTACTCATTGAGATTGAGGCATCAGCATTTTCTTTTTNTTCAGCTAGTACTAATAATCCTTGATCATTAATTTTGAAATAAAATTCAAGCTCTGAGATTTTGATGAGTATGGTTTTATTGTGAAATTTTTTTAATCTTGAGCTCATCCAATCGTTTTGAGACAAGATGTGATTTAAAATAAATTTTTTTAACTTTTTCACTAAAATTTATATCCTTGATGTATAGCAACAATTCCACCTGATAAATTTAAGAAACTTGTTTTCTCAAAACCCTCATTTTCCATCATTGTTTTTAAAGTTTTTTGATCTGGATGCATTCTGATTGATTCAACGAGATATTGATAGCTTTTTTGATCTTTTGCAAAAATCTTACCNAGCTTAGGTAATATATTAAACGAAAAACTATCATATATTTTTGTAAGCGGTGACCAGACTTTTGAAAATTCTAAAATAACTAATTTTCCACCAGGCGATAACACTCTGAATATTTCTGCTAACGCTTTTCTTTTATTTGTTACATTTCTGAGCCCAAAAGCTATCGTTACACAGTCAAAATAATTTGTTTGAAAGGGTATTTTTTCAGCATCACAAACTAAGCTCGGAATAATTTTTCCATGGTCAACTAATTTTATTTGTCCTTGCTCGAGCATTTTGATATTAATATCAGTATGAAAAATTTTGAAGTTTTTATTTTGTTTCGCTAGCTCAATACAAATGTCACCTGTGCCACTGGCTAGATCTAGTATTTTTGAGTTATTTTTAATTGTCAGAATTTGCGTGAAATATTTTTTCCATATTTTGTGTAACCCTCCTGACATTAAAGTGTTCATAAGGTCGTATCTAGTCGCAACGGACTCAAAGACATTTTTTACTTTTTTGGTTTTTAAGTCCTCATCTATTGATTCAAACCCAAAATGTGTTTTATCGTTCACTGTTATCAACCTTTCTTTCAACACCTGCTTCATCTAATTTCATAATATACTCTAACCATAGTTGGTCATAATTTTTTGCTAAATTATAAAGATATGCCCAGGTAAATAAACCTGTGTCATGTCCATCAGAAAAATGTAATTTTATTGCATATCGACCCACGGGAGAAATTTTACTGATGTTTACGTTTTCCTTGCCTGTTTGAAGAGCTGCTTGTGAAGGATGATGCCCCTGGACTTCTGCGGAAGGTGAGTAAACTCTTAAGAATTCGCAAGAAAGCTTGCATTCAGTTTGATCATCAAAAATAATATGTAATAGTTTTGTTTTTTGTTGCAGATTTATTTTAATAGGTACGGGGTTAGTAGCCATGTTCAGCCTCTATGGCTAATATTATCAGAAAAGAATAAATCTTACCTTTCTTTACTTATCACTACTTTTAACTTCTCTAAAGCAATTTTCTCGATTTGTCTGATGCGCTCAGCTGAAATATTAAATTTATTCGCGAGGTCATTCAATGTTTTTGCTTTATCATTACTCANCCATCTTGCTTTTATAATTGCCTCACTTCTTTTGTCTAGCGTTGCTATAGCATTTTTAAGCGACTCTAAATTGTTTGATTCAGTCTGATTTTCATCAAGGGTATCATGTGGGTTCAATGCCTTATCTTCTAGGTATGAAATAGGCCTATATGAATCTTCATCAGAATCATCATCTGAGTAATCAATTGTTAATTCCTGGCCGTTCATTCTGTATTCCATTTCTTTTACGTCAGATTCTTTTACATTTAAATCATTAGCAATTGATTGAATTTCATCGAGACTTAATGGCTTTAATGTTTTTTTCATACTTCTTAAATTAAAGAAAAGTTTCCGTTGAGCCTTTGTAGTTGCATTTTTGACCAGACGCCAGTTTTTAACAACGTATTCTTGTATTTCTGCTTTAATCCAGAAAATTGCGTAAGATACCAGCCTTACTCCTTTATCCACATCAAATTTCTTAACGGCTTTCATTAATCCCACGTTGCCTTCTTGAACTAAATCAGACACGGGAAGACCATAGCCACTATAAGACCTAGCAATCTTGATGACTAATTTTAAATGAGACAAAATTAGTTTTTTTGCTGCTTCAAGGTCGTTATTTTGTTTTAATTTTGTGCCTAGCTCATGCTCTTCTTCAGCAGTGAGTGAAGGAAAAGCTCTAATTTCTCTCTGATACAAATCAAAACTATCAGTAACGTTATATTTTGATAATGAAAATGTATTTGTCATATATATATTTTAGCACTCTTTATGTATGAGTGCTAGTTTTTTATATAAAGTTCAATTAAAACAACATTTTATTTGTAAATTTTAAGTCTTTTAATAGAGTTTCTTGCTGAAATATAGGATGAAATTAAGCCGATAAGCATTGCTAAAACGACAATATATAAATAATATTTGGGTGAAAGGTCTTTAAAAACTATATCTGTGCCGAAAATAGAAACTAATTTTACAAGGGCAGTATTTAATCCAAAAACTGATAGTTTTAGAATGGATATCGTGATGATGCCACCACCCAACCCATACAGTATGCCTGTGTACATAAAAGGTCTTTGAATAAAGGCATTTGTTGCACCAATTAATTTACTTACCTCAATTTCATCTCTATAAGTTAGAGTTTGTAGTCGGATTGTATTACCAATAACTACCAGAAGGACAATAATTAAAAGTACCGCTAGAAATATGACACTTAATTTTCCAAGTGACAAGGCAATTCTTAATTTTTTAATCCAATTACCATCAACTATGATGTTTTCAATCCCATCAATACCATCAAGCTTATTTATGAGTTTTTTTATTTTAATTTCATCAAGTGTATTAAGTGATATAAAAAAGGCATCAGGAAGAGGGTTGGTTGAAACACTGGCGTTTACACCAATATCAAGCTTAGATTGAAGTTTTTCCCAAGCAATTAACTTAGGTTCAAAATGAATTTTTTTTATTAAACTATTTTTTTTAAGGTTTAAATNAATAAAATCAACTTGGTCTTTTGAAATATTTTTTTCTAAAAAAATACTAATCTCAGCTTCGTGCTCAATATTTTTTGAAATTTGGCCTGCATTTTCAATAAGCAAAATTCCAGCACTCGGAAGACATAAGGTAATTCCAATAACAACAATCATCATCATAGACGCACCAATGTTGTTGGTGAATCTTGAAAATCCACTTAGAAAAGCTTGATAATGATTATTAAGGTAGTTGATCATAGCTTATCAGATTCTGAATAGCCCCTCCGTTAAGTTGGAGCCTTTTAAAATTAATTTTAGTTGAGGGTAATTCGTGTGTTGAGATAATCACAGTAACGCCAACCTGTTGAAAGCTATAAAAAATATTCATTATTTCTTCTGCATATTCTTTATCTAAATTTGCTGTTGGTTCATCTGCTATAAGAATAGAGGGTCTAGAAACAATTGCTCTAGCAATCGCCAATCTTTGTTGCTCCCCCCCAGAAAGGGTAATGGGCATTATTCTTTCTTTTTGAAGCAAATCTACTTTATCAAGTGCTGCCCTTACCCTTCTGTAGGTATCAGCCTTTGTCATATTATTTATTTTTAGAGGTAGCGCAACATTTTTAAAACAATCTCTATCGTAAAGAAGTTTATGGTCCTGAAAAATCATTCCAAATCGTCTTCTTAAGATAGGGATGTCTTTATCTTTAATTTGAGAAAGATCTTGGCTTTCAAAAACAATAGACCCAGAACTCGGTTTTTCTAATGCTGAAATGAGTTTTAGTAAAGTTGTTTTCCCTGCGCCTGATGGNCCTGTTACAAATACAAGCTCACCCGGCAAGATTTCTAAATTTATATTTTGCAGAATTTCAGGGCTACCANNGTAGCTCTTACAAACATTTTTAAAAACAATCATTTAATCATGGCCTCAACATAGTCTTTGGCATTAAATACTCTTAAATCATCAATTTTCTCACCTACACCAACAAACCTTAAGGGAGTAGGGTGGTCTTTTGCGATAGCCGCGACAATTCCACCTTTTGCGGTGCCATCTAATTTAGTAATAATTAAGCCGGTGACATTTAAAGCATCATTAAATATTTGGAGTTGATTAATTGCATTTTGGCCAGTATTTGCATCAATCACCAACATAACCTCTTGTGGCGCTTCTGAGTGACATTTTCCTATCACTCTTTTGATTTTTGTTATCTCATCAATTAAATTTTTTTGTGTGGGTAGCCTGCCTGCTGTATCAGCTAAAACAATATCAAGATTTTTTGATTTTGCTGAATTCACAGCATCAAAAATAACTGCACTTGGGTCACCATTTTGTTGGGCTATAACTTGAGCATTATTTCTTTCTCCCCAAACTGATAATTGTTCAACTGCCGCAGCTCTGAAAGTATCTCCAGCAGCAATTAAAACTTTTTTACTTTGTGATTGAAATAATTTTGTTAATTTTCCTATAGTCGTCGTTTTTCCAGCCCCATTAACACCAACAACCATCATAACAAATGGGCTAGAACCTTTTATATCTAATGGTAACTCAATTTTTTTTAGTAATTCAACTAGGTGAGCTTTAAGAATTTCTTTTAATTCTAATGGATCGGTAATTTTATCTTTTTTAACTGTTTCTTTTGTTTTTTCAATAAGCATTGAAGTTGCAGATATTCCAACATCAGCAGTTAAAAGAATCATTTCTAATTCATCATAAAAAGAATTATCAATTTTTTTGCTAGAAAATAGGTCAATGAATTGAGTATTTAAAGTCTCTCTTGTTTTTGCGAGCCCTTCTTTTAGCTTTTCACTCAAGCCAAAAAAACTTGGTTTCTGTGGAGCAGGTTTCTGAGCTTTAGCCTGAACCTTTTTGGGTTTCTGTGGAGCAGGTTTCTGAGCTTTAGCCTGAACCTTTTTGGGTTTCTGTGGAGGTTTGCTCTTTTTTTGAATTATTTTTTTTAAAAAATCAAACATCTTCTTATTTTTTTAATTATACGAACTTATTCTAGTACTATTAGTCGATTATACTGAATTATAATCAACCATGTTTAACTATATGAGGGCCTAACGTGAAGTACATTAATTTTTTATTATTTCTTTTAATGCCGATGGTAGTTAGTGCAACTGTTCATAAACATAAATTAGAGAACGGGTTAAAAATATTTGTCAAAGAGGACGGCAGGGCACCTATTGTAGTTTCTCAGGTTTGGTACCGTGCCGGAAGTTTAGATGAGGTCAATGGTAAAACTGGCGTGGCTCACGTTTTAGAGCATATGATGTTTAAAGGTACTAAGACGACAAGGCCTGGGGAATTTTCTGAAATAATTGCGGCGGCAGGCGGAAGAGAAAATGCTTTTACAGGGGCAGACTACACTTGCTATTTTCAACAGCTTGAAAAAAGCCAGCTACCCATTTCTTTAAAAATGGAAGCAGACCGTATGCAAAACCTTTTGATTTCTGAAGAGGAGTTTTTAAAAGAAATTAAAGTGGTAATGGAAGAGAGGTTATGGCGCACAGAAGATAACCCAGAAGCTCGGGCAAATGAGTTATTTAATTCAATGATGTTTCATGCACACCCATATGGGAAACCAATTGTTGGGTGGATGAATGACTTGGAAAATATGACATATAAAGATGCTGAAGAATGGTATAAAAATTGGTATGGACCCAACAATGCGATATTGGTGGTTGCAGGAGATGTTAAGGCCTCTGAGGTGTTTAAGTTGGCAGACAAATTTTTTGGAAATATACCACCAATTAAATTACCTGAGAGAAAGCCACAACAAGAACCAGAGCAAAGTGGCCCAAGGACTTCAGCTCTTAAAGCACCAAGCAAACTATCTTATGTACAAATGGGGTATAGAGCGCCAACATTAGATAAGAATTTAGAGGTGAAAGGCACAGAGCAATTTGCGCTTGAAGTTCTTGTTGGAATACTCTCAGAGTCTAGTTCAGCAAGGCTTACACAAAATATCGTTAGAGATTCTAGGCTTGCAATCGATGCAGGAGCTGGTTATTCAATGGTCAACAGAGGAAATGAAAGCTCGTTTGAGCTTTATGCGACGCCTAGCGAGTCGGTTTCAACTAATGACTTAATATTAGCGCTTAAAACTGAGTTGAATAAAATTAAGGAAAATGGTGTAAGTGATGATGAATTAAATAGAATNAAGACCATCATAATTGCAAATGATGTTTACCAAAGAGATTCTGTTTTTTATGCTGCTATGCAGATAGGCCAGCTTGAAACAATGGGCTACAAACATGAAATTCTTGATGGGTATATAAAAAATATCAAAAAAGTGACTTCAAAAGATTTACAAAATGTAGCTAAAAAATATTTTACTGATAATGCCTTGACTGTTGTAACAATAGATCCTCAGCCTCTAGATTTGAACAAATCAAAAAAAGGAACGCCGCATGTCCATTAATAGACTGATTTTTTTATATATCCTGTTTTTTTCGTCTTATGTCAATGCGGCGCTAGACATTAAAAATTGGACAACATCTAATGGTTCTCGTGTTTATTTTGTCGAAAGTCATAAACTGCCTATCGTTGATGTAAATGTAATGTTTAGTGCGGGGAGTGTGAGGGATACAAAAGAGATGAATGGATTAGCATCTATGACCAATCATCTTATGTTTTCAGGTTCCGCAGGCATTGGCGAGCAAAAATTGATGAATAGTTTTGCTGATATCGGCGCTCAAGTTAAGAGCAATTTTAATCGTGACCAAAGTAGCCTTTCATTAAGAACGCTCTCTGAGGAGAAATCTGAAGCTGTTAATTTATTCAAGCTTGTTTTACATAAACCGGACTTTGATCAAAAGATCCTTGATAGAGAGACTAAAAGATATGTGGCTAATATCGCGCAGGCTGAAACAATGCCCGAGGCTATAGCAACAAAAAAATTTATGAAGTCAATTTATGGCGAACACCCATACAGCCTTCCAAGCTCTGGAACAATAGATTCTTTAAGTAAAATTAGAGTTAGCGACCTTAAAAAGTTTTTTAAAGAGTATTACGTTGCCAATCAAGCCGTCATTGTAATTGTGGGAGATGTAACAAATAACGAAGCAAAGGCGATAGCAGAAAGTTTATCTAGTGGATTACCTGTTAACAAAAATATTAAAGCTATCCCAGAGGTGAAACAGGTTAAGAAACAAGATATAAGAATAAGTCATCCAGCCAAACAGGCTCATTTATATTATGGGGCTCCAATTATGAAAAGAAATGATCCTGATTTTTTCCCCTTGTATGTTGGTAATCACATTTTAGGTGGAAGCGGTTTTGGATCTCGTCTGACTGATGAGATTAGAGGGAAGAAAGGTCTGGTTTATAGCGTTTATAGTTACTTTATGCCACTCTTCAAGAAGGGGCCTTTTGAAGTGGCTTTGCAAACGTCTAAAGGACAAATTGATCAGGCGTTAGGCTTAGTGAAAAGCGCTATCCAGGGTTTTATTGATAAGGGACCAAGCGAATCTGAACTTCAGGCATCTAAAGATAATATTACTGGGGGGTTTGCACTCAGGTTTGGTAGCAATAAAAAAATAATGAGTTATGTTTCTATGATGGCATTTTATAATTATCCTCTAGATTATTTAAAAACTTATACAGACAAAGTGAATGCAGTTACTGTTAATCAAATTACGGCTGCTTTCAAAAAGCGCGTAGAATTAAATAAATTCTCAACAGTCATTGTAGGGGTTGATGAAAGATAATAATGTAAAAATTATTGGTGGAAAGTGGAAAAGAAAGAATATTTCATTTAATGAGGCGAAAGGTTTAAGACCAACCCTAGGCAAAGTTAGAGAAACATTATTTAATTGGCTTGGCCAAGATCTTAATGATAAAAAGTGCCTTGATTTGTTCGCTGGTACAGGAGCTTTAGGTTTTGAAGCCCTCTCAAGGAATGCTGAATCATGTACATTTATAGAAAATAATCCAAGCACTTATCAAAAGCTTCTAGAGAATAAAAAAAATCTTAATGCAGATAATGCCATTATAAAAAAAATGTCTGCCGATTTTTTTATAAAAGACAATGAAGAGCTCTTTGATATTATCTTTTTTGATCCCCCATTCATACTAGATAACTCAATTCAACTAATTGAGCTCGTAAGAAATTTTTTAAAGCCTAAAGGCGTAATTTATTTTGAAACGAATATCAAGCTATCAGAAAATTTATTAGAAATAATAAAAACCTCCAGGGCAGGGAAGGTATACTTTCATTTGGTGCATTAATTTAAATTTATTATGTTAGTAATTTATCCAGGTTCTTTTGATCCATTTACACTGGGCCATGAAGATATTGTTAAAAGGGCTTCCTCATCCTTTGATGAGGTGATGCTTGCAGTTTCTGAAGATAATGCAAAATCATCATTATTTTCTGTAAGTGAAAGACTCGAGATGGCGAAAATTATTGCTGAAAAATATATAAATGTTTCGTTTGCAACGTACCAAGGGCTAACAGTGGATTTTGCTAAAGCAAATAATACTAATTTTATTCTAAGGGGATTGAGAGACACATCTGATTTTGATAGCGAAGCCCAAAATGCTTTGATGAATAAAACAATGAACAATTCAATCGAAACTATATTTTTAATTTCATCGAAAAATGTAAGAGAAATTTCATCAACTAACGTAAGACAAATATTATCTCTTAATGGAGATGTATCTAATTTTATGTCTGATCAAATCATTTCGTATATTAAATCACTGAAAATATAGCAATGGCATTAATGATTACAGATGAGTGCATAAATTGCGATGTTTGTGAGCCAGAATGTCCGAATAAAGCAATCTATCAGGGACCAGAAATATTTCATATTTATCCTGAGTTATGTACCGAATGTGTTGGGCACTTTGACGCCCCACAATGTGTAGAAGTTTGTCCGGTGAGCTGCATCCCTACAGACCCAGGCAAGAAGGAAACAAAAGCAGATCTTTTACTGAAATTTGAAAAATTGACAAAAAATATTGAAGTATAATTTTAATTCTTAGGAGCCCTTTATGAGAATCTTGCACTCAATGATTCGCGTTATTAATCTAGAAGAATCAATTCAGTTTTATACTGAAATTTTGGGTATGCACCTATTAAGAGAAAAGGAATATCCTAAAGGCAAGTTCTCTTTGGCCTTTTTAGGTTATGGAAAAGAGAGTGAAGAGACAGCTATAGAACTTACTTATAATTGGGATACTAGTGAATATGAGCATGGAAATGCATTTGGACATATTGCTATTGAGGTTGATGATATTTATAAGACTTGTGAAGCGATAAAAAATAAGGGCGCTAAGATTATCAGAGACCCTGGTCCTATGATGGGATCAAAGTTACTTTTAGCATTTATTGAAGATCCAAATGGCTACAAAATTGAGCTTATAGAAAAAGGAACTTTTTAAGGTTCTAAAAAAAATCTTTAACTTTATCCAGCCAAGTTTTTGATCTTGGGCTGTGTTTATCGCTATCCTTTTGATTGATTACTTCAAGCTCTTCTAATAGTTTTTTTTGATTATCATTTAATTTGACTGGAGTTTCGACTACGACGTGGCAGTGTAAGTCACCATATTGGCTTTGTCTAACGGGTTTAATTCCTTTTCCACGTAAACGAAATACAGAGCCTGTCTGAGTTTCTGGAGCAATTTTAATTTTGGCAGTGCCATCTAATGTAGGAATCTTTATTTCACCACCAAGTGCCGCCGTTGAAAAGCTAATTGGCATTTCACAATGAAGGTTACCGCCATCTCTTTGAAAGATTGAATGTTCTTTAAGGCTAATTACAACATATAAATCACCTGATGGACCACCATTAACTCCTGCCTCACCTTCACCGCTAAGTCTTATTCTATCCCCTTCATCTACACCTGCTGGAATTTTGACTGATAGTGTTTTTGATTCTTTTACTCGGCCAGCCCCATGACAATCTTGACAGGGATCCTTAATGACTTTACCTGAGCCTTGACACTGATTACATGTTTGTTGAACAGAAAAAAAGCCTTGTTGCATTCTGACTTGCCCATGTCCCTGGCAAGTTTGGCATGTTGATGGTTCTGTACCTTTCTTTGCACCTGTGCTATCACAAGATTTACAAGCTGATAGAACTGGAACACGAATTTTTGTTTCAGTGCCTTTAGCAGCATTTTCCAGTGTAATTTCCATGTTATACCTAAGGTCTGCCCCACGGTAAACGTTAGATCTTTGATTTTGTTTGCCTCCAAAGATATCGCCAAAGATATCGCCAAAGGCATCGCCAAAGTCTCCAAAGCCCTCAGCCCCACCGCCACCAATAGATTGATCTACACCTGCATGCCCAAATTGATCATATGCCGATCTTTTTTGTGAATCAGATAAAACTTCATAAGCTTCTTTAGCTTCCTTGAAGTTTTCTTCTGCCTTTGGATTATCAGGGTTACGATCTGGATGAAATTTCATCGCAAGCTTCTTGAATGATTTTTTTATTTCTTCATCAGATGCTTGACGACTTAACCCAAGAACCTCGTAGTAGTCTTTTTTTGCCATAAATATAATAAAGGACAATACTTTATTAAAGTATTGTCCTATTTAAAAGTGGTTTATTTATCTTCTTTTTTGTCTTCAGCTTTAACTTCTTCAAACTCAGCATCAACAACTTCAGCATCGACGGTTTTTTCTTTTTTACCCTCTTGCTTTTCATTGCCTTGTGGTTGTCCTTGCTGTGCCTGTTGGTCAGCGTATACTTTTTCCCCAAGTTTTTGTGAAGCCTCTCCTAAAACCTTATTTTTGGCTTCAATTTCTTCTTTATTGTCAGTTTTGAGAGCGTCTTCAAGGTCCTTGATGGCAGCCTCAATTTTTGATTTTTCATCATCAGTGACCTTATCCTTATGATCAGTCATTGTTTTTTGAACTGAATGAATCATTGCCTCTGCAGCATTTTTTGTATCAACTAATTCACGCAGCTTTTGATCCTCTTCAGCATGCTTTTCTGCATCCTCTTCCATTTTTTTGATTTCTTCTTCAGATAATCCACCATTAGCTTTAATCGTGATTTTATTTTCCTTACCTGTCGCCTTGTCTTTCGCATTAACATGAAGAATACCATTAGCATCAATATCAAATGTCACTTCAATTTGAGGGGTGCCTCTCGGTGCTGACGGAATATCAGTTAAGTTAAATTGACCTAAGCTTTTATTTCCTGATGCCATTTCACGTTCACCTTGAAGAACATGAATTGTAACGGCACTTTGGTTATCTTCGGCTGTTGAAAAAACTTGAGATGCCTTTGTGGGGATTGTTGTATTTTTCTTTATCAGTTTTGTTGAAACAGAACCTAANGTTTCAATTCCTAAGCTNAGGGGCGTAACGTCAAGTAACAACACATCTTTTACATCACCTTGTAAAACACCTGCTTGAATAGATGCACCCACTGCAACTGCTTCATCTGGATTTACATCTTTTCTTGCTTCGACGCCAAAAATTTCTTTTACCTTGTCTTGTACTTTTGGCATTCTTGTTTGTCCGCCCACAAGAATAACATCTGAGATATCACTATTAGTAACGCCTGCATCCTTCATTGCAGTTTGACAAGGCTTAACTGTTCTATCAATTAAATCAGCAACCAATGATTCAAGTTTTGCGCGTGTTAATTTCACAACTAAATGTTTAGGGCCTGAAGCATCTGCGGTGATATATGGAAGATTAACTTCAGTTTGTGTGCTGCTTGATAATTCAATTTTTGATTTTTCAGCAGCTTCCTTTAACCTTTGTTTAGCAAGCATATCCTTAGTTAAATCTACGCCGTTTTCTTTTTCAAAAACCTCTGCTAAATACTCAATAATTCTGTTATCAAAATCCTCACCCCCTAAGAATGTGTCTCCGTTTGTAGATAACACCTCGAATTGATGCTCACCATCTACACTAGATATTTCAATGATTGATACATCGAAAGTACCACCACCTAAGTCATAAACGGCAATTTTACGATCACCTTCTTTTTTATCCATACCGAAGGCTAGGGCAGCCGCAGTAGGCTCATTAATAATTCGCTTAACTTCTAATCCAGCAATCTTTCCTGCATCTTTTGTTGCTTGTCTTTGGCTATCATTAAAATAAGCAGGCACAGTTATAACTGCTTCTGTAACAGCTTCACCAAGATAATCTTCAGCAGTTTGCTTCATTTTTCTTAAAATTTCAGCTGATATTTGTGGCGGAGCTTTTTTATCACCTTTAATTTCTACCCATGCATCACCACTATCAGCTTTTGAAATTGTATATGGCATTAATTTAATATCTTTCTGTACTTCATCCTCTTCAAATTTCCTACCAATCAATCTTTTAACAGCATAAACAGTGTCTTTTGGATTAGTCACCGCCTGCCTTTTTGCAGGAGCCCCTACAAGAGATTCACCATTATCTTGATAGCCAACGATTGAAGGTGTAGTTCTTGTACCTTCTGAGTTTTCTATCACTTTAGGTTTTCCGCCCTCCATGACAGAAACACATGAGTTAGTTGTTCCTAAATCGATTCCAATTATTTTTCCCATTTATTTATTTTCCTATTTTTAAATTAGTTTAATTTGTCACTTTATAATTTTATATATTGGGGCATTCGTATGAATTTCAACTTTAATAGTTAATTTTTTTCTTTTGCCACCGTAACTAAAGCAGGTCTGAGTACTCTATCGTTAAGGGTGTATCCCTTTTGCATCACGGAAATAACAGTATTTGCATCTTGATCTGACTCAACCATTGTCATNGCTTCGTGAAAGTTTGGGTCAAAAACCTNTCCTTTTGGATCAACCTCTTGAATATTGAGCTTTTCAAAAACACTAATTAATTGTTTAGATGTGAGATCCATGCCTTCTTTATAATTTTCTAGCGATGATTCATCAATCATAAGAGCTGCATCNAGGCTATCCTTAACAAGCAAAATTTCGGAGGCAAAGTTTTCTATCGCATATTTTCTTGCTTTATCTATCTCATCAATCGATCTTTTACGAAAGTTTTCAGTTTCTGCCTTTGCATACAAAACTGCACCTTCAAGCTCAGTAATTTTTGCTTTTAGATTATCTAAAGATTCTTCTTGATTTTNTTTGCTCGTCACTTCTTTTTCCTTAGTTTCCTCTTGGCTACTCTGTTGATTGGATTTAGTTGTAGATTTTTTTTGTGATTTACTCATAAAATTTTGTATAGATCTCATTTAAATTAATAACAATTTTATATATTGGGGCAGTTCTTTTAAATTCAAGATTTAAATTTTATATTTTATTTATTTTTAAATGTGATTTGACTTTCCCATAACGTTTACTTGATAATGTACGGCTGACAACGAACAATTTAAAAACATGAAACAATCAATTATTGAGATTACAAATCGTATCGTAGAAAAAAGTAAACCGACTAGGTCTTCTTATTTACAACGCGTCAAAGATATGCAAAGCAGGACAAGAGGGGCTGATAGAATGGGTTGCGCAAATGTTGCTCATGCTATTGCTGCTTTACCAAAAAATGATAAATTAAAAATTGTTGAAGAAAAAAAGCCTAACTTAGGGATTGTAACTGCCTATAATGACATGTTGTCTGCTCACAAACCTTATGAGGATTATCCTAAAATTATTAGGAAGGTGGCTGCAAATTTTGGAGCTACGGCACAAGTAGCCTCTGGCGTTCCTGCCATGTGTGATGGAGTTACGCAAGGGGAGCCAGGCATGGAGCTCAGTCTTTTTTCAAGAGATACGATTGCAATGTCTTCATCAATTGGGTTATCCCACGATGTGTTTGATGGTGTTTTAATGCTTGGTATTTGTGACAAAATTGTTCCAGGGTTATTAATTTCCGCATTGCATTTCGGCCATTTACCTACGATTTTTGTTCCTGCAGGCCCAATGTCAACTGGATTAGACAATANAACAAAATCAAAAGTTAGAGAGAAGTATGCGCAAGGCTTAGTTGGAAGAGAAGAGTTATTAGCCTCTGAATCTGCAGCATATCATGGAGAGGGAACATGTACTTTTTATGGGACTGCAAATAGCAACCAAATGCTAATGGAGGCAATGGGGCTTCATGTACCTGGGGCAGCATTCGCTCATCCTCATGCTGGAATAAGAGNTTTATTAACGGAGGAGGCGGTCAAGCTTCTTGTACAGAATATTAAGGAAGATACTATTCCTGTAGGTGAGATGGTTGATGAAAAAGTTATTATCAATGCAATGGTTGCTTTACTAGCAACCGGTGGATCTACAAATCATTTAATTCATTGGGTGGCAATAGCAAGAGCGGCTGGCATTATAATTGATTGGACAGATTTTCATAATTTAGCAAAATCAGTTCCCTTGCTTGCTAGTGTTTATCCAAATGGCAAGGCTGATGTGAATGAGTTTCAGGCTGTAGGTGGGCCGGCATTTATTATAAGAGAGCTAATTAATTCTGGTTGTATGTATCCAGATGTTACAACTGTTGCTAAAAGTGGGCTTGGAGAATATGCGAAGCAGCCAGAAATTAATAATAATAAATTAATTTGGTCTGACCTTGCCTCTAAAAGTATTGATGAATCAATAGTACGAACAGCAGCAAATCCTTTCAGTGAGTCGGGTGGCTTGAGACTTCTAAAAGGAAATTTGGGGAGGTCAGTGATTAAGATCTCTGCAGTACCTGAAGAAAAACACATAATAGAAGCTCCGGCTATGGTTTTTGATGGCCAGGAAGANTTACTAAATGCGTTTGATGAGGGGAAGTTGGAAAAAGATTTCATAGCAGTGGTTCGTTTTCAAGGACCAAAGGCAAATGGTATGCCAGAATTACATAAATTAACGCCGCCCCTATCTGTTATTCAAAATATGGGCTATACAGTGGGTATAGTGACTGACGGACGAATGAGCGGTGCATCTGGAAAAATTCCTGCAGCAATTCATTTAAGTCCGGAAGGTGCAGCAGACGGCCCTATTAGTAAAATTAAAGAAGGGGATATTATTCGACTTAATGCCACTGTAGGCTCATTAAATGTGTTAGTTAATGAAGAAGAATGGGCAGAGAGAAAAATCGAGAAGATGTCTGATCATCAAAAAATTAATAATGGCCATGGGATGGGAAGAGAGCTTTTTGCCAGCATGAGGAACAATGTCTTNTCTGCAGAAGAGGGTGCTATCACATGGATAAGTTAAATAAATTAAATTAAAGAAGAGAAAATTAAATGAAAACAATTGAATTGGCCAAATTTGGTCCTGTAATCCCGGTTATTGTGATTGATCGTATCGAGGATGCGGTCCCAGTGGCATCAAGCCTGATTGAAGGTGGGGTAAAAGTTTTAGAGGTTACATTAAGGTCGGAATGTGCATTGCAGGTTATTGAGGAGATCGCGACAAAAGTTCCAGAGGCGGTCATTGGTGCTGGGACAATTAGAACTCAAGCGGATGTAACAAATGCAAAGCTAGCAGGAAGCCGGTTTGCTGTGAGCCCGGGTTACACTTACGATGTTGGACAAGCATGCAAGGATGTCGATCTACCCTTGTTACCTGGTGTGTCAACTGGAAGCGAAGTAATGAAAGCGAATGCAGATGGCTTCACTTTTCTTAAATTATTTCCTGCTGTTGCTGTAGGGGGNGTTAATTTATTAAAAGGATTTGCAGGGCCATTTTCTGATATTGCATTTTGCCCAACGGGAGGCATCACCATTCAAACNGCAAAAGATTTCTTGTCTCTACCTAATGTTCCTGTTTGCGGTGGAACTTGGCTTACCCCTAAAGATTTAATTCAAAATAAAAAATGGGGTGAAATTACAAAGCTTGCCAAAGAAGCCTCGTCTATTTAAATTTCATTGATATGGTTGATTTAGAAAAATATCAAACCATTATTTTTGATTGTGATGGCGTTATTCTAAATTCAAATTTTCAAAAAATTGAGGCTTACAGAAAGGCCGCTATAAGTTTTGGAGCTAATGAACAACAAGCACAAGCGCTTGTTAATCATCATGTGGCATTAACAGGTATTTCTCGTCATATAAAATTTAAATACTTTTTGACTGAAATTATGCACCAAGCGGTTACTGAGGATGCAATGAGTCAATTGTTAAAAGCATTGAATGAACAGGTATTAAATTTACTAAGTGAATGTGAGATAGCGAAAGGCCTTTCTACCTTGAGACAGAAGACAAAAAATAGCAAATGGATGGTTGCTTCAGGTGGTGATGAAAAAGAACTTAATCATTTATTTAAGGAAAAAAGAATAAATCATTTTTTTGATGAGGGTATTTATGGANGCCCAGCATCAAAGCATGAAATAATTGAAATTCAGCAAAATAAACTTAATTTTTTACCCGCACTTTTCTTAGGTGACTCACTATACGATATCCAAACAGCGCAGAAATATAATCTAGATTTTGTTTTTGTATCGGGCTGGACAGATTTATCTGAATGGGAAAAAATATGTGAGGAAGGTGGAATTAAAACTATTGAGCAGATTAGTGATTTAATTTAATTAAAACTTATTTTATTTTATTGATTATTTTAGAGCTACTTTTTCCTTTTAAGAGTGGAACGAGATAAAGCCTTCCTTTCCATTTTTTTATTTCTTTAGCACCAACTACGTTTTTCGGGGTGTAGTCATTACCTTTAATCAAGGTATCAGGCTTAATTTGCTTGATTAGTTTAAGAGGTGTTGGTTCGTTAAAAATAACTACCGCATCGATTGATTCAAGCGCACATAGAACTCTAGCCCTATCTATTTCACCAACAATGGGCCTATTTTCTCCCTTAATAGTCTTAATTGAGGAGTCTGAATTTAGGCCTAGTATCAAATAATCAACTTGAGATTTTGCCTTCTCGAGGTATGTTACATGGCCTGAATGTAATATATCAAAGCATCCATTAGTAAAGCCAATGGTTTTATTTTTAGATCTTAGGNTGGTAATTTTTGTTAACAATTCATTTGAAGTNAAAATCTTATTTTTTTGTCCATTTGAATTATCTTCAATTTCATCTAATAATTCCTGGTTCTTGATAGGAACTGTCCCTAATTTAGATATGACAATGCCTGCTGCTAGGTTGGCTAATTTAAAGCTATCTGCGAAATCAAGTTTTGCTATAATGCATGCAGCCAGGGTGGCTATTACAGTATCACCCGCACCAGAAACATCATAAACTTGTTTTGATGTTATCGCTGGGTAGGTCGCGATTTTTCTTGGGGTAATATGACTGATCCCATCCTCTCCTTGCGTCAAAACAATAGAATTTATTTTATATTTTTTACTTAATTTTTTTAAGGCAGTGCCAAGCAAATCTTCATTGAAGTTTGTGAGGCCGGTTAACTCCATGGCCTCCTTCCTATTAGGGGTAATTAGTGTTGCTCCTTCATATTTGTCTATATCTTTTCCCTTGGGGTCAATTATCACAGGTATTTTTTTTCTATTAGCTTGTTGAATAATTTTTTTTAATAAAGATGTTGAAAGAAAACCCTTGTTATAGTCTGAAATGACTATGCATGAGGGATCTGAATTTATATGTTTTATGATTTTTTTAATACTTATTTCACTTGGACTAACACTTATTTGTTCCTCATCAATCCTTGCAATTTGGTGATGACCAGCCATAATTCTTGTTTTAGTTGTGGTGGCTCTATTTTCTTTGATAAGCCCTTTTGTTGATAAATTATGCTCTTTTAATAAACTAGAAAGTATTTTTCCGTTGTTATCGTTACCAATATTTCCCACTAAAATAGGCTTTATACCTAAACCTAAAAGATTTAGGGCGACATTTCCTGCACCGCCAATTCGATTGAGGAGCTTATTTTTTTTAATCACAGGAACAGGCGCTTCTGGAGATATGCGCTCAACATCTCCAAAAATGTATTGATCTAACATCAAATCCCCTATAACAAGGCACCATTTTTTGGATGTAAAGAATTGATGTTTGACTAGATTAATAAGATGATCTGACATAGTTATGCATACCTATCTGATGTGAGAAGATAGTTTTCTAAATAATCTGTAACACCTTCGTTAAGATTCTTAAAGTTATTTTTAAACCCTATAGACTTCATTTTACCCATATTTGCTTGTGTATAGTACTGGTATTTTCCCTTTAAGTCATTTGGCATATCAATATATTTAATTTCATCAGGTTGCCCTTTTGCATTAACTAAAACTGCTTCGGCTAATGCTTTAAATGTTTCTGCATTTCCTGTCCCAGCATTATATAAGCCTGAGAAATTATTATTATTGAGGAAAAAAATTATAATCTCTACTGCATCCTTCACATAGATAAAGTCTCGAACTTGCATCCCGTCTTCATAAGACGGATGCTCACTTTTAAATAACTTGATTTGCTTATTTTTCTTATATTGATTAAACGCATGAAAAACAACACTAGCCATTCTTTCTTTATGATATTCGTTTGGCCCATAAACATTAAAGAATTTGAGGCCGCACCACTGTGGNGGCGTAGGTTGNTTTTTGGCTAATTCAAGTTGAATCCAGCGATCAAAAAAATGTTTTGAGTAGCCATATGCATTTAATGGATTAAGNTGATCGAGTTCGGACTCATTATCGTTGTAATTAAATGATCCATCTCCGTAAGTTGCCGCTGAGCTTGCATAAATGAAGGGGACTTTATTTTTAGCACACCAATGCCAAAGAAACTGGCTAAACCTTATGTTTGACTGAAGCAATCGATTAAAATTAGATTCGGTAGTAGCACTTATAGCTCCCATATGAATTACTGCAGAGACATTCTTTTTGCTNCTTAGATATTTTTCTAAATCATCTTTCGCAATGTACTCAATAAACTTTCTTTTATTAAAATTANATTCCTGTTGATCATTAATTAAATCATCAACAATTATAAAATCACTAAAGCCCATCTTAATATTTAAATGCCAAGCAACCATACTTCCAATCATCCCGGCACCACCTGTGAGAATTATCATTTTGATTTAACCTTGTTTTTGTTATACATTTTTTTTGTTTCAGCTGAAGNGCTACCTTCCTTTTTCTTGGACCACTTAAGATCTACCCACCCTGNAAGATGGGGCCTAATTATCTCCTCCATCGATTTAATCCATACCCCCCCCTTATTTAAAGCTGGGATGTAGTTAAAACTTTTTCCACCTCCTTCTAGAAATAAAGATTTACCTTCTATATTAATTTCTTCAAGCGTTTCTAGGCAGTCGCTTGAAAAGCCTGGGCAGATGACATGAATACTAGCATCTTTTTTTTCTGCCTCTTGAGTAATGACATCAGTAAAATAGGGTTTTAGCCATTCAGCCTTACCAAATCTTGATTGGAAACAAACTTCATACTCATGATCTTTAAGCTCAAGGGCTTTGGCAAGCAGTCTTCCAGTCTTAAGGCACTCGCAGTGATAAGGATCTCCTTGAGCCAAGGATTTTTTAGGTACTCCATGAAAACTCATAATTAATTTTTTAGGTTTTTTATTTTTTTTCCAAAAATTTAGTACAGATGCTTTTAATGCATTAATGTAGGCTGGATTGTCATGATAATGNCGTATAGTTCTAATCTCAGGTACATTTCTAGTTCGTATTAAAATCTTCCAAAGTGCATCCATAGCTGAACCAGAAGAAGAGGCAGCATATTGAGGATAAAGTGGAAAGAGTAAAATTTTTGTGCAATTCTTTTTTCGTAATTCATCTAAGGCTAACTGCATTGAGGGATTGCCGTATGACATACCGAGTGCTACTTCAATAGGTTGGCGATATTTTTTTTTCAAAACTGATTTTAGTAATTTTTCTTGTGAGCGCGAATTTACAAGCAGGGGAGAGCCTTTGGAGGTCCATACTTGAGTATATTTTTTTGCGGATGCATTCGGCCTAAAAACAAGAATAATAAAATATAAAATCCAACACCATATAAACCTTGGAATCTCTACAACCCTCCTATCTATCAAGAATTGACCTAGATATTTTCTTAGTGATGAAGAATCGGGTGCATCTGGTGTGCCTAAATTTGCGAGAATAATACCAATTTTTTGGGGGTCACCGTGTTTATATGGTGGTTCAGAATTAAAGTAACTCATAAGGTAATTGTAAGACTTATTTAATTGATTTGCTTAGCATTTTAGCAGTGATATCTACAATTGGTATGACTCGCTCGTAAGCCATTCTCGTGGGTCCTATAACGCCCAGTATCCCTAGAACCTCTCCATCCGATTGATATGGTGCTGTCACAATACTGCATTCATCAAGCGCTTGGTAACCTGATTCCTCTCCGATAAATATTTGCATTCCAGATGAGTGATGACTTTTTTCAAGCAATTGAAGCAATGCCGTTTTTTTTTCAAAAAGCTCTATGATTTTTTTAATACTTTTTACATTTTGCGATAGGTCGGCTGTATCTAATAAGTTTCCTTGTCCTGTTAAAATTAAACTTTCATCAAGTTTAGGATTAATTGAAAACTCCATTGCTGCACTCATAAGGTTTATCATATTTTTTTTCATTGTTGAGAGTTCATCAATAATATTTTCTTTAATTTTGCTTATATCCAAATCCTTATAATGCTCATTGAAGAAATTGGAAGCCTCAATAAGCATGCTTTGATCATACTCCTCTTGAATATCAAGCACTCTATTTTGAACGCTTCCATCACTTGTGACTATAATGACTAGGATTCTATTTTTTGATAGGTTTAAGAACTCTATATGTTTAAAACTTATTTTTTTGGCTTTAGGCAGCATAACAACGCCAGCAAAGTTAGTTAAGCTGGATAAGGTATCTGCTGTTATATTAATCATTTCCTTTGTATTTGAAGTTTTTAAAGAACTCTGCAACATATCTAGCTCTGATTTATTAGGGGACTTCATTGTGACTAAGCTATCAACAAAAAAGCGATACCCCTTGTGTGTAGGTATTCTTCCTGCTGATGTATGCGGGCTTGAAATGAAGCCTGCATCTTCAAGGTCCTTCATAATGTTTCTAATGGAAGCAGAGCTAAGATCCAACCCTGAAGAGGCTGTGAGTGTTTTTGAACCCACAGGCTGCCCATCTATAATATGATGATTTATTAGCGTCTTAAGGAGGTGTTGGGTTCTAGTATCAATTTCCATTATATTTAAGATTAATTAATTAATTTTTATTATTGCTTTAAAATAACCTATATGAATTATTTTACTGATTCATTTAATATATAGCCAGTTTTTAAAGAGATAGAGATGAAATTTAAAAGAATAGCCATTATAGGTAAATATCCCGCAGCCATAGAATCAAGTGAAATGGACTCACAACTTATTGATTTGATAAAATATTTATCAAAAAGTGATTATGAGTTAATCATAGAAGAGAAGACACAAAAAAAAATTAAAATTGATGATTATCAATCGACACCATTAAAGAGTATAGGTGCTGCAGCCGACATTGCTATTATTGTGGGCGGTGATGGAACGATGTTAGGGGTTGCAAGAAACCTTCTAGATGATGGCATACCTATGATAGGGGTGAATAGTGGCCGTTTCGGGTTTTTAGCTGACCTTAATAAAAAAAATATGTTTACCAGCATAGATAAAGTTTTAAATGGAAACTATGATGAAGATAGGCGTTTGCTTATCGAAACAAAAGTTTATCGGGGCGATAAAGTTATTTATGAGTCATTCGCATTAAATGATGTTGTCATAAAAAGTGGAGTTAGGTTAATTGAATTAGAGGTGTCCATTAACGATAAATTTGTACATACACAAAGATCAGATGGAATTATTGTCTCCACACCTACAGGCACAACAGCATATGCACTATCGGCAGGAGGTCCAATTTTACATCCACAATTAGATGCTATCTCGATTGTACCGATTAACCCTCATACATTGAGTAACAGACCTATTGCTATTAATGCAACAAGTGAAATAGAAATAAAAATTGTCCAAATGGAAGAGGCTTCATTGAGTATAGATGGTCAAATTAAATTTCCTCTTGATATAAGGGACAAAATTCAAGTAACCAAAGCTAAAAGAACTATTTCAATATTACACCCAAAAGATTACTGCTACTTTGAAATGTTAAGAAATAAACTGCACTGGGGTTAGACGATTTATGCTAGAAAATCTACTAATAAGAAATTATGTCATTGTTGACGAGCTAGATTTAAATTTTTTGTTAGGTTTTTCGTCGCTAACAGGCGAGACGGGAGCAGGTAAGTCCATACTTATTGATGCATTATCATTGGCACTTGGTAGCAGGAGTGAGAGTGGTGTTGTAAAAAAAGGGAATGAGAAAGCAGATATCACAGCAACGTTTAATCTAGAAGGGAATGATGAAGCAAAAGCCTGGCTATCCCAAAATGAATTTGAGGAATCAGATAATCAATTGTTATTAAGAAGGGTGATATACAAAGATGGTAAGTCAAAAGCATTTATAAACGGAATTCCATCAACCATTAGCCAGCTAAAATCTATTGGTGAAAGTTTAGTTGATATCTATAGTCAAAATATCCATCACTCTCTCTTAAAGAAAACCTCACAAAGAGAGATATTAGATAGCTTTCTTGGCTTTAAAGAGGAATTAAGAAATCTAAAAAAATTTTATAGTGAGTGGCAGAGATTATTTCTGGAGCAAGATAAGTTTCTCAAGAATAAAGAGAGCTTTTTAAATGAGCTTAATGAGATTGAAGATAGATATAATGAATTTTCGGCATTAAATTTTACTTATTCTGAATGGCAACAACTTCAAATTGATCAGAAATTTTTAGCTAATGGTAATGAGTTAATTAGTGGGGTAAATAAATGTATTTCAATGATCGATGATGGCGATATCTCTTTAAACTCCCTTGCTAGACAAGTTCAAGTAGAATTAAAAAGTCTTTATGGCCTAGATAAAAGACTTGAAAATGCAAATAATATTATGCATTCAATGCAAGCAGAATCTATGGAGCTATCTCGAGAACTTACAAATTATCTGCAAAATGTAGATATTGATGAGAATTTGCAACAAAGTGTTGAAGAAAAAATCCAGTCTATATTTAGCTTTTGTAGAAAATTTAATGTTAAACCTGAAGACTTAGAAGCAGAAAGTGAAATATGGCTTCAAAGGTTAGAGGAATTAAAAATAATGTTAAGTGATAAAGATATATCCTTGTTAGTCAGCGAAGCTAAGACTTCTTATGATGAAATTGCATCAAAGGTTACTAACAAACGAGTAAGCGCAGCAATATTATTGAGCAAACTAATCACAGAGAAACTGAATCAACTCTCCTTTAATGATGCAAGCTTTAATGTTGAGTTAAGCTCTATAGATCCATCAATTAATGGAAATGAAAGTATACAATTTTTAGTTTCAACCTTCAAAGGGGCAGAGCTTCAGCCGATTCAAAAAGTGTTATCAGGCGGTGAATTATCAAGAATAAGTTTGGCAATAAGGGTCGCATCTATTTCTAATATTGAAGTCCCAACTATGATATTCGATGAAGTTGATGTGGGAATAGGTGGTGGTGTTGCTGAAGTAGTAGGTAATTTATTGAAAGATTTAGGCGGTAAAAAACACACACAGGCACTTGTCATAACACACCTTCCTCAAGTAGCTGCAAAGTCTGATCATCATTATAAAGTCAGCAAAAAACAAGTTGAAAATTCAATTTATAGCGAAATTAGACTTTTAAATGAAGCTGATCGTGTTGATGAAATAGCAAGAATGCTGGGCGGAATAAAGGTGACTGATAAGGCAATTGATCATGCCAAAGAAATATTAGGATGATCTATTTTTTATATTCACAATCCTTTTTTGTACAATCTCCATAGATATATAGAGAGTGTTCAATTATTGTAAATCCGTGTTCATTTGCAACTTGTGTTTGTAATTTCTCAATACCTTCATTGACAAACTCTTCAACATGGCCGCATTGAAGGCATACGATGTGATCATGATGACTTTTCTCATTTAGCTCAAAAACAGCTTTGCCACTTTCAAAGTGATGGCGGATGAGTAATCCTGCCTGCTCAAATTGTGTTAAGACGCGATAAATTGTTGCAAGTCCAACTTCCTCACCACTGCCTAGCATTTCCTTATAAATATCTTCAGCTGTCAGATGTTTTTCTTTGCTACTTTCAAAAATATTTAAAACTTTCAATCTTGGGAGCGTTACTTTTAATCCAGTTTTCTTTAATTCATCATGCTCTTCCATGGTTCTTAACTCCCAATGTAATTTAAAACCTAACCATCACCCAAAATGTTATATTATCAATCTTTGAAAATAAAGTCTTAATAAATGCGTTTAATTTTCATTATCTTCATTTTTGTTATGGTGCCAGCGTGTTCTTGGCTGGGCTCTAATCCATCTGATGAAGATAGCATCCCAGTCGGGCAAGAGGATGATGATACCGATTTATCTGTTATCCCATTAATCAACATCATCACTAAATACCTCCCTGAAACATATAGACAGGATATTTCTCAAGGAAATGAAATAACTCCAGAGATGCTATTAGAGATTAAGCCTGGTATGAATAAATCCCAGGTAAGATTTGTGTTGGGAACTCCTTTGATTCAAGATTCATTTCATAAAAGTCGTTGGGACTATATTTACGTTGTTAGAAAAGAAGGTAAATTTATTGAATCAAGGCACCTTATTCTGTCTTTTAAAAAAGATATTCTTGTTAACCTAACTGGAGACCTTATTGATCGAAACAAAAATATTAAGGCTATGGAATCGGAAAAATCATCTAGTAAGGTCAAAGAATGGGATGAGGAATCTCTGTCTGATGAGCAAAAAAAATTCAGTGATATTGAAGATAAAGATGAAACACTTGAAAAAAGTAATAGTTCTATTGATAATGAACAAAGAGAATCAGTTGAAAAGCCTGTGAAAAAGAATGCAGTTGAAGAATCAGGTAGCGTTTCTCAGAGCATCAAGGAAGATTTAAAAACTTCCATACCAGACAAAGAAGATTCGGGGTACTTTGAACTTCTAATGGAAAATATTGGATTCTAAAATATGAAAAAAATAAATATTATTGTAGTCGGTGCGTCAGGGAAGATGGGGCAGGCAATTATTAAAGAGATTCTGGAAAATTCAGAGTTAAATCTTATCATGGCAATTGATATAAAAACTTCACCAAGAATTGGTAAGGATGCAGGAGAGCTGATGGGAATTGAGAGCAACATTAAAATTAGCTCTGACTTATCAGCTGATAAGGCCCAAGCAAATGTTTTAATCGACTTTACAAGGCCCGAAGCAAGTTTAGGGTACTTAGATTTTTGTGTACAAAATAATCTGGCGTATGTGCTAGGCACGACTGGTTTTTCAGATAGTGAAAAAAATAAGATATCGCTAGCGGCTAAAGAAATACCAATATGTTTTGCGCCAAACATGAGTATCGGTGTTAACGTGCTTATTTCTTTGGTAGAAAAGGCAACAAAATCTCTTTATGACGACTTTGATATCGAAATTATGGAATCACATCATAAACATAAGGTTGATGCCCCATCTGGAACAGCAATAAGACTCGGAGAGGAAGTAGCAAAAGCTTCTAATAGAAATCTTAATGAAGATGCTGTTTTTAGTCGAGAGGGAATTCAAAAAGAGCGTCAAAAGAAAGATATAGGTTTTTCAGTTGTTAGGGGAGGCGATATTGTTGGAGACCATACTGTGCTATTCGCAGGTGATGGGGAAAGGATTGAATTGACCCATAAGGCTGGAAGCAGAACAACGTTCTCTAAGGGCGCTATTAAGGCTGCAAGATTTCTAAATAACAAAACTAAAGGTTTATTTGATATGTTTGATGTCTTAAATTTAAAAAAAGAATCGTAATTTTCTTTTTTTAAAGAAGAAATAATTGAAGAAAGTCACATATTAAATTATACTATTCGCGATCGGCTGTAAATAAATTTAGCCGCTCAATTTAATCAAAAATATTTTAAATCTTGGGAGTTTTTTTGGCGTCTAAATTGCCGGCCATATTAGTGCTAGCGGACGGAACAAAGTTTCGAGGTTTTTCAATTGGCGCTTCAGGTAATACAGTTGGAGAGGTTGTTTTTAACACCTCAATGACAGGCTATCAAGAAATTATTTCAGATCCTTCATATGCTGATCAAATTATATCTTTTACCTATCCTCATATTGGTAATGTCGGTATCAATGAGGAGGACTTTGAATCAAATCATATTTATTCAAAAGGAATTATTATCCATGATTTACCTTTTCAACATTCAAACTTTAGGTCTAATTGCTCACTTTCAGAATTTTTAATTAAAAAAAATATTGTAAGTATTGCAGGTATTGATACAAGAAGTTTAACAACGTATTTAAGGACTCATGGCGCACAATCAGGCTGTATTTTAGCTGGTGAGAATATTGATGAAGATTATGCACTTAAAGTTGCTAAAGAATTTAATGGTTTATTAGGGTCAGACCTTGCACAAAAAGTAACCTCAAAAACTTCTTATAACTTCAACGAGAGTGAATGGTCTCTGGGTAAGGGTTTTGAAACAATGGATAATCAAGAGCTCAATGTTGTGGCTTATGATTTTGGAATAAAGAAAAATATACTGAGGATGTTGGTGTCTAGAGGATGTAATGTCACAGTCGTACCTGCGAAGACAGGTATTGATGATGTAATGGCGCTCAAGCCTGATGGAATATTTTTGTCAAACGGTCCGGGTGACCCTGAGCCTTGTGAATATGCAATTAACAATATTAAAGCTTTTTTAAAAAAAGAAGTTCCTATATTTGGCATTTGTTTGGGGCATCAACTTTTAGCATTGGCGAGTGGAGCTAAAACAGAAAAAATGAAATTTGGACATCATGGCGCTAATCACCCTGTTCGTGATATAGGGTCTGGCAAGATATTTATTACAAGTCAAAATCATGGCTTTTCAGTTGATCCAAAATCTTTATCTGAAAACTTGAAAATAACCCACCTATCCCTATTTGATGGAAGTTTGCAGGGTATTGAGAGAACAGATGTTCCAGCATTTGGATTTCAAGGTCACCCTGAAGCGAGTCCTGGCCCAACTGAGATGTCCTATCTTTTTGATAGATTTATAACAATGATCAAACAATTTAAGGATAGAAAGTGAGTAAAAGAAAGGATATAAAATCAATTTTAATAATTGGCGCAGGCCCAATTATCATTGGACAAGCCTGTGAATTTGATTATTCTGGGGCTCAGGCATGTAAGGCTTTAAAGGAAGAAGGCTATCGCGTTATCCTTGTAAATTCAAATCCAGCAACAATTATGACGGACCCAAATGTTGCAGATGCTACCTACATTGAGCCAATAAAGTGGGAAGTTGTTAAAAAGATAATTGAAATTGAAAGGCCAGATGCTTTATTACCCACAATGGGAGGACAAACAGCACTAAATTGTGCTCTAGATCTTGATAAAAATGGAGTTTTAGAAAGCTTAAATGTTGAGTTAATTGGCGCCTCAAAGGAGGCTATTGATAAAGCAGAGGACAGGCAGCTATTTAAACAAGCGATGAGCAAGATTGGTTTGGCATCAGCAAAATCAGTCATCGCGCATAGCCTCGAAGAGGCTATGCAAGTTCAGGCGGGTATTGGTTATCCAGCAATCATTAGGCCATCATTCACGATGGGGGGTAGTGGGGGTGGGATTGCTTATAATAAAGAAGAATTTGTCACGATATGTGAAAGAGGGCTTGAGGCTTCACCAACCAAAGAGTTACTTATTGAAGAGTCTCTGTTAGGTTGGAAAGAATTTGAAATGGAAGTCGTTCGTGACTCAAACGATAATTGCATAATTATTTGCTCAATTGAAAATTTTGATCCTATGGGTGTACATACAGGAGATTCAATTACTGTTGCACCTGCTCAAACTTTAACGGATAAAGAATATCAAATTATGAGGAATGCCTCAATTGATGTATTAAGGGAGATTGGAGTAGATACTGGAGGTTCTAATGTTCAATTTGCTATAAACCCTGAAGATGGACGAATGGTTGTTATTGAAATGAATCCTCGAGTATCAAGGTCATCAGCTCTTGCATCAAAGGCTACAGGGTTTCCAATTGCAAAAATAGCGGCTAAATTGGCTGTCGGATATTCCCTTGATGAGTTAAGCAATGAAATAACTGGAGGCTTAACACCAGCATCTTTTGAGCCTACTATTGATTATGTTGTGACTAAAATCCCACGTTTTGCTTTTGAAAAATTTCCAAATGCAGATCCAATTCTTACTACACAAATGAAATCTGTTGGTGAGGTAATGGCTATTGGAAGAAGTTTNCAAGAATCTTTTCAAAAAGCGTTGAGAGGTCTTGAGCTTGGATATGATGGTTTAAATGAGATTTCGTCAGACAAAACAATGATCATTAAAGAATTGAAAGAGCCAGGTTCAGATAGATTTAGATACTTAGCTGATGCAATGAGGCTTGGTTTATCAATAGATGAAATATTTAGTCTCACTAAAATTGATCCGTGGTTCTTACACCAAATTAAAGATTTAATTGAAAATGAAGAAATATTAAAAAGTAATAAGCTTGGTGCTATAGATAAGACTTATTTATTCGAGCTTAAACAAAAAGGATTTTCTGATCATCGCATTGGATATCTTTTAGGTGCTGATGAAAAGAATGTTAGGGAATTAAGAATTGAAAATAATATTCATCCAGTCTACAAGCGTGTGGATACATGTGCGGCAGAATTCCATACAGATACGGCATACTTATACTCCACTTACGAGCATGAATGTGAATCACGCCCAACATCAAATAAAAAAATAATGATTTTAGGTGGTGGCCCAAACAGGATNGGTCAAGGGATAGAATTTGACTATTGTTGTGTCCATGCTTCCCTAGCTTTAAAGGAGGCTGGTTTTGAAACCATCATGGTAAATTGCAATCCAGAAACAGTGTCGACAGATTATGATATTTCTGACAGNTTATATTTTGAATCAGTCACGTTAGAAGATGTTTTAGAGATTGTGTATAAGGAAAATCCTTTTGGTGTAATTGTTCAGTATGGCGGACAAACTCCACTTAAGCTATCCAAGTCCTTAGCCGAGGCTGGAGTTCCAATTATTGGAACATTGCCTGAAGATATTGATGCTGCAGAAGATAGGGAGAGATTTCAAAAAATATTAAATGATCTCAATTTAAAACAACCTCCGAACAGGACTGCGAGAGCTCCTGAGGAAGCAATTGAGCTCGCTAAAGAAATCGGGTATCCACTCGTAGTTCGCCCAAGCTATGTTCTTGGGGGAAGGGCTATGGAAATTGTTCATGAACAATCGGACTTAGAAAGATATATGAGAGAGGCTGTTAAAGTATCTCATAACTCACCTGTGCTTTTAGATAGATTTTTAAATGACGCAATTGAAGTCGATATTGATGCTATATCTGATGGAAAATCAGTGATTGTAGGGGGGATAATGGAGCATATTGAGCAAGCTGGAGTTCATTCGGGAGATTCTGCATGCTCATTACCNCCTTATAGTATTAATGAAAAAAAACAGAGTGAATTAATATCCCAAACAAAAAAGATGGCATTAAAGCTTAATGTTATAGGATTGATGAATGTTCAATTTGCTCTTCAGGGAGATGATATTTATGTTTTAGAAGTCAATCCAAGAGCTTCGAGAACTGTCCCCTTTGTTTCAAAGGCAATTGGAAGACCATTAGCAAAAATTGCTGCCAGATGTATGGCGGGCGAATCATTAAAGGCACAAAAATTGACTGCTGAGGTCAAGCCAAAATTTTTCTCAGTGAAAGAGGCTGTTTTCCCTTTTATTAAATTTCCGGGGGTGGATGTGATATTGGGGCCTGAAATGAAATCTACAGGAGAGGTAATGGGTGTAGGCGCATCATTTGCAGAGGCATTTATCAAGTCTCAAATGGGTGCATCAATGATCCTTCCGACAAAAGGAATGGCATTTATTAGTGTTAGAAAAGAGGACCATGAAAAAATAGTTGATGTCGCACAGTCACTTAATGAACTAGGGTTTTCTTTAGCTGCAACAAAAGGGACTGCAAAAATTTTAACCCAAAATAATCTAGATGTTCAATATGTAAATAAAGTTGCTGAAGGAAGGCCGCATATTGTAGATATGATTAAAAATGATGAAATTGATTTCATTGTAAATATAACTGAAGATAAGCAGGCAATTATAGATTCATATGAGATCAGAAGAAATGCTCTTCAGAATAAAATTACATACTATACAACTTTAGCAGGAGCCAAGGCTGCATGCGTTGGGATGAGCTATACAGATGAAATATCTGTTTCATCATTGCAGAACTTGCATAAAACCGTCTCTTAAAATACACTCAATTCATATTGGTATTCAATTTAAACAAAATAACTAGGAATTTCTTTGGATAAAACACCTATCACAATNAATGGCTCAGAAAAACTTAAAGAGGAACTAAAGCTCTTAAAAAGTGTTGAGAGGCCAGATGTTATTGCCGCTATTGCTGAAGCAAGAGCACAAGGAGATCTTTCTGAAAATGCTGAATATGATGCAGCAAAAGAAAAGCAAGGCTTCATTGAAGGAAGGATAGCTGATATTGAAGCAAAGCTATCTAACTGCATAATTATTGATCCTCAGGAGCTGCAAAAGGATGGTAGGTGTGTGTTTGGAACTACCGTTGTCATTCAAGATCTTGATACTGAAAATGAGGTTACATATCAAATAGTTGGAGATGATGAAGCAGATATTAAAGAAAAAAAAATTTCAATTAGCTCGCCGCTGGCAAAAGCACTTATTGGNAAACAAATCGAAGATGTTGTTGAGTTTGAATCTCCTGGTGGATTGAAAACATACGAAATTTTACAAGTCAAATATTTATAAAAAGCCATGGGGTCTTTTTTAAATAAATTAAGCTTCATTTTTACAAGTATTTGGGTAGGGGGGCTATGGGCCATGCTCATGGTGACTTATGTCATTTTCAATATAATGCCCAGCTCCTATATTGCAGGCATGATTGTTTCAGACATATTTTCTTATATTAATATATTTGGAATCATTACTCTTGTTTTGATTTTAGGATATGGGTTTCATGTCGAATCAATAAGATTTTTAAAAAAAATGCAGGCTTGGTTAGCCTTTTTTCTTTTATTAGTAGTTTGCATTAGCTTTTTTGGGATCAATCCTATTTTAGAGGCATTAAAAGTAGAGGCCTTTCCAAAGGAGGTTATGGAGAGTGTTTTTGCTGATAGATTTTCAGCTTGGCATGGAATTGCAAGTGTTGCTTATTTAATTGAATGTATTTTAGGGTTATTCTTACTATTAAAAACTAGATAGTTAGGGAAGTAATATTTTTGATGGCTCACTGGCTTTAAAAATTACAATTTGCATACCAATCTGATTGATTGCTTGCCCATTAATTTTTTTACATATTTCATCAAGCATAAGCTTTCTCTTATTTCTATCTTTTTCTTGTAACTTAATTTTAATTAACTCGTGAGCTTTTATACTTATTTGTATTTCATTAATAACAGAATCTGTTAGCCCTTTATGACCGATTTGTACGACGGGGTTAAGTGAATGGGATAGTCCCTTTAAGTGAGAAATTTGTTTTGAATTTAACATCATGAATTAATAGTTTATTTAATTTTTAGGCGTAGTTTATCAGATGAGTAAAGCTAACAATAGTAAAAACTGGATTAAAGAGCACGTTAAAGATCCATTTGTTATTCAAGCGCAAAAAGATGGGTATCGTTCAAGGGCTGCATATAAGTTAATCGAAATTGAAAAAAAGTATCGAATTATTAAATCAGGTAGTACGGCAGTTGATCTTGGAGCAGCGCCTGGAGGATGGTCACAAGTGTTATCAAAAAAAATAGGGGGGAATGGGAAGGTTGTGGCTGTAGATTTATTAGAGATGCCGCCTATTAAAAATATAGATTTTATTCAGGGTGATTTCGAGGATGAGGCAGTATTACAAAATGTTGAAGATAAACTAAAAAATATGCCTGTAGACCTTGTAATTTCAGATATGGCCCCCAATATTAGTGGTATAAAATTGGTTGATCAACAAAGAGCTATTTATCTTAATGAGCTGGCTTTAGAATTCGCTAAAAATCATTTGAAACAAAATGGGTTTTTTCTGGTCAAGAGTTTTGTAGGTGCTGATTTTGAAGAGTATGTTAAAAATTTAAGATTAAATTTTAAAAAAGTTTTTAAAATTAAGCCAGATTCATCTAGAAGTAGAAGCTCAGAAATTTTTTTGTTGGGGTATGGGTTCTTGTGAGAACCTAAAATTACAGTTTTAATTTATAAATTAGTTATAATGAAATCTACTAATTAATCTTTTATTTATAAGGCCAAACATTGAATAAAAACATTCTAAAGAGTATCGGTATTTGGATAGCGATTGGCATCATAATGATGACCATTTTTAATCAATTTTCTTCCTCATCTAGATTGGAAAATAAGCTTGTCTATTCTCAATTCATGGATCAAGTTAAATCAGGAAATATTGCTAAAGTAAGAATTGATGGACAAAACATTACCGGAACAACTAATAATGGTAAAAAATTCTCAACTTATGCACCGACAGACCCATGGCTTGTTTCTGATTTACTAAAAAATGGTGTTGTTGTTGAAGCTAAGCCTGAAGAAGAGCAATCGTTTTTGATGAGTATATTTATTTCGTGGTTCCCAATGATTTTATTGGTGGGCGTATGGATATTCTTTATGAAACAAATGCAGGGTGGCTCGAAAGGTGGGGGGCCATTTTCATTTGGCAAGAGTAAAGCTAGGCAGTTAGATCAAACTTCAAACAAAACTACATTTAAGGATGTTGCTGGTTGTGATGAGGCTAAAGAAGAAGTAACTGAAATGGTTGACTTCTTGAAAGACCCGGCCAAATTTCATAAATTAGGAGGAAGAATTCCGAGGGGCGTTCTTCTTGTAGGCCCTCCAGGGACAGGTAAAACTTTATTAGCTCGTGCAGTTGCTGGTGAAGCAAAGGTACCATTTTTTACCATATCAGGTTCTGATTTTGTTGAAATGTTTGTAGGTGTAGGTGCTGCAAGAGTAAGAGATATGTTCGAGCAAGCCAAGAAGAGTTCGCCATGCATAATCTTTATTGATGAGATTGATGCGGTTGGAAGAACTAGGGGTGCTGGGACTGGAGGTGGGAATGATGAAAGAGAACAAACACTTAATCAATTGCTTGTAGAGCTTGATGGCTTTGAGCCCAGCTCAGGTGTAATTGTTGTTGCTGCAACTAACCGTGCTGATGTTTTAGATAAAGCTCTACTTAGGCCTGGGCGCTTTGATAGACAGATTATGGTTGGATTACCTGATATTAAAGGTCGNGAAGAAATTCTTCACGTACACATGAGAAAGATCCCAATTGATAATGATGTGAAGGCTGATATTNTAGCGCGAGGAACGCCCGGTTTCTCAGGTGCGGATTTAGCTAACTTAGTTAATGAGGCTGCTCTTTTTGCTGGGAGAGGGAATAAATCAATTGTTGATATGGAAGATTTTGAACAAGCAAAAGATAAAATTTATATGGGGCCTGAAAGAAAGTCATTAGTAATGCGCGAAGAAGAGAGGATGAATACTGCCTATCATGAATCAGGACATGCAGTTGTGGCGAAGTTGTTGCCCAATGCAGACCCAGTACATAAAGTAACAATCATGCCTAGAGGCTATGCTCTTGGCCTAACTTGGCAGTTACCTGAATTTGATAGGTTTAGTAATTTTAAAACCAAGATGCTAGAAGAAATATCAATCTTATTTGGTGGCCGTATTGCTGAAGAGGTATTTATGAAGCAAATGTCCACTGGCGCAGGAAATGACTTTGAAAGAGCGACAAAGCTTGCGAGAGATATGGTCACTAAATATGGTATGTCAGATAAGCTTGGAACAATGGTTTATGCTGACGAAAACCAAGAATCTTTTTTTGGTGCCCCAAAAGCAATTTCACAAGCAACACAACAGTTGGTTGATGCTGAAATAAAATCNATTCTAGATGAGCAATATTCAATNGCTCGAAANCTATTAGAAAAAAATAAAAAGAAAGTTAAGGCAATGGCAAAAGCGTTACTTGAATATGAAACAATTGATAGTGATCAGATTGATGATGTGATGGCAGGAAAAAAAGTAAGAGCTCCTAAGCCCTCAAAATCATCTACTGATAACAAGANGCCACCATCTGGTAAAGCCACAGCAACATCTATTAAGCCACAACCTACAGTCAAATCTAGATAAATAAAAGGAGGCTTTGCCTCCTTTTATTTTTTTTATGAATAAAATTTCTCAGTTACTCAAAGCAGATAAAAAACCTTTAATTATGGGGGTATTAAATTTAACTCCTGACTCTTTTTCTGATGGGGGTAAATATAATCAATTAAAGGCAGCTCTTAAGCATGTTGAAGATATGATTGAAGATGGCGCCGACATTATAGATATTGGAGCTGAATCCTCACGTCCAGGCGCCGAGGTTATTTCTGTAAATGATGAACGAGATAGATTAGAGTCGATTTTAAAAGAAATTAAAAAATATTTTAATGTTCCTATATCAATAGATACATATAAACCAGAAATCATGAGGCTGTCTATTGATTATGGAGCTGATATGATTAATGATATATATGCTTTGCAAAAACCAGGGGCTATTGAAGTCATATCAAATTCAAATGTACTCGTTTGTTTGATGCATATGCAAAATTCTCCACAGAATATGCAAAATTCACCATCNTATAAAAACATAGCGACAGAAGTAGAGTCTTTTTTTGAGTCTCGAGTTTCTGAGTGTAATAAGGCAGGCATTAACAATCAAAGAATTATGTTGGACCTTGGTTTTGGTTTCGGAAAAACATTTACTCACAATATTGATTTATTTAAAAAAATTAATCATTTTACAAAATTATCTTTTCCAATTTTGATTGGTGTTTCAAGGAAATCGATGGTAAAAGAAATGGTAGGGGATGGAGAAAATGCTATTATTCAAGCAAGTGTTTTACTTGCTAGCTTAGCGACTCAACAGGGAGCAAGGATTTTGAGGGTTCATGATATTAAAGAAACATATAATGCTATTTCCGTTCTTCAAGCTTTATAAGGGAGTTTTGTGAAAAAAAAATATTTTGGCACTGATGGTATTAGGGGGAAAGTAGGAAGTTTACCGATTACTCCTGAATTTTTTGTAAAACTGGGCNACGCTGCTGGGATTGTATTATCCCGAAGAAATAAGCGAGGTCAAAAGCCATCAGTTGTTATTGGAAAAGATACACGTATCTCAGGTTATATGCTTGAATCCGCTCTAGAGGCTGGATTTTCAAGTGCTGGGGTAAATGTTTTTTTAACAGGGCCAATCCCAACGCCAGCCATAGCTTACCTTACACGTTCGCGTAAAGCTGATTTTGGAGTCATTATTTCAGCTTCTCATAACCCCTATGATGATAATGGGGTTAAATTTTTTTCATCTAAAGGCCTGAAGTTATCAGATGAAATTGAGTGTGAAATTGAGTCGTTGATTGATCAAAAAATGGAAATAGTTTTATCTAATAAACTTGGTAAAGCTCAAAGAGCGGAAAATTATGTAAAGCAATACATCGAATTTTGTGAAAATACTTTCTCAAGAGGATTAACTTTAAAAGGGCTAACTATTGTTTTAGATTGTGCTAACGGCGCAACCTATCATATTGCCCCTACTATTTTTTCTGCTCTTGGAGCTAATATCATTGTGGTTAATGATAAGCCGAACGGTCTAAATATTAATAAAAAAGCAGGATCTATACACCCTAAGAGTTTACAAAGCGCAGTAGTTTCTCATAATGCTGATATGGGAATTGCTTTTGATGGGGATGGCGATCGTGTCATTATGGTCGACCAAAATGGCACCTTAGTAGATGGTGACCAATTACTTTATTTAATAGCTCAATTTTATATTAAAGAAGGATATAAATTTGGCGGTGTTGTGGGTACCCATATGACAAATCTAGCTTTCGAGGAGAGATGTAAAATGCAATCCATTCCTTTTGTGAGAGCAAATGTTGGCGATCGTTATGTTTCAGCGGAGCTTGATAGAAGAAATTGGCTCTTAGGAGGTGAAGGCTCCGGACATATCATAGTTAAGAATTTACACACCACTGGAGATGGCATAATCTCAGCATTGCAGGTTTTGTCATTTTTAGTAAAAAATAAGAGAAGCCTAAAGGATGCTCTTGAAGAAATAAAACTTTATCCTCAGATTTTAATCAACATACCTACAGAAAATAAAGTCAATTTAAAATCTAGAGTTGTTAAGGATGCAATTAAGGAATCAGAGAGTATTATGAAAGGTATGGGAAGAGTGTTAATTCGTGCTTCTGGGACTCAACCTTTAGTTAGGGTTATGACAGAAGGGCCTGCGCGCGCAGAGGTATCAAAAGCTGCGAAATTACTTACTAAAACAATAGAAGGGTTAATTTAACAGTTAACCAAACTTACCAGTAATATAGTCCTCTGTTTCTTTTTTTCTTGGATTAGTAAACACCTTATTTGTCTTATCATGCTCCACCAATTCTCCAAGATACATATAGGCAGTGTAATCTGAAATTCTTGCTGCTTGTTGCATATTATGAGTCACAATCAAAATTGATAATTTTTCTTTCAATCCAGCCATTAATTCTTCAATATTCATAGTTGCTATTGGATCAAGNGCTGAAGTGGGTTCATCGAATAGCATAATTTCAGGGTCTGTTGCCAACGCTCTGGCGATGCATAATCTTTGCTGCTGCCCTCCCGAAAGATTAAACGCTAGATCATNAAGACGTTTTTTTACTTCATCCCATAAAGACGCTCCCTTAAGCGCTTCTTCGACTTTATCATCAAGCACTCTTTTATTTTTTTCACCACGAACCCTTAACCCATAAGCAACATTTTCATATATTGATTTAGGAAATGGATTTGGTTTTTGAAACACCATGCTGATTCTCATCCTAACTTCTATAGGNTCGACGCGTTTATCTAATATATTTGTATTNTCTGGGTGAAGAATAATTTCACCATCATATTTATTGCCGGGATACAGATCATGCATACGATTAAAGCATCTTAAGAAAGTTGATTTGCCACAGCCTGAGGGGCCAATTAGAGCGGTTATCTTATTCTCATAAACGGGTAGATTTATATTTTTAAGTGCCTGGGTTCCATCCGCATAAGAGAAATTAAGTGCATTAGATTCTGCTTTGATAATTTCTTTTGGATGCTTTCTTTTTTTATCTACCATTTAATTTTCTTCCTGATGTTATATCGAATTTTAATTGCTAGCCCATTCATTAACAATGTTAATAAAATTATGATTGCACCGGTCGCAGCTGCATTTACATGAAATGCCATCTGAGGTCTTGATATCCAATTAAACATTTGAATAGGAAGAACAGTAAAACCTGCTTCTAACCATTCAAAATTTATGAAAGGGGGTTCTAAGCCTACAGGGCTTGGGGGTAAAAAAGCAATAAATGTTAAAGCACCTATTGTAATAACCGGCGCAGTTTCCCCGATGGCACGAGCCATACCTATAATTACGCCAGTAAGTATACCGCCATATGAATATTGGATAACGTGATGCAATGAAACTTGCCATTTTGTTGCACCAACTGCATAAGCAGCTTCTCTAATGTGAATGGGGATAGCTCTGATTGCTTCTCGGGTCGCCACAATAACAATTGGTAACATTAATAATGCCAATGTTAACCCAGCCGTCAAAATAGTCTGACCGAGTCCGAAGCCGTAAACAAATAAACCAAGCGCTAAAAGACCATAGATTATCGAAGGAACTCCCGCTAAATTTGTGACATTAATTTCAATTAAATCAGAAAACCAATTTTTTTTAGCATATTCTTCAAGGTAAACTCCCGCAGCAATCCCTAAGGGAACAGCTGCAAAAAAGGTAACAATAAGGACTAGTGCTGACCCTACCCAGGCAGATAAAATACCTGCAGCCGTTGCTCTTCTTGAGGGAAAATTTGTCAAAAAATCTAAATTGAATCGAGGATAACCATCAAAAACAAGATCTAAAAATAAAACTAATAAAGTGATGGTTAAAGAAATGATAATAAACATCCCAACACCAGCAAATATATGGTCATGTCTTTTATGCTTTGTTATTAATGACCTTATTCGGGTTAGATTATTTTCTATTTCAGCTTTTTTATCATTAACCATTAATTTAATATCTCTCAGCAAATTTCTTACGAACAGCATGTCCTATAATGTTAAACATTAAGGTCATAAGAAGTAATGTTAAACCAGCAGCAAAAATACTTTGATAACCAATTCCTCCATGCTCTAAATCTCCAAGGGCTACCGACACAATATAGGCGGTAATGGTCGCGGCACTTTCAACAGGGTTAAATGTAAAGTTAGGTTGTTGCCCTGCAGCAATAGCTACAATCATAGTCTCACCGACAGCGCGACTGATTGCTAAAATATAAGCAGCAATGATTCCTGAGATAGCCGCTGGTGTAATGACTTTTATTGCTGTTTGAAATCTTGTTGCTCCCATCGCGTAAGCACCTTCTCGCATTGCCATGGGAACAGCTCGCATCGCATCTTCAGCAACTGATGCAATATACGGTACGATCATTATTCCCATTACGATACCAGGTCCTAGCATATTAAATGTCGTCAGGTCGGGGTAAATTTTTTGTAAGAGTGGTGTGACTAACATAAGCGCAAAATAGCCAAATACAACAGTTGGAACTCCAACTAACAATTCTAAAACAGGCTTAATTGTTTCCCTGACTTTATGTGTTGCAAACTCCGATAAATAAATTGCAGTAATTGTGCCCAAAGGAACTGCTACTAACAAAGCAATAAAGGTTGTTGTTAGAGTTCCTGAAACGAGCGCCATAATGCCATANTGTTTAATTGAGTAGTTTGGAGTCCAAACGGTATCAGTTAGAAANTCATAAAGGCTTACATGTTGAAAAAATGGAATAGCCTCTGAGACTAGAACATAAATAATAGCAAGGGTAATAAAGATAGCAAAAATACCTGAACACAGCAGACCAAACTCGATGCATCTTTCGAGAATATTGCGACGTAAATTTTTCGCGAGCCGAGGGCTAACTTCTGGATTTTCTAATTTTGCCATAGTTGGAAATTTGATAATGCCAAATTTTTTTGCTTATTCAAATGATACTCAATTTTGATAAATAAATGAAAACAATTTCATGAAAAAGCTAGTTTTTATTAAATCATAAAAAAGGGCAATTAAGCTGCCCCTTTTTTAAAAAAAGCAAATTAGAATTAGTTATTAGCTGCTGATAACTCTAATATCTCTTTTACGGATAAACCAATCTTTGGCTCTTTATAGGCTGAACCTGTTTGAAGTGTTTTATAGTGGTTAGTAATAGCTGCATATTCTTCCTTACTAAATGGAACATACCCCACCTCTTTTGAAAGTTCTGCTGCATACTTTAAATAAAACTCGACAAATTTTTTGACGTTTGGGTCTGATTTTACTTTTTCTGCATTTAAGTATATAAATAATGGCCTTGAAAGCGGGTTATATGAACCATTCATTATTGTTTTAAGGCTCGGAAGTACAAAATTACCTGTTGAATTCTTAATCGCCACCGCGCTAAGTAAATTTTTATTTTCCTCATAGTATGCCAAGCCAAAATAGGCAATACCCCCCTTATCACCCGAGACGCCTTTCACTAGTACATTATCATCCTCTGAAGCTGTAAAGTCACCTCTGATCGCTTTTGATTCCTCGATAACTGCTTCTGTAAAATAATCAAAAGTACCCGAATCTGCCCCTGGCCCATAAAGCCTTAAAGGCTTATCAGGCCATCCAGCTCTAATTTGATTCCATTTCATGATTTTTCCTTGAGCCGCTGGTTCCCACATTTTCTTGAGTTCTGACAGGGTCATCTCTTTTGCCCAGTCATTTTTCTTATTTATAACCACACTGAGCGCATCATATGCAATTGGAAGTTCAATGAATTTAATCCCAGATTCTTTGCACCTCTTAATTTCATTTAATTTTATTGGTCTTGAGGCATTTGAAACGGCTGTCTCACCACGACAAAACTTTTTAAAACCGCCACCTGTTCCTGAAACACCGACGGTTACTTTTATACGCGTTGCTATTTGAAATTCTTCAGCAACTGCCTCAGTAATTGGATAAACTGTGCTTGACCCATCAATTTTAACAATATCATTGGCTGCTATTGACGATGTTGATAACATTCCTAAGGATACAAAGGTAGCAATGCTAATTTGTTTCAGTTTTNGTCGGTTCATGTATTTTTAAGCTCCTATTTTAATAAGGGNTTTACTATAATATCTTTTTTAGATATCTAATAGATTAGACTAATTAAATGACACTTTTATGACAAATTTACTTTTGATAAAAAGGGTTATAATGCTCATCATATAGCAGAAATAGAAAGGCAATCATAAAAAGAATGGAACAAGACGAATTACAAATCCTAACCCAGCAAATTCAAGCCATAAATATAAAATTTAAAACATTACGGGGGTATCTTTGACTTAGAAGCAAAGTCAAAAAGAATTGCTGAGCTTGAGGGGCTTCAACAAGATCCAAATACTTGGTCAGATCGTGCATTAAATGAAAAAATTGGTAAAGAAAAGCGTGGTCTTGAGAATATAGTCAATCAGGCTGAAGAGCTCACCCATCAGATAAAAGATAATCAAGAATTATTTGATTTAGCTAAGGAAGAGGGTGATAAAGAAACACTTAAAACTATTCAGACAGATACAGAAAAAATTTCAAAACTTGTTGATGATGTTGAATTTAAACGAATGTTTTCAAATCCAATGGATCCAAACAATTGCTTCATTGATTTCCAGTCAGGAAGTGGCGGCACTGAGGCGCAGGACTGGGCAAACATGCTTCTTAGAATGTATGTCAGGTATGCAGAGCAGAAATCATTTAAGGTTGAAGTTCTAGAGTTATCGGATGGCGAAGTGGCAGGGATTAAGGGTGCATCTATTAAAATTTCAGGTGATTTTGCTTACGGGTATTTTAGGACAGAATCTGGGATCCACCGTTTGGTTAGGAAGTCTCCATTTGATTCGGGAAGCCGAAGACACACTTCATTTGCCGGAGTTAATGTTTACCCTGAAATAGATGATTCAATTGACATCGAAATTAATCCTGCTGACCTACGCATAGACACTTATCGTGCCTCTGGTGCTGGGGGCCAACATATTAATAAAACAGATTCTGCTGTTAGAATTACACATGTTCCGTCTAACACTGTTGTACAGTGTCAAAATGATCGATCGCAACATAGGAATAAGGCCGAAGCAATGAACATGCTAAAAGCCCAGCTTTATGCGATTGAATTGAACAAAAGAAATGAAGAGAAGCAGGCTGTGGAAGATGCTAAAAGTGATATTGGGTGGGGGCATCAGATACGAAGTTATGTGTTAGATCAGTCTAGAATAAAAGATTTAAGAACGGGTATAGAAGTTGGAAATACGCAGGGGGTGCTAGACGGTGACCTAGATCCCTTTATTAGTGAAAGTTTAAAGCAAGGGGTATAAGTTGAGCAAAGATTTTAATCAAAATGATGAACCTGTAGTTGATGAAAACTCAATAATTTCTGAGAGAAGAAATAAGCTTAAAGAATTGAGAGAATTAGGTGTAGCTTTCCCAAATCAGTTCAAACCTAAAAATTTATCATCTGAATTACACCAAAATTATGATGGTGATGACAAAGAAACGCTTGAGAGTAAAGGGGTTGAGGTATCAGTTTCTGGCAGGATGATGTTAAAGCGAGTGATGGGCAAGGCGAGTTTTGCAACCATTCAAGACAATAAAGGAAGAATACAACTTTATGTAGCGAGAGATTTAGTCAACTCGGATGCTAATCCAGAACTTTATTCTCAATTTAAGAAATGGGATTTGGGAGATATTATTGGTGCTAAGGGAAAGTTATTTAAAACGAGAACAAATGAATTAACAGTCGAGGTCACTGAAATTATTTTACTAACAAAATCAATTCGCCCTTTACCTGAAAAATTTCATGGATTGTCTGATCAAGAAACAAAATACAGGCAAAGATATGTTGATCTTATTGTTAACGAAGATACAAAAAAAACATTTTTAAATCGATCAAAAATTATCTCTAATATGCGAAATTTTATGGAAGAACATGAATTTTTAGAGGTTGAAACACCAATGCTACATCCTATACCTGGAGGAGCGACGGCTAGACCATTTGAAACACATCATAACGCACTCGATATGGATATGTATTTGAGAATTGCACCCGAGCTATATCTCAAAAGATTAGTGGTAGGGGGTTTTGATCGTGTGTTTGAAATTAATCGTAATTTTAGAAATGAAGGTTTGAGCGTAAGACATAATCCTGAATTTACTATGATGGAATTTTATGCCGCCTATACGGAATATAAATGGTTAATGAATTTTACTGAAGATTGCATTAGGGATGTGGCTAAGAAAATATTAGGAACATTAAAAGTAAAATATCAAGAAAAAACAATCGACTTTGAAAAACCATTTGAGAGGCTTACGCTAGTTGAGGCAGTCATGAAATATTCAAAACAATTTACCAAAGACCAGCTTAATGATGCAGATTTTATTAAGTCTCATCTTTCAAGCAATGGAGAAAATTTACCTGACAACCTAGGATTAGGCGCATATCAATTGGCCTTATTTGAATTAGAGGCTGAAGCTAAACTATGGGACCCAACCTATATTATTGATTACCCAACAGAAGTATCACCACTAGCGAGAGCTTCTGATACAAATAANGCTATTACTGAGCGTTTTGAGCTATTTATTGCAGGGAGAGAAATTGCAAATGGTTTTTCAGAGCTAAATGATGCAGAAGATCAGGCTAATCGGTTCCAAATGCAAGTGGCCGCAAAAGATGCTGGCGATGAGGAAGCAATGTACTACGATGCTGATTTTATTAGAGCTTTAGAATACGGGCTCCCACCAACGGGAGGCTGTGGAATTGGTATTGATCGCTTGGTGATGTTATTAACTGATAGCCCAAGTATTAGGGATGTTATCTTATTCCCACACATGAGAGCTGAGTAGTATGAGCATATTAAAAAAAATAAATCGCGAAAATCTTTCACCAAAAGAGGCTTTAGAAATTTTAGTGGAAGGAAATCAGCGTTTTATCAATGATGTGAAGCGTGATCAAAATTTATCATTAGTTCGTGAGGAGCTAAAAGAAAAACAACAACCTTTTGCTGCTGTATTAGGCTGTAGCGACTCAAGAACGTCGCTCGAGTTAATTTTTGACCAAAGCTTAGGGGATATTTTTAGTGTACGTTTAGCAGGAAATGTTGCCTGTAGAAAAGCGATTGGAAGTTTAGAGTATTCATGTAAATATCTTGGTTCAAAAATTATTGTTGTGATGGGGCATTCAAATTGTGGCGCGGTTAAAGCAGCTTGCGATAATTTTAAAGAAGGTAATATCGAAGAAATCACGAAGCTTTTACAACCTGCGGTATCTGATGAAAAAACAATACCAGACTCTGAACGAAACTCAGAAAATAGTGACTTTGTTTCAAGGGTTTGTTTTTTGAATGTTCAAAAACAAATGGAAGTTATTGTTAATCAGAGTGATATTGTCAAAGATCTTCTTCAAAAAAAACAAATCGGTATTATTGGTGGCGTATACAGCCTAACCTCTGGTTTGGTTGAATTTGACCATCAAAATGCTATTTTTTCTTAGCTTTTTCTACCACCTCACCATTTAAAAAAAATCTTAACCACCCAACTGTTTTAGTTTTTGTCATATAAGTGTCACAAAGAAATTTAATAATTCTCTTGTTGCAAATAGATTATTTTTATTTGCAAATGTTTTTAATAAGAAAACGGAGAATTGATAAGATGAAAAAAAAGTTAATTTACACACTGGCAGCAATACTAATAGGCTTTTCAACTTCTATTTTTGCAGACTCAACAGAAGATTTAGTAAATGCTTTAGTTGCTAAGGGGATTTTAACTGAGGATGAAGCTAGCCTCCTTATAAAGAAAAATACAGGTGAAAGTAAAGCGAGAGACCAAAAAGTTAAAAGTAAGTTATCAATTAGTAAATACCTTGATGATGCACAGCTCTATGGTGAAATTAGAGTAAGGCAAGAGTGGAGAAGTGCAGATCAATTTGGTACGCCAGGTTCTATTGATAGAAGCAGGCAGCGCTATAAAATTACGTTAGGCATTAAAACACAAATCGCTAATGACTGGTTTACAGATCTTGCACTTTCTATGGGCTCTAGAGGCAGGTCTGATAATGCAACATTGGGTGGCGGTGGATATGCAGAATCAAAAGAAGAACTTTTTGTAAAACGTGCAATGGTCGGTTGGGCACCGACAGATTGGTTAAAATTACAAGCAGGCCGAATTAAGAACCCTTTGTATACAAAATCGATGATCTGGGATAAGGATTTAACTTGGGATGGTTTCTCATGGGGTACTAAATACAAAATGAGTAAGCAAACTACCATCTCTACTACCGGTGGCGTCAATACAATGCAGGGGGATGATAGTCAGAGTACAGCTGGCGTAGACACCGATTCTCAATATATGATTTCAGCGCAAGTTATTGGTAAGCACAAGTTTGATGCAAAATCTGGCCCATCAATTAAAGTGGGTTTAACTCATACCATGTATACAAATGATGATGATGGCGGGTTGGTTTTTGATCCAACAGCACAAGGCACTGATGCTCAAACCTACATCAATGATCTTTCATTAATTGAAGTGCCTGCTGATTATAAGATGATGGTCAAACCGGGTTTAGGAATGACAGTATTTGGTGATTATGCTTATAACTTAAAGGGTGATGACAGAAGAAAAGCTTGGGTTAATGAAACTCCAGGAAATAATGGAGGGGCAGGTGATGGCTCAGCCTTTATGCTAGGTATCGGCTTTGGTTCTTATAAAGATTTCATAGCCTTAGATAAGGGTAAGCAGAAAAAAGGAGATTGGAAAGGAAACATATGGTATCAAGAGGTTGGGACTTATTCTGTTGACCCAAATCTTGTTGATTCTGATGTCTTTGACTCAAAAGTTAACCTTAAAGGGATTGCATTTAAAGGCCAATACATGATTGAAGATAATGTTAAATTTAATGTTGCTTATGCTCATGGTGAGATTAATGATGAATCTGTTGGCTGTACCCCAGGTGTTGCTGGCGACACTGCAATGTGTATAGATTCGATGGATTTACTTCAGCTAGATGTAACCTATAAATTCTAGGATATTTATACTACCGTTTTCTTGGAAAAAACCTACTTCGGTGGGTTTTTTTATTCTTTAGCTAAATTAATTGTGTATTTAGGTATTTCAATTGTGATGTCTTGATTTTTTACTTTTGCTTGGCAGGATAGTCTCGATGTCGGCTCTAATCCCCATGCCTTATCTAGCATGTCTTCTTCTTCTTCTTCAGATTCATTAAGTGAAGAAAAACCTTCCTTAATTACAACATGGCATGTGGTGCATGCACAAACTTGGTCACAAGCATGCTCAATATCTATATGATTTTTTAATAAAACATTACAAATTGATTCACCCTCTTTAGCCTCTAAGACATCACCGTCTGGACAGAGCTTATGGGGAAGAACAATAATTTTTGGCATCTTAAAATTCCAATTTGTTAATAGATTTGCCTGTTAAGGCTTTTTGAATAGATCGATCCATTCGCTTGGCTGCAAAAGATTCACTTTGTAAATTTAATTTTTTAGTAGCTTCTTTAATTTTATCGTTATTTGAAGATTTGAGTGAGTCAATTAATTCACTCAGATCATTTTTGATTGAAGTTAATTCAGACTCTGAAAGTAGATCTTTATCTGTGTCGAGAGCTTTTTGAGTTAATTCAATTAATTGATTAGCTTCCACCTTTGTTTCTGCAAGCGCTCTGGAGGCTTTATCCTCCTCAGCTAAATCGTAAGAAGATTGAAGCATGGCTTTGATTTTATCTTCTGATAAACCATAACTTGGTTTTACTTCTATTGTAGCCCTTGCATTAGTTGTAGTTTCTTCTGCAGAAACTGATAATAAACCATCTGTATCTACTTGAAATGTGACTTTAATTTTTGCTGCCCCCGCCACCATAGGAGGGATTTTTTTTAAGGTAAATTTTGCTAAAGAACGACAATCATCAACCAATTCTCTTTCACCTTGAACAACATGAATAATCATAGCAGTTTGGCCATCTTTATAAGTTGTAAACTCTTGAGCCATCGCGACGGGTAATGTTGTGTTTCTTGGAATAATTCTCTCGACAATACTTCCTATAGTTTCAATACCCAAAGAAAGAGGAGTTACATCAAGCAAAAGAAGATCTTCTTGTCCATTGCCTGCTAAAATATTTGCTTGCGTAGCTGCGCCCAATGCAACTACTTCATCGGGGTTAAGATCATTATGCAACTCTTGTTTGAACAAGTTTTTAACAGCTTCTTGGATGCATGGCATTCGAGTTGAACCCCCAACCATGATAACCCCATCAATTTGTTCATTATTAAGTTTAGCATCATGTAAAGCACTTTTAGTTGCTTTAAGTGTTTGATTAATTAAACCTTTTACTAGAATTTTAAATTGCTCTTGTGTAAAAGTTTCTTTAATTTCTATACCACTAATTTTCTTTAAAACTTCAACCTCTTTTTTAATAGATAGTGATTCCTTTATTTCTCTAGCCAGAATTGAGACTATGCTTTGAATCTCTATATCCGTAATGTTTAGTTTATATTTATCATTTAAAAAATTTACTATTGCCTGATCAAAATCGTCACCACCCAGATTTGCATCTCCATGAGTTGCTAAAACCTCAAATAAGCCTTTAGATAAATTTAAAATAGAAACATCAAAAGTACCTCCACCTAAATCAAAAACAACAAAGCGACCCCTAGGTTTTTTATCCAACCCATAAGCAACTGCTGCTGCAGTAGGCTCATTAATTAGTCGTAAAACATTTAACCCTGCTAATGTACAAGCATCTTTTGTGGCTTGTCTTTGAGCATCATCAAAATATGCGGGAACGGTAACCACAGAACCCATAAGCTCACCACATAATTTATTTTCAGCAACAATTTTTAGAGTCTTTAAAATTTCAGCAGAAACCTCTATAGGGTTTTTTATCCCCATAGATGTTTTAATATTTATAACCCCATCGCCATCAGCTAAATTAAGAGGAAAATGATCTTTATTTACATCATTAATTGTTTTACCAATTAGTCTTTTAACTGATGAAATTGTGTTTTCAGCATCTTTACCAAGATGATTCTTAGCATCCTTACCTACTAGAATTTTATCTTTTGAATAGTGAACAACCGAGGGGAGTAAGTTTGAGCCATCTATTTGTTTCAATATAGTTGGGCTTCCACTAATTACAGAAGCAACAAGGGAATTGGTAGTTCCTAAATCAATACCAACAACCCTTCTATGCTGGTGGGGCATTGTACTTTTACCGGGCTCTGATATTTGAAGGAGTGCCATCTATTTAATTAAGAGATATGTTAATTTTATTAAGTAGTTTTTCAACAAAATGAAGCTTATCTATCGTGATAGCAGCCTCGTCCCAATCTTGGTTGATATCTATTTGTGTTTCAAGCAATAAAGAATATTGCTCATATTCTTTATTGATAATAAATTTGAATTTATTCAATTCATTTTTATTTTCCGAAATGGTGTCAAGGTGTTCTTCCCATTCCATTTGTTGCATTAAAAAATCAGGAGGCAGGGGAATTTTCTCCAAAGATTTATGAAGAGACAAAATATACTTAGCTCTTTTGATTGGTGATTTCAATGCTTGATAAGCATCATTAATTTGTGTGGACTTTATCATAGACTGAATTTTTTCATTTTCTGTTGCCATCGCAAACCTATCTGGATGTATTTCTTTTTGTATAGTCCGATAGTTTTCTTGCAATTTCTCTAAATTTATTTGAAATTTTTCTGGAAGATTAAATAATTCAAAGTAATTTTGGGTCAAACTGTAAAACTTTCTCCACAACCACAACTATCTTTAACATTCGGGTTGTTAAATTGAAATCCTTCGTTTAAGCCCTCTTTAACGAAGTCTAATTCAGTTCCATCTATATAAACTAAACTTTTTGGATCAACTAGAATTTTAATTCCATGACTTTCAAAAACTTGATCATCAGGGCTGGTCTCATCAACAAATTCTAAAACATATGCCATACCAGAACAGCCAGTCGTTTTAACTCCAAATTTCAAGCCCACCCCTTTGCCTCTTGACTTCAAGTAGCTCTTAGCTCTTTTAGCAGCTCTTTCTGTTAATGAAATTGCCATCTTATTTTTGTTTAGATTTCAAATCTTTAACTGCTGCCTTAATAGCGTCTTCAGCTAATACAGAGCAATGAATTTTAACAGGGGGTAGTGCTAGCTCTTCCGCTATAGCAGAATTTTTAATTTCTGCGGCTTGATCTAGTGATTTTCCTTTTAGCCATTCTGTCACAAGTGAGCTTGAAGCTATTGCTGAGCCACAACCATAGGTTTTAAATTTTGCATCTTCTATGATTCCATTACTGCCCATTTTAATTTGTAATTTCATTACATCACCACAAGCAGGGGCTCCTACCATTCCTGTTCCAACATTTGAATCATTTTTATCAAATGACCCAACATTTCTTGGATTTTCGTAATGATCTAAAACTTTGTCGCTATACGCCATAAAACCTCTCCAAAAAAATATTAATTAATGTTCAGCCCATTCCACTTTTTCAAGATCAACCCCATCCTTATACATTTCCCATAAAGGTGATAACTCTCTTAATTTACCAATTTTTTCTTTTAATAATGCTATTGTAAACTCAACATCAGATTCAGTGGTAAATCTTCCAATGGAGAAACGAATAGAGCTGTGCGCAAGCTCATCTGAACGCCCTAATGCCCTTAGAACATAGCTAGGCTCTAAGCTTGCTGAGGTACATGCTGATCCGCTTGAAACAGCAATATCTTTAATTGCCATTATTAAGGACTCGCCTTCAACATAGTTAAAACTTATATTCAAATTATGTGGCACTCTTTTTTCAAGATCACCATTAACATAAGTTTCCTCAATTTCTGTTAGNCCTTTGAGAAGTTTTGTTTGTAAGTTTTTGATTCGATTATTTTCTTCATCCATTTCTTCTCTTGCGATTCTAAAAGCCTCACCCATTCCAACAATTTGGTGCGGGGCTAAAGTTCCTGAGCGCATACCTCGTTCATGCCCGCCTCCATGAATTTGAGGTTCAATACGGATTCGTGGTTTTCGCCTAACATACAGTGCACCCACTCCTTTTGGACCATAAGTTTTATGTGCAGAAAAACTCATAAGGTCAACTGGTAATTTTTCTAAATCAATTTTAACTTTTCCTGTTGCTTGTGCTGCATCAACATGAAAAATTACATTATTTTCACGGCATATATTTCCAATGGCTGTTATATCTTGTATCACGCCAATTTCATTGTTAACAAGCATTACTGAAACTAGCACGGTGTCAGGTCGAATAGTTGACTTAAATTTCTCAATATCAAGAAGGCCGTTGGGCTCAGGCTCAAGAAAGGTTGCTTCATAACCTACACGCTCACATTCTCTAACTGCATCAATTACAGCCTTGTGTTCGGTAGCAAGCGTAATAATATGTTTTCCTTTTTTAGAATAAAAATTACTTGCCCCTTTAATAGCTAGATTATTTGATTCTGTAGCTCCAGATGTCCAAACAATTTCTTTGGGATCGGCATTAACTAATAATGCAATTTCCCTCCTAGCATTCTCAACAGCCTTTTCAGCAGCCCATCCGTAAGGATGACTTCTTGATGCAGGGTTTCCAAAATCTTCAGTTATGTAAGGGATCATTTTTTTAGCAACACGAGGATCAACGGGAGTGGTTGCAGAGTAATCCATGTAAATTGGCATATCGTGTAACTTGTTTTTCATAATGTCCTTATCTTTAATTAAGCTGCAACAGCAGCCATTTGTCTTAATCTATCAACTTCATCTTTAAGTGTGTCAATGAAGCCATTAACTTCACCCTCAGTACTCTCCAAACCCAGACTAATTCTAAGGGCTCCTTGAGCTAAATCTAAATCAACACCCATCGACAAAAGAACGTGGCTTGGTTCAGAGCTATTGCTTGAGCAAGCCGAGCCGCTCGCAATGGCAAATCCTTTTCTATCAAGGGCTGTCAACAATGTTGAGCCATCAATATTTTTAAATGAAAAAAATGTTGTATTGCTTAATCTGTTACTATTTTCACAAAAAATAATTGCTCCGATAGCCAATAAAGCTTTTTCAAGAATNAATCTGAGTCGGCCAATATTTTCTTTAAATTCGACTAGGTTTTGACTTGAGCGTTCACAGGCTTTTCCAAACCCAATGATAGCGGCAATATTTTCTGTACCACTTCTCAAGCCTTTTTCTTGTCCACCTCCTTGCATGTATGGAATGATATCAATTTTTTTATTAACAATAAGGGCGGCAACACCCTGAGGNCCATAAATTTTATGGCTCGAAATAGTCATTGCATCAATATCAAGNGCTTCAAAATCTACTTTAATTTTACCTAATGCTTGAACAGCATCCGTATGGAATTGAATAGTATTTTTTTTAGACCAATCTGCAATTTCTGCAATATTCTGAATAACACCTGTCTCGTTATTTGCCATCATAACGGATAAGAATGTTAAAGATTTTTTTGTTTTATCTGAAATACTCGATACATTAAAAATACCATTTGAATCAACCGGAATTTCTGATATTTTATAACCCTGGCTGACCAATGATTTGATAGGCTCTGATATACAAGGGTGCTCAATAGAGCTATAACCAAAATGGGAATTACTGTAGGCCTTTGCAATACCATTGATAATTGTATTGTTTGATTCTGTTCCACTTGAAGTAAAGATAACTTGGGATGGATGTGCATTAACTGAAGCTGCTACTTTCTCTCTCGCTTCCTCTAAGGCAGTATGGGCTTTTCTGCCAAATGTATGATTTGAAGCAGGATTTCCTTGTTGAGAGGTTAAAAATGGTAACATTTCTTTCAAAACCTCCGGATGGAGAGCAGTGGTTGCATTGTTATCGAAATAAATCATTTTAATAAATTAAAAAAACCCCCACTCTATTTGAATCGACTTTATTTTTTTTGCCTGGAAGGGCGATAGGCTTTTTCTCCACTTTATTTTTTTGTGTTTTAACTAATTCATCTAAGGTCGTAGTATTTAAATAATTAAGAATTTTTGCATTTAGGGTTGTCCACAAATTATGAGTAATGCATTGATGTCCCTCATTACAATTTTCTGTTCCCCCACATTGGGTTGCATCAATTTGCTCATCGACTGATGAAATAATATTTTTGATACTGATAGTATTATGCTCTTTGGCAATAAAATAACCTCCACCAGGACCGCGAACGCTTTTAACCAACCCCTGTTTTCTTAATTTACCAAAGAGTTGTTCAAGATATGATAATGAAATAGATTGTCTTTTGCTTATTTCAGATAATTTAATTGGCTTATCTTTTTCGTTCAATGCTAAATCAAGCATCGCTGTCACAGCAAAACGCCCTTTGGTAGTTAATTTCATGTGCTCACTTCAAATTAATAAATAGAACTAGATTTTATAATACTTGACTAAAGTAATCAAGATTAATTCTTTTTTTTATGATTTCTTGGATTGAGCTTCTATTGACTTATTTTTTTTACTATTTAATGCTTCAATATCCCTTTCTTGTTTTGCAACTTTGTTAATAAGAGATTGGATTGATTTAACTATAGGATCATCCTCATCTTTTCCCACAGCATAAGGTCTAAAACTTGTAGCCTTTTTAGTTTCTTTGACTTCTCTTGCGGGAATTCCAACAACAGTTGCACCCTTTGCTACATCACTAACTACAACAGCATTAGAGCCTATTCTCGCGCCCTCCTTAATAGTGATGGGGCCCAAAACCTTTGCACCGGCCCCGATAACTACTTTATTTTCCAATGTGGGGTGCCTTTTGCCTTGTTTCCAAGATGTCCCTCCTAAAGTTACACCATGATATAGCGTGCAATCATCGCCAATTATTGAGGTTTCACCTATCACAACTCCCATCCCATGATCAATAAAACACCTTCTTCCAACTTGTGCCCCTGGGTGTATTTCAATTCCTGTTAGAAACCTTCCGACATGAGATAAAAATCTTCCGAGCCAGAAAAGTTTTAATAACCACAGCTTGTGTGAAAGCCTATGGATTAAAATTGCATGCACTCCTGGATATGTTGTTAGGATTTCTAAATAGGATCTAGCTGCTGGATCTCGTTCAAAAACGATTGAGAGGTCTTCTTTGAATCTTTTAAACATAATTGATTTTTTAACTTTTAAAAATATAAATTATAGTGAATATTGTCTCATAAAAATTTAGGTTTTATCTTTAATTTTTTTTTGAATATCAGTAAGAATGCCCCTTAGTATATTAACCTCGTCTTTTTCCATTGTTGTTCTATTAAACAGTAAACGAAGTCTTTGCATTAGTCGTTCGCCTTGAATCTTTTTAAAAAAACCTATTTGCCTAAGAAGTTGCTCAAGGTGTAAGTAAAATCCATTCTGTATTTCATGGGTTACTAACTCACTTTTTTTACGTGACTTAATTATTTTATTATCTTCACTTAGATTCATACGAATTTCATAGCAAATAATTTGAACAGCCTGGGCAAGATTAAGTGATGAGTAATTAGCATTTGAGTTGATATAACCTAGCATATGACAATGCTTTATTTCATCATTTGATAATCCATTAGTTTCATTACCAAAAAGGAGAGCTATTTTTTTTTGGCCTGTTTCATTTTTAAGGTTTTTTGAAATTTCTCTAATATTTTGATGTTCTTGGGAGAGCTCTCTTTGTCTTGCTGTAAATCCTATTATTAAATGATTGTCCTTTAGGGCTTCTTCTATTGTTTTTACTACTTTCGCATTAATAAGTATATCTTCAGCGCCTGCCGCTAGTGCATTGGCATCACTGTGTGGGAATTGCTTTGGGTTGACTAGCGTTAGCTTTGAAAAACCCATTGTTTTGATTGCGCGAGCTGTTGAGCCAATATTTCCAGGGTGGCTAGTTCGACAAAGCACAATTTCAAATTGATTATAATTTATTTTGGTTGCCATCAAATTTATCTGTAAAATAAGCGATCTGTTTTATAACAATTTTACCATTTAATTTTAAGGCTCTTATGCACCCGTTATTAAATACTGCAATTAAAGCTGCTAGAAGAGCAGGCTCTATAATCACTCGCGCCTCTGAGGATATCAGTTCTTTAACTATTACAAGTAAAAATATGAATGATTTTGTTAGTGAGGTTGATTTGGCCTCTGAAAAGGAAATTATTCGCGTACTCAAACAAGCCTATCCAGATCATGGATTTCTAGCTGAAGAAAGTGGTTCTTCAGAAAAAAAGGAGAATATGTGGATCATTGATCCACTCGATGGCACAACAAATTTTTTACATAACATTCCGCAGTATTGTGTATCCATTGCACTTAAACAAAAGGATGAAATTACCCACGCGGTTGTTTATGATCCAAATAGAAATGATCTTTTTACAGCCTCAAAAGGGCAGGGTGCTTATTTAAACGATAGAAGAATTCGTGTTTCTAAAAGCCCTAAACTTCAAGATTCAATTATTGGAACTGGCATTCCTTTCAGAGACTTTACTTATCTTCCNCAATATCTCGTCATCCTCGAAGAGATTGTTAGGAAAACTTCTGGTATCAGACGTCCTGGTTCTGCTGCACTTGATTTAGCCTATGTTGCTGCAGGATGGTTTGATGGATTTTGGGAAATTGATTTATCAACATGGGATGTTGCTGCTGGTGGGCTTATAGTATCTGAAGCAGGTGGTATTGTGAGTGATTTTGATGAAAAAAATAACTGGCTGTTGACGGGAAATATTGTTGCTACAAATCCAAAAATTTATGACCCATTAGTTAAAATAATACAACAACATATTCCAGAAGAGCTGAGAATTAAAAGTTCATAAGAAAAAATTTACAACATAATTATAATAAAGAAAACAAAACACTAAGCACTACCTAATGTTGATGTCCTCCTGGTCCATGAACATGCTTATGCGAAATTTCTTCGTCTTTAGCTGACCTAACATCCTCAACTGTTGCAAGAAAACTAATTTTTTGACCCGCCCATGGATGGTTTCCATCTACCTCGACTTTGCCATCAGCAATACTCTTAATATAGTAAATTATAACCTCACCTTTTTCATCTTCACCCTCAAAAGCCATCCCTTCTTTTAGTTTTGATTCAGGGAACGCGCTTGTAGGCTCTAATTGAACTAAGCCCGGATCGTATTCACCAAATGCCTCTGAAGGCTCAAGTGCAATTTCAACTCTATCCCCTTTATTTTTGTTGTGCATCGCCTCCTCAACCTTAGGGAAAATTTGGTCATACCCTCCATGGAGATAGCTTACGGGCTCTTTACTTGATTCTAATATATTGTTATCAGCATCCCGTATTTCGTAACTCATCGTAACGACTGTATTCATTGAAATTTTCATTTTTTTAACCTTTTTTTATTTAACTTAGTTTTAATTCTTAACATACGTGCCTTAAGAAATTTATAATCTAATTTTAGTCCTTAAAGTTTGGTGGAACTAGGACAGTATTTTTCGCTATCTTATCAGGTTTAGGAAAATCTTTACTATAATGTAAGCCACGACTTTCTTTTCTTTTTATGGATGAAAGAACAATCAATTCAGCAACTTGTAGTAAATTTCTTAACTCAATGAGATTGGAAGAAATCTTAAAATTTTTATAAAATTCGCCGACTTCATCTCTTAACATATTAATTCTATGCAGGGCTCTCGAAAGGCGTTTGTTGGTCCTAACAATACCAACATAATTCCACATAAACCTTCTTAATTCGTTCCAGGTATGAGTAATTAAAACTTCCTCATCAGCATCTGTCACTCGACTTTCATCCCATTTTGGTAGCTTGTGGTCATGTGAAAAATCATTGTTTAAAATTGATGTGGCGGCAGTTGAAGAAAAAACTAAACATTCTAATAAAGAGTTACTTGCTAGGCGGTTTGCGCCATGAAGCCCAGTAAAAGACACTTCTCCAATTCCATAAAGTTGATTAATATTTGTTTTACCAGATTGGTCAGTCATGATCCCTCCACACGTATAATGCGCAGCAGGAACGACTGGTATTGGTTCTTTAGTTATATTGATACCTCTATCCAAACACCTTTGATATATCATCGGGAATCTCTTTTGGATGAAATCTGCTGGTTTGTGACTGATATCTAAATAAACACACGTTAATCCTTTTCGCTTCATTTCATAATCAATAGCTTGGGCAACGATATCACGAGGCGCTAAATCACCTCTATCATCATATTTTTCCATAAACGTTTCACCATTAGGAAGGACTAATTTTGCTCCTTCACCCCTCAAAGTTTCTGAGATTAAAAAGGATCTATCTTTCACATCAAATAAACAGGTTGGGTGAAATTGAACAAACTCCATATTAGCCACCTTACATCCTGCTCGCCAACCCATTGCAATGCCATCACCAGTACTCACATCAGGATTGGTTGTGTAAAGGTAGACTTTGCTTGCACCGCCGGTCGCCAAAACAATGTTATTTGCAGAGAAAGTGTTAACAATATTTTTTTTATTATCTAAAATATAAGCACCCAAGCAGGTGTTTTTTTTCATTTTCATTTTTATTTTTTCTGATGTAATGATATCAACAGCAATATGATTTTCTAAAACAGTAATATTAGGATGTGATAGGATTTTTTTAATTAAATGTTCTTGAATGGCCTTGCCTGTAGTATCAGCAACATGAGCAATTCTCATCTGTGAATGACCGCCTTCACGTGTGAGGTNCAAGTCATTTGTTTTTTTATTTTTTGTAAAAGCAACNCCTATTTTTATTAGCCAATCAAGTGCCTTTTCACTATTATTAACAACAAATTCGGTGATAGCTTCATTGCACAACCCTGCACCTGCAATTTTCGTATCGCTAATGTGTGATGATATTGGGTCTTTGGATGATATTGCTGCTGAAATGCCACCTTGTGCCCAGTGACTTGAGCTTTCAGTTAAGTTTGTTTTGCAAACAATGCCAATACTTTTTTTATCTGCAAGTTTTAAGGCTGTTGCTAAGCCTGCAAGGCCGCTGCCGATTATTAAAACATTAAAATTATTTTTATTCATTTTTTACTATTTATTTTAGGAGCTTTCAATAATGTTTTTGGTCATTAAAGAGATCATTTATATACATAAGAAAGATTAAATTTATGCAACCACTAAAAGTCATTTCTGATAATTCTACAGTGTACAATAGCTCGAATAATAAACTAGTTAATTCGAAGATGGAAATTGACCTTGTAAGCCGGGACAGAGCGATTGATCAGAAATTGGTAGAAAAATCTCAGAAGGGGGGTAAACAAGCCTTTAGTATTTTGCTTGAAAAATTTTTAGTGGGGCGTTAGAGTTCTGACTATGATTACTGAAGAAGCTACTGTTGTTTCAATAGAAAAAAATACTATTGAGATTGAAATTAATCGCTCTAAACCATGTGGGTTATGCGGAAAAACACAAGGCTGTGGCAATGGAATTTGGGGAAAAATTTTTTCACACAAGAAGAAAAACCTTATTTTTTCAAACGATATTCAAGCAAATATAGGTGATCGTGTTTCTTTGTCTATTGAGGAAGGCTACCTTCTAAAAACTTCTTTATTGCTTTATGGGTTACCTTTATTTTTCATGTTTTTTAGTATGATTGTTTTTAGTTTATTTACCGACAACTTAAAAGACCTATATGCTTTCTTTGGCGCAGTCTTAGGTTTGGCAGTAGGAGTTACAAGTTTGAAGATATTTAATAGCTATAAACATGATTCTTTTTACAAAGAAGCTACTTTAAGCAAAATTTAATTAAAACTATTTAAAAGGGTTCTATTTTGAAAATAAATTTTCTTAGCAAACTTATCACTATTTTTTTTCTGTTTATGAGTTTTTCTTATGCCGTATCTCTTCCAGATTTTACAGTGCTTGCTGATCAGCAAGGAAATACGGTGGTGAACATTAGCTCTATAAAAAATGCTGTCAATAAAGGTAATCGACAGCTATCCCCTCAAGAAGAGCACATGAAAGAATTTTTCAATCGTTTTGGTATTCCAATGCCTCCAGGTATGGGCCCAAATGACCAACAACAAAAACAAATGAGTGCGACAGGCTCAGGTTTTATTTTAGAATCTGATGGTTATATCATCACCAATGCACATGTGGTGGGAGAAGCAGATTCCATCATCGTCAAATTGGCAGACAAACGAGAGTTTCAAGCTAAATTATTAGGTATTGATAAAAGAACTGATGTAGCTTTACTTAAAATTAATGCTAAAGATTTACAGGCTGTAAAGATTGGTAACCCAAAAAATATTAAGGTGGGTGAATGGGTTGCTGCGATTGGTTCCCCTTTTGGTTTGGAGAATACAATGACAGTTGGAGTTATTAGCGCTAAAGGACGAGCCTTACCTCAAGAAAATTTTGTTCCATTTATACAAACTGATGTAGCCATAAATCCTGGTAATTCAGGCGGCCCATTATTTAATACTAATGGGGAAGTGATAGGAATTAATTCCCAAATTTATAGCCGAACAGGTGGTTATATGGGGCTGTCTTTCGCAATCCCGATTGATGTGGCAATGGATGTGGCAGACCAATTAAAGATGAATGGCCGGGTTGTTCGTGGTTGGTTGGGTATCGCCATTCAAGTAGTAACAGATGAGCTAAAAGAAGCATTGGGCTTAAAAGATAATAGTGGCGCTCTTGTTGCAGCAGTCAATAAAAATACACCTGCAGGAAAAGCAGGGATAGAGGCAGGAGATGTGATTCTCAAATTTAATAATAAGGTGATTGCATTATCCTCGGATCTTCCTAAATACGTTGGTATGACCAAACCAAATAAAGTAGTTCCTGTTCAAATTTGGAGAAATGGAAAAACTAAAATTTTGAGGGTAAAGATTGGCGAGATGCCTATTGACAAAATGCAAGCCTCAAATAAAAAAACAATCAAAGAAAGTGTGAATAGAATAGGATTGGTATTAAAAGAATCAGGTGCTAAAGATAAAAAAATGCTTGATGGCAGAAATGGCTTGGTTGTAATGAAGGCCACTGGCCAAGCTGTTTCATCACAGATTAGGACAGGAGATATTATTCTGGCACTGAATAATACGCCCGTTACTTCAGTCAGGGCATTTAACAGGGAAATTAATAAAACTCCCAAGGGAAAAACGATTGCATTATTAATATTTCGAAATGGAGATACACTTTTTGTCCCAGTAAAAGTAATAAATTAAATAATAAATTCATTATTCGTTTTACAATCGGGTAAAATTATCAAAATTAAAGGCGCCTTTAGCGCCTTTAATTTTTTAAGACTTAAGTAAAAATTATGGAAAATATTCGAAACTTTTCAATCATTGCTCATATTGATCATGGTAAATCAACTTTAGCAGATAGGATTATTCAGCATTGTGGCGGNCTTGCTGATAGAGAGATGGAAGCTCAAGTTCTTGATTCAATGGATCTGGAAAGAGAGAGAGGGATCACGATAAAAGCTCAAACAGTGACTCTTAAATATAAAGCAAAGGATGGCCAAGTATATGTATTTAATTTAATCGACACACCAGGTCATGTTGATTTTACCTATGAGGTTAGTCGTTCTCTGTCGGCATGTGAGGGTGGAGTGTTAGTCGTTGATGCTTCGCAAGGAGTGGAGGCACAGACCGTTGCTAATTGTTACACCGCCCTAGATCAGAATGTAGAGGTTTTTCCGGTTTTAAATAAGATTGATTTGGCTTCTGCTGATCCTGATCGTGTAAAAAAAGAAATTGAGGATGTTATTGGTATAGAGGCTGATGACGCTATTTTATGTTCTGCTAAAACGGGCCAAGGTATTGAAGATGTGCTTGAAACAATTGTGCATAAAGTTCCGGCTCCAACAGGAGATATCAAGAAACCACTTAAAGCCTTAATTATTGATGCTTGGTTTGATAATTATGTCGGTGTGGTTATGTTAGTACGTATTGTTGATGGAGAAATAAAATCTAAAGACAAAATACATTTGATGGCTACTAAGGATGAATACGTATGTGAAAGCGTTGGCATTTTTACACCTAAATCTATTATTCGAGATTCACTCAGCGCAGGAGAGGTTGGGTTTGTCATAGCTGGAATTAAAGATTTAGAGAGCACTAAAGTCGGCGACACAATTACCTTGTCTAAAAATAAAGCGGATGAAGCATTACCCGGATTTAAAGAAATCCAACCACAAGTTTTTGCTGGTCTGTACCCAATAGAATCAAATCAATTCGATGCTTTGAGAACAGCTTTAGAAAAATTAAAATTGAATGATGCNTCTTTAAACTTTGAGCCTGAAAACTCAACCGCACTTGGTTTTGGTTTTAGATGTGGATTNCTTGGTTTATTACACATGGACATAATCCAAGAGAGATTAGAGCGCGAATATGAAATGGAGTTAATAACAACAGCCCCAACAGTGGTGTACGAACTTTTGTTAAAAAATGACGAGTTAATCTCAGTTGAAAATCCATCAAGATTACCAGACTTATCAACAATAGAAGAAATTAGAGAGCCTATTATTAACTTAAATATTTTATTGCCGCATGATTATGTCGGGCCTGTCATGACTTTAGTAAATGGGAAAAGAGGCATTCAAAAAAATATGCAATATATGGGGCGTCAAGTAATGATTACATATGAAATCCCCTTAAATGAGGTTGTGTTAGATTTTTTTGATAGATTGAAATCAGTTTCACGAGGGTATGCTTCGATGGATTACGAGTTTGTGGAGTTCCGGGCAGCTGACCTGATAAAATTAGACATAATGGTTAATGGTGACAGGGTTGATGCTTTATCATTAATTGTTCATCGATCAAATAGTATTTCTAAAGGGAGAGAGTTGGCGAGCAAGATGAGAAGCTTGATACCAAGGCAAATGTTTGATGTAGCTATTCAATCTGCAATTGGGGCAAATATTATTGCAAGAGAAACAATTAAAGCATTAAGGAAAAATGTGATTGCAAAATGTTATGGTGGCGATGTTTCTAGAAAAAGAAAACTACTAGAGAAACAAAAAGCAGGCAAGAAAAGAATGAAGCAGGTGGGTAATGTAGAAATACCACAGGAAGCTTTTTTAGCAATTTTACAGGTAGATGATTAAATGATTTTTGCACTTATATTAATGTCAGTGACAGGATTTACTGGCCTAGTTTATCTTTTAGATGTGTTGTACTTTTCAAAAAAAAGAGGACAGGGAAAAAAAGAATCAATCATCATTGAATATTCTAAGAGTTTTTTTCCCGTACTATTGGCTGTTTTCTTTATTCGCTCTTTTATTGTAGAGCCCTTTAAAATTCCATCTGGATCAATGATGCCTACCTTGATTGCTGGAGATTTTATTGCCGTTAATAAGTTTAGTTATGGCGTTCGATTTCCTGTTATTAATAATGTTCTAATACCAAATGGAAAGCCAGATAGAGGTGATGTTGTTGTGTTCCATTATCCGAGAGACACTTCTATTGATTACATTAAGAGAGTTGTTGGATTGCCTGGAGACACAATAAAATATGAAGATAAAAAGTTATTTATAAATGAGAAGCTTGTCCCTCATATTTTTGATAACAATTATGAATATGAAATAAATGATAATTACACTATTCTAGCTCAAGAGCTCACTGAGACACTAGGTGAAGTGAAGCATTCAATTCTTATTCATAACGTAGAAGGAGAATCTGCAAGCTTTATTGTTCCTGAGGGTAATTATTTTGTTATGGGGGATAATCGAGATAATTCCTCCGATAGTCGGGTTTGGGGGTTTGTTTCTGAAGATCTCTTGGTAGGGAAGGCTTTTATCATTTGGTTAAATCTATCAGAGCCATCAAGAATTGGAGATATAGTTAAGTAAAATGGAAACCAAAGAGCTCAAAAATCTTGAAAAATCTATTAAATATAAATTTAAAGATTTAAACCTTTTAGAGCTTGCTATGACTCACAGAAGTCATTCGGGTAAAAATAATGAGCGACTTGAGTTTTTGGGAGACAGTATTTTAAATTTTGTTGTAGCTGATCTTCTGTTTAAAAAATTTAGCGATTTAGATGAAGGAGATTTAAGTCGCTTAAGATCACAGCTAGTTAAAGAAGAACCACTTTCTAGATTAAGTAACGAATTAAAAATTGGTGATTTTTTGAATTTAGGGGTTGGGGAGCTTAAGAGCTCAGGATGGAGAAGGCCATCAATTTTAGCTGATGCTTTTGAGGCTTTAATCGGGGCAATATTTATTGATGGTGGAATAAGGTCGGTATATAAGTTCATTGATGGATCTTTTTCTGAATTAATTAAGAAGATCAACCCAAAGGAAATCCACAAAGATTCCAAAACTATATTACAAGAATTCTTGCAGGCTCAAAAAGTAGCATTGCCTGTCTATGAAGTTATTAATATAGAAGGGGAAGCACATAATCAATTATTTACAGTCGTATGTGCAATTACTAAATTTAATGTAAAAGCGGAAGGTGGCGGTAGAAGTAGNAAAATTGCTGAGCAAGAGGCAGCAAAAGAGGCAATGGTTACGATAGNGAAGAGCCTTTATGGAATCGTCTAGAATAAATACGCGTTGCGGTACTATTGCAATTGTTGGCCAACCTAATGTTGGCAAATCAACACTCCTTAATTATTTTGTAGGTTNAAAGTTAAGCATTACTTCCAGAAAAGCACAAACGACTCGCTATCAATTAGTTGGAATTTTTACAGATAAAGACACACAATATATTTTTGTTGATACACCGGGATATCAATTAAAGCATTTAAATCAAATGAACAAGAGCTTGAATAAATCAGTCAATCAAGCACTTAAAGACGTTGATTTGATTTTATTTTTATCTGAACCTAATGAAATTGACGAAACAGATAAAAAAATATTGCAAATGATTCCAAATTCAACGCCTATTTTATTAATTATTAACAAGATAGATTTAATCAAAGATAAATCTAAAATCTTAGCCCTAATGGGCGCGGCTGATAAGCTGGATAAATTTGAAGAAATTATCCCAACAAGTGTTAAGAAGAAAAATAACTTATTAGAGCTGTTAGAAAGTGCCCGAAAGTATTTACCTCAACAACCCTTTATATATGATCAAGATGAATTAACAGACAAGGGGGAGCGTTTTTTAGCAGGTGAGATTGTGAGGGAGAAATTATTTCGCTTAACAGGCCAAGAAGTTCCATACTCAGTAGCCGTAGAGATAGAAAAATTTGAGCAAGAGGGAGATTTAAGGAGAATTTTTGCTGTGATTATTGTTGATCATGAGTCTTTAAAACCGATGATTATTGGTAATAAAGGCGAACGATTAAAAGAAATTTCAAAAAGTGCACGTTTGGATATGGAGAAACTTTTTGGCGGAAAGGTTTGGTTGGAAACTTGGGTAAAAGTTAAAACAGGTTGGGCTGATGATTTAAGGGCGCTTAAATCTTTGGGGCTTTGATGAGATGGCAAAATTAACTTCCCTTAAAGAAAATCAATTAGTCTATGTCTTACACACTTACCCATTTAAAGAAACAAGCCTTATAGTTGAAATTTTTTCCAAAGAATTTGGCAGGATATCTCTAGTCGCTAAGGGCGCAAGAAGACCAAAGTCTGCCTTAAGAGGGATGTTACAATCCTTCCAAGCCTTGGAAGCTTCCTGGTCTGGAAATGGCGAGTTAAAAACACTTTACGCAATTGACTGGTGCGAACAATACTTACCTATGACAGGCAATGCTTTAATATGTGGTTTTTATTTAAATGAATTGTTACTTAGGTTGCTGCCTAAAGAAGATAATTATGAATCATTATTTAATTTTTATCATACAACAATGGAAAGGCTATCAAAGNACTTAACTATAGGCATAACATTAAGAAAATTCGANTTGAAGCTTCTTTTAGAGCTAGGGTATGAGGTGGCTTTAAAAGTGGATGCGAACTCTAAAGAGATTCAAGCAGATAAAANATATTATTATGAAGCTGAGTTTGGTGCATTTGAAAAATTAAGAACAGAAAAGAGTATTAAGGTAGCCGGTCAAACCTTAATTGATATGGGAAATAATAATTTTGGTTCAGCAGCGACTGAGCTTCAAAGCAAAAATTTAATGCGATTTTTAATTAATTATTATTTAGGAGATAAGCCATTAAACTCCAAACAACTATTTTTAAATATTTAGGATGATTAGATGAATCTAGGCGTTAATATTGACCATATTGCAACCATACGAGAAGCCAGAGGAACAAATTATCCCTCTGTTTTGGATGCAGCTACTTTGGCAGAAAAAGCGGGCGCTAATAGCATCACACTACATCTTAGAGAAGATCGTCGCCATATGCAGGACAATGATCTTTATGAATTGAAGCCCTTATTAAAAACTAAAATGAATTTGGAATTAGCCCCTGTTGATGAGATGGTGAAAATTGCATTGGATGTTTTGCCTGAAGATGTCTGCCTTGTTCCTGAAAGAAGAGAGGAAAAGACAACAGAAGGCGGCTTAGATTTGATTAAAAAATTTAATGAGATTAGGGATATAAGTAATGACTTAACTGCTGCAGGTGTGCGAGTTTCTTTATTTATCACTCCGGATATTAAACAAATTGATAAAGTGATTGAAATGAACGTCCCTGTAATAGAGCTGCATACAGGTAGTTATGCGGACTTTACAGGTGACTTGAAAGAAAAAGAACTTTTTAAAATTCGGCAGGCAGTTCAATATGCTAAGAAAGTAGGCCTCTTAGTAAACGCAGGGCATGGCCTACATTATGAGAATGTTCAAAATATTGCCAGAATCAAAGAGATTCATGAATTAAATATTGGACATGCGATAGTAGCAAAGGCGTTATTTATTGGCTGGGAGAATGCCGTGGCTGAAATGAAAAAAATTATTACTGAGTATGCAAAATCATGATATTCGGTGTAGGAACAGATGTTGTAGANGTGTCAAGGATTGCAAAAGCCTTAAAGCGATTTGGAGACTCCTTTGCAAAAAAAATATTGAGCCAGGAAGAGTTTTTAATTTTTCAAAAAAACAATCTAAAAGAAAATTTTTTGGCAAAAAGATTTGCTGCCAAAGAAGCTTTTGCTAAAGCATTGGGTACGGGGTTTAGGGGGGCTGTTAATATTAAGTCAATTATTGTTACTAACAATGAGTTAGGGCGTCCAGATATCAAGCTAGAAAATGATGTAGCACTTTTGTTACGAGAAAAAAAGATTAAATCATGCCATCTATCTATATCAGATGAAAAAAATATAGCTGCGGCATTTGTAGTATTGGAAACGGAATGACCCAAGAGACAGTGGATATTGACAGAAGATTTGGTGGTATTGTACGTCTTTACGGCAAAAAAAAATTTCAATTGATACAAGAATGTCATATTTGTGTTGTTGGGATTGGAGGGGTGGGTTCATGGGTTGCAGAGTCATTGGCTAGGCATGGAGTGGGTAAAATTACACTCATTGATATGGATCATATTGTTGAGTCCAATATTAACCGTCAAATTCATGCACTCAACAGCACTAATGGCGAATCAAAAATACAAGCGATGAAAAATCGAATTATTGATATTAACCCACTTTGTCAGGTTGATTGTATTGATGATTTTTTAGAAGAGTCAAATATCAAACCTTATATATCAAACAAGTTTAATTTTATTATTGATGCTATTGATCAATCAAGCGTAAAAATTAGTTTGGCTGAATTTTGCCAATCGAATAATTTATCCCTTGTGATGGTGGGGGGTGCGGGAGGCAGGACAGATCCCTCGAGAATAAAAATATCAAATCTATCTAAAACCTTTGGGGACCCATTGATAGGGAATATTCGAAAGCACTTTAATAAAAAAAATAAGTTATCAAAAAATAACCATGAAATACCAACTATTTTTTCTGACGAGCCCATTAAAAAATCAGAGGCATGTGAAACAAATCAAGCGGGTGGTGGTTTGAATTGCGATGGATACGGGTCAAGCTTAAATATAACAGCCACAATGGCATTTTATGTTGTTGCTCATATCTTTTCTAAAATATAAATACACTTAAAAAAAAGTTGAAATTAAAAAAATTGCCCCCATTTATTAAAGCAATATTCATTTAAATTAAATTTAATTAGGGATTCTACGAAATGACAAAAAAGAAAGAAACTTTAAGCTTTCAGGCTGAAGTAAAACAACTTTTACAACTAATGATTCATTCACTTTATAGTAATAAGGAAATTGCTGTACGTGAATTAATATCTAACGCAAGTGATGCTGCGGATAAGCTTAGATTTGAGGCGCTGAAAAAAAGCGATCTATATGAAAATGATTCTGAGCTCAAAATTTGGGTAGATTTTGATAATGATAAAAAAACAATCACAATTTCAGATAACGGGATTGGCATGAGCCGTGAGGACATTATTAAAAATATTGGCACAATTGCTAAATCAGGTACTAAGGAGTTCTTAAAAAAATTATCAGGAGATCAGGCGAAAGATGCAAATCTGATTGGTCAGTTTGGAGTAGGATTTTATTCAGCATTCATTATTTCAGAGGAGGTGACCCTTGAATCAAGAAAAGCAGGTGAGAAATCTGGATCACGATGGGTGTCAAAAGGTGATGGTGAATTTAGCTTAGAAACAATTGATAAGAAATCAAGAGGGACTTCAGTTATATTAAGTCTAAAGAAAGATGCAGAGGAATTTCTTGATGAATATAGACTAAAAGAAATTATTAAAAAATACTCTGATCACATCACATTGCCTATTGTAATGAAAAAATTTGAATTTAAAGATGGAAAATCGATTCGAACAGAGGAAGATGAGGTCGTCAACGATGCTTCAGCAATTTGGGCGAGAAATAAAAAAGATATTAAACCCAAGGAATATGATGAATTTTATAAAAATTTAACTTACGACCAAGACCCACCTCTTTCAGTATTCCATAATAGAGTTGAAGGCAGTCAGGAGTATGTTTCTCTCTTATTTATTCCAAGCAAAGCCCCCTTTGATCTTTATGACAGAGATAAGGCACAGGGCGTTAAGTTATATGCCAAACGTATTTTTATTATGGAGGCTAATGAGAAGCTCATTCCCCAATATTTAAGATTTATGAAAGGGGTTATTGATAGCAGCGACTTACCTCTTAATGTATCAAGAGAAATTCTACAAGACAGTAAGGCTCTTGAAAGCATTCGCTCAGGCACAGTTAAGAAAATTTTATCAGCGCTTGAGGATATGGCAAAGAAAAAAACTGAGGACTTTAAAAAGTTTTGGAATGAGTTTGGCCTGGTATTAAAAGAGGGCCCAGCTGAGGATTTTGCAAACCGAGAAAAAATTGCAGGTTTACTTAGATTTTCAAGTACTTTTGATGAATCAGATTCTCAGAGCGTAAGCTTGGCGGATTACATAGGTAGAATGAAGCCAGAACAAGAGGTTATTTACTATATAACCGCAGATTCATTCTTAGCTGCAAAAAATAGCCCTCATCTTGAAATATTTAAAAAGAAAAATATTGAAGTTATTCTGCTTGGCGATCGGGTAGATGAATGGTTAATGTCAAACTTGCCCGAGGTGAGTGGAAAGAAATTTCAGTCAATTGCAAAGGGTGACCTAGACTTAGGAAAGCTAGAAGATGAGTCTGAAAAAGACGCGAAAAAGGATATTGAAAAAAAATCTAAAACACTTGTTGAAAAGATTGCAAAATCACTGGGGAATAAAATCAAGGAAGTTAAAGTAACTCATCGCTTAACTGACTCACCAGCATGCTTGGTTGTTGGTGAAAATGATATATCAGGTAACTTGGAGAGAATATTAAAAGCAGCAGGTCAAAATACACCAGATATTAAACCTGTCTTAGAAATTAATCCTGAGCATGCCTTAATTAAAAAGCTTAATTCGGAGAAGGATGAAAAGGCATTCGATGAGTACTCGTCAGTGGTGTTTGATCAAGCTTTAATATCTGAAGGTGGGCAATTAGAAGACCCTGTTGGGTTCGTAAAAAGAATTAATCAATTATTAGTAAAATAAATGTGAATTTTAGTTAAATAGTGTTTGACTTTGATTTAAATTCACTGCTATAATTCGCGCTCTCTTGCGTTATATGACGCAGAGTTCAACAAAATACTCGTTGATTTATCGATCGCGGGGTGGAGCAGTCTGGCAGCTCGTCGGGCTCATAACCCGAAGGTCACAGGTTCAAATCCTGTTCCCGCAANCAACATCG